>WNGN01001844.1_pt1 | contig 14135 bp, 10 predicted proteins | sample 5400561 | NCBI WGS metagenome assembly WNGN01 (sample SAMN13153379, study PRJNA577476) | soil metagenome | isolation source: 115 cm soil or saprolite under Garry oak tree replicate 2 | place: USA:California | collected 2016-06-15
TCGGCATTAATAACTCCGTCCGCCACCCCAGTTGTCTTGTTGAATGTCCTGAGCAGGCCGTTGACGAAGACGAAGAATTGGGACGGACCCACCGCGCCCATCGAATCTGGTGGAAAGGCGCTCGTGTCATACAAGTGCCCGCCGATAAACGTGAGTCCTACTGTCTGGGAGGTGTAGGGGCCGGCCGCGATATTGGTTGATGCAGCCGTACTCGCAGAAACGCTTCGTGCCGGCTTGGGCGGGGTCTGCGGGTTGAAACGAGCGCCCGAATCTTGTGGCCGATTTTCGCGGCCGGGGATCTCAAACTCGCGCTTAATATAAACGTTCTTCCGCGGTCCGTGCGCGGCCGGGTCGGCCATAATATCAGCCGTGCGGCGTTCCACGGCGCGCTCGCCGACTGATTCTTGACCGCGAATCCGCTCCGGCGCGGGGCCGGCAATCTGACCAGACCCTGCGCTAACGCAGAGAAAGAACAGAGCACACAGGCCACCGATACGAAAACGTGATATCAGCATACTGTTCGGGAGGAGCACAAAAACGAGCTAGATTGATGCCGTGGGGAGCAAGAGGGCGGGGACTATCTCCACCTTTGAACACAACGCAAATGGAATTGTTGCGCTCAAGTTTTTTTTCAGTCGGACTGTGTCTGACTCGAAAAATACGCCGTCAGCGGACTTGTCGCCGAAGCCGTCCGATGCTTCTCGCCCAAACCGATTTCGTGCGCTTCGCGGCCTGCCTCGATCGCTTTTTTGAATGCTTGCGCCATGCGGACAGGGTCAGACGCGATTGCGATTGCGGTATTCACCAAAACTGCGTCCGCGCCCATTTCCATCGCTTCAGCCGCCTGACTCGGGGCGCCCAAACCTGCATCGACAACGACTGGAACAGTCGCTTGCTCGATAATGATTTCAATTTGCGGTCGCGTCTCGATTCCCCGGTTGCTGCCGATCGGCGAGCCGAGCGGCATGACCGTGGCGGTACCGACATCTTGCAAGCGTTTCGCCAGCACCGGGTCCGCATTGATGTACGGCAGCACGGTGAATCCTTCTTTTACGAGAGTTTCGGCCGCGGCCAGTGTTTCCACTGGGTCCGGCAATAAATAGCGCGGGTCGGGGTGAATCTCGAGCTTGATCCAGGTCGGCAAACCGGCGCTCGCTGCCAAGCGCGCCAGCCGCACAGCTTCCTCCGCGTTTCGTGCGCCGCTTGTGTTTGGCAAAAGCAAAAACTTCTTCGGGTCGATGAAATCCAAAATATTCGCGAACGGATCATGCTTGCCGGAAAGATCGGCCCGCCGCAGCGCCACCGTCACGATTTCGGTCCCGCTCGCCACCAGCGCATCGCGCATCAATTCGTTTGAGGCGAACTTTCCGGTACCGACCAGCAATCGCGAGCTGAACTCGCGGTCGGCGATCTTCAGCTTGGAAGGCTTGTCCGACATCGCCTAGACAATAACGAATTCGCTGTACGAATCGAATCCGTTCGGCCACTTTTCTCCAGTGACCAAATTTGATCTGCGCCTGAAGGATTGCGTCGAAGGCATGGCAAGCTTGCCCGAGGGAGGTGTCGATCTCGTCGTCACTTCACCACCATATAATCTCGGCGTGCGATATCGAAAATATTCCGACCGTCTGGATCGACAATCGTATTTGAATTGGTGCGCGACCTGGGCGACCGGGATCCGTCGCATTCTCAAACCAACCGGCTCATTTTTTCTCAACATCGGCTCGGCACCGTCAAACCCGATGCTTCCGCACGAAATTGTTTTTCAGCTGCGCGATCTGTTCGTTCTCCAAAACACCATTCACTGGATCAAATCGATCGCCATCGATAATCGAACGTTCGGACACTTTAAACCGATTAGTTCGAAAAGATTTCTAAACGATTGTCACGAATATATTTTTCACTTTACCAAGACAGGTCGGGTGGAGATCGACCGGCTCGCACTCGGCGTTCCTTACCAGGACAAAAGCAACATTGCTCGCTGGTCGCACACCTGCGGACGCGATTCGCGCTGCCGCGGCAACACCTGGTTCATTCCCTACCAAACGATCCAGAGTCGCGCGAAAGAGCGACCGCATCCCGCTACCTTTCCGGTTCAACTGGCCGAATGGTGCATCAAATTGCACGCTGCGCCGCGCGTTCGCACCATGCTCGATCCGTTTCTCGGAATCGGAAATTCTGCCATCGCTGCGCAGAAATGCGGCGTAAAGAAATTCATCGGCTTTGAAATCGACAACACTTATCTCGCCGTGGCCAAACGACGGCTTCAGTCACAATAAATGGTCGTCTGGCTTCGATTCCGACGCCGATGCTCGAAATATCTCGAGCGACTTCACCAGTTTTCCCGGCAAGGGCCAGACACGTTCAAAGATTCGGTTTGCCAGGGGCTTGGCGGTCAAATAGCCGGCCGCGAACATTTCCAGACGCGCGTCGAGATTGTCGATGTAATGGAGTGCCATTGCTTCCGGAGTTTTTGGATCAACGGGCGACCCGAACTGTTGCTCGCCATGGTGCGCACCAATCAAATGCAGCAGGTGCAAACGCACGTCTTCTGATGGCGGGGTCAAATTCTTCCACGCATCGCCATTGTCGACGGAAAGTTTTCGCCACAACGAATTCACCAATTCGAGTCCGATAGATATGTGTCCGATTAATTCACCGCGCTCGTCGTAATCCATGACAAAACCGCTCTCGGCGTAGTGGTTCTCCCAAAGTTTGCCGGAGTCGTGAAAGACGATGCCGGCGATAAGCAGATCGACATTCAACTGCGGATAAAGCGGCGCAATTGCCCGCGCCACGCGCATCATTTGCGCGGTGTGTTCAACCAATCCACCGCGGCGAGCGTGGTGATTTCTTCGGGCCGCGGCGGTTCGCCGGAAACGCTCACCCAATTCCTTAACGAACGCATCGCACAAGGCGCGCAAACGCGGATCGCCGATTGTCGCGATCGCCTCGAGGATGAATTGCCAATCTGCGTTTTGTTTTGCACGCAGTTCGGCCGGGCCTTGCAGCAATTCATTCTTCTCCTGTGGCGTCAGCGGTCGAACGGTCCACTTCTGTGCTTCGAGACCGTACTGCGAATGCGAACTAAATTCGCCGGTTAGTTCGATGAAGCTCGCGTTGGTAAGTGAGCTGCATGCTTTGTAAGCAGGATGGTCGCTCCAGACCCGCAACGTCATTCGATCACAAGCATCGGCCAGACTCAGCTCGCAGTACGGTTTCTGTTCACGCGTAAATTTTGGCGCCGCCGATTCGACCTGCACATGCACGCGCGCTGACACCGGGCCGCTTTGCGCGGCCCGGCGAATATCGCTTAGCGTCATCAACTGCATGCCGATCCTACCGTTCCCGCAGAGAATTCAGTCGGCCGCGTTGATTGTTCCGCAGGCGATGCGCGCGCCGGAATTGCCCGATGGGTCCGTCTTCAAATCGTCTTCTTTTTCATGCACGACGATGGACCTGCCGATGATCGAATCTTTCCCGCTCAGACTCACTTTCCCCTTCCAATCCATGTGCGCTTTGCCGGAAGCATCGGCTTCGATATTGCCGAGATCGCCGGTGTGATGATCGAGCGTCATCGGACCGCCGTGATGTTTCTGAGTGGGATTGAAATGTCCTCCCGCCGATGCCGCGTCTGCTGCCGAGCAATCGCCTTTTTCATGAATGTGGAAACCGTGTTTGCCCGGTTTGAGATTTTGAATGTCGGCCACCACTTGGACCTCATCGCCAACTTTGGTGAATGTGACCATGCCGGTTACCTGACTACCTGACTTCGACTCCAGTGGCGCCGCGGCCTTAGTGACTTCTTGCGCCCGCGCAAGAGAACCCACTGCGCAGAAAATTGCTATGCAGAGAATTGTTTTCATACTGCAAACGTACCGCCCTTCTCCGCAAAAGAAAACTCTCAATCAAGCAGGCGTTGCTCAATTCCGCCGTATGCGTCGACGCGACGGTCGCGCAAGAACGGCCAGTGGGTCCGATGCTCGTTCACGCGTGCCCAATCGATTTCGCCGATCACGATCTCTTCCCGATCGACCGAACCTTTCGCGATAACCTCGCCATCGGGGCCGCAGATGAAACTTTGCCCCCAAAATTCAATTCCATCGCCGCCGGCCGGTGCTTCGTGACCGACCCGGTTCGCTGCGGCGACGTAGCAGCCGTTCGCGATCGCGTGACTTCGCTGAATTGTTTCCCAGGCCGAATGTTGCGCCGCGCCAAATTCTTTTCTCTCGCTCGGATGCCAGCCGATGGCTGTCGGATAAAAAATAATCTCGGCGCCACGCAATGCGGTCAGCCGCGCCGCTTCGGGATACCATTGGTCCCAGCAAACGCAGACACCGATCTTGCCGCGCTTTGTTTCCCAGGCCTGAAAACCGAGGTCACCCGGCGTGAAATAAAATTTCTCGTGATACAACGGATCGTCCGGGATGTGCATCTTGCGATATTTCCCGAGAAATTTTCCGTCCGCGTCAATAATTGCGGCGGTGTTGTGATAAACGCCTGCCCGGCGTTTCTCGAAAAGCGACGCGACAATCGCGACGCCGAGCTCGCCCGCCAACTCCGCCAGCGCAGATGTCGATGGTCCGGGAATTTCTTCGGCCAGTTCGAAGTTTTTGTGGTCTTCGGTCTGGCAAAAATATTGCGAGCGAAAAAGTTCGGGCAGACAAACAATCGCGGCGCCTTTTTTAGCGGTGTCGCGAATGAAATCGAGCGCCCGGGCGAAATTCTTCTCCGGATCCGGGCCACATCGCATTTGAACAAGCGCGATCTTGGTCATGTGTGTCTCAGCCATTCAGCCAATTAACCACGAAGGACACGAAGTTCACGAAGATGAGATTATTTCCGGCCTTCGTGTCGTTCGTGCTCTTCGTGGTGGAGTCACTTCACCGAATCCGCCGGCACGATGTCGATCTTCTCAATAACGACTCGCGTCGCTGGTTTGCTGTTTTCGCCCATGCTGCTTCTGGTCACCGGCGTGTCGCCGATTTTTGCGAGCACGTCGTCGCCTTTGATCAATTTACCGAAGGTCGTGTATTGGTGATCGAGCCGCGGCACCGGTGCCAGACAGATGAAAAATTGTGAACCGGCTGAGTCCGGATCGGGCTCGCGCGCCATTGAAATAACGCCGCGTTCGTGCGGATGATCGTTAAATTCAGCTTTGATCTTGTAACCCGGGCCGCCTTCGCCGTAGCGATTTTCCTTCGCCGGATCTTTTGAATTTGGATCCCCGCCCTGGATCATGAATCCTTTCACAATCCGATGGAAAATCGTGCCGTTGTAAAAACCGGTCCGCGCCAGCTTCTTGAAGTTGTCGATCGTGTTCGGTGCAGCGTCGGTCCAAAACTGCACGACCATATCGCCGCCGCTCGTCTTAATCACTGCGACTTCGTTTGTAGCATTCATCGGATTGCTCTCCTTCTGCTGTTCTTCTGCTGCAAATAGTGCGGAACTCAATAATGAGACCGCTAAGATCGACATCTTCATTTTTCTTCTTAGCGGCGGTCTACGACGGTCGCAAATTTTCAAACGCTGGAGTGATACTCCTGCAAACTGCGCACCTGCAGTTTGTTCTTTTGTAAAGAGCGAATTCCGTTCGCGCTCGCCTGCGCCGCGCGCACTGTCGTCATGATCGGAATTTTTTGCGCCAGCGCGGCGTTGCGAATCGTCACTTCGTGTTCGCGCGGGATTTTGCCGCTCGGCGTGTTGATAATGAAGCTGATATCGCCGTTTTTGATTCGATCGAGCACGTTGGGCCGTCCTTCGTGCAACTTGAAAACTTTTTTTACTTTGATTTTTGCTTTCACCAGCGCTTCGGCTGTTCCGCTTGTTGAAATAATCCCGAAGCCGAGCTTCACGAATTCGCGCACGACCGGAATGACAGATTCCTTATCAGTGTCCTTCACACTGACGAAGACGTTCCCCTTTTTCGGCAACGGCGGCGGCGCGGCCATCTGCGATTTGGCGTAGGCCAGTCCAAGATCGACATCCATGCCCATGACTTCGCCGGTCGACTTCATCTCCGGCCCCAACGAAATGTCAACGCCTTGATAACGCAGAAACGGGAAGACGGCTTCTTTCACCGAGAAATGTTTCGGCACGATTTCCTTGGTGAAGCCAAGCTCGCGCAAAGTTTTGCCCGCCATAATCTTCGCCGCCAGTTTCGCCAGCGGTAGACCGATCGCCTTGCTCACAAATGGGACGGTGCGCGAGGCGCGCGGATTCACTTCCAGCACGTAAACGTCTTCACCTTTGACGGCAAATTGAACGTTCATCAGGCCGCGCACATTCAACTCGCGCGCCATCGCCTTGGTGGCGGACGCTATTTCGTCGAGCACTTTCTGTGACAAAGAAAATGTCGGGATCACGCAGGCGCTGTCACCGCTGTGGATGCCGGCTTCCTCGATGTGCTCCATGATCGCGCCGATCACGGTCGTTTCACCGTCCGAAATGCTATCGACATCGACCTCGATCGCATCTTCGAGAAAGCGGTCGACCAGCACGGGGCGATCTGGCGTCACCTCGATTGCGCTCGCCATGTAGCGACGCAGATCCGGCTCATTGTAAACGAGCTCCATCGCGCGGCCGCCAAGAACGAACGATGGCCTGACCAGCACCGGATAACCGATTTTCATCGCGATCTGAACCGCTTCATTCGTGCTCACCGCTGATCCGTTCGGTGTCTGGCGTAAACCAGTTTTGTCGAGCATCGCCGCGAACAATTTTCGATCTTCCGCGGTTTCGATGCTCTCCGGCTGAGTCCCGAGGATTGGAACGCCCGCCGCTTTTAATCCATCCGCGAGATTCAGCGGCGTTTGTCCGCCGAATTGAACGACGACGCCTTCCGGTTTTTCCTGCTCATAGATATTGAGCACGTCCTCGAGCGTGAGTGGCTCGAAGTAAAGTTTGTCGCTGGTGTCGTAATCGGTCGAAACCGTTTCCGGGTTCGAATTGACCATGATCGTTTCAAATCCGAGCTCGCGCAGTGCGAAGGCGGCGTGCACGCAACAGTAATCAAATTCAATCCCCTGGCCGATCCGGTTCGGTCCGCCGCCGAGAATCATCACCTTGCGTTTGCCACTCTCGCGCCGCTCGTTCTCGTCGCCGTAAGTCGAGTAATAATACGGCGTGTAAGCTTCGAACTCCGCCGCGCAGGTATCAACCAGGCGATAAGTCGGCAAGATCGACAATTGTTTTCGCGCGGCCCGCACCCCGGCCGGCTTCAACGAATTGGCGTAGCCAAGTTGGTTGTCGGAAAAGCCAAGTTTTTTTGCCCGCAAAAGTTCATCGCCATTTCCAAAAATATCGGGCGCAATCTGGTCGGCCGTAAGCGTTACCGCCCATGGTTCAGTCATCACGCGGATGCCGTGACTGGCGAGAGCGGATTGCTCGATCTGCTTTTGTGTCACAACAATCTGCTCAAGGTTTCGGAGAAACCACTTGTCGATCTTGGTTAGGTCGTAAATCTCATCGATCGATGCGCCTTTTTGGAATGCCTGCGCGAGATAGAAAATTCGTTCGGCGTTCGGGATCGCCAGTTTCAAGCGCAACGTCTCAAGATCGACATCTTTGTCGGCACCGTCGCCGCAAAGGCCGAAACGCTTGATCTCCAAACTTCGCAGCGCCTTTTGCAGCGCTTCCTTAAACGTCCGGCCGATCGCCATCGCTTCGCCGACGCTTTTCATCTGCGTGGTCAGCGTTGGCTCGGCCTGCGGAAATTTCTCGAACGTGAACCGCGGCACCTTGACCACGCAGTAATCGATCGTCGGCTCGAAGCAGGCCGGCGTTTCGCGGGTGATATCGTTCTTGATTTCGTCCAGCGTGTAACCGACGGCCAGCTTGGCCGCGATTTTTGCAATGGGAAAGCCGGTCGCTTTGCTTGCGAGCGCGCTTGAGCGCGACACCCGCGGATTCATCTCGATCACGACCATTCGACCGTTGTCCGGATGGACCGCGAATTGAATGTTCGACCCGCCCGTCTCGACACCGATCTCGCGAATGACCGCGAACGCGGCGTCCCGCATCATTTGGTATTCTTTGTCGGTTAGCGTTTGCACCGGCGCGACCGTGATCGAGTCCCCGGTGTGCACGCCCATCGGATCGAAATTTTCAATCGAACAAACAACGACGCAGTTGTCCATCCGGTCGCGCATCACTTCCATTTCAAATTCTTTCCAGCCGACGAGCGATTCCTCGATCAACACTTCGTTCACCGGCGACATGGCGAGACCGCGGCCGGCGATCTGATCCAGTTCGTCCGGGTTGTAGGCGATACCGCCGCCACTGCCGCCGAGAGTGAAGGCTGGCCGGATGATGAGCGGGAAAGTTCCGATCTCTTTCGCAATGCGGCCCACGTCGGCAAGCGAGCGCACCACGCCCGAGCGCGGCACGTCGAGACCGATCCGCAGCATGGCTTCCTTGAACAATTGTCGATCTTCGCCTTTCGCGATCGCTTTCGCGTTGGCGCCGATCAATTTTACTTTGTGCCGCGCGAGTGCGCCGTTGCGATAAAGCTCCATCGCCGCATTCAACGCCGTCTGCCCGCCCATCGTTGGCAGAAGCGCGTCCGGTCTTTCTCGAGCAATGATGGCTTCGATCACTTCCGCCGTGATCGGCTCGATGTAAGTGCGATCGGCGAACTCCGGATCGGTCATGATTGTGGCCGGGTTCGAATTCACCAGCACGACCTGGTAACCTTCCTCCCGCAGCGCCTTGCACGCTTGCACGCCGGAATAATCAAATTCGCAGCCCTGCCCGATCACGATTGGACCGGAGCCAATTAGGAGAATTTTCTTGAGATCGTTGTTCCGCGGCATTTGCGCAGCGCGCAGGATAAACTAAATCGGGCGAACTTCACGCCGGAACTCTTATTTCGTCTGATACTTCGGATTTTTCGCCTGTTTGCGAACAGCGGCGAACAGTTTGTTGATTCCCGTCGTGCTGATGGTGTTGGCAAGGAACGCCGGCCCGCCGATGCCGCTGTCCGTGAAAACGGAATAGGTCGCGCGTGTTTTACCCTCACCGGTCGGCTCGATCAGCCAGGAACCGTCGCATACTTTCACCCGAAAAACGCCGGGCTTCTCTGCTGGTCCATTTTCGTTGGCTGGCTCCCAGCGATTGAGATAAGCCAATCCATTTTCAACCGGCCACGATTTCTTTTGTATGCGAAGCGTGTAATCGCGATCGCTCACGATTTTTGGGGAGACCCGCTGATAAGTGAGAATGGAATCGCCTTTTCGCTCGATCACGCGGCACTCCGCCGTATAGGGCATGAAACTCGTATAAGCTTCGACGTCATCGATAACCTTGTGAACCGTCTCGGCCGTTGCGTCGATTTCGCCTACCGCCTTGAACTCTTTCAGGTTCGACCCTCCGTGCGGCCGGCTGTAAATCGCTAGGCCGTTGCTTTGTTTAACGGCTTTCCAATCCGTGTTGGGGCCAGATTCGGCCGCGAAGATCGACAACGCGGTTCCGGCAAGAAAAGCGACCATCACGGCTTCTCGTTTCATAGTTACTTAGACGTTCCGACTGCCCGTCGCATTCGCCAGAATCGCCGCGAGATTCGAAGTTCTGTTCAGCGCAAAATCGAATCAGCCGGATAAACCACGCCGTTCTTGATCACCGTGTCGATGTCCGACGCGTTCGCGATGTCATCAACCGGGTTCGATTTCAAGATCACCATGTCGGCGATATAACCGTTGTCGATCTTGCCGATATGCGCGCCGGTGTCACCGCCGAAAAGCTTCGCCGCGTTCACGGTCGCGGCTTGCAGGATTTGCATGTTCGTCAGGCCGGCTTCTTTCATCAGCTGAAACTCGCGAAACAAGGCAGGCCCGTGAATTGTGCCGATGTTCCCGGCATCGGTTCCCGCCGCAATTGTGATTCCTGCGTCCTCCAGTGTCTTCAAGTTCGGCAACGCGACAGCGTACGTTTTCTTGATCCGATCGAGAACGGCATTCGAATCCGCCAGCGCGGTCTTGATCCGGTCGGGCAATTTGTCCGCAGGAATCTTCGTGACGTCGAGCGACGCGATCACTTCCGGGTTGCCCCACGCTTTCTCTTCCCGCGTGAGATTTAGTTGGTGGGAAAACGTGCGGCCGTAGCGCTCGAAAACTACGAGTGTCGGACAAAGAATCGTACCGTGATCCTCTAAGAGCTTCACGAACGCGTCATCGACCGCTTTGTCGATCACGCTGTGGACAAGAATGTCTGCGCCTTCTTCAACTGCTGCGCGCGCGGTTTCCAGTTCGGTTGCGTGCACCGCGACCCGAATCTTGTGCCCGTGACTCTCGTCAACCGTCGCACGAACGATCGGCCGAAACGCATCGACCGGATGATCCTTGTCAACAATGTACCAAATCTTGACTAGGTCGGGATTTTGCGCGGCCAGTTTTCCCACGAACTCGCGCGCTTGATCCGGATTGTCGATCTTCACAATCGGCGGATCGCCCAGATCGAGTTTCTCGCGGGAAACGCTTGAGATTAACGGACCCGCCACAGCGACGCGCGGCGCCTTTGCGGTCGCGTTCGCAGTTTTCCGGACTTCGAAATTCCAAAACGGCCCGCCGACGTCGACGACGCTCGTGATTCCGCAACGCAGATAACGCGCGAAGACATCGTTCACATGTGATTTCATCCAGGCGACCTCGTCTTTGTACGGCCGGACGCTGGTTAGATCGGCGGCGTCGGGACGTGTGAACAGATCACCCGACTGAAAGAAGTGAACGTGCGTGTCGATGTATCCCGGCAGAATAAATTTGCCTTTGCAATCGATCCGTCGCGCACCTTTCGGCACATCGAACGTTAACTCGTCGCCGAATCCGACCACTCGATTGTTATCGATCAGCACGTGCGCACCCGGCAGCACAACTTCCGTCATGGGATTGATCAGGGTGCCGTTAACGAGCGCGATTTTTTCGGCCCGTGCCGAAGTAACGGCAAGCAGAGTGCAAAGGCAGACAAAAATGCGCGTCTTCATTCTTTGGATTCGGGCACGGCTTTCTCTGCGGCTCGAAAACCAATCTTGGAATGGGTGCCGTCGCAAAATGGTTTTTCCGTCGAGGCACCGCAACGGCAAAGCGCCATTCGTTTTTCCACAGGAAACTTGTTTCCGTCGGCGTCGATCAATTCCACTTCGCCCTTCACGATGTAAGGGCCGTTCTTGATTGTCTCGATTGTTACTTGAGCCATGCACTTACTTTACTGTCATGTCGACCAAAGTAGAGACGTCTCTGAAAATTTTTCGAGCGCAGTCTCGTCCTAGCCTTTTGGTTCGTCGGCAATCTTCAGGACGATTTTTCCGCGAGTATGATGAGTCGCTGCTTGAGCGTCTGCTTTGGCCGCGTCGGTCAACGGCAATACCTGTGAAACAACCGGTTTGATTTTACCGGCCTCGATCACCTTGGTGATTTCGGTCAGTTCAGCTGCATTTGGATGTGAGGAGAGCGATGCCCCCCGAATTTCGTGCTTCTTAAGTTCCGTTTCGTCGCAGCGAGATACGATCGTGATAACCATTCCGCCTTTTTTCACGACGCCATATGATCGCGCGAGCGTGTCGCGTCCAACCGGGTCGAGCACAAGATCGACATCGTGCGCGATCTCTTCGAACTTTTGTTTCGTGTAATCGATCGCCACATCGGCGCCGAGCTGTTTCAGCAAATCTTGATTGGCAGTCGACGCCGTGGCGATGACGTGAGCGCCGCGTGCCTTCGCGATTTGGATCGCAAAACTTCCGACGCCGCCCGAGCCGCCATGAATCAGCGCCGTTTGGCCGGCGTGAATCTTTCCGATGTCGATCAACGCCTGCCACGCAGTCAACGCCGCCAACGGAACGGACGCAGCGTCAGTGAAGCTGACCGATTTCGGTTTGATCGCGGATTCGCCTTCGTTCGAGATGCAATATTCGGCCCAGCCGCCGCCCCAGAGCAAATAAGCATAGACGGGATCGCCCACTTTCAGCTTGGTGACTTTCGCGCCGGTCTTCACCACCACGCCAGCCATGTCATAACCAAGAATCAATGGAAGATGCGTTCCAAATTCCTTCGCGTATTTGCCGTTCAGAATCAGCGGATCGGCCGGATTCACACCGCTCGCGATCACGCGCATGAGGATTTCGTTCTCTTTCGGCTCTGGCACCGGAACATCTTCATATTTCAATACTTCAGGTCCGCCATACTCATGCGCGACGATTGCTTTCATCGTCTTTGGCAAGGTTTGAGCGCCTGCAAGTGATAGAAATGCCAAGGCGACAAAAGCAGCTGCTATGATCGACCCAATCGCGCTCTTAAATCTCACAGCAAGAGATTCCTCGGTCCGAGCCAGACTGACAAGCTTGTATGGACTGACAAGATTCTGGATTTGTCGGACTTTTCGGACAAACCTCCCTCCCATGTTGTGGAAAGCTTTGGCCTTTTCGTTTGTCTTCGCCGTTTCTGCTCCTGCCCAAAACGCCAAGCATCCGTTCACGTTCGAGGACATGATGAAATTAAAACGCGTGGACGGGCCGGTGCCGTCGCCGGACGGGAAATGGGTCGTGTTCTCGGCCACCGATGTCGATCTTGAGGCGAACACGACGATTTCGCATTTGTGGATCGTGCCGGCCAGTGGCGGCGAATCGAAGCGATTGAGTGAAACGCCTAATCACGAGGAGCGACCAAGATTTTCGCCGGATGGGAAACGTCTCATCTGGACGTCGAAAGCGACCGATCCGACCCAAATCTGGATGTGCGACTTTAATTCCGACTCCGGTGCGCTTGCCGGCAAGCCGCATCAGGTGACGGACATATCGACCGGCGCGGATGGCGGGATCTGGTCGCCCGATGGAAAGAACATCGTGTTCGTGTCGGCGGTTTATCCGGATTGCAAAGACGACACGTGCAACAAACAGCGCGACGAAGAACTCAAGAAGAGCAAAGTAAAAGCGAAAATCTTCACGCGTTTGTTCTATCGGCATTGGAACGCGTTCACCGAGTTCAAGCGCAGCCATTTGTTTGTCGTAAGCGCGGACGCAAACTTGACCGTTTTAAACGGTCAAGTTTCTGGAACGCAAAACGTGAGTTCGGGGAATGAGCCGCGCGATTTAACCCGGGGCGATCACGATGTGCCGCCGTTTCATCTCGGCGGGCAAGACATGTACGCAATTTCGCCGGACGGCCAGGAGCTCGCTTACACGAGCAACATCGACGAAGTCGAAGCGACCAGCACGAACAACGAAATTTTCATCGTGCCGATGACCGTAGAGTCCGCTGTCCCCAGCGGAAAATCGCCTGATGCGCTGAGGACAGCGCACGCTACAGCCCAGCCGAAAAAAATTTCCACCAGTCCCGGCGCCGATTCGACGCCGCTCTATTCGCCGGACGGAAAATATCTCGCCTGGCGTTCGCAAGCCCGTGCCGGCTTCGAAGCCGATAAATGGCGGCTGTTTGTCCAAGATCGACAATCAGGGAAGACGCGTGACCTGACGGAGAAGTTTGATCTATCGGTTGGGAGTTTCACATGGCGTTTCTCGGATTCGATTTTGTTAACTGCCGAGCATCAGGGTGAGGCGCCCGTATTTTCCGCTAAGCTGGACGGGAACGAGCCGATCGGATTGTTCAGCCTGCACGCTGATGATCTGATTACGAGTGGCTCGACCTTATTCTTTACGCGGATGTCATATACATCCCCTAACACGATTTGGCGCGCCGACGTCTCCGATCTCAAGAAAGATAGCGAACCGACCGCAGTGACACACTTGAACGACGCGCTGCTGTCGCAGATCGACATGCAGCCGTTGGAGTCGTTTACATTCAAAGGCGCAAACAACGATGACGTGCAGGGATTCATGGTGACGCCGCCGGGGCTTGATGCGACCAAGAAGTATCCGTTGAAATTTTTGATCCATGGTGGGCCCCAAGGGGCGTGGGGAGATTCGTGGACGTATCGCTGGAACGCGGAGTTGTTCGCGGTCGGCAACCCCGAAAGCTTTCGGGGCCAAGGCGGCTACGTGGTGGTGATGATTAATTTCCACGGCTCGACCGGTTACGGGCAGAAGTTTACCGGTTCGATCAGCGGCGATTGGGGCGGCAAACCGTATATCGATCTGATGAAGGGGCTCGATTACGTGGAGAAGACATTCCCGTTTATCGACAAGAACCGCG
>WNGN01010183.1_pt1 | contig 14132 bp, 12 predicted proteins | sample 5400561 | NCBI WGS metagenome assembly WNGN01 (sample SAMN13153379, study PRJNA577476) | soil metagenome | isolation source: 115 cm soil or saprolite under Garry oak tree replicate 2 | place: USA:California | collected 2016-06-15
CCGGATGGCCACGTGCAAGGCGGTGATGTCGGAGAACCCACAGAAGGGCTTGGGGTTCTCAGCGATCACGTCGAAGTCCAGGAAGGGGATGATCTGAGCCGAGCCGAACCCGCCCTGCAAGCACTGGATCGCGTCGACGTCCGGGTCCGCGAACATCGCCATCAGGTCACGCGCCCGGGTCTTCGGGTCCCCAGCGACGTAGTCGTCCCGGTCGAAGATGCCCTCGCCCAATTTGACCTCGTACCCCCGCGCCTCCCACCATTCGACTCCTCGGAAGATCGCCGAGCGATTCTCCGCGGGGCTGGCCGGCGCCGGCACGCCGATCGTCCCCCCTTCGGGAAGGGATTTCCCCAATCGGGTGGCCGCGTTCACAGGAGCCGCTCCACCGGAGGCCGCCGCTCCGGGAGCGGCTTGGATCGCAGCTCCCGCACGTAGCTCACACACTCGGCGACGGCGGCATCGAGGAAGGCCTTCCCCTTTTCGGCAGTGGCCAGGGTCGGAGAGCCCTGCACCCCCGTCCTGCTGAACGAGGACCACCAGGGCATCAGCCGGAGCGAGCCGTCCGACCAGTCGAACCACGCGTGCTCGCCACCCGGGAACGACTGTTCGTCCACGGCTCGGTCCATGTGGACGGCGTCGGGATCGATCGCGAGGTAGATCGAGGTCTCGAGCTCACAGGCGTGGCCCGCCGCGGCCAGCGCGTTCGGGCACTCCACGTTCACCAGCCGGGCTGCCATTTCCACCAGGTTCTGGTTGGAGCCGTGGCCATTCAGGTACAGCATCCGCCGGAAGCCATGGTGGGCGAGGGAGGTGCCCACGTCCTTGCAATAGTTCGTGAAGGTCTCCCAGCCGATCGAGATCGCCCCCGGGAAGTCCATGTGATGCGGGTCGTAGCCGTGAGGGATTGCCGGCAGCAGCACGATGTCATCCCGCGCCTCCTCGGCTGCGCGTCCGCAGATCTCGTTGATGATCCGAAGGTCCGTGTCGAGTGGCAGGTGAGGGCCGTGATCCTCCAGGGTCCCCACCGGGATCAGGGCGACCCGATCCTCGGCCGCCGCCCGCCTGACCTCGGGCCAGGTCAGCCGCTCGTACCGAAGCGGGCTGGACCACACCTCGCGCGCTCCTCTCGTGCCCGCCCCATTACATCACTCCCGACAGGTCGATCTCCTCGAACGGATAGGTACACGGCGGCCCCGCTGCGACCCACATCCGCCGAGCCTCCAGGTGACAGACCATCGAGAACAACACCACCGCTGCCTCGTCGCCTTCACGTTCGTCGGGGTGCAGACACACTGCCTGAGGGTGCGATTCGTGGTCTCGTAGGATGTCCATGACCTGGGGCGGGGTGGAGGGACGCCGCTCCTCGATCAGAGCAAGAAGCCGATCGTAGCGGGCAGTGCTTCCCTTCGAGGGCTCGGATCCCAGCGTGGCGAGGTCGGGATCCAAGTAGTGGTTCGTGTGAGGGCCCGGCCCCTCCAGCACCGAAGCCCGCCGGCCAGTTGTCTCCACGATGAACGTGTCGCCCCCAGCGAATGCGAACAGATGCCCGTACCCGCCGGCCCGGCCAGCCAGCCCGGCGCGCCGGATGGCGTCGAGCCGATCCGAGGCCTCGAGCGCGTACCGCGACACCAGGACGCGAGGGACGCCCGTCCCATCGTCGGAAGCGACCAGCGACTGGATAGCCTGAGCGCCGCCGTACTCGTTCATCCCGACCGAGGGGAGGCAGCACACGATGGTGGGAGAGGCCAGGGCCGGCGTCCCGCTTCCGGGGAGCTCCACCACGACGGCCACGTTCCCCCTGTCGCCGGCCAGCCACTGCTCGTTGTGCCCCAAGAGCGTGAAGTCCGGCCCCTGGACCGAGAACGAAGAGCATCGGTCCGCGGCAGGCCGACGGGGAGTGTTCGCCCGCGGAGGCTCCGGGGAACCAGCGTCCCGTTGCAGGAACGAAAGGCCACTCAGCTCCGGGTCGAGCAGCGGCTCAAGTTCCTCGAAGGCGTTGACCGCGAACAACTCCCAAATCGGGACCATCGCCCCCTCGGCCATGCCCTTGATCATGGCTGCGTAGAACGGCAGGTGAGTCTCAGCCGCGATCAGATAGGGCGTCATGAAGTCCTGCAGCTCCCTGGAGGCGATCCCCCTGCGTTCGATGTAGCTGTGGTAAAAGCCGACCGAGCGCTCGATGAGGCTCCCCAGGCCGCGCCCGATCTGCCGGCCGCGGATGAGGGGGTCCCTGCCCTCCGCGATGACAACCGGTATCTCTGTCACGCTGTCCTTTCGCCTAGGCAGGCATTGTGTCCCTGCCCACCGGCGGCGGCAACCGCCCAAGACGGCCAATCACTGGGGGCTGGTTCGCCCGGGCGTCTAATATGCGCGGTTCTTTCTGCCAGACGGATCGGTCCCAGGCTCCTATTTGCTCAGCTCGTTCCCCTAGTCAAGCCTCGATCCAGTTCTGTCGACACCCATTGCTGAGGCTCATGAACAAAAAAAGGAGGTCAGGTGGCCATCGTTGGGGATGGGTGGCGCGGTTCGCCGCTGCCGCACTCGTTGCGGTCGTAGGGATCGGAATGGCGCTCTCCATCGTCTTCTCGCGCGCCCTTCTTGCCCAGCGGCAGGAGGCCGCCCAGGATCATGCCACGTTCGTGGCGAACTCGATCCTGCGCGCCCAGCTGGGCACGCTGGACAACCTCACTCCAATGTCGGGTGAGGCATACACGCAGCTGGCGAAGTTCGTTGGCAGTCGAGTGCTGCTGCGGCCCCTGGTCTTCGTCAGTCTCTGGAGGAACGACGGAACGGTCATCTTCTCGAGCGTCCGCAGCCTGGTGGGAAGGCAGTTCTCGATGGACCCCATGCTTCGGTCGGCGTTCACGACCGGCAAGGCGGCGAGCGACCTGACCAACAACGACCAGCGGGGACCGCTCGCCCTGCCGGACATGCCCAGCCGGGTCGTGGATACCTACGTGCCGGTCTTCAAGGATCCGAGCCGTCCGGAAGATAAACCCGTGGCGGTGATCGAGCTCGACACCGACGCCGTCGCGCTGTCCGCCGAGGAAGCCAACGTCTTCAAGCACATGATGCTCACGCTGGTCGCCGCGCTCGGAGTCCTGTACTTGTTCCTGCTTCCGATCGCCTGGCGGTTCGCCGCCAAGATCGACGACCAGAACGAGCAGCTGCAGCTGCTCCTCTCGCGGGAGCGGACGACCCAGTATGAACGCAGGCGATTGCTCGACCGGACGCTCCGGGCGGCCGAGGAGGAGCGGACCCGTCTTGCGGCAGAGCTGCACGACGGGCCCGTCCAGCGGCTGGCCAGGCTCGGCTATGGCCTCGAGCGCGTACGCACAAGGCAGAACCAGGGCGACGTGAAAGGCTCCCAGGAGCTTCTGGCGGAGATCCAGGGCTCGGTCTTCGACGAGGTCAAGGAGCTCCGGGGCATGATGACCCGGCTTCGCCCGCCCGTGCTGGACCAGCGCGGGCTGGAAGATGCGCTCAGGGACCGGGCCGAGTCGATCCAGGAGGATACGGGGGTGCAGTGCACGGTGCAGGGACGGCTGGACGGCCGCCTCACGCCCACCCTGGAGACGGTCTTGTACCGCGTGTCCCAGGAGGCGCTTCAGAACGTGGTGAAGCACTCCCGCGCCAAGCACGCCCGGGTGGTCTTGGCCCGGAACAACGGGTCGGTGGTCCTGGAGATCCAGGACGACGGCGTGGGCTTCCAGCCGAGCCGGTCCCACTCCGGCGGTGACCACTTCGGGATGCTGGCCATGCGGGAGCGAGTGGAGATGATCGGCGGGACATGGGAAGTGGACTCGATGCCGGGCCAGGGAACGAGGGTACGCGTGGTCTTGCCGTGGGAGGGAGGCCGGCTGTGAACTGGTCCGCATCGACCTGGCCAGATCCGCACGTTTCCGCCGCTGTGACCGATATGCTCCCCACTCAGGATGCCAGTGACGCCACTCCAACGGGCGGCGAGCTGATGAGGGGCGAAGAGGCGCCATTGCCGCCTCGGATCCTCGTCGTCGACGACGACCAGGGGTTCCGAGAGATGCTTCGGGACTTCCTGGTTGACGACGGCTTCGACGTGGTGGGCGAGGCGGGCGATGGCGAAGAGGCCGTGGCCCTCACCGAGCAGCTCCTTCCCGAGGTCGTCCTGATGGACCTCCGGATGCCCCGCATGGACGGGATCGAAGCCACCCGGGTCATCAAGGCAGCCCGGCCGACGACGCAGGTTATCATCCTGTCCGCCTACGAGGACCCGGGGCTCAAGCGCGGAGCTGAGGAGGTCGGCGTGTACTGCTACCTCATCAAAGGCTGTCCACCCTCCATCATCCGGGACATGCTGCGTTTCGCCCGCGACTTCAAGTCCGGCTTGGACGAACAGGCCTCGCGACCCGAGCGGATCGACTCGGTGCCCGACCTTCGGGCCGCGATCCGGACCGACCCGGAGTTCGGCCCCAACTCCGGCTCCTGAAGCCCGGTCTGCGAAACCCGCTCTCGTCATTCCGGGTACCCTGGTCGAGATGTCCCGCGACTTCCGTGCCGCTTCGACCGTTGGCGAGCTTCGAGCCACAGGCTATCCCGACCGCTCCGTGAAGGACGAGCTTCGCGAGAACCTCCTGGCTCAACTTGGAGCGCCGGCAGGCCTCTTTGCTTCGATCGTCGGCTTCGACGACTCGGTCCTTCCCGCGCTCGAGCGGGGCATCCTGGCCGGGCACGACATGATCCTGCTGGGCGAGCGAGGTCAGGCCAAGACTCGGCTCATCCGGCACCTTGTCGAGCTGATGGACGACCACGTGCCGGTCGTGGCGGGATGCGAGGTCAATGACCACCCATACCATCCGATCTGCGCGCGGTGCCGGGCGCTCTGTGACGAACGACACGACGTGGCGATCTCGTGGCTCCCCCGCGACCGGAGGTACGCCGAGAAGTTGGCCACGCCTGACACGAGCGTGGCCGACCTCATCGGCGACGTCGATCCCATCCGCGTTGCCGAGGGCCATTACCTGTCAGACGAACTGACCATTCACTATGGCCTGATCCCGCGGACCCATCGCGGGATCGTCGCCATCAACGAGCTTCCTGACCTTCCCGAGCGCATCCAGGTCGCGCTGTTCAATATCCTGGAAGAGCGGGACGTCCAGATCCGTGGCTACCAGATCAGGCTCCCGCTCGATCTGCTGCTCGTCGCCACGGCCAACCCGGAGGACTACACTCATCGCGGACGCATCGTCTCCCCTCTCAAGGATCGGTTCGGCACCCAGGTGCGGACGCACTACCCCGAGACGCTCGGAGACGAGATCGCCATCATGGACCAGGAGGCCCATCCGCCGGCGGGGCGAGGCGAGATTCCCGTGCGCGTCCCGCCTTTCATCAAAGAGGTCCTCGCGGCGCTCACGGCCGAGCTTCGACGGTCTCCCCAGATCAACCAGCGAAGCGGGGTCTCGGTCCGGTATTCGATCGGCAACCTGGAGACCGTGGTGGCCGCGGCGCTGCGGCGAGCCGCCAGGACCGAGGAGCGCGAGGCCGTTCCTCGGCTGGTCGATCTCTCCGCGGCAATCGAGGGTTCACTGGGACGGGTGGAGTTCGATGCCGTCGAGGAAGGTCGAGAAGAGGAGATCCTGATGCGCGCCCTCAGAAGCGCCGAGCTGGAGGTGTTCCGGCGCCGCCTCTCCGGATTCGACTTCGGCTCGCTCCTGGCTCGGTTCGACGGTTCGTTCGTCGCGGAGACCTCGGACCTGATGCCCGCGGCGCAGTTCCTCGGCCAGTTCGGCGACCTGCCGGGCCTCGGCAAGCTCCTGGGCAGGCTTGGGGTCGAAGAGGAGAGTCCGGGCGTCGCTGCTTCCGCGCTCGAGCTGGCTCTGGAAGGGCTCCACCTCTCGCGCCGGCTGAACAAGGACGCGGCCGGACGCATCGGAGCGTACCGCTACGAGGGCCTGGGGAGCCGGTCGCGCGGAACGACCTGAGTCAGTCGGGGACCCGCTGCTCCTCGGTCATCCTCGCAAGTTCGGCCTCAAGCTCGCCGGGCTCGCGCTCGACCCCGATCCTGGGCACCCATCGCGCCATGGGTTTGGGGAACCACCAGTTCGCGTCGCCCAGGAGCTCCATGGTGGCCGGCACCAGGACCATCCGGACCAGTGTCGCATCCACCAGGATGGCCGCAGCCAGGCCCAGCCCGATCTCCTTGATCTGGCGGAGGTCGAAGCCGACGACGAACGACATGAACACCGCGATCATGACCGCGGCGGCCGCGGTGATGACCCGGCCCGTGTACGCCACACCGTTCGCCACGGCCTCAGCGTTGTCGCGGCTGCGCAGGTATTCCTCCCGGATGCGCGAGAGCAGAAAGATCTCGTAGTCCATCGAGAGTCCGAAGAGGATGGTGAACATCATCATGGGCACCCATGATTCGATGGGCCCGGTCTTGCCGACCCCGATCAGGCTCTTGCCCCAACCCCATTGGAAGACGGCCACGATCACGCCGTAGGCAGCCCCGATCGACAGCAGGTTCATGACGGCGGCTTTGAGCGGGACGAGCAGCGAGCGGAAGACCATCATCAACAGGACGAAGGAGAGCAGGATCACCACACCGATGAGCACGGGCAGGCGCTGTCCGATCTTGGCTGCGAAGTCCACGAAGAAAGCCGTCTCACCGTCGATGAGGACCTGGACTCCCGTGCCCTGGGTGACCCGAGGGATGACCTGGTCGCGGAGCTTGTGGACCAGGTCACTGGTGGCGGCGTCCTGCGGAGCCGTCGTGGGGAATACCCTCATGACCGCTGTGTCGAGCGCGGCGTTCGGGAACGGGGGCGTCACCGCGGCCACGCCCGGCGTGTCCTGGAGCTGCTGTTGCAGGCGCGACAACACGGCCAGTCCCTGCTGACCGGGGATGCGCGCCGCAAGCAGCAGCGGGCCATTGAATCCTGGGCCGAATCCGTCGGAGAGCAGGTCGTACGCCCGACGAGTGGTCAGGTGCTCGGGATCGTTGCCGGCGTCGGCTGCCCCGAGGCGCATCGAGAATAGGGGCAGGCTGAGCGCCGCCAGCGCGACCAGCCCGACCAGACCCGTAGCGACCGGGCGGCGCTGGATGAGCCTGCTCCACCGGTACCAGAACCCACGCTGCGAGACGTTCTCCGTTCGATGGAGGCGAGCATGGTGGCAAACACGGCGGCCGCTGCCCCAACGGCGATGCCCTGCACGAACTGGAACCCCATCAGGAGGAGTCCCAGCAGCGAGATCACCACGATCGTCCCTGCGAAGATCACGGCCCGGCCCGCGGTGGTAAGCGCGACGATCGTGGCCTCTTGGGGCTCGCGGCCCTCGTGGAGGCCCTGGCGGTACCTGGTCACGATGAACAGGGCGTAGTCGATCCCGACGCCGATCCCGATCATCGAGGCGATCTGCGGAGTGAAGTTCGGCACGCTGACCCAGTTGGCGAACAGGAACACCAGGAAGATGCCGATCACGATGCCGAACGCCGCGGAGAGGATCGGCAGGGCCATGGCGAGCAAGGATCCGAACGTGATCAGCAAGATGATGATGGCCGCGATCCCCCCGACAGCCTCGGCCCCGCCGGGAGGCGCCTGCTGGGCGTTCTGGATCACGTCGCCGCCGAACTCGATCTGGAGGCCCGGCCCTGCGATCGCGTGGCCCAGGTCTTCCAGGTGCAGGGCCTCCGACTTCGGGATGTCCTGGGATTGGATCCGGAACCCCACCTGGGCGAAGGCGATCCTGCCGTCCCGCGAGATCTGCTGCGCGCCCCCAGTGGCCTGATACGGGTCGCTGAGAGAGGCGAACTGCGGCAGCTGCCGCAGCTCAGCGAAGTACCCTTCCATCTCCTGCTTGATCGCGGGGTCGTTCACGCCTTTGTCGGCTTTGAACACGACGTCGACCGTGCCTCCGGACTCACTGCGGAAGTGCGAGCGAGAAGTTGTTGGCGTAATCGCCGCCCGCCACCTTGCCCAAGGTGACGATCCCGGCGGCCGCCACGATCCAGATGACGAGCATCCGCCAGCGATGGCGGTAGCTCCAGCGCGCGAGTCGCTCAAGCATCAGCGGCTACTCCCTTCGCGAATTGAAAAGAAGCCTTCCCGTCGACGCCCTTCACTCTACCCGGTCTGGAAAAGGAGTTGGTTCCGCAGGTCACGCAGGCAGACGAATGGATTCCAGCTTGGCCTCCACGTCGAGCTCCAGCTGGAACGTCTTGCTCACGAGCACGCCGCCCGTCTCCAGGGCCGCGTTCCAGGTCATGCCGAACGCCTCGCGATCGAGCACGCCGGTGGCCGAGAAGCCGATGCGGGTGTCGTCGCCCCAGGGAGCTTTCTCCACGCCGAGGTACTCGACGTCGAGGGTGATGGGGTGGCTCTCCCCGCGGATCGTGAGGTCGCCGACGACCCGAAGGGTGGGACCTTCGACGCGCTCGACCTTAGTGCTCTTGAACGTGATCGTAGGGTGGTGCTCGACGTCCATGAAGTCCGCCGAGCGGAGGTGGTCGTCCCTCTTCTGGACGCCCGTATCGATGCTCGCGGCGTTGATCGTGACCTCGACGGAGGAGTCCTCGAGGCGCTCGGCCACGTGAATCGTCCCGGCAACCTCGTTGAAGTGGCCTCGTACCTTGGCGACCATCATGTGACGGCCGATCGCCGTAAGGCTCGTGTGGTCTGGGTCGAACGTCCACGTTCCCGCCACGGGCACCTCGACCCCCTCGAAGGTTCTCGTCGCTTCCTGGCTCATCGCCGCCCTCCTCTGAATCGGGGTACCGCTCGATCGTTGTGTCAACAACCTTATGCCAGAAGTCGTTGTTCTGTCAACTATTGGCTTGATACGATCGAAACGGTGGATGCCAGGGTGAACGAGGAGCGCATGGCTGCGTGGATGACCCTCATGCAGACGCACGCGACGGTCGTCGCCGCGCTGGAGGAGGAGCTCATGTCCGAGCGCAACCTCCCGCTCTCATGGCACGAGGTGCTGGTTCGCCTCGCGGCTTCGCCCGATGGCCGGCTCCGGATGCAGGAGCTTGCCCGCTCCGTGTTGTTGAGCAAGAGTGGGGTGACCCGGCTGGTCGATCGGATGGTGGATGCGGAGCTCGTGGGGAGAGACGCGTGCGCCGCCGACCGTCGGGTCGTCTACGCCTCGATCACGAAGAAAGGGCGCGCCGTCCTGGCCGATGCCATGCCGATCTTCGTCGAGGGGTTCAGGCGGCACTTCGGTCTGCACCTCAGCAACGAGGAGGCCAGGGCGCTTCGCGCCACCCTGCATGGGGTCCTCAAGGGAAACGGCGTGACCGAAGCGGCGGGGTGCCCATCCTCGTACCTCGTGAAGGCACCGGCCTCCGCGCGCGCGAGCCGCTAGACCGTCGCCACCCTCGCGGTACCATCGTCACCCGCATGCTCTCGGTCCTTCCGTGCCAGACGTCCATCTGCAAGCTGCACGCGGTGATCGGGTTCGCCATCGTCTCGGGATGGTTCGTGCTCTTCGCGTGGGGTGCGGGGGCGTTCGTCGTGAAACGGGAACCGAACCCGTGGTTCTGGCGGTTGCTCGCCCTGTTGCAGGTGCTGCTCATCGTGCAGTTCGTGGCGGGAGGGATCCTTCTGCTCTCCGGGCATCGGGCGGACTCGTTCCTGCACTACCTGTACGGCGCGCTGTTCCCCGCCATCGTGCTGGTGGTGGGCCACGTCTTGGCTCGGGGCACGCCCGACGAGGCCGACACGTGGAAGGTCTTCGCCATCGCCGCGTTCTTCATCTTCGGCCTGACCCTGCGGGCACTCTTCACCGGGCTGGGGGGTCCTTAGCTCTGGGCGAGGTCAGGTCGACCAGGAGGTCGGCGAAGGAGGACGATGTCTTTCCGAATTCCCACCATCCGTTCACCCAGGGCTTCACGAAGGCCATGCTGCGTCCGTACGCCAGCGGGATCAGGGCGATCCGATCCGCTACCGCCAACCGGTCGGCCTCGTGGAAGAGCTCCAAGCGCTCCCGGTCGCTCCGCTCCTGGCGGGCCCGCTCGATCAGCTCGTCGAACGGTGGGTGGGTGAATCCACCCTCGTTCGTCTTGCTGTCGGAATGAAGCAGCAGCCGCAGGTAGTACTCGGGGTCCGGGTACCCTGGGAGCCAGCCGGTAACGACGATCGGAGCGACCTCCGAGATCGCGGAGTGCTGGGTGGCTTCTCGCCAGGTCCACCACCGCAGCGACACACGAATTCCAAGGACCTCCTCCCAGGACTGCGCGACCACCGAGACCGTCGGCTCGAAGTCCTCCAGGGCCGCCAGGGCTATCTCGAGCTTGCCGTCGCCCATCCCGGATGCGGACAAGTGACCGCGAGCGACCTGCGGGTCGAACCGCGGAACGATGTCCGGAGTGTGGCCCTCGAGTGCCGGCGGAACGAGGCCTCCGGTGGCAACGACGAGGTTGGCCGGGATCACCTGAGCTAAGGCCTCCCTGTCGATGGCGTGGGCGAGTGCCCGGCGGAACTCGACGTTCGATGTGATTGGGTCGCGATGATCGAAGGCCAGGTACAAGGTCCACGCGGCGGGACCCATCTTTGCCCCTTCGGGGGGCACCGATACCACATCTGCCAAGCGGGGCGTATAGCGAATGGTGATGGCGTCCAGCTCGCCTGCCTCGTAGGCTCGGCTGGCGTCCGAGACCTTCGACCGGAGCATCTCGACGCGCCGCACGTTCCCGATCCGAACCCCCGTGTAGCCATCCTGGCGCACCAGGACGAGATGGTCGTCTGTCCGCTCTTCCTGTCGGAACGCTCCGCTCACGACCTGCCGTTCAGGGTCCGTCCAAGTCGGCCCGTCGCGCTCGATGGCGTGCCGAGGTTGCGGGCCCCCGTCCGGGCGGTTCATCACGCTCATGAAGTACGGCGCTGGGGCGACGAGCCGGAACTCGACCGTGCGATCGTCGAACGCCCGTACCCCGATGCGGTCGGCGTCCTTATTGCGGCCCAAGTAGAAGTCCTGCCCGTTCTCCAGCACGAAGTAGATCGCCACCGACGAGCCCGGGCTGTCCGGGTTCAGCACCCGCTTGATGCCGAACTCCACGTCGTGCGCAGTCAGAGGATGTCCGTCCGACCACCGCATTCCTTCACGAAGATGGAACACGTAGCGCAGGCCGTCGTCGGATATCTCCCACCTCTCGGCGAGTGACGGCACGATGGTCCGCTCGGGCCACTGCTCCACCAGTCGGTCGAACAGCTGCATGCACAGCTGGATGTTCGGCCAGGCGATCGCCGACTTCGGATCCGGGTCGTTCGGGAGGAAGCTGGTCGCCACGCGCAACGTCTCGGCCGGCGTCCCCGTCCACGGCTGGGGCCGCGTCCAGTGATCGAAGGCCCGCTGGTACGCCTGGTTGGCCTCCGCGAAACGGAGCGAGGTATGAAGAGCGAGCGCCAGCTTGAACAGGACCAGGGAGATGGCCTGTCGTTCGCCGCGGCGTTCGAGGATGGGCAACAGGGCCCGGTAGTGCCCAATGGCTTCGTCGAGCGCGTACTCTTGCCGTGCTTTGTCGCCGGCTCTGGCCAGGTACACGACCGCCTTGTCCTCGTCGGAGGCGGCAAGCCAGTGGTGGGCGAGGAGCCCGAACACCTCCTCCTCGTGTCCTGCGTACCGGCCTTCGAGCCATTCCGCGGCCTTCCGGTGCAGCGCGGTCCGCGGGTCCCGCAGGATCGTTCGATAGGCCGCCTCCTGGATGAGGGCATGCTTGAAGTGATACTCGGGCTGCGGCCACCGGCGAGCCTCGCGGAGCAGGTCGAGCCGCTCCAGCTCTCGCAGGGACTCGCGGAGCTCGTCGCTTCCGCCGGTGACGCCCTCGAGAAGCGGGAGCCCGAAGCGCCGACCCAGGACCGAGGCCGCGATGAGCACCTCGTGCACCTTGGGGCTCAGCCGGTCGATCCGCGCCAGGATGACCTTCTCCACCGTCTCGGGGATGTCGATCTCGATCTCGTTGACGAATCGCCAGCCGTCCTTCTCCCGGGTCAGGGCGCCGGCGTCCATGAGCGAACCGATCAGCTCCTCGAGGTAGAAGGGGTTGCCCTCGGCGTGCGCGAGCACGCGATCCTCCAGAACGGTGGGCAGGGTGCCGGCCCCCACCAGAGCCCCAAGCAGTTCACGGTCGGCCTCTTCGGCGAGCCCCTCCAGGGCGAGCTCCCGGACCCTGTGGGGGAACTGCCGCGCTGCGACCTCCTTCAGCGACCAGGAGGCGTGGTCGCGCTCGGGACGCATCGCGAGCACGAGCAGGATCGCCGATTCCTCGGCCAGGCCGAGCAACTGCAGGCCGAGCTGAATCGAGGTGGCGTCGGCCCAGTGCAGGTCGTCGAGGGCGACGACCAGTGGCCCATCTTGCGCCAAGCGTTCGAAGAGGTGGCGGACGACCTCGAAGGTTCGGTACTGGAGCGCTTCCGGCGAGAGTTCAGCGAGCCGGGAGGCGGCTTCCGGCTCCAGCGCCAGGCCGAGCATCGCCCCGAGGTACGGATAGATCTCGGCCGCGCGGTCGGGGAACAGGCGGTCCACGGCCCGGCGAAGGCCGATCCGCACCCGCAGCTCCGGCTCGTCGGCGGGGGCGCCCAACCACTCGCGGAGGAGGTCGCGGAACGGCCAGTAGGGAAGCGATTCACCGTAGGAGACGCACCGGCCCTCGAGCCAGAGCGGCTCGGTCGGGAGCTCCGGGGAGCCTCCGTCTTCGAACCGTGATCGCAGCTCGGCGACCAGGCGACTCTTGCCGATCCCCGCCTCACCGGTGACGAACAGGACCCCGCCCCGTCCCCTCAGGATCTCCTCGATGGCTTCCCGGCCTGCCGCAAGCTCGGCGTCGCGTCCGACGAGCCGGACCTGGACGCCCCGCAGCCCCCGGGCCTTCCCCGACACCGGCAGCGCCCGCTTGACCTCGAACGCGAGGACGGGCTCGGCCTTGCCCTTCACAGCCAGCTCACGAGGGCCGCCCCAGGAGAACAGCGGCTCCGCCATCTGGTGGGTCGCCGCGCCCGCAAGGACGGTCCCGGGCTGGGCGAGGGCCTGCAGCCGCGCTGCGATGTTGACCGTGTCGCCGAACGCCGCGTACTCGATCCGCTGCCCGGCGCCGACCTGGCCCAGGACCACCGGTCCCGTTGCCACCCCGACCCGCACGGCCAAGCCCTCCACGTCCCAGCCTCGAGCGACCTCGCCGCCGTACTCCCGGACCTCCTGGACGATCTTGAGGGCGGCTCGGAGCGCTCGCTCGGCATCGTCCTCGTGAGAGACCGGCGCGCCGAACAGGGCAAGCACGCCGTCGCCCGCCAAGTCCTTGACCGTCCCACCGAACTCTTCGGTGGCGCGCACGATCCGGGCGACGGCCTCACCCACGATGAGCTTCACCTCTTCGGGATCGAGGCCTTCGCCGAGGGCCGTCGACCCCACCAGGTCGGCGAAGACTGCGGTTACGGTCTTGCGCTCCTCGCGCAGGCTGACTGTCATGAGAGCCTATTCTGGCCGGTCCGTGACCGCGGCGGGAGGGGGTAGGCTCGTCGCATGCGCGTTCGTTACTCGGCATGGGACGGGACCCAGGATCCCCTCGGGCCCGACCTGTCGGCGAACGATCTGATGGAAGCGATCTCCGACGAGCTCCTAGCCGGCGAGGGCGCGGACGCGGCGTTGTCGCGGCTGCTTCGCCGAGGGATGCGCGGGCGGTTCTCGGGGCTGGACGCACTCCGCTCTCGTCTGCGCGAGGCTCGTCAAAAGGAGCAGAACCGCCTCGACCTCGAAGGTCCGCTCCAGGAGGTCCAGGGCAAGCTCGATGAGATCCTCGAGACTGAGCGCCGCACGCTCTCGTTCCGGGCCGAGGACGACGCGCGCCTTCGTGAGCAGTTCCTCGAATCGCTGCCGCCGGATCCCGCCAGTGCGATCCGCGAGCTGAAGGAGTATCGGTTCGTCGATCCGCAGGCGCAGGCGGCGTTCGACGAGCTCCTGCAGTGGCTGCGGGAACAGGTCATGGGGTCCTACTTCCGCCAGATGGCTTCCGGGATGCGGAACCTGTCTGCAGAAGAGCTCAACCGGTTCAAGGACATGCTGGCGGAGTTGAACGCGATGCTCGAGGCTCGGGAGCGGGGAGCGCCGGTCGACTTCGAGGGATTCATGCAGAGGCACAGGAGCTTCTTCCCGGAGAACCC
>WNGN01002725.1_pt1 | contig 14125 bp, 10 predicted proteins | sample 5400561 | NCBI WGS metagenome assembly WNGN01 (sample SAMN13153379, study PRJNA577476) | soil metagenome | isolation source: 115 cm soil or saprolite under Garry oak tree replicate 2 | place: USA:California | collected 2016-06-15
GCTCCCGCCTATGTTCCAGGGTAAGTCAATTTCTTCTTGATCGCCTTCAGCCTCTCACCCACAGTCTCCGAAGCCTGCTGCAGCGGCGAGCGTTTGAGCCTGTGCGCCAGGGCCATCGGCGCTATAGTGTAAACATGTTCAGGTGTTACCTCTTCCTCCCTGAGGTAAGCCGCATAGGTCTGCGCTGCCCGGCGCATCACGATATCTCCGCGGTGTCCATCTATATTGAGTTCAATGTTGATAAGCGCAATGAGTTCGGCAACCTGGAGCGGAACAGCCACTCGTTCTTCCAACTGCGCTGCTCGTGTGATGCGGGAGCTGAGCTCCTGTTCGTCGCTGGCATACTCGGCCAGAAATGCCTGGGGTGCGGCCTCGAAGCGCTCTCGCAGTTCAACGATCTGAACGCGCTGCTGGATATTATGGATGGATGTGATATCGACACAGAGACCAAAGCGGTCGGTAAGCTGCGGGCGTAGCTCCCCCTCTTCGGGATTCATAGTACCAACCAGCATGAAACGCGCCGGGTGACTGAAAGACACCCCTTCGCGCTCAACAATGTTGACCCCCATGGCAGCCGCATCCAGCAGCACATCGACCACATAGTCATCCAACAAGTTCACTTCATCGACATAGAGGATACCCCGGTTTGCCGCGGCCAGCACTCCCGGCTCGAAACGTCTCTGTCCCTCGCGCAGCGCGTGTTCAATATCAAGGGTGCCGACGACGCGATCCTCCGAGGCATTGATGGGTAGATCCACCACGCGCATACGACGATGGACTACCGGCAGCGTTTCGCCTTGCTCCAGCCGGGTCCGGCAGGAAGCGCACATTGCCGCTGGCTGATCGGGAGGACAGGAAAATGGACAGTCACTGACAACCGCCAGTTCCGGCAGCACGGCAGCAAGCGCGCGTACCGCTGTCGATTTAGCCGTCCCTTTCTCTCCTCGTATCAGTACGCCGCCAATGGCCGGTTGAATAGCATTGAGGATGAGGGCCAGTTTCATCTCTTCCTGGCCCACAATTGCGCTGAATGGATATGTGTACATGACCTGCCTATCTACGCTTCAGTACACCCACGTATGCAGCAGCGCATACGTGGGTGCAACGCGGGAGGCCTTGCCAAAGCGTCCCTCGACTGTTAGGCGAACTCGATGACGCCGCGAATGTTTTTGCCCGCGACCATGTCGGCATAGGCTTCGTTAATCTGGTCGAGCGTATAGGTCCTCGTAATCAGCTCGTCCAGCTTAATCTTGCCTGCGTGGTACATTGCGAGCAGATTGGGGATGTCGTTGCGCGGCTGGGAGTCGCCGTAGAGCGTTCCCATAAGTGTCTTCTGGAACAGCACGAGGTCGAGCGGAGGCACCGGGATAGACTCGGCTGTGGCAGGCGTCAGGCCAATCACGACCACCGTACCATTCTTTCCCGTGCATGCATAGGCCTGCCCTATCGTTGCAGGAGTGGCAATTGCCTCAAAGGCGTAGTCCACGCCCATACCCCATGTCAGATCCTTGGAAATCTGCACAACATCCTGGTTCTTCGCGTTGATGGTATGGGTCGCCCCAAACTCTTTCGCTTTCTCTAGCTTGAAGTCGACCACGTCGACCGCGATGACCATGCGCGCTCCGGCCAGGGCAGCGCCCTGCACAGTATTCATGCCAATGCCGCCGCAGCCAATCACCATCACTGTGCTGCCCGGTTCGACCTTCGCACGATGGATCACCGCGCCAATGCCCGTTGGCACGCCACAGCCGACGAGCACTGCTTTATCGAGAGGGTAGTAGTCGGCAACCTTGACCACCGACATGTCGGGAACAACGCTGCGCTCGCTAAAGGTGGAGATCACGCACATTTGACCGACACCCTCGCCCTGTGCTGTGTGCATGCGGAATGTTCCGTCAAGCTGGGGCCCCATCAAAATAGCGGCTCCCATGTTACAAAGGTTGGTATGCCCCCTGGTGCAGTAGTAGCACTGTCCACATGAAGGAATGAAACTGAGGACGACATGGTCGCCTGGTTTACAGTTGGTAACTCCGGGGCCAACTTCCTCAACTATGCCTGCTCCTTCGTGGCCAAGCGCTATTGGCAGGTAGGCAGGTAAATCACCAACGACAATATGATAATCGGAGTGGCAGATGCCTGCCGCGACCATCTTTACCTGTACTTCGTGATCCTTGGGTGGATCAAGCTCGACCTCTTCAACGCGAATGGCCTCACCGGGACGATACAGAACAGCGGTTCGTGTCTTCATCGAAACGACCTTTCTTTGAAAGAGTTCGCTCTAAATAGTTGCAAGTTGTCAAGAGACAACCTGTTCCGGCTCTCCATTCTACCGTGGGAAATTTTCCGGCTCTCCATTCTACCGTGGGAAATTCTGCTCCTGTAGGGGCGAGGGTGGTGAAGAGTGGCGGGGAGGGCCCTTATGGTCGCCCGCTCTCGGTTCCCGTAGGGGAGGGCCTTTATAGTCTCCCGCTCGTTCCCCCCTAATAGAGGTAGACCACCTGTCCCAGGATGGAAAGGATCCATAGAGTAACCGGTAGTATATGCAATGCACTATTCGTTCTCCGGGCTTTTCACCTCCTTCTCAGCAAGTGAGTGTCATATGGCAAACAATATTGGTAATAGTCGGCGACCAGGGCTTGAGCTAGCTCGCGGGCTGGACTCGGCACCTTTTCGCCTGCCTCGTTGGTCACAGTAGGGTAAGGGTTTGTATCGATCATAACCGCCGGTATCTGGCGTGCCGCGATCTCCTGGGCAACTTTGAGCGCGTCACGGCGCGGAGTATCGCGCCGCATGTTGCCGGAGAGGTCGATGTTTGCCAGCCCGTCGGTCAGGACGAGCAAGATAGGTTTGGTGGTCGGGTCGCGCAGGCGTTCCGTTTCGGCGAGCCGCAGCCCCTCTAGCAAACCTGTTGCCAGTGGTGTACAGCCGCCGATGTAGAGTTCTTCGACACTACGACGAGCGCGGGCGAAGTTGCGGGTAGGTGGCAGTACAACACGGCCCTGTGCAAAACGAAAGACCAGCATGGCGACACGGTCGCGCTTCTCATAAGCATTTTGCAGCAGCGCCAGCAGAACGCGCTTGGTTTTGGGCATCAATTGCCGTGCCATGACCGAATCGCTGCCATCGACCACGAGAATGAGCAGCGCGCGTGTTTTGCGCTCGCGCACCTTCTGGCGTAAGTCACCGGGGCGTAGCTCCAATCTGCCGTTTATAGTACGCCCACGCGCCTGTTGATAGGGCGCGGCTGCACGAATAGTAGCAGCGAATGCGATATCGGTCACGGGGTTGGCCTGGCGGCTGCGCGTGAAACGGCCACTGCGTCGCGTTGTCAGTGAGAGGAAACGCCGGCCAGCTTCCTGGCGTCTCAGGCGGTCTCGAGCAACTGTGATGAGTGTCTCTACCTGGGCGATATCCTGTTCACCGCGCAGCCGCCTTGTCAGCCCGGCAGCTCCTTCACGCTCGTCGCCGCGTTTATCCACGTCAATATCATCATCGATAGTTGCTATCTCTTCTGGAGCGTCCACGTCCATACCTGTCGCGGGCAATTCATCGAGCGCCTGTGTAAGCTGTTGTCTGATTGCGATTCCGGCGCGTGCCCGGTGAGGAAGAGCCAGTGCTACGGCTTGCTCTATGTCAGAGAGTTGTACTTCTGAGCGCTTCTCCCAGGCAGCCAGGGCGCGTGCAGTACGCAGCACAACGAGATCGCCGCGATGCCCCTCGGCGTGCAATCGACGATCAACAAGCAGCGCAACAACCTGGCGAAAATAAGCAGAGACACTCACAGAAGGCAGCAGTTGCCGCGCATGCATGATACGTTCATGTAGTGCCTGTTCAGCTTCTGCCCATTGAGCAATAAAATCAGCAGGAGTTCTGTCGTAGGCCAGCCTGCGTTCTACCACCAGGGCGCGGTCCCCTGGGTCGCGCAGGTCTTCTGCATCCACGTAGAGCCCGATTCTATCAAGCAGTTGCGGGCGTAACGCACCCTCTTCTGGATTCATTGTGCCAATCAGTACAAAGCGGGCCGGGTGGGCAGCCGAGATGCCATCTTGCTCGACATGGTTAACCCCTAGCGCGGCGGCGTCAAGCAGCAGGTCAACAATATGGTCATTGAGCAGGTTGATCTCATCGACGTAGAGGAAACCGCGATTGGCCGCCGCCAGCAGCCCTGGTGCGAAATGGCTGGCGCCACTCGCCAGCGCTGCTGCTAGATCAAAGCTGCCAGCAACGCGATCTTCACTGGCATTGAGCGGAAGTGTCACAAGATGTACAGGGCGCTGAAGAGTGGGGAAGATTTCTTTGCGCTCGTAGCGCACCTGGCAGTCGCTGCACATCCATTGTGGGGCGGTTGGATCGCAGAAGTAGGGACAGTCAGCGACCCCTGTTATAGGCGGCAGCAGCTGCGTGAGCGCGCGCACAGCCGTCGATTTGCCCGTACCTCTACGTCCGCAGATGAGGACGCCGCCAATCGATGGATCAATAGCGTTGAGGATGAGGGCAAGCCGCATCTTCTGCTGTTCAACCATAGCGCTCAACGGGAATGTAGTCATTTTCCTGCCTTCACGCGACGCTGGGTATATATTCTCATGCTGCCAGACTCAAGAATGCTGCATGTTACCACCTGGCCAGGTTTCCTGTCAAAAGCACGTCCTATCGTGTCAGATAACCGGCATCGACAGGTAAGGCACAGCCCGTCAGGTGACGAGCCTCGTCAGATGCCAGCCATAATACGACTGCGCTGATCGCCTCTGGTGGTAAAAGGTTACGGTCAGGGAAGAGATTGAGTTGATTCATCAAGTCCAACATGTGCTCGTGGGTTGCCAGCGGGCCAGAGCCGCCCGCGAACACATCATATAACGCCTGATTACGGCACATCGCGGTGTCTACGCTCGTCGGGCAGATGGCATTGACATTGATGTTATAGGGAGCCAGTTCAATAGCGAGCGTCTTCACAAGGCCCAGCACACCGTGCTTGGCAGCGACATAGTGCGCTAGATTCGCCATGCCCTTGAGTCCTGCCGTCGATGAGATACAAATTATTTTGCCGCTGCGCCTGCTGAGCATCTGCGGAATGCACACCTTGCACGTGATCCAGACGCCTTTCAGATCAACATTGACGGTTTCGTCCCACTGCTCTTCTGTCAATTCCCAGCTAGGCGCGAAGGAATACACACCTGCATTCGCTATGACGATATCGATAGGGCCAAGCTCGTGCTGCGCTCGTTCGGCCAGCGCTTGCATGGCAGCAAGGTCCGTCACGTCTACCTGCGCCGCCAGCACAGGACGCCCCATCTGCTCGATCTCGGAGGCAAGTGACGCTAACTCTGCAGGTTGTGCCAATGGGTAAGGTACGCTGCTGTACTGGCGGCAGGCGTCACACAACACGAGGCGCGCCCCCTCGCGAGCAAATGCGAAGGCATGAGCGCGGCCCATACCACGCGCAGCGCCTGTAATAAATACTGTGCTATCCTGGAAACGCGAGTTCGTAGCGTTAGTAGACACCGCAGATGCCGTCAATGGTGAAGTCTTCGATGATGAGCTCCTCTTCTAGCTCCAAGTCTAACTCCATTGTGTCTGTGGCTCCCGCTACGGGGAAGTTTTCTATGTTGGAAGCCTCTTCGGTGATTGTGCTTTCGCTGCCTGGAGTGGCGGAATCTGCCATTGCTGTACCCTCACTGTGCTGTCGATACTCAACCTGTGTGCTAAGAGCATACCATCAGTTTTTGGGGATTACAAGTCTCTTGACATTATCTCAAATTTAAGATATACTAAATTAAGATATTGATAGTTGTCAAACCGTCATTTGTTCTCGATGAACAGGAGGAGTAGAAATATGCAATTAGGTGGTATCCATCATGTGACCGCCGTGACTGGCAATGCGTCCCGCAACGTCGCGTTCTATACACAAGTGCTGGGCATGCGTTTGACGAAGAAAACCGTGAATCAAGACGATGTTTCAGCCTATCATCTCTTCTATGGAGATGAACTTGGGCGGCCCGGTACCGACCTGACCTTCTTTGAATGGCCCGACATCGGGCATCACCAGCCGGGCACCGGCACGATCTCGATGATCTCGCTGGGCGTGACCGGCCAGGATGCCCTCAACTGGTGGGTCAAGCGTTTTGATGATTTGCACATCGCCCATGACGGTGTACAAACACGGGGTGCTGATGGTCTGCTGGTGCTGCCCTTCCGCGATCCCGAGGGACAGCGTCTCGAACTGGTAGACGATGGCGGGAGGCTGCAGAGTATGCCCTGGCGCAGGAGTCCGGTACCCGCCGAGATGGCGATTCATGGCTTCTATGCGGTTCGTCTTACACTGCGCAAGCTTGAACCCTCGGCGCGCTTTCTCACCGAGGTGCTTGGCTTCCGCAGTAGCAGTACCTATCAGACGCCACAGCAAACATCCGTGACCGTCTTCGAGGTTGGCCCTGGTGGACCAGGTACACAGGTGCATGTGGAGATTCAGCCTGAGTGGCCTTTCCATCGCTTCGTTGGCATAGGTGGGGTTCACCACGTGGCATTCCGCACTCCCAACGAAGAGGAACATCAGCAGTGGAGGAATCGCATCGCCCCAGTCAATCCTACGGTGACTCCGGTGATCGACCGGTTCTACTTCCGTTCGATCTACTTCCGTGAGCCGGGCGGGGTGCTCTTCGAAATTGCCACCGATGGACCAGGTTTTGCGGTAGACGAGGACGAAGCAACGCTGGGGGAGCGGCTCTCACTGCCGCCCTTCCTGGAGCCACAGCGCAGGACCATCGAGTCCCATTTGCGGCCAATCGTGCCGGTTGATCTGACCACTCGTGTATAATGCTTATGAATGCCTCCCCTTGAATGGGGAGGCATCGATGTTCTTAAGAGGCTCTTCCTACCTGGAGTCTAATCACTTGATACTCTCGTCTTTGACATCGTTCCTGTATTCTTTCAGTAACTTCCGTACCTTAGGGTCTATTACCATCATACAATAGGGCTGATAACGATTGTTGTCGTAATAATCTTTGTGATAGTTTTCAGCCGGATAGAAGTTGGTGAAGGGAGCAATTTCAGTAACAATAGGCTTTTTATAGGTACCGGATTTTTCTATCGCTTCTTTCGAGGCAAGGGCAAGGCGTCGTTGCTCATCAGTATGATAGAAAATTGCTGAGCGATACTGGGTTCCAATGTCATTTCCCTGGCGGTTCAATGTTGTAGGATCATGGACATGCCAAAAAATCTCCAACAATTTCTCGAAGGAAATAATAGATGGATCGTACGTGAGTTGAATTGCTTCCGCAGCTCCAGTTCTCCCTGAACAGACTGCTTCATACGACGGGTTTGCCACCTGCGATGCTGCATACCCTGAGACAACTGCTGTTACCCCTTTGAGTCTCTGGAAAATCGCCTCCGTACACCAGAAGCATCCCCCGGCAAGCGTAACGGTATCAAACTGAGACATGTATCACCTCGCTTTTATTTATCCTGTTCATCCTGCTAAATGTATCATAGAAATACTGCCGATAACAACCCAATCACTTCTTCTATCATCTCGCCTGCCAGACCTGCACCGACTTATCCCAGGAGCCAGAGGCGATGCGCTTGCTATCGGGCGACCAGGCTACCGTGCGCACGCTGCGGGAATGGCCGGAATATGTGTAGAAGAGATTACCATTAGCGGCATCCCAGACCTGTACCGTCTTATCATCACCTGCCGAGGCAATACGCTTGCCATCGGGCGACCACGCTACGGCATAAACGAAGTCGCTATGGCCGTAATAAATATAAAGGTGATCCCCATTGGCAGCATCCCAGACCTGCACCGTTTTATTGTCGCATGCCGAAGCGATGCGCCTGCCATCTGGCGACCATGCCACCGACCAGATCGATGTGGAATACGGTTGAAAGGTATTTAGATGAACGCCATCGGTCGCGTCCCAGACTTGTACCGTTCCATCGGCACTGGACGAGGCAATGTGTTTGCTGTCGGGTGACCACGCCACGGCGTGGACAGAAGCTGCATGGCCGAGAAACGTATAAACATGGCCACCATCTGCGGCATCCCAGACCTGCACCGTTTTGTCGCCCCCTGCTGAGGCGATGCGCTTGCCATCGGGCGACCACGCCACGGCCCACACCCAATCAGTATGACCAGTGTAGGTGTAAAAGTGATCGCCAAAGGTCGGGTCCCAGATCTGCACCGTCTTATCGTAGCTCGCTGAAGCGATACGCTCCCCGCCGGGCGACCACGCCACGCTGTAGACAGAAGCTGCATGACCGGAATAGCGGTTCAGGTGATCGCCATCCAATGCATTCCAGACTTGTGCCGTCTCGTCGCCGCTGGCCGAGGCGATGCGCCTGCCGTCGGGAGACCACGCCGCCGACCACACCCAGTCGGAATGCCCGCGATACGTGAAGAGGGTAGTGCCTACCCTGATAACAGAACTGTGAGAAGTAGCGGGATTATTCGCTCCTCGGGCGTATCTCAGCAAAACAATGCCACCGCCTAGCACGCCCGCCAGGGCCACCCCGGCCAGTCCTTGCAAGAGCGTACGCCGGGATATACTCCGGCGTGGTAATGGGGACGTCTCAGGGCTTGCGAGCAACTGATCCAAAGCTGGGGCCTCCACCGAAGAAGAGGGCTGCTCGTTTAATCCTAATGCCGTCGTGGATGGCAGATCTGGCGCAGTGAAGAGAATCGTTGCAGCTACATCCTGGTTTGATTCGAGGGCTGCCTCTTGCACGGTCGGCTGACCTGGCGAAGCTGGTATATCAGATGTAAAGGCAAGGATGGCAGGAAATGGAGGAGTGGACCCTTGCGGCTGCCCAGGAGGCTCCGGCTCTTGCTGGCATGCCTGTTGTAGGGCAATGGCAAAGTCCTGTACACTGGCAAAGCGCCGCGTGGGCTCCTTGTCCAGGGCCTTCATGACTAACTCCTCGATTTCGGCGGAGAGTGCCGGTACTATCTTACGCAACGACGGGGGAGGCGCCAGCGTATGCTTCACAGCTACTTCGGTAAACGTCCCCTGAAAAGGCCTCATCCCGCTCAACCATTCGTAGACTACAATTCCGAGGGAGTACTGGTCGCTGTTCGGGCATGCCTGAGCCTGAATCTGTTCGGGAGCCATATAGGTGATGGTACCTGCCATGTCTTGTAACCCTTGCGTGCTGTAATAGCGCGAACTCTTGGCTACCTGTGCGATGCCAAAATCACTGAGCAGCACTTCGTAGCGACGCCCCACCAGCATATTCTCCGGTTTGACATCCCGGTGGATCACATTTTGCTCGTGAGCATACTGCAAAGCATCTGCAAGCTGAGTTACGTAGCTGGCAACGGTCGAGACTGGCAGTGGAGTTCCTTTGGGATGCCGCTTTCGTAGCGTGCTGTGCGGAGCATAATCCATCACAAGAAACGGGGTCGTTTCCGTCACGCCATAGTCAAGGACGCGCACAATGTGCGGATGTGTCAGGCGAGCAACAGTACGAGCCTCGATGTGAAACTGCTCCACGTCCTCACTGTCCAGCTGCGTATGGAGGACCTTGATGGCAGCCGGAGTATCCAGGTGGATATGCTCGCCCAGGTAGACCTCGGCAAAACCGCCTTGCCCCAACAAGCGAACCAGGCGATAGTTGCCGAGCCGTTGTCCAACGCGATCTGCCACGGCTCCCTCCTCTAGTTTATTGATCAATTTTCAGTTTGGAAAGATGACCCTTCTCATTGTAGAAAACTATGGGAAGCTCGTCAAGCTTGTATCTGATATCCACTCATAACTGAGGGTGTAGGGGACTGCGTCCCTGCCGGAGCGCGAGGTGTCCTCGCACTTTTCTCTCTTGACAAACTCTTCGTTTTGAGATAATCTCTTGTTATACAGATGATTGATACTAACAATTATTGTTACTGACAATATGTTGTTTTGAAGTAACGAAAGGCGCAATGGCAGACACAAAAGTGGCTTCACAGAATCACGCGGTGGTAAATGAGCAGGCAGAACGCTTTATAGCCTCCTTTTCAGATCTGCGTAAAGTGTTGGGAGCAGGTTTCAAACATGCTCACCAGCAGGGATTTAGCACAACGCAGTTTATGGTATTGGGTCTGGTCGAGAGAACGCGGGAGGGGGAGCCATACACAATCAGTTCGATTGCCGGAAAGTTGGGCCTTGACCCTGCAACAGTGGTGCGCACGGTAGATAGCCTGGAAAAACGTGGGCTGGTAGAGCGTCGCCGCGATAAGCATGATCGCCGTCAGGTTTTTATCATCTTTAGCGAGGCTGGTCATAATGCTCTTATGGAGGCACACCAGCAGTTCATCACTCGTATTCGGGCAGTATTCCTGGCTATGAGCGCGGAGGGGCGCGTTTCTCTGCTCAACGGATTAGAGGAGTTTGTGCGGGTTGGGCAGGAGGTCCCTGTCGAGCAGGAACGGGAAGCCAATTAGCATGTGATGCCTTCGTAAAAAAGACTCTTTTTCCCTTGACAGAATACGATATATCGTTATAATTTAGAGAGAATACGATATATCGGTAATTGGAATGGAGATGAAGAAGTATGATCAAATTATTGCGATTCATAAAACCATACCGTATTGCTGTGGCTCTTATTGTGGCACTCGCCTTTGTGCAAGCCATGGCAAACCTGTATCTACCAACCCTGATGGCTGACATTGTAGATAAGGGGATTGCCAAAGGCGATACGGGCTACATCTGGCAAATCGGTGGCCTTATGATGCTGGTGACCATCGGAGGAACTATTGCTGCAGTCGTCGGCATTTTCTTTTCTTCCCAGGTCTCAACCGGCCTGGGCAGAATTATCCGGGCCAGGCTTTTTACTCATGTAGCACAATTTTCGCTGCACGAGTTCGACACCGTGAGCTCTTCCTCCCTGATTACCCGCACCACCAACGATACAACGCAGGTGCAGCAGGTACTGATCATTGCGCTCAATGTCATGATCACCGCTCCGTTCACGTTGATTGCCGGAATTATCCTGGCAATAAATCAGGATGTTGGGCTTTCATGGATTCTGGTAGTGATCATTCCTGTGCTTGTGGCCTCCATCATTATCCTTATGAGCAAGGCCATCCCGCTGTTCCGCACCATGCAGACAAAGCTGGATAAAATCAATCTCATTCTGGACGAGGGCCTCACCGGGGTGCGCGTGGTCCGGGCATTTGATCGCCAGAAGCACGAGGAGCAGCGCTTCGACGAGGCCAACCTGGATTTGACCAATGTCGCTATCAAGGTGAACAGGCTTGTGGCCTCGCTCATGCCGATCATGATGCTGTGTCTGAACCTTTCCAGCGTTGCCATTCTCTGGTTCGGTGCTATCCGCATCAATAATGGAGAGATGCAGGTCGGCGCGCTTATCGCCTTCCTGCAATACGCCATGCAGATTCTCTTCTCGCTGCTCATGGTTTCGATGATGTTCATCATGCTCCCACGCGCTGCGGCCTCGGCGGATAGAATTAACGAAGTGCTGGCCATCGAGCCTGAAATCAAGGATGCCGACCAGGTGAAGTGGGCCGACGAGATACAGGGATATGTTGAGTTCCAGGACGTGACTTTCAGCTATCCTGGCGCGGAAGAGCCAGCCCTCTGCAACATTTCCTTCAGCGCCAGGCCAGGCCAGACCACAGCGATCATCGGAGGCACCGGAGCAGGCAAATCGACATTGGTCAGTCTGATTCCGCGCTTTTACGATATCGACAGTGGCAGCATCCTGGTTGACGGCCTCGATATCCGCGAGATGTCGCAGGAGCATTTGCGCGCGAAAATCGGTTTTGTGCCACAAAAGGCCGTGCTCTTCTCGGGTACGGTCGCGGAGAATATCCGCTTTGGCAAGGAAGATGCTTCGGAAGCGGAGGTGCGGCACGCGGCTGAGGTCGCGCAGGCGAGCGAATTCATCGAGGAAATGCAAGACAAGTTTGATTCCGTGATCGCCCAGGGCGGCATGAATGTCTCCGGTGGCCAGAAGCAGCGTCTCTCTATCGCGCGTGCCCTGGTGAGAAAGCCAGAAATCTATGTGTTTGACGACAGCTTCTCGGCGCTGGACTTTAAAACCGACGCCAGGCTGCGAGCTGCGCTGAAAAAAGAAACCCTTGATGCGACAGTACTCATCGTCTCCCAGAGAGTAAGCACCATCATGGACGCGGACCAGATCATTGTCCTGGACGATGGGCATATTGCCGGCATCGGCACCCATCGAACATTGATGAGCACCAGTGAGGTCTATCGTGAAATCGTGTCTTCACAACTTTCACTGGAGGAAATCGCGGAGGAAATCGCATGAGTGAAGAGCGCAGACAACAAAGAAACAGCACTATGCAGGCTGGCCCTATGGGCAGGGGTGGATGGGGCGCGATGGGCAGGCCAGTGGAGAAAGCCAAAAATTTTCAAGGGACGTTCAGGCGATTGCTTGGCTACTTCCTGCCGCAGAAATATCGCTTAATGATAGTGCTCGCCACAGCTATCCTTGGCACTGTGTTCAACATAGTAGGTCCGAAGATCCTGGGATTAGCAACCACTAAGCTCTTCGAGGGCCTCCTGGCGAAATACCAGGCGTTTCTCAGGCACCAGCCTGCTCCTGGGGTTGATTTCGGCTATATCGCGACGATTTTGCTGATCCTGCTCGGGTTGTACATTATCAGCGCCATCTTCATGTATGTTCAGCAGTATGTAATGGCAGGTGTAGCGCAAAGAACGATGTACCGGCTGCGCAGGGAAGTGGATGAAAAGCTTTCGCGTCTACCGCTAAAGTACTTTGATTCGCGCACCCATGGCGAAATTATGAGCCGCGCGGTCAATGATATGGATAATCTCAGCACCACGCTCCAGCAGAGTATCACACAGTTGATTACCTCGGCGGTGACACTGCTTGGTGTGATTGTGATAATGCTGACCATCAGCCCGCTGCTGAGCCTGGTGGTGGTGCTCACCCTGCCACTGAGCCTGCTTGTCACGATGGGAATTGCGAAGCGTTCACAGAACTACTTCAGGCGCCAGCAGCGAGCGCTTGGAGACCTTAACGGCCATGTCGAGGAAATGTATACAGGCCATAAGATCGTCAAGGCATTCGGGCGCGAAGGGCAATCCATTGCCGAATTTAACGAGCGCAACGACAAACTGTATAATGCTGGCTGGAGGGCGCAGTTCGTTTCCGGCATTATCATGCCGCTTATGAGGTTTATTGGTAACATCGGCTACGTCTTCGTGGCCGTGGTCGGCGGCATCATGGTCACCAAAGGGACCATTGCAATCGGCGATGTGCAGGCGTTTATTCAGTACGCCCAGCAGTTTACCCAGCCGATCACCCAGCTGGCCAATTTCGCCAATGTGATTCAGTCAGCCATGGCGTCGGCGGAGCGCATCTTTGAACTGCTTGATGAGCAGGAGGAGATACCGGAGGCGGTCGACTCGCAAATCATTGTGGCTCCCCAGGGCGCGGTCGAGTTCCAGCATGTCCGGTTTGGTTATAAAGAAGACGCCATACTGATGGAGGATATGAATATTGATGTCCTGCCGGGACAGATGATCGCGATTGTCGGTCCAACCGGCGCTGGCAAGACAACCCTTGTCAACCTGCTGATGCGCTTCTATGAAGTCGACAGCGGCCAGATTCTGGTAGATGGAGTGGACATTACAGAGATCAAACGTGGGGAACTGCGCCGCACTTTCGGTATGGTACTCCAGGATACCTGGCTCTTCAACGGGACCATCCGCGCTAATATCGCCTATGGCCGTGATGGCGCCACGGAGAAAGAGATCATCCGGGCCGCCAGGGCTGCCTACGCTGACCACTTCATCAGGACGCTGCCGGAGGGCTATAACACCATTCTGAATGAAGACGCGACCAACATCTCGCAGGGGCAAAAGCAGTTGCTGACCATTGCCCGTGCCTTCCTGGCTGATCCCGAGATTCTGATTCTGGACGAGGCGACCAGTAGTGTGGATACCCGAACAGAGATGCAGATCCAGAAGGCCATGACCGAGTTAATGAAGGGCAGAACGAGCTTTGTGATTGCTCACAGGCTCTCCACCATTCGCGACGCGGACCTGATCCTGGTCATGAATCACGGCAGTATCATAGAAAAGGGCACCCACAAGGAGCTGCTGGCGAAAGGTGGCTTCTATGCCGACCTGTATAACAGCCAGTTTAC
>WNGN01001848.1_pt1 | contig 14117 bp, 16 predicted proteins | sample 5400561 | NCBI WGS metagenome assembly WNGN01 (sample SAMN13153379, study PRJNA577476) | soil metagenome | isolation source: 115 cm soil or saprolite under Garry oak tree replicate 2 | place: USA:California | collected 2016-06-15
ATCTTCCCCGGTTCAGGTTCCGGCTTGGCGATTTCTTCCAAACGGAGCGGGGAAGTGAACTCACGCACGACTGCTGCTTTCATTGTCTTCTCTCCTTCTTCTTTGAATAATGTACTCCTAAAAGACCATCTCACCTCTCCATAGTATATGGTCGGGCCTGTAAAAGAAATGTAAAAAGAGAGGGAATCGGTGGTGAAAAAAAAGTTAAAATCTCTCATCGCTCCCTCAGCTCAAACAGCACGATTCACGGAGGGCCTCCCTGGCTCTTGTGATGTGCTGAGGTGAAATTGTGACTCCTTTGTGTGACGAGGCGATACGGCTGTGATCATATTGTGAGGTCGGTGTTATATATAGGTGTTATATTGTTTTACTGACCGCATCTACATCGAGGTGGAGGTATGACCAACCAACACTATTCCGTTCATCTATCCATCGCTTCATCATCAGAAATCGAGCGTACAGCGCAACGGTTGAAGACGACTCGTGAGGAGTTTCTGGCCACAGGAATCCTGCCTCAGCATCCCCCACGCCCGATGATCCTGGAATCCTGGCGGCGCTGCCATGCTATGCAGGTGAACCCCTCGCTGCGCTATGCGCCGCTCGCTGTCACCCATGAAGTCCAGCTCACCCACCTGCGCGAAGCCAGCCAGTTGCTCATGCGCGCAGCACGCCCTGTGATGAGCCATCTCTCCGACTTTCTCGCCGACTCAGGCTATGTCATCGTGTTGAGCGATGCTGACGGCTGTCTCCTGGAGGTGATTGGTGATGCAGGAGTGCGCCGCAGCCTTGCCCGCATCGACTTCGTCTCCGGAGGTGACTGGAGTGAAGCCGCGGCCGGCACGAATGCCCTTGGCACTGCTATTGCTGATGGTCAAGTCGTACAACTCTTAGGCGCGGAACACTATTGTAGTGGTTGGCAAGACCTCACCTGTACTGCGGCGCCAATCCGCCATCCACTGTCGAGCGAGATCATGGGAATCTTGGATGTCACTGGCAACTACCGTCTTATCCGTCCCTTTCTCTCTAGCTTCATTGCCGCTATGGCCCTGCAAGTCCAGCAGGAGATGCGAGAGCTGCTTACACCTACACGCAAAGGAAAGTTCCACGCGAAATTCCAAACTGCCCCTTTCAGTTCTTCTAGGAAAACCAATTCCCGTGCATTCACTATGAACACTGATCGGAAACGACATCGAACCAGCGAGGACGTTCCGGGAACTACTACAGGAGACGACTTACGCACGATCCTCCGCATGCAGAAAAAGAGTGTACACAACGCGGAACTCCTGGCAGCCGCAGTGAGTGCTATTAGCGCTAGCTTGGATATAGATGTTACCCTTGAAAAGATAGCCGAGCAAACAGCTCACCTCCTGCAACTCGAAACTGCCTCCGCCTGCCTGTTTGATGAGAACGGCGAGATGGTGTTACTACACACCTGGTCTAAACAGGATGGATGGCGACCGGAGTCCCTTCATGGCCTGGAAGCGTTGCTTCGGCGATCCAAAGCGATCTCACTGATCCGGGAACGCGGAGAGCCAGTGATTATAGATGACGTCCTCACCTCTGTCATCTTGCCCGCCGCGCCGCTGGAGCAGCGAGGTATTCGTTCACTGTTGCTGCTTCCCTTGATAGCAGCTCGCGGAGCGATTGGTTTCATCCTGGCCCCTAAATACACCCACTACCATTGGAAAGTCGATGATGTGTTGCTAGGTCTAACGCTTGCTGCTCACGCAGCAACGGCCATCGAGAATGCCAGGCTCTTCACCACCCAACAGCAGCACACTCACCATGTTGAAGTGATCAATGAGACGAACGCTCGGATGCGGCGTACCGCGAGTGAAATGGAAGCCTTGCGTGAAGCTGATCGACTCAAGAGTAGATTTGTCGTTGCCATTTCACACGACCTGCAATCTCCGCTGACCGCCATTCGCGCTTCCGTTGAGAGCCTGCTTGACCAGGACGGGGTGCAATCCGCCCAGATGCACGAGCAATTGCTGCATAACATCGCGGGTCAAGCAAGCAGGCTAGATCGGCTAGTCGACGAGCTGCTTGACCTCGCACGCATCGAAGCCGGTGTACTCTTACTCGACCGTGATTGGATCGAACTCCCCGCTCTGATTGCTGATACAGTAGCGAAGTTCGAAGAGCTGCACAGTGGATGCTGGGTGGAGCGGGACCTGGCAGCGGATGTGCCTTTGCAGTATGTCGATCCCGTCCGCCTCGCCCAGGTGTTGTGGAACCTTCTGGAAAATGCCTTGAAATATGCCTCATCGTGTACGTCGATCAAAGTGGAGGTTAGGTGGAAAAGGAACGAAGTACTCATCGGGGTGGCAGATCATGGTCCAGGCATACCTGCCGACGAGCGCGAGAAGGTTTTTCAGCACTTCTATCGCCTGGAGAGAGACCAGAGGACACACACGCGGGGCAGTGGATTGGGTCTAACGATCTGCCAGGGTATCGTGCAAGCTCATGGCGGACGGATTTGGGTTGAGGATCAACCAGAAGGTGGGAGCGTCATTCGCTTCGCGCTGCCCTTGCACATGGCAAGTCTCACCGAACTTGAGCCGCTAGAGAAGACAGAACTATTTGATGTGAGCACGGAGGAATGGTGACGTTATGAGTTATGCCAAACAGCACATACTCCTGGTGGATGATGACCCCGGTATCCTGGTAGCGGTGAAACATGCCCTGGCTGCCCATGGGTACGAGGTGACGACCGCCACCAATGGGATTGAAGCCCTGGCTGCATTCGAGCACAAGCCGCCTGAGCTAATCTTACTGGACTTGATGCTTCCCAGATGCGATGGGCTGGAAGTCTGCCGGGACATTCTTGAACAGTCTCACACTCCGATCATTGTGCTGAGCATCAAAGGTAGCGAGGCTGATATCGTGTCTTTACTCGATCTGGGCGTCGACGACTACCTGGTCAAGCCTTTCCGCCTGGCAGAACTGCTTGCGCGCGTGCGAGCTGTGCTGCGTCGCACTGGCAAGCTCCCAGCAGCCAGGGTTGTCTGCGGCACCCTGGAGATCGACACAGAGAAGCACAGAGTCTCCGTAGCGGGCCGTACTGTCCCCCTTACACCAACCGAGTACACGCTGCTGGCCGAACTGGCGGGAAATGTCGGCAGAGTGTTGACCACCCGGTTACTCCTGCAGCGGGTATGGGGTCCTCAATACAGCGATGCAACCGAATACGTGAAGGTTGTCGTACGCCGTCTGCGCGCCAAACTGGAGCCCGATCCTGCTCATCCGCAGTACATCATCACCGTACCATGTCTCGGGTATCGACTGAACGATTCTCTATGAGGACGACTATGTCGAATAAATCGGCTTTCTCTACACCCTGGCAAGCTGCGCGGCGTGCGTGATCAGCGTGTGGACACGGCTGCCGAATGCGGCGAAACGCTCATCCTGGGTTTGCCCGCGTTTCCAACGGACGTAGATCTGCTGAATGATCACTGCCAGTTTGAAATAGGCAAAGATCATGTAATAGTCAATGGAGGAGAGGTCGCGGGAACTCTTTCGCGCATAGATTTCCATGAAGGTCTCCCTGCTCACAAACCCGGGAAACATGGTCACCGTTGGGAGTATCGTTTTCAGTTCTTCAGGGTCATCGGCTGTTGCCCAGTAGCTTAAAGATATGGCAAGGTCGAAGAGGGGATCACCTATGGTTGCCATCTCCCAATCAAATACGGCGACAGCGCGAGTAAGATCGATCGCATCGAGCATCATGTTGTTCAGCTTAAAGTCGTTGTGGATCAACGTAGGCGCGGGGCTTTGTGGAATGTGCGACACGAGCCAATCGGTGAGGGATTCCACGTGCGGTATGTCGTCTGTTTTGGCGCGGTGGTAGCGTTCAATCCAGCCTTTCACCTGGCGCTCGAGGAAACCTGGAGGATGACCAAATGTAGCAAGCCCGGCCGCGTGCCAGTCGATGGCATGAATTTGTACCAGCGTGTCAATCACTGTGTGGGATATTTGCTTGCACAGATCAGGAGTTGGCGTTACTCCTGGCGGGAAGGAGGTATTCACAATGACCCCTTTGCGCCGTTCCATCACGTAGAAAGGCACCCCTAAGATAGCTGGATCATCGCAGAAAATGTAAGGTTTTGGGGCAAGCGGAAAGACCGGGTTGATTTTCTGCAAGAGACTGCACTCCCGTTTCATATCGTGCGCTTTTGGGGGTACTGGCCCAAATGGTGGGCGGCGCAGCACTCCTTCCCAATTGCCAATCTGGAGCAAATAGGTCAGGTTAGAGGCGCCTGAGGGAAACTGGTGCACCTGCAAGGTACCCTCCCCTATATCCTCAATCTGATCCCGCAAGTAATGCTCGACCTTTTCGAGATCAAAGTTCTCTCCAGCACGAACAGCAATCGTTTCTTCCAGTCTATCCATCACGCTCTCCTGAAATATTCTTTCTCTCATGAGAAGTGTACAACAAACCAGGATCTAGTTCCACTTTCTAGCCGCCTGCTGCGACGAAAATGGGAAGCATGATTTGCTTCATCACCGATTAGGATATAATGATCGATAACACTATGGCTTCGTCCTGTCGCTTCCTGATAAGAGAAGTGTTTTTGCTTAGTGGTAGAAAGGTAGGCACGCGTGTCACAAATTAAAGGACCAGCGCTGTTTTTAGCACAGTACGCACAGGATATTCCCCCCTATAACACACTGGAAAACATCACCCAATGGGCCAAAGACCTGGGCTTTATCGGTGTACAGATTCCCGCCTGGGATAAACGCTTGATAGACCTTGATTTTGCAGCGCAGTCAAAACAGTACTGTGATGACCTCAAGGGAAGATGCAACGGGCTGGCAATCACAGAACTGGCAACACATCATTTAGGCCAGTTAGTCGCGGTACACCCGGCCTACAATGCACAATTCGATGCCTTCGCGCCTGAAGAGTTACATGGACACCCAAAAGAACGAACCGAGTGGGCGATGGCTCAAATGGTCAAAGCCATGCAAGCATCGAACAACCTCGGATGTCATATCATGCCTACTTTTTCGGGTGCATTTCTCTGGCCTACGATGTATCCCTTCCCTCAGCGTCCAGCAGGCCTGGTCGAACTCGGCTTTCAAGAATTGGCGAAACGCTGGCTGCCATTGCTCAATAAGGCGGATGAATACGGTATCGACCTGGCCTACGAAATTCACCTGGGCGAAGACCTGCATGACGGTATCACCTTTGAACGCTTCCTGGAGGCAACCGACAATCATCCACGCGTCCATATATTGTACGACCCCTCCCACTTCGTCCTGCAATGCCTGGACTACATCGGCTACCTGGACTGCTATAAAGACCATATCAAAGCTTTCCACGTCAAGGACGCTGAATATCATCCTTCACCTCGGTCTGGTGTTTACGGTGGCTATCAAGACTGGAAAGAACGCCCGGGGCGTTTCCGCAGCACAGGTGATGGACAGGTTGACTTCAAGCGTATCTTCTCGAAATTGACGCAGCATGGCTACACCGGCTGGGCCGTGCTTGAATGGGAATGTTGCATCAAGGATTCTGTGCAGGGCGCACGCGAAGGCGCTGAGTTTATTCGTCGTATGCTTATCGATGTACCAACCAGGGCTTTTGACGATTTCGCAGCTGGCGCGCAAGATGTCGAGACCAATTACCGTATATTGGGGTTACAAGACATTGGCTCACATGATGCTTGACTAAGCCGATTTCCTTTTTGAAGTGATGACCCGGATATCATAATTGAGAGGTGGTGGTGGCTGAGTCAAGTCAAGCTGGTAGCGCCCAAAACGATTAATGTGTTGGCGAACGTAGGGTGAGAGAGCTGCCACCACCTGTTCACCTAGCTCTGCACCTTCTTGATTCAGCTTCTGCAACGCCTCATTGTTGACAATACCTATGGCCGAGCCTGATTTGACCTGCTCCGCTTGCGGGTGGTTCATGCCTCATGAACCTCATTGCGGCTCCTCTCCGCTCCATTGAAAACGGTTTTTCGGGTCTCGTTCGCCTGGCTGCTCATGCTTTCTATCTGATCAGCAAAAGAGCGGGTGAGTCTGCAATTTCCAATGTTACGTCCCCGCCTCGACAAGTTCGATTCCGTTAGCTTGACACAGTTCCTGAACGAAAGTATTTGCCTTGTCGATAATCAATACATCTATATCGTCCAGGTCACAAATACGGGCAAAATGAGTTGCTCCCACTTTAGAATGATCGATGGCAAGAATCGTTCGCCTTGCTCGCTCAATCACAGCAGCTTTCAACTTCGCCTCTTCTATATCTGCAACTGTGACTCCCCCTTCGGAGAAACCGCTTGCTGAAAGAAAAGCGATATTCACGGTAAAATGTGTCAGTAATTCGAGGGCCAGGGCTCCAACCAGGCATCCTCCAACGCGGCGTAGCCGTCCGCCCAATAGGATATGCTCAATTGTTGGCATATCGGCAACAGCCTCGGCAACACCTATAGAGTTGGTCAGCACTGTAATATAGCAGCCGGCAAGTTTACTGGCGATTCTTTGGGTCGTCGTTCCACTATCCAGAAAAATTGCATCGCCATTATGGATTTCTTGTAAACATGCTATGGCAATCGCTTCCTTTGCCTCTACGTTGATTTGTGACCGCGCCACAAGGTCACTTTCAACTAATGGTCGAGCTGCTATTGCCCCTCCATGAGTACGCTTGAGCAATCCACGTTTTTCGAGGATCGTCATGTCTTTGCGAATCGTCGGTTCCGAGACGCCGAGCAGATCAACTAAATCGATGTTGCGGACACTGCCGCGAATAGCCACTAGCTCGGTAATACGGGTCTGACGTTCATCGGCAAAGACGGGGCGATCAGATTCAGTCTCTGTACTCATCGGTTCCCTCCTCTTTCATGTCATTTCGATTCATCGCGTTTCCTCTCTATCATACCCCCCTGCCTCCCTTTTTGCAAGAGTGAATCAGATTGTTTTTGTTTCGTTTTACTTTTAATATCACTGTTCGCAGAGAAAATATTCTCTGTTTACGGCGAAAACGAAAATTCATCCGCTCATATCTTGACAATCACTTTCGTTTAAGGTACACTAAACGAAAGCACACGATTACATATTACGCATTTTCGTAACCAAAAGAAAATCGTTTACCTCGTGTTTGGTGCGGATTGGATGCCGCATCTCAATGCAAAGGAACGATCATGACGTTGTTGACATCCTTACCTTCTCATCGTCTTCTCATAGACGTATCGCTCTGGTCTGCCAATCTCTCCGAACTCGGCGCGGAAGTCAAGCAGGTAGAGCCATATGCCGACCTCTTTCATTTGGACGTGTCCGATGCACATTTTGTTCCAGGCTTGCTCTTTTTTCCTGATCTGGTAGCGGCCCTTCGGCCTCTGACCTGCATCCCATTTCATGTCCACCTGATGACAGAGCACCCTCTATCCCTCATTGATAGCTTCGTGGACGCAGGTGCGAACCTGATCACCGTGCATGCCGAAAATGGGGTCGAGGCTGAGCGTTCGCTGGAATACCTTCATCGTCGAGGTATTGCTGCCGGTCTGGCATTGAACCTGGAGGAGCCACCAGAGAGGGTGACTGCCTACCTGGACGTTATCGACCTGGTACTCATGATGGGTACACGACTAGGAGTCAAGGGGCAGGATCTGGATACACGCGCCACTTCCCGCATACAGGCGATGAAGCGGATGATAAGGGAACAAGGCTACGCTGATCGAGTGAAGGTTGGAGCTGATGGCGGCATTCGCGAAGCTACCGTGCCACTCCTGCGTGCAGCAGGAACGGACCTCATTGTTCCGGGCTCACTTGTATTTAAGAGTCAGGACCTTGCTCAGACGGTTGTATGGTTAAAGGCACTGCCCGGCCCGGACGCAATACAGGAAGAGGGAGAGGATACAGCACGATGTTGATTGCGATGGCGGGACTCCCTGGAACGGGAAAGAGTACGCTTGCTCAGCAAATGGCGCACGCACTTTCAGGAACAGTGTTGGATAAAGACACGATTCGCGCAGTTCTCTTTCCTCCTGCTCTGCTTGAATATACGACCGAGCAAGATGACTTTTGCATGTCTATTCTGTTTCAGGCTGCTGGCTACATACTGCGCAAGGACCCTCATCAACATGTTATCCTGGATGGGCGAACCTTCTCACACCGCTATCAAGTTGAGGCTGTGAAAGACGTTGCAGCGCGACTCAAGACGCATCTGAAAATTATTGAGTGTATCTGTTCCGATGAGGTGGCTCGTCAGCGGCTAAGGGGTGTGGGGACAGCAGAGATAAAGCATCTGGCAGGCAATCGAGACTATGCTCTCTACCTCGCGATCAAGGCACGTTTCGAGGAGATTGATGAGCCAAAACTACTAGTGAATACAGAAGATGAGCCACAGCACTGTCTGGAGCAATGCCTATCCTATATTCTTGAAACAAGGCCCCAATGAATGATGGAGGCTAGAGGCGGCCCTATAGAGCACGCATCTGCCAATCTCTCAGATTTTTTATCACATGAGCTGGCCTATCAGTGCGATTCTGACGAAATCAGAGACCGCGCAACTCGCTCCACTCTTGGCGCAGCACTTCACCGTGTTTCACTATGATCGTCGGGGACGAAGCGAGAGCACTGATACGCAGCCGTATGCCGTTGAGCGTGAAATTGAAGACATCGAAGCCCTCATCAACGAAGCGGGTGGTCAGGCAGCCGTGTTCGGTATCTCCTCCGGCGCAGCTCTTGCTATGGAGGCAGCCATCAAGCTCGGTGACAAGGTGAAGAAACTGACTATGGACGCGGATAGATGAGTGGATAGCCTTCTCTGCTACTGGGCAGGTGGTGAGCTTGCTCAAAGGCGATGGCTTCTTTGATCATATCACCTGTTCGGTAGGCTCTGACGGCTTCTTCATTTTCCCAGATGATCATGGTGCTTTCATCTCCTTGCTCAGGTCTGGCGTAGTGATAAATGGCTACCACACCAGGTTGTTGCGAGAGCCTGGGGAGGAACTCGTGCAGAAACGTTTCGACCTCCTGGAGTTGTTCTGGGGTTGCTTTGCTTGTGGTGATGGTGAGAAACATGCTTGTCCTCCTGCTCGTGCCTCGTTTCCCGACGGGCGCTTGCTAGCACCTCTGTGCTGCTACCGCGCCATCAAAAGGGAATGGTAAGCTGCACCATTCTCATATGGCTTCCAGCCTCGGTTCCCAAATTTAGATGCGATGTGGCCGAGTGCCAACGGCTGGGCCCGACCGCTCAGCTCTCGACTTCCCGCAGGAAGCGGCGCACCTCGGTATTGAAGCGCTCTGCCGCCTCGATGTTGCTCACATGCCCGACTCCGGGCATCACCACCAGGCGAGACGGTGGGATCTGGGCGTGGAGATCCTCAGCCACACTCAGCGGGGAACGTACATCCTGGTCGCCGTACAGCAGCAGGGTCGGCACGTCGATGCGTGGAAGCACGTCGCGGAGATCCTCATAGGCGAACGCGTGAAAGAGCACCTGCTGTCCGGCCGGATGGAACTCGGACAGGAACGCCACGATCTCGTCGACCAGCTCCGCCGGTGCCGATTCCGTGAGCATGGTCGGGCTCCACTCGCGTGCCCACTGCTCGGGTGGCAGGTCGAGTGCCCGCAAGACGTGCTGGAGGCGTTGTTCGACTACCTCGGGTGGCAGGGAGCCGGCCCACCCGGCATAGACCGAAGCCAGGATCAGGGTCCTCGGGATCGAGGGATGCCGACGGTAGAGATCCAGCGCGAACTGGCTGCCGAAGGACAGCCCGAGCACGTGCGGTCGCTCCAGGCCGAGCGCCTTGATGAACGCGGCGAGGCAGTCGACGTAGTCGGGCGAGCGGAACCCCTCGGGCGGATCCGATGATTGGCCGCAGCCCGGCATGTCCCAGGCCACCACCGTGAACTCGTCGGACAGTGCATCGAGCTGCCGGCGCCAAGCCCAGCTGTCAAAGCCGAAGGCCCCATGCAAGAGGACGAGCGGTGGGCCTTCGCCCACCCGCTGATAGACGATGCGGAGCCCTTTTACCTCAATCTGATCCATGTCGTCCTCCCTTGAGTGCCATCCAGTCGTTCGCATCATCGGGATGGTGCTTTCCATATGTGGAACAACGATAATGAGTACAGAAAACAGCGATTCGTTCTAATGAGGTTTTCCTATCATGTGCCTAGCACTCCACCAAATCGTACCACACAAAAGCACTCCCGGCCAAGTTATGCCTGATTTTTGCACTTTCGGCCAGGACTCTTCGTCACATGAGACTTTACATACCAACGAGGCTGATCCGCCAGTTTACAAGAAACAGGAGTCTTCTACTCGACCCGCGCAATGGCTATTTACGAGGCCCTGGATATCCGAAAAGAGCGGATTGATCCACGGCAGATCTGGCAAAATTACATTGAGGCTCATTTCGGGATAATGAGGAGACTCGCCGACTATTATCTGAACAAAGCTCCCACCTTGGCTGAGATGAAGAAGGCGCATCGGAAATTCATCCGGGATTACAATACCCAGATTCACTTCGCGCACCGAGAACGCCAGGATCAACGCCATAGTCCCCAGGATGTGCTACGCGGCGTCTTGGCGCGGACTGTCCCAGCGCCAACGCTGGCTCGTATCTTCTTTGCGATGCAGTTTACTCGCCATCTGGATCGATCAGGATATATCCGCTGCCGCAGGTGGCGCTTCTATGCGGAAGCCGGGCTCGCCAAGCAATCAGTGACCATTCACATCTACACGAGTACGCTCAAGATCGAGTATCAAGACACCGAACTGGCCTTCTACACGATGGCGTGGGCGGAGGATAATAAACACATCAAAGACGTAAAGAATCCGCGTGTCATCGAGACAGGTTACCGGTCGCCGCAGCTTACTCTGTGGACGCTCGGCCCTGATGAATGGCTGCTTTTCCTGAAACTGCCTGACTATGCAGCGCGGAAAAAGCCACGAGGTGCACCGGAGGCGATACAGCTCCCTCTTCCAGATCTCGATGGAGACCACCTGCTTGCGGACGAAGCTCTCGGATGATCGTCATCACCCGGCCTGAGTACACGTCACCCTACTTCCTGCTTCTCACGATGGAAGCATGTGAGATTTGAAGCATATCCTGGTTCTCCCGCGCTTGCTGATGGATAAGGTGATAGAATGGAGTGTTCTATTACCAAAAAATTTTGAGGAGGGAAAATCACGCGAGCAAAGCGGCGCTTTCTTGCTGGTTTGAAAGGCGGAAAGAGAATCATGCCTTCTTCCATGTCTTGCGTGAAAAATGTTTCCAACAGACGCCTTCGAACAGTGCGCGAGAGGGAAGTCCCCACATCTCAAGAGAAGAAAAAGGAGTGAATGATGCATTACCGAACATTAGGCCGAACAGGATTACCTGCTTCGGAGATCGGTTATGGGGCCTGGGGAATTAGCGGATCGGGGTGGATCGGTGCCCAGGACCAGGAATCGCTTCAGGCCCTGCAACGGGCCATCGACCTAGGTGTGAATTTCATTGATACCGCCTTGGGCTATGGTGATGGGCACAGCGAACAACTAATCGGACAGGTCCTGCGCCACAACCCAGACACACGGATTATCGTGGCAACCAAGATTCCCCCAAAGAATGGCCAGTGGCCTGCACAGGCCGGTGTCCCGGTCAAAGAGACCTTTCCAGGCACTCACATCCAAGCATGTACTGAGCAGAGCTTGCGCAATCTCGGGACCCAGACCCTTGATCTTCAGCAGTTCCATGTCTGGAATGACGAGTGGATTGGTCAAGGAGACTGGCAGGATACCATTCAACGACTCAAGGAACAGGGCAAGATTCGGTATTTTGGGGTCTCTATTAACGATCTTCAGCCAGACAACGCGATCCGGTTAATAGAATCCGGCCTCGTGGATACTGTCCAGGTTATCTACAACATTTTTGAGCAGAGTCCAGAAGACTCGCTTTTTCCAGCCTGCCAACGCCACAATGTCGGGGTCATTGTGCGTGTTCCCCTTGACGAAGGTGGTCTAACAGGCACAGTCACCCCGGAAAGCCACTTCGATTCACAGGACTTCCGTAGTCGCTACTTCCAGGGTAATCGCAAGCAAGAAGTGTATGAACACGTCCAGAACATTCTCTCTGATCTGGGGAAGACAGTTGATGAACTTCCAGAAATCGCGCTGCGCTATATTTTGAGTCATCCCGCCGTTTCGACCGTGATTCCAGGCATGCGCACTGTTCGCAATGTGGAACGCAACACTGCTGTAGGCGACGGAAAGGGACTCCTACCTGATCAAGTTCAGAAACTGAAGAAGCACCGGTGGCTACGGAATTTCTATGCATAGCTGGGATGGGGCTGCAGAAAAGACGGGATGAATGGTACAGGGGGGAAACGGTTCAGTCTGCCGCGAACGCCTTATGATACCAATCCGCAATCTGTGGTAGAATAAGAAGGAGGTCATCACAAACCAGAAGGAGGAAAGGTATGGCAAGAGTCACCCATGCAGCAGCACATTTGTCGATTGAGGAAGTGAAGAATCGGTTGAAAACCGATCCGCGCCCCTGGTGCCGACAACGCTGGCTGATCATTTATAATGCGCTGGTAGAGCCGCGCAAGGCGGAAGAAATTGCCCGCCATTGTGGAGTCTCGAAAGCGACGGTGCATGATGTGATCTCGACGTACAACCGCCTGGGCGTCGCAGCGGTAGAGACGGCAGGCAAGGGAGGGCGTCGGCGTGAGTATCTGACGTTGGAAGAAGAAAAGCAATTCCTCGCTCCTTTCTTCGCGCAAGCCGAGAGCGGAGAGATCGCTACCGTGGCCCAGATCCAAGATGCCTTTGAAGAAAGAGTCGGACACGAGGTCGATGATAGTACGATCTATCGGCTTCTCAACCGTCACGGCTGGCGCAAACTGCTGCCGCGCCCCAGGCATCCGCAAGCCAACCGACAAGCGCAAGAGCAGTTTAAAAAAAATTTGCAACGCAGGCTCAAGAGGCAGTTGCAACGCGGCCAGTCGAAGATGAGCGCCCAGTCCTGATCATGGCGCAAGATGAAGGCTGCTTTGGCCGCATCAGCCGTGCCAAACGGTGTTGGGCTCCTCCAGGCGTGCGCCCGCACGTCCCATCACAGGTCGTGCGAGAGTACACGTATGTCTACGCCGCCGTGGCTCCCCAAGAGGGGTTGTTGACCTCGCTCATTTTGCCGGAGGCTTCGACGGAGATGATGAATCTCTTCTTGGAGCATCTCAGCCTGACGTACTCGAAGTACTTCATCGTCATGCAAGTCGATGGAGCTGGCTGGCATCGTTCCCAGGAATTGGTCATTCCTGCCAATATCCGTTTGATCGAACAGCCACCCTACAGTCCTGAAGTCAACCCGGTCGAGCACATCTGGGATGAACTGCGAGAAAAATACTTTCACAATCGCGTCTTCCCCTCACTCGAACCGTTGATCGATGTTCTGTGTCAGGGATTAAATGACCTTGCTGATGATACCAAGCGCCTGCGTTCCTTAACTGGTTTCCCCCATCTCAATGTTACCCTTTAGTTTGCGGATTGGTATGAGATCAACATTGCTCAGGTCAGGTTTAATTCGCGGGTGCTCTTGTCTCCATTTATTCCAAACATTTACTCCTTGTTTGAGGATTATGAGATGTTCCTGGTTTGCCATAGGGCTTACCTCCTGAAAAGAGGCTCTTTTATCAAGTTCAGTTTGTCATTATATTCCATACTGAGATAAACGTGATAAGCGCGGGACGCACAATAGACAAAAGGCGAATTGAAAACGGGGAATTATAGGCTAGTTCTTGTAGGGGTTGGGAATACCTTCTTCTTCCTCTAAGGCGTCAATCCGCTTGTCATGCTGGTTTAGTTACTTCACTACCTCTGCTTTTAAGTCTTGGATTACTACCTTAATGTTCTCTCTAAGATCATCTTGTCCAGCTTTGACTGCTTCTACTGCCGTTTTAATCTGTGCTAGGATTGTATTGGTTTGGGTGTTTGCAATTGAAGCATCTTTCAATTTGTCTTTAACTTTGATTAGATCACTCATGGTTCGGTCATTTTCAGGCGGTTTAGGAGATTGCGTCCCAAGCCGATCATAAATGGCTGGTGGAACGTCTAACAAGCCTAAGGAACCGTTAAGTAATAACATTATCAATTGAAGCGGCCCGAGGCGAAATGGTATAGTTCCATT
>WNGN01007902.1_pt1 | contig 14104 bp, 11 predicted proteins | sample 5400561 | NCBI WGS metagenome assembly WNGN01 (sample SAMN13153379, study PRJNA577476) | soil metagenome | isolation source: 115 cm soil or saprolite under Garry oak tree replicate 2 | place: USA:California | collected 2016-06-15
GAGGCGGCGGCGGTCGGCGACGTGTTCGTGACCGTCACCGGCAACCGCGACGCGATCACCCTGGCGCACATGGGGGCCACAAGCTGCGCGCCCTGGGGGTGCGCTTCGAGGAGCTGACCGACCGCCAGCTCGAGTACCTGTCCGGCTGGCGGGCGGGCACCTGAGCGGTCCGGCTACCGCCGATCGTGGCCCGCTCAGTCGGGCGGGTCGGAGAGGGGCCTGCGGCCGGCGAAGCCCGTCTCCGGCCAGTGCCACCAGGCGACCTCCGGCTCGTCCACCAGCCAGCAGAGCCAGTAGGGCCGCCCACTGGCCGAGCGCGCCGGGAAGTCGACCAGGCCGTTGTCGACGTCGCGCAGCAGGATCCCCTCGGCGGACAGCTCGTCCAGGGCCGCCCGCAGCTCCGCCGCCTGCTGGCCGCCGGTCCCGTGGCGCTGGCCGTTGCGCTGCCCGTTGCCGTGGATCCGCGCGGCCATCTCCTTGCTGGGCTGCTCCCTTCGGGTGCCGGTGAGCGCCTGGATCCGGCGCACGGTCGCCCGCACGCGCTCCAGCGCCGCGTTGGCCTCGTCGACCGTCCAGCCGTCCTCGCGTCGCCCCATCTGCCCACCTCCGCATTCCGCTGCCGCGAACATACCGCAGTGAAATGATGGGCGCGCAGGTGGCACCAGCAGTAAGGGGGATGACGATGGAGCGCTCCACCGACGCTGTCGTTGCTGGGACGACCGCTTCCGATCAGATCAGCCGGGAGGAGTTGCAGCTCGCCACGCGCAACCATGGCATGCCCCTGGAGGCGCTGCGCTATCCGGTCACCCCACTCGGCCTGCACTACGTGCTGGTCCACTACGACATTCCGGTCGTCGACCCGGCCGCGTGGCGGCTGGTGATCGATGGGAGCGTGGACGATGACCTGGCGCTGTCGCTCGACGACCTGCGCAGGCGTCCGACCGTGACCTCCAGGGTGACGATGGAGTGTGCCGGCAACGGCCGGGCCCGGCTGTCGCCGCGGGCGCTGAGCCAGCCTTGGCTGGTCGAGGCGGTCGGGACGGCCGAGTGGACCGGGACGCCGCTGCGGCCGCTGCTCGAGGAGGCGGGCCTGTCCGGGCGGGCCGTCGAGCTGGTCTTCTCAGGCTTGGATCGGGGGATCGAGGGCGGGGTCGAGCAGCGGTACCAGCGCAGCCTCCAGGTCGGCGAGGCGCTCGGAGACGGCGTGCTGCTGGCGTGGGAGGTGAACGGTCAGCCGCTGCCGCCCCAGCACGGCTTCCCGCTGCGGCTGGTGGTGCCCGGCTGGTATGGCATGGCTAGCGTGAAGTGGCTGGACCGCGTCACCGCGATCGAGGCCGGGTTCGACGGCTACCAGCAGGTCCGGGCCTACCGGTACCGGAACCGGCCCGATGACGTTGGCGAGCCCGTCAGCCGGATCGCCCCACGCTCGCTGCTGGTGCCTCCTGGCATCCCGGAGTTCATGACGCGGCGGCGCTTCGTCCCGATGGGCGCCTGCCGCCTGGAGGGCCGGGCCTGGTCGGGTTGGGGACCGATCGTCGGGGTCGAGGTGAGCGACGATGGCGGCCGCACCTGGCTGCCCGCCGAGGTGGACCCGCCGCAGGGCCCGCATGCCTGGCAGCGCTGGTCGGCCGCCTGGGAGCCGACCAGCCCCGGCGACTACGAGCTGTGCTGCCGGGCGACCGACTCCAGCGGCCGCGGGCAGCCGACCAGCCCGCAGTGGAACCTCGGCGGCTACGCCGACAACGACGTGCACCGGGTCGCGGTCACGGTGACTCCGGCGTGCTGAGCGCCTCCGGCCACCGGTCGTGAGTCAGCAGCTGAGGCCGTCTGCCGCGGTCCCGACGATGGGGTTCTCCGGAGGCGTGGCGGAGGTCATGTCCGGAGCCTTGGAGTCGTCGAGCCGGCCGAAGTTCTGGGTCGCCCAGGCGCGCCCACCGGAGCAGACGACCGCGACCCCCACCGAGTCGAAGCCCGGCTGGAGCATGTTGCTGCGGTGGCCGTCCGAGTGCATCCAGCCGGTGTGGACCTGGAGCGCCTCGTTCGGGTAGCCCTCGACCCAGGCGATGTTCTCGCCGAGCGCGGAGAACTTGTCGATGCCGGGCAGGCTGGACGCGGCGCCCAGGTCGCGGTGCTCGAAGTCCCCGGTGCTGGCCATGTGCTGGGACCAGTCGGCCGCCATGTTGGCCAGATCGGCGTCCCACGTGAGGGTGTCCAGGCCCCTGGCCTGCCGCTCGGCGTTGAGGCGGGCGAACAGCTCCTGGGCGATTTTTTCCGCGACGGTGTTGGCCCGGCTGGTCGCCGGCGCTCCGGTCGAGGACGGCGCCGGGGCGCTGGCGCTCGGCCGGCTGGTGGTCGTGGGCGCCTTGGTGGTCGCCGGCGCTCTGGTCGTGGTGGTCGCGGCCGGCTTCCGCTTGGCTCCGGTGGTCGCCGGCCGCGCGGCGCCGGCCCTGCCCCCGGGGATGGTCTGTCCGACCCTGGCGTTGGTCTGGGTGGCGTTGCCGCTCGCCTTGGCGTGGTCGGCGGTCGAGCCGAGGGGGCGGGCGTCGGCCGGCATCAGGAACCACGCGAGCACCAGCGGCAGCACGATCATGACGGCCATGCGCAGATTGGCGAACCAGGGCTGCACGCGCTTGGCGTGCTGCGGGGCGGCCCTGCGGCCGTAGGTTCGCTCGTCTCGCACCGTGCCAGCCTCTCGCTCGAACCGGTCGGTCGACGGCAGCGGGGTGCGGACGCTCGACGGCGGCGCGCGACCCATTGCTCGCTGCTGACCCGAGTTGGGGGGACTCTGGGGGATGGGCCACAGCGGCGTAACCCTGGCAAATCAACCCGATCAATGTCAAACGCAGTGGTCGCGGGGGCGGCTCGCCGGCTAGCCGATCTTGCGGTGGACGATCTCGATGGCCGCGCCGACGACCGCGAGCAGGATGGCGACGCCGATCAGGACGGAGGCGGGGGGCAGCGCCAGCGCGAACTGCTCGCGCAGCCAGGGGATGGTCAGCACGCCCACCAGGGCGCCGACCATGGAGGCCAGGATGGTGACGCGGAGCGCGTTGAGCGGCCGTGACAGCGACCAGAGCACCTCCAGGCCGGCGCCGGTGAGGGTGATGGTCGCGGTGGTCCGCGCCTGGTCCAGCGGCACGCTCGGGCTGCGGTGCGCGAGCCAGTAGGCGATCAGGGTGGCGCCGGCCGCCACCAGGCCCGCCGGCACCGCGAACGCCAGCACCCGGCGGACCAGGTCGGGCCGTGCGCGGCGGAGGTTTGGCTCCAGTGCCAGGAAGAACCCGGGGATGCCGATAGTGAGGCTGCCGACCAGGGTGAGCTGGCGGGGGAGGAACGGGAAGGGCAGCCGGGCGATGCCGACCGCGACCGCCAGCGCCGTGGCGTAGACGGTCTTGGTCACGAACAGCTTGGCGACCCGCTCGATGTTGGCGATCACCCGCCTGCCCTCGGCGACCACGTCGGGCAGGGTGGCGAAGCGGTTCGACAGCAGCACCAGTTGCGCGACCGCGCGCGAGGCGGGGCTGCCGTTGCCCATCGCGATGCCGAGGTCGGCGTCCTTGAGCGCCAGCACGTCGTTGACCCCGTCGCCGGTCATCGCCACCACGTGGCCGCGGGTGTGCAGGGCGGCGACCATGGCCTGCTTCTGGTCGGGCACCACCCGGCCGAACACCGAGCCGCGCTCCAGCAGGTCCGCGAGCGCGGCCGGGTCGGTGGGCAGCGAGCGGGCGTCGATCGGCTCGTCGCTGCCGGGGATGCCGACCTGGCGCGCGACCGTCGCCACCGTCCGCGGGTGGTCGCCGGAGAGCACCTTGGTGCGGACGCCCTGGTCGCGGAAGTAGGCGATGGTCGGGGCCGCGTCGGCGCGGACGCGGTCGCCGAGCACCACGAACGCCGCCGGCTCCAGGCCGCCGGGAAGCTCGCCGTTGGCCACCGGCTCGGGCGCGGCGGCCAGCAGGACCACCCTGCGGCCCTCGACCGCGATCGCCTCGGTGCGGCGCAGCAGCTCCCGGTCGGTCCCGCCGCCGGCGGCCAGCAGCACCTCCGGGGCGCCGAGCACGAAGTGGCCGTGCCCGTCGAAGCTGGCCGCGCTCCATTTCCTCGCCGAGCTGAAGGGCACCACCTTGGTGGCCTCCCAGCCGTCCGGCGCCGGGTAGGTGGCGGCGATCGCGCGCAGGGTCGCGTTGGGGTTCGGGTCGGCCGCCGCGATGGCGCCGAGCGCAACCGCGCCCGCGCCGGCGGGGCGGTCGCCGAGCGGGACGAGGTCCTGGACGGCCAGGTCCCCCGCGGTGATCGTGCCGGTCTTGTCGAAGCAGAGGACGTCCACTCGTGCCAGGGTCTCGACGGCGGCCAGCTCCTGCACCAGCACCTGCCTGCGGCCCAGCCGCACCACGCTGACGGCGAAGGTCACGCTGGTCAGCAGCACCAGCCCCTCGGGGACCATCGCCACCGAGCCCGCCACCGCGCCGCGGAGCCCGCTGCGGAGGTCCTGGTGCTGGGTGATGAGCTGGCTGGCGAACAGCAGCGCCGCCGTGGGGATCAGCACCCAGGTCACCATGGTGATGATCCGGTCGATGCCGGCGCGCAGCTCCGAGCGCGCCAGCGTGAAGCGCCGCGCCCGCTCGGCCAGCCGCGCGGCCTGCGCGTCGCCGCCGACCCTGGTGGCCCGGTAGCTGCCTCCGCCGGCGACCACGAAGCTGCCGGAGAGGATCTCCTCGCCCGGGCTCTTGCCGACCGGCTCGGATTCGCCGGTCAGCATCGACTCGTCGACCTCGAGCCCGGTCGAGTCCAGCACCTTGCCGTCGACCACCACCTGGTCGCCGGGCCCGACCTCCAGCAGGTCGTCGAGCACGACCTCGCCGACCTCGATCTGGCGCTGCTCGTGGTCGCGGAGCACGGTCGCGCGCGGCGCGTTGACCAGCTCCAGCCGCTCCAGCGTCCACTTGGCGCGGACCTCCTGGATGATGCCGAGCAGGGTGTTGGCCACCAGCACGATCCCGAACAGCGCGTCCTGGATCGGCCCGACCGCCAGGATCACCGCCAGCAGCGACCCGAGCAGCAGGTTGAAGCGGGTGACCACGTTGGCGCGGACGATCTGGCCGTAGGTCCGGGTGGGTGCCTCGGGGACGTCGTTGACGAGCCCCCGCGCGACGCGATCGGCGACCTCGGCGGCGCTCAGCCCCGTATGCTCGATCTGGCTCCCCACACGCCCCCCGTTCTCGCCAGTGGCAGCCCCCACCGGAGCCTCGCGGCGGCGGGTTCCCAGCTCGAAGCGGGGCACGGGGTCGCCCGGTCGCAGTGGCGATCGTACCAGCGGAATGGGCGGAATCTGGAGAACCGGCAGGGTCCGGAAGGCAGGCGACCGCATGACGCGTTACGATCACCCAATCTAGGCGAAATCCCCGAAGTGCATTTCTGAACGTGACTCAGGGAGGTGCCTGCATGGAGGACCACTCGCGCGGCAAGGTGACAGCCGCCGGGCTGGGAGGCAGGGGGGTGGTGGAGCAGGCGATGATCGAGGGCGAGCCGGGGACCGCGGACGAGGACGGGGCCCTTCCGACCGGACGCCAGCTCGAGCTGCGCCGTGGCGGCGTCAGCGCGGTGGTCACCGAGGTCGGCGCGACCCTGCGCGCGCTCGAGGTGGGCGGGCTCAGCATCCTGCAGGGCTTTCCCGCCGACGGCATGCCCGAGGCCTCCCGCGGGCAGGTGCTGATCCCCTTCCCCAACCGGGTGGACCGCGGGCGCTACGCCTTCCACGGCCGCAGCCTGGAGCTGCCGCTGGACGAGCCGGACCGGACCAACGCCATGCACGGCCTGGTCCGCTGGCTCAACTGGGCGCCGCTCAGCAGCACGCCGAGCCGCCTGGTCATGGGCCTGGTCCTGCACGCCAGGGACGGGTACCCGTTCGTGCTGTCGCTGCGGGTCGCCTACACGCTGACCCCGTCGGGGCTCCGCGTGCGGCAGAGCGCCCGCAACCTCGGCGCCGTGCCGGCCCCTTACGGCGCCGGCTTCCACCCGTACCTGACCGTCGGCACGCCCAGGATCGACGAATGCCTCCTCAGGCTGCCCGCGCGCACCTCCTTCCTGGTGAACGCGCGCATGATCCCGACCGGCAGGGCGGGTGTGGCGGGCACGCCGCTCGACTTCCGCGAGCCGAGGGCGATCGGCGGCACCGTCATGGACACCGGCTTCACCGACCTGGAGCGCGACGCCGACGGCCTGGCCAGGGTCGAGCTGGCCGCGCCCTCCGGCCGCCCGCGCCTCAGCGTGCTGCTCGACAGCGGCTACCCGTTCCTCCAGGTGTTCACCGGCGACGGCCTGCCTAACGAGGTGCGGCGGCGCGCGATCGCCATCGAGCCGTACACCTGCGCGGCCAACGCTTTCAACAATGGCCTCGGCCTGCGCGTGCTCGCGCCCGGCGAGTGCTTCTCCAGCGTCTGGGAGATCGCCGCGGCGCCGTGAGGCGGACCCGCTACAGTTGAGCAAATGCAGCAGGCCCAGCGGGAAGGGCTCTTCGCGCCGGCGCGGCGTGCTCTGACGGTCGGCCTGGTCCTCACGGTGACCCTGGTCGCCTTCGAGGCCCTGGCCGTCGTGACGATCCTGCCGGTGATCAAGGACGACCTCGGCGGCCTGCGCCTGTACGGCTGGGTCACCAGCGCGTTCTTCCTCGGCACGCTGGTCGGGATCGTGGTCGCGGGCTCCGAGTCGGACCGCCGCGGGCCTGGGGCGCCCTACGTGCTCGGCATCCTGCTGTTCGCCGCCGGGCTGATCATCGGCGGGCTGGCGCCCAGCATGCTGATCCTGGTGCTCGCGCGGGCGCTCCAGGGCATCGGCGCCGGCGCGATCCCAGCCACCGCCTATGCGGCCATCGGCCGCAGCTACCCCGAGGCGCTCCGCCCGCGCGTGTTCGCGGTGCTGTCGACCGCCTGGGTCGTCCCGGGGCTGATCGGGCCGGCCCTGAGCGCGCTGGTGGCTACGCACCTGAGCTGGCGCTACGTGTTCCTCGGCCTGCTGCCGCTGGTGCTGGTCGCCGCCGGTCTCGCGCTGCCTGCTGTGCGGCGGATCGGGCCGCCGCGGCAACCCGATCACCCGGGGAGCTCCCCTGGGGCCCCTCTGGCCGCGCACCGGTCGCGGCTGCTGGAGGCGGTGCGGGTCGCGGCGGGCGCCGGGCTGCTGCTGGCCGGGCTGACCGGCCGCTCCATCCCGCTGGCGGTGGTGCTGGCCGCCGCCGGGCTGCTGGTCGGGGTGCGCCCGCTGCTGCGCCTGCTCCCGGCCGGCACGCTGCGCGCCCGCCAGGGCCTGCCCACGGCGATCACCGCGGTGCGCGGCCGCACCCCGGCGGTGGCCAGTCTGGCGGTGACCGCCGCCACGCTCTCGTGGACGCTCGGCGCCTGGCTCCAGGAGCGAGGAGCACGGTCGTTGAGCAGCCGCTTCCTGGTGCGTACCGGCCTGCTGGTCGTGGTGGTGGGCATCGCCGTGATGGCGGTGTCGCTGCTGCAGGCCGTCCCGGTGGCGATCAGCGTGGTCGCCTGGGCCATCGGCGGGCTGGGGATCGGCCTCGCCTACGCGCCGATCACCGTCACCGTGCTCGGGCTGGCGCCGGCCGCCGAGCAGGGCACGGCCAGCGCGCAGCTCCAGCTCTCCGACACCCTCGGCACCGCGCTCGGCGCCGGGCTTGGCGGCGTGCTGGTCGCCGCCGGCGCCGCGGCCGGCTGGGAGCAGTCGAGCGCGCTGGCGGGGGTCTTCGGCCTGACCGGCGCGGTCGCGCTGATCGGGGTGGTGCTGACGCGGCGCCTCCCCGACCACCGCGTCGCCGCGGTCACCGAGGAGCCCGGCGCCAGCGCAGCGGGTGCTCGCCGATCCGGTCGAGCTGGCCGCGGCGCTCCAGGAGCACCAGATGGGCCTGGGTCTCGCCGACCGCGGCCCGGCGCATGAAACCGTGGATCTCCTCCCACGGCCGCGACCACGGCAACCGCGTGGCCACCTCCCAGACCGTCTCCGCGCCGGCGGCGACCAGCGCGGCGGTGGCCTCCAGGCGCTCCTCGTGGTGGGCGACGATGCTGTCGATACGCTCGCCGAGCCCCTCGAAGCGCCATTCGTGCGCCGGCAGGACCGGGCTGTCGGCGTACTTCCGCAAGCGCTCCAGCGAGGCGAGGTAGTCGCCGAGCGGGTCGCTGCCCGACTGCGGATGGAGCGACACGTTGGCGGTGATCCGCGGGAGCACGTGGTCGCCGCTGAGCAGCAGCCCCGTCCGCTCCTCGTAGAAGCAGAGGTGGCCAGGGGTGTGGCCGGGAGTGTGGACCGCCACGAGCTGCCAGCCCGGCACGTCGGGACGGTCGCCGTCGGACAGCAGGACGTCGGGCGGGGTGACCACCACCACGCTGCGCACCGCCATGCTCGCGTCGCGCATGGCGACCAGCTCAGAATCCGGCGCCCCCGCGTCACGCAGCCAGGCAACGATCCGATCGAGCAGGTCGTCGACCTGGTCGTAGCGGTCGTTGACCAGGGCGGCGTCGGCCGGGTGCAGCGCCACCCACGCGCCGGAGACCTCTCTCACCCGCCCGGCCAGTCCGTAGTGGTCGGGGTGCAGGTGGGTGACCAGCACGCCGCGCACCTCGGTCAGGGCGGCGCCCATGGTCGCCAGGCCGGCCTCCAGGGCCGCGAACGACTCGGGCGCGTTCCAGCCGGGGTCGACCACGACCACCCCGCCGGGCACCTCGAACGCGTAGGTGAGCACGTAGCGCAGGGGGCTTCTCGGGATCGGCACCGGCAGGCTCCACAGACCGGGCCGGACCGGCTCGGCCGGTGGCAGGTCCCTGGCTGGGTGGAGGCTGCTGGCCACGGGCTCCTCCTCGGTCGCGGGTTGTCCACAGATTCTGGCCAGCATGCCCGCCAGAGGTCGACCTGTGCCATCCTCTGCGGTCTGACCAGCCAGTAGCGGGAGGGAGCCAGCATGGGAAACGGCAGCGAGTTCGGCATCACCGGCCTGGCTGTGATGGGCCAGAACCTGGCCCGCAACCTGGCCCGGCACGGCATCCCCGTCGCGGTGCACAACCGCACCGCGGCCCGAACGCGGGAGCTGATCGACGGCTTCGGCAACGAGGGGCCCTTCACCCCGACCTACTCGATCGAGGACCTGGTCGGGTCGCTCGAGCGCCCCAGGCGCATCCTGATCATGGTCAAGGCCGGCGCCCCGGTGGACGCCGTGATCGACGAGATCGCCCCCCACCTGGACGCGGGCGACGTGCTGATCGACGGCGGCAACTCGTTCTTCGAGGACACCCGCCGCCGCGAGCGCACCCTGCGCGAAGGTGGCCTCGAGTTCATCGGCACCGGCATCTCCGGCGGCGAGGAAGGCGCCCTGCACGGCCCGAGCATCATGCCCGGCGGCTCCAGAGAGGCCTACGCCGCCGTCGAGCACGTGCTCACCGCGATCGCCGCCAAGGTCGACGGCACGCCCTGTTGCACCTACGTCGGCCCCGACGGCGCCGGCCACTACGTGAAGATGGTCCACAACGGCATCGAGTACGCCGACATGCAGCTGATCGTCGAGGCCTACGACCTGCTGCGCCACGCGCTCGGGCTCGAGGCCCCCGAGCTCGCCGAGATCTTCGGCCGCTGGAACGAGGGCGACCTCGAGTCCTTCCTGATCGAGATCACCGCGCGCGTGCTCGGCCACGTCGACGCGGCCACCGGCCGGCCGCTGGTCGACGTGATCGAGGACGAGGCCGAGCAGAAGGGCACCGGCCGCTGGACCGCCCAGTCCGCGCTCGAGCTGGGCGTTCCCATCACGGCGATCACCGAGGCGGTGTTCGCGCGGATGCTGTCGTCCCGCAAGGGCGAGCGGGTCGCCGCCGCCAAGATCCTGCCGGGGCCGGGTGCCGAGCGGCGCGCGGGCGAGCAGCTCATCGACGACGTCCGCGACGCGCTCTATGCCTCCAAGGTGATCGCCTACGCGCAGGGATTCGACCAGATCGCCACCGCCTCCGAGCAGTACGGCTGGGACGTCGACCTGGGCGCGATGGCCACGATCTGGCGCGGCGGCTGCATCATCCGCGCGCGCTTCCTGGATCGCATCCGCGTCGCCTACGAGCAGGACCCGCGGCTCCGCAACCTGCTGCTGGCCGATTACTTCCGGGACGCCGTCGCCGGCGTGCAGCCGGCCTGGCGCAGGGTGGTCGCCACCGCGGTCGAGATGGGCGTGCCCACCCCGGCGTTCGCCTCGTCGCTCGCCTACTACGACGGCATCCGTCGCGAGCGCGGTCCGGCCAACCTGTTACAAGGTCTGCGCGATTTCTTTGGGGCGCACACATACCACCGGACGGACCGATTCGGTACCTTCCATACACGCTGGGCGCAGGACGGCGAGGAGGTGGAGATCGAATCCTAGAGTCATTGGTGAGAATTGACCGTCCGGCAGGCAGAATTCCGGTAACGGGCACGCGCCGACCAACGATCCAGGCCCGAGTCGTGCATCGGCCGGAAGGTATCGTAGGCTCGACCGGGACGAGGACCAGCATCTCCTCGACCTTGGTCGAGATCCGGCCGGTCATCTCTGGCCGGTCAATTCGGCCCGCAACGTCCAACGAAGGGCGGCCTACGCAACGTGCACGACGCGAAGGCGTCGCAGCAAGCCGCTCTTTGGGGCGGGGTGACCGGCCAGCATGTAGAAGGGGTGGAGTCGCATGGGGCCAGCAAGCCGATCGGGATACATGACCGCCACGGAGGTCGCGGCAATCCTGCACGTCACACCCAAGACCGTGTCCCGCTGGGCAAAAGAGGGGAAGCTGCCGTACATGCGAACGCTCGGCGGCCACCGTCGTTTCCCCGCCGACGCGATCGAGGCGCTCGCCAGGGAGCTACAGATGCCCCCCTCCCAGGGCGCCGCCTCAGAAGACTCGGAGTGACCGCGCCCAGTCGCTGGCGAAAACCGACGCGCCGAACGCGCCGCACCGTAACCCGCCGCCATGGCGAGTACTCCCATGCTTTCGCCCCGCGGTGGTTTCGACGGTGATCGGCCGCCGATATCGTCGCCGTTTTCCCCCCAACGTTCGCCCGCCGCCCACCATCAGCTCCCCGTTGCCAGTGCCGGCTCAGGATTCGAGTCGGTGTCCGCTGGTCGCGACCGTCACCGTCACGCTGTCGCCCTGATGCAGGCTGCCGGATGGGTTGATGGCGATGACCATCCCGGCGTCCGTCAGCGAGGCTCGGCCGGTCACGCTGATGCGCAGCCCGAGCCGGATCATGGCGGCGCGTACGGTGTCGAGCGGCTTGCCGAGGTAGCGCGAGGGATCGAGCACCACGAGGCGAGGGCCGCTGGACACCACCATGGTGACCGGCTTCCCGCGGGCCAGTCGTGTGCCGGCGGCCGGCTCCTGGGAGACCACCAGGCCGGCGCGCACGTTGCGATCGGGTTCTGAGCGCTCCCGGACCTCGAAGCCCGCGCGGGCCAGCGCCTGACCCGCCGCGGTGATCCGCTGGCCATCGACCGACGGCACCACCGCCACCGCGCGCTGCCGCGCCGCCGTGACCCCGCCCGCCACCAGCACCGTCAGCGCCATCACCACCGCGAGCACGAACCTCCGGCGATGCCAATGCCTACCCGCCCCTCGAACGGGCCCCCCCGCGGGCCCGAGAGCCGCCTGCCGAGCCAGGAGCGGCCCGGGTGCCCACTCGCCGGTCGCCTGCCCACCCGCCTGGTCCTCCAATGGCTGGCCGTCCGCCGCCTGGCCGTTCGGCGCTTGGTCGGCGGGCGCTGGTGGCTTGCCGTTCGCGTCTGGCTTGGCGTCGCCGTTGGCGGGGGCCTTCGGGGCGACCGGGGGCGGGCCGTCGTCGCCGGGCTCGCGGCCGCGGCCGAGGGCCGGGTGCCAGCCGCTCATGACCGGGAGCCACCCGCCGGTGGGCGTCTCCGGGTCGTCGGGCCGGGAGCCCTCGGGAAGCCCCGCGCGGGTCACCAGCGCCTGGCGTCCGAGCGCGCCCGCGCTCGGCGGCCGGGCCCTGGGAACCTTCGACATCGTCCAGGCCACCAGCTCCTGCACGGCGTCGGGCACGTCCTCCGGCAACGGCGGCGGGGCGCTGCGCCGGTGGGCGAGCGCGAGCGCGATCGGGTGCTCGCCGGTGAACGGGCGCCGCCCGGCCAGGCACTCGTAGGCCACGACGCCGAGGGCGTAGACGTCGCTCGCCGGCGTCGCCGGGCGGCAGGCGACCTGCTCCGGCGAGAGGTAGGCGGCGGTGCCGACCACCATCCCCGCCTCGGTCCGGGGAGCCTCGTCGGCCGCGTGCGCGATGCCGAAGTCGGTGACCTTGACGACCCCGTCCCTGCGCAGCAGCAGGTTGCTCGGCTTCACGTCACGGTGGACCACGCCGGCCTGGTGGGCGGAGTCGAGCGCCAGCGCCGACTGCGCCAGCACGTCGAGGGTGTGCGCGGCGCTGAGCCGGCCCTCCCGCGCCAGCAGCACCGACAGCGGCTCGCCCTCCACCAGCTCCATGACCAGATAGGCGGTGGTGCCCTCGGCGTCGGGGTCGCCGGTCTCGCCGTAGTCGAAGACGCTGGCGATCCCGGGATGCGAGAGCGCCGCCGTGCGGCGGGCCTCGGCGCGGAAGCGGTCCACGAACTCGGGGTCCTCGGCGTACTCGCTCCGCAGCAGCTTGACCGCGACGGGCCGGCCGAGGATCTCGTCGTTGGCCCGCCAGACCTGGCCCATGCCGCCGCTTGCCAGCCGCCGGACCAGACGGTACCGGCCGGCGAGAACGACCTCTGGGGCGACAGTGGACGACATCGCGCGCGGACTACCCCCCGAGGCGTGGCTCCATCAAGACGGTTGTCGGCTTTCGCGCGGGCCGCCTTGATGGCCAGACCGCGCTTCCAAAGCTGGGTTTACCGGGGCGGCTTTCCAGGAAACGTGGATGCCCCCGGGTTTCGGGCACCGCTACTCTTGAAAGGCGGGCGCGCCGGCGCCGGCCGAGCCAGCGGGAGTGAGCCATGGCACTGCGACCGGGAAGCAAGACCCGCGCCCGTGTGCGGGTGGTGTCGGATGGGCAGGAGCGCCGCCGCGGCGACTACCTGGCGACCGAGGAGCCGCTGGAGATCCGGTTGCTCGCCGGCGGAGCCACTGAGCGCCTGGCCGTGACCATGCGGACCCCCGGCAACGACTTCGAGCTGGCCGCCGGCTTCCTCCACGGCGAGGGCATCCTCACCGACCGCGAGCCGCTCCGCGGGATCAGCTACTGCACCGACCCGGAGCTGGACGCCGCCCAGCAGTACAACGTCGTGAACGTGCGCCTGGACGCCGCGGCAATGCCCGACCTGCGCGGGCTGGAGCGGCACTTCTACACCTCCAGCGCCTGCGGGGTCTGCGGCAAGGCCAGCCTGGACGCGATCGAGCTGCGCGGCTGCGCCCTGCCGTCGCCCGGGCCGCGCGTCGACGCCGAGGTCATGTACGGCCTGCCCGACAAGCTCCGGGAGGCGCAGGGGCTGTTCGAGTCCACCGGTGGCCTGCACGCCGCCGGCCTGTTCACGCCCGAAGGCGAGCTGGAGTGCCTGCGCGAGGACGTGGGGCGGCACAACGCCGTCGACAAGCTGGTCGGTTGGGCCCTGCTCGAGGGCCGGCTCCCGCTCGCCGATCGGATCCTGCTGGTCAGCGGGCGCGCCAGCTTCGAGATCATGCAAAAGGCACTGGCCGCCGGGGTGCCCATGGTGTGCGCGGTCTCCGCGCCGTCGAGCCTGGCCGTCGACGTGGCCGAGCGCTTCGGCATGACCCTGGCGGGCTTCCTTCGCGGCCGCCGCTTCAACCTCTACACCGGCCCCGACCGCGTCCTCCTCCCCACCCCCGCCGAGCACTCCTGAGCATCGCGCCGGGCAGCCCTCCCCGGACCGTCGCCTGCCCCGCCCAGCCCTCGCCCGGAGCTACGAATCTGCTGAGACGGGCGGCTGGCGATTGACAGATCTCCCAAGATCGGGCGCATTTGGGCGTGCGCGACAAATCGGGGGAGGCCTGGCGGCCAACAAGGTCGACGCCAAGTCGCTGAGCTGGGGGACTGTTGGTCTAGGCCAGCTCTTCCAGGAGGGTGCGGAGACCCTCCGGGCCGTCGACGGCGAGGTCGGCCT
>WNGN01011663.1_pt1 | contig 14102 bp, 12 predicted proteins | sample 5400561 | NCBI WGS metagenome assembly WNGN01 (sample SAMN13153379, study PRJNA577476) | soil metagenome | isolation source: 115 cm soil or saprolite under Garry oak tree replicate 2 | place: USA:California | collected 2016-06-15
TCGGTCGTGACGACCAGCGTGTCCATCTCGAGCAGGCGGAGCGTATTGGCAACCGAGGAGTGCGCGTCGGCGCTCACCAGCGCCCGCCACCGCCCGTGCTGACCAACACCGTGCTGACCAACACCGTGCCTGCCAACACCGTGCCGATCAACACCGTGCTCGCCCGGCCGGCGCTTGGCCAGCTCGCGCGCCACCGCCAGGGCCGACAGGTTCGCCGCCGAGCCGCCGGAGACGAAACACCCCCCGGCCGACGGAGGCAGCCCGGCGCAGCCTGCGATCAGGGCAAGCACCTGGTTCTCCGCGTGGATGGCACCGGCCGCCTCGAGCCAGGAGATGCCCTGGATCGAGGCGCACGAGACCAGCATGTCGAACAGCAACGCGGCCTTGGTCGGGGCCGCGGGGACAAAGCCGAGGAAGCGGGGGCTGTCCGCCGAGATGACGGCGGGCGCGACGAACGCGGCGTAGGCGCCGAGAACCTGGTCGGGGTCGTGTCCGTCCTCGCCGAGCAGGCCGGCCAGGGCGGCGTCGAGCACCGCGGGGTCGCGTGACCCCTTGTCCAGCGGAACCGGTTCGAGCCTGAGCCTGTTCTCCGCGTAGGCGAGCACCGAGCGGATCATCTGCTCGGTGATCCTGTCGACGCCGTGCATGGGCGGAAACTTAGCAGGCCCGCGGCCCGGCCAGGGACCGGCGACCGGCGCTGGCCGCACCGGCTGGCCGGCCTGCGTGCCGGGAGTCAGCGGAGCGGGTGCGTTGAAAAAGAGGCGACCGGGCCCGCGGACTTCACCGGGCGCGGTCGCCGATGGACTCGGCGAGCTGGCTCAGCAGGGACCGCACCGTCGAGGTCGCGACCCGGTGCAGGATCACCTTGTCGAGCGCCGCGCCGAGACCGGCGAGCGGCGGCCGGTAGGCACCGTCCAGGGTCAGCACAGACGCGTCGTCACCCGCAGGCGTGAGCGTGATGTCCGCGTCGAGCGCGGGGAACAGGCCGCCGCCGTAGCCGGTCGCCTCCCATCGCAGTGTCAGCACCGCGCTGCGGTCGTGGATCAGCACGTCCCTCGCGTAGACCTGGACCAGCTTCGACATCAGCGGGACATCGCCGCGCGGACCTACCCGAGCCTGCCCGGCCGGCGCCGCGGGGCCGGCGCGCTCGGCGGTGCGGTCCTGGTCGTCCGATCCGTCCAGGCCGTCCTCGCCATTCACGCCGTTGAGGCCGGCCTCGTAGGCAGCCGCGGACGCGCGCCTGAGCCAGCCCTGCCCCGACGCTGCGACAAGCGCCGCCCTGGCGGGGGCGAAGCCGACGTTCACGGACTGTTCAGCATGCACGAACACCAGCGCAGTTAACCCGGCGGGCCGACGTCACGCAAGGGACGAAAGTCACATTCGCGGTCCGGCGCGCCGCCGCGGCGGGGGCGGGCGACGTGCCTGGTCGCGGCCGGGTCGGGCCTGCCGCTACGGGGTCGGCTTGAGAACCGTGTCGCAGTGCGGCCGCGTGGACGCGAGCGCGTGGACAATCCAGCCTCCGTGGACAATGGGGCGATCACACCATCCGCGGAGGCAACCGATGGACCTGTTCGACCTGACCGGCAAGACGGCCGTCGTGACCGGCGGCACCCGCGGCATCGGGCTGATGATCGCCCGCGGCCTGCTCCAGGCCGGCGCCAGCCGGGTTTACATCAGCTCGCGCAACGCGCTGGGATGCGCGGTCGCCGAGCGGGAAATCGCCGGGTACGGGCAGGCAACGGCGATCCAGGCGGACCTGTCGACCGAGGCCGAGTGCCTGCGGCTGGCGCGGGAGGTCGCCGAGCGGGAGTCCGCCGTGCATGTCCTGGTCAACAACGCGGGAGCCACCTGGGGCGCACCCCTGGAGGAGTTCCCAGCCGCAGCCTGGGACAAGCTACTCGACCTGAACCTCAAGTCACCGTTCTTCCTGACCAGGGCGTTCCTGCCGCTGCTCGAGGCCGCCGGGACGCACGACGATCCCGCCCGCGTCATCAACATCGGCAGCATCGACGGCCTGCGCGTCCCGCCCATGCAGACGTACGCGTACTCGGCGAGCAAGGCGGGGCTGCACCACCTGACCAGGGTGCTCGCCAGGGAACTCGGTCCCAGGCACGTCACCGTCAACGCCGTGGCGCCCGGTCCGTTCGAGTCCAAGATGATGGCGGCAACGCTGCGGTCGTTCGGCGACGCGATCGCCGAGGCGGCGCCGCTGCGGCGGATCGGCCGCCCCGACGACATGGCCGGGGCGGCCGTGTTCCTCTCCTCGCGCGCCGGCGCCTACGTGACCGGCGCGGTGCTGCCGGTGGACGGCGGGATCGGCACGACGGTCTGAACTGGCGCCTGATCCGGGCCGGCCACCTGATCCGGGCCGGCGGTCGGTCAGGCCAGCACGATCGTGTGCTTGACCGGGCTGCTCACGTTGCCGTACTTGTCAACCGTGTAGACGACCACGGTGTACGTGTGCCCCACGGTCAGCCCGTGCACCTTGACGCTGGTGCCCGTTCCGGCGTAGGCGGAGATCCCCGCGAACGGCGCGACACCGACGGGCGAGCCGGTCGGCTCGATCCGCACGACCGTGCGCAGGTAGATGCTGAGCGTCGGGTTGACCCAGCTGGCAGCCAGCACGCCGGAGCTGGAGCTGACGTGCAGCGACCCTACTCCTGCCGGAGGTGTGATCACCGGGGCGCTCTCGTACTTCAGCTCGCCGGTCAGCGCCGGAGTGGCCCCTTCGCAATGCTGGACGAAGGTCCCGTCGAAGTGCTGCAGCGAGTTGTCGACGGCCGAGAACGCGACCTGCTTGACGGCAAAGGAGCCGGTCAGCGTGTTGCAGCCGCGGCCATCACCGTCGACGTTGAGCCCATTCCCCGAGCCGTTGAACGGATACCTCGTCGCGTTGGGGTAATTGCCGACCGCCAGCACATCGCCCGATGCCACGTGCATGTCGACGCTCCACCACTGGCCGTCCGAAGACGTCAGTGCCGCCGACAGCCCGGCCAGCGACCCCGAGGTGATCCAGATGACGGAGTTGGCGCCGGTGAAGTTATAGCTGCTGCCGCCGCCGATGTAGTCACCTGGCTGGCTCGTCATGGTCAGGCTGGTCGTGCCGACGGTCACCGGTGCGTCAAGCTGCACGTGGTAGGTCGAGCTGCCGAGCGGCAGGTTCAGCGATGCCGTCTGGGGCCCGGCGGACTGGGCGGTGAAGCCGACGAACACATCGCACGACTCGCCAGGGCCGAGCGTTATGCCGCTGCATCCGTTGAGGGACAGACGGAACTGCGGGGCGGCCGATCCGCTCAGCGAGATGGATCCGATCTGCACAGACTTGGTGGTCGGGTTCCTGAGGTAGACAGGAGCAGGGGTGGCCTTCTGGCCGTGCGTGGCGGCCGGCCACGAAATGGATCTCGAGGCCAGGATGAGGCCGGCCGGGCGCGACTGGCCAATCTGGATCTCGCCGAACAGCGCGGCGGGCTTGCCCTCGCAGTGCTGCTCGTACAGCAGGTCCAGGCTCGTGATGATCGAGTTGGAGATCGTGAGCCTGCGGATCTCGAAGGCCCCGGAGACCGTGTTGCAGCCGCGGCTGTCGCCGGTAATGTCCAGGCCCGGATGACCAGACGTCCTGAAGGCCGCACGCTGCGCGCCACGGTAGTAGCCCACCTTGAATGTCGACCCCTGCGCCGGGTCGATGTCCATCGACCAGTCCGTGCCCGAGGTGCCGCCGCTGAGTGACAGCGAAATGCCGGCCGGCGACAGCAGTCCGCTTATCGTGGCGTTCGTCTGGTCGAACTCCTGCGGGATGCCCGCCCCGATGTAGTCACCGCGGTCCGAGAACATCGTGACCACGAACCTCGTCGCCGCCGCCGCCGGGCTGACCGCCGCAGCGGCAACCGCCGACGTGGAGACCGTGGCTCCCACCGCGAGCGCGATGATGGCCGATGACCGGAGCCAGCGACCGGGGACACGACGCCCAGGTTCGGTCATGGGGCAATCCCTCTCTAAGGGGCATTGGAATGACTTCAAGGACTTCAAGTGACTTCAAGTGACTTCAACGACTTAATCGTTTAATGCCTACTTATAGGGAAGGACCATACACCGGCCCGGCCGGGAGGGCATGCCAGTCACGCGATATGGGCCGCCACCGATCGCCGCCCCCGCCCTGATACCGGGCCCGCGCGTCACGTCACGGGCCGTCACGGCTTGCGCGCGACGCCGCAGAACTCGTCCACCTCGGCGGGCTGGCCGGCCCAGGTGGACGTAAGGTCGGGCCGCCAGCGAGAGGGGGACACCACGCCGGGCTCGGGCAGGCGCCACCCGCTGTGCCACCTCGTGGGTGTTGTCCGCGGTCGGCAGCCCGGTGCCGATGTCCAGGAACTGGCGGATGCCCGCTTCGCCGGCCAGGTAGCCGATCGCCCGGCCGAGGAAGGCGCGGTCCGCGCGCGCCTGGGCCACGATGCTCGGCAGCATCGCGGCAACCCTGTCGCCGGCCTCCCGGTCGACGGCGTAGTTGTCCTTGCCGCCTCGCTGGCCAGTAGTTCCAGATAAACGGCCAGACTGTGCGCGGCCTGGCCACCATGACGTCACTCCCCGCGGCTTGCCGTGCGGCGCCCGGCCTGCGCCGACGTGCGTCTCGCGGCCCTGCAAGCCGACCCGCCGGGTCCGTGACCGCGGGGCTTCATATATCCGTCACCCGACCGATGTCTCCGCGTGAAAGTTTCAGCAGCATTGTTAGTGCAATCACTGGCGCGATCCAGCGTCAGCAGTTGATCGGATCTACCACCGGTCTGGCCGCGCGGGGTGACTGCGATCTCCCTGACCGATCGAACCGGCCCGGCAAGGAAACTGGATGGACACCATCGCTCCGACCCGCACGGTCGTCCAACGCCCGCTCCGCGTCTGCCTAGCCGCAGGCCCGGCCGCGGCGGCCGAAGCCCGCAACCTGGTACGGGATGCCATCAGCGACTGGGACGTTCCCGTCGACCCGCACGTCGCCGCCCTGCTCACCAGCGAGCTAGTGACCAATGCCATCAGGTACGAGAAGGGCGATACCGTCAAGCTTTTCGTCACCTGCTCCTGCGGCCATCTGCGCGTCTACGTCCATGACACGTCACGCTCCGCGCCGATACCGCTGGACGCGCCGGCCGACGCGGAGGCCGGACGGGGCCTGATGCTCGTCGCCAGCCTGTCGACCGACTGGGGGCACTACCGGACACCGGGAGGCAAGGCCGTGTACTTCACGCTCGCGTTCCAGGCCGACCTCGATGGCAACGCGTGCGCGCCACGGTGCCCGGCCATGAACCCGCGACAGATCAACGGGCCGCACTGCGGTCGGCGGGCCGCACTGCGGGCGCGGGACCGGTGCCACTTGCCGGCCCGGTCCCGCGCCGCGATCACCTCGGCGCGATCGTGCGCAACGCCGCCTCGCGGGCGATGTCGGTACGCGAACTGATGTCGAGCTTCTTGAGGATGTGGGAGACGTGTGTCGCGACGGTCCGCCTGGACAGGAACAGCTTCGCGGCGATCTCCGGGTTGGACAGTCCGCTCCCCACGAGCGCGGCGACCTTCGTCTCGGTCGGCGTGAGGCTGTCCCAGCCGCTCAGGGCCTGCCGATGTTTCGCACGCGGGCCGCGGCGGATGCCGTGCGCGCGGAATCTGGCCTGCACCCTCGCGACATCCGTGGCCGCGCCCAGCGAGGCATAGGTCTCCACCGCGCGGGTGAAAGCGGCACGCGCCTGATCGCGGTCCCCGGCGCGGACGAAGTCGCCGGCCGCCGCTTCGAGCGACTTCGCGCTGAGCAGCGGGCGGCTCGCGTCGGCGTAACGATCCGCGGCTTCGAGCAGCGTGCCGGCATCGTGTTCAAGCAGGCTACGGCAGTACAGCGCGTTCGCCTGGCGATGCGGAATCTCCGACTGGGCTCCCAGGGCCGCGGCGTGGCCCGTGAGGGCCTTCGCGGTGCCCAGGTCGCCGACCTGCGTCGCGAGGCGGACGGCGTCGGGAAGCAGGTCCTCGATCTCCTCGAGTTCTTCAGTGTTGTCGGCGAACCCGGCGGTCAGCACGGCGAGCGCTTCCGGCAGCGCGTCGGCGTGCTCGCGGTCCAGGCTGCGGGCGAGCGCCAGCGGTCCCACCACCCGGTTGCCGAGTCGCTCGGCAAGCGGGACGGCGGCGGCGAGGTGACGGCGCGCTGCGGCCTTGTCTCCGCGATGCAGGCAGATCACCGCGGCGACGCCGAGATCGCAGCATGCCGCGGCCGGCTCCTTGGGGTCTTCGTGCAGAACCCCGACCTCGGCTATCGCGTCGTCCCACCGTCCGGTATCGAACAGCAGCTGGCCAAGAGCGCTGCGCGCCTGAGCCAGCCGGATCGCGGTGCCGACCTGGTCAGCGAGGTCCCTGGCCTGCCGGGCCGAGGCGAAGGCCTCCTCGTACCTGTCCATGTTGCCCAGCTGGACGGCCTTGTTGATCTGCAGCAGCAGCCGCAGGTCGGTCAGCGCCGGATCGGCCTCGGTGACGGTCAGCGCCCGGTCGAACAGCGACAGCGCGTCGGTCATCTGACCCTGCACCGCGGTCACGATGGTCAGCACGTGCAGTGCCCAGCCCATCGCCCAGTTGTCGCCCGTCTCGGACGCCGCCTCCAGCGCTGCGGCGGCGACCCGGCCGGCCGTCTCGACCTCGCCGAGGTGACTGTGCATCCGGGCCGCGAGCACGAGCAGCCGTGCGCGATGCCGGGCCGAGATCCCCGAGGACGCCACGGCCCGGTTCAACGCGGCCAGGGACTCCTCTGACCGGCCCGCCTGCATCCGGCACTGCGCGAGCGTCCAGTGCAGGTCGACGATCAGATCGGGCTCGACCGCATGCGCCAGCGCGCGGTTCGCCACCTGCTCTGCCTCGGCCGGCTCGCCGACCCGGAAGAGCGCGTCGGCGAGCCGGCCCACGAGCCCGTCATACTGGGTCGTGCCGACCTGAGAGCCCGCGACCGCCTGCCGGAGCAACTCGACCGCCACCCGGGGTGCCCGGCCGACCAGCAATTCCGCGGTTCGAGCCAGCCAGCTCAGTATCCACTCGTCCATCGGCACGGACGCGCCGTCGGGCCCGCCGACCGCCTGCAGCAACTGCCTGGCCACCCGGTCGACCGGTGCGGCGGACTCTGCGAGAGCGCGTGCGGCGTCGCGGTGCCAGGCGGCCCGCACCGACACCGGCATCTCGTCGTAGAGCGCCGCACGGATCAGCGGATGCCGAAACCCGAGCCTGTCACCCGACTCGGCCAGCACCCCGGCAGCGCGCGCCTCGTCGACGGCCGGGATCAGCTCCGTCACGCCGCGATGCAGAACGACCGCCAGGTCAGGTACGGCGAAGTCCACGCCGAGCAGTGCCGCCGCCCGCAGCACGTCGCGCACCGGGCCGGAGACAAAGCCAAGCCGGTCGGCTATGGCAGCCGACAGAGAGCCTGGCGCGGACCCGCTGGTCAGCTCGGCAGCGCCCGAGGTTGTGACGGTCAGGCCGGAGCCGCGGGTCAGCGCGGCGATCAGCTCGATGACGTAGAACGGGTTACCCGCCGCGCCGTCGGCCAGCCGCAGCAGCCTGTCGCCTGGCGTGCCGCCGACCATGACCGCGACGAGCCCGACGAGCAGCAACGGGACCTGCCGCACCGACCTGGCCAGCCGCCCCCACAGCGCGATGCTGGCCTGATCCGCCCACTGGAGGTCGTCGATGACCAGGATCGTGGGCCGCACGGCGCACTGCTCCGCGATCAGCGCCAGCAACTGCTCCGCGAGCGCGGCTGACACGTCTGCGCCGGGATTGGCAGCGACCTCGCCGCGCAGCAACCGGACGATGGTCTTTCGCCGCGGGTTCGCAGACGGCTCACGTACTCGTAAACCCTCGAGCAGCGGGAGCAGCGGCAGCTCCTGCCCCAGCTCGTCGCCGGCACCCCAGAAAACCTGACAGCCGACATCGGCCGTCTCGGCAAGAGCGGCCCGCACCAGCGAGGACTTGCCGATTCCCGGCTCGCCCTCGATCAGCAACGAACTGCCCTGCCCGGCGGCGACCTCCGCAATGAGCCTGACCAGCATCGCCTTCTCGCTGTCGCGGCCGACCAGCGGCGCGGCAGCCAGGGTCACGGTGGGCACGGAGCGAACTTTACTACTCGAACATTAAGGAAACAAGCGGTGCTTTTCGGTGTAAGTCCACCACTAAACTCGCCCGCTAGGCTGTGATGGACTCTCAAGCGTGCCCGGATCCGCGCGATGAAAGTTTCTCCGGTCCTTGCAGTGCAGGACTCGGCCCACATCTCCACGCATGAAGAAGTAAACATTTCGCGCCATTAGTCAGCGAGAATCCTCTCGCCGATTTCAGTTTATAATAAAAGCTATCTGAGCGCATGAAATAAGCGGGACCCGGGGAAATAGCTGCACAAGACGTAGGCGCACCGTGCAGGTTGGTGAGGTCGGCTGGCCGGGTAGCTGACCTGCGGGAACTGCATGGAGGAATCATGCGCATCGGCCGACCCATCCTTATTCCCGCCATCCTCACGCTCAGCGTAGCCGGATCCATTCTGGCTGGCTCGGCAATGTCTCCGGCTGTTGCCCATGCGCCCAGCGTACACGTGCAGGCATCCGCCAATTTCGGGGGCCCAGACGTCTTTTATCACATCTGAAGTAACACAGCGCACGGTGGACACCAACTCTAGTGCGCCATTCAGTGCGCGGTGATCGACTCGTACCAGACCGGATAACGCGCGGGCCGATCCTTGGCTTGCCGGTCGTGACGTCGTGCCGGTCGTGACGCGGTGCCGGTCCGGACCGGCCGTCGCGTCGCTGCAGCACCGTCTTTGCCGGGCGCGACTGCCATCACCGGCTCAGGCGCGCGCCCGGCGGGCGACAACCTGTATCGAGCCGGGCCAAGCTAGCTCTTGCGCAGGCGGCCTCGAAGCCTGATCACGAGCACGGTCCGGCGGTTGATGGCGGTCCGCTCTGCCCGCCGGCCGGCCACCTCCGACCAGCCCGCCGGCAAATCACGGTCGCCTGCTTGACGGACCGCCCGGCTCCGCGGTTGATTACATCCGCCCGCCGCTAAGGCCAATCTGCCGCCAGAGGTTCCGTCCCGCCTGAGCTTCCTCCCGGTCGACGCACGCCGCTGCGTAGTTGCGCCGCCTCTCATGGTGAGGTGCAATGAAATTCACATATTTGGCCGAAGCTGGCCACTCGGCCGCTGCAACCGGCACGGTGGCGCCTCGTGCGCCGCATCGAGAAAGGACGCCGGATGACGACGCCAGGAAGCCCAACGGTACGGCGCCGCCGCCTGGCGGCGGAACTGAGGGCAATTCGCGAAAGTAAGGGTAAAAGCGGGGATACCGTTGCGGCCGCGCTGAGGTGGTCTGCCTCGAAGATCAGCCGATACGAGCTGGCCAGGACGGGCTTGAAGTTGCGGGAGGTCGAAAAACTGCTCGACTACTACGAGGTCGCCGGGTCCCATCGCGAACTCCTCCTCGCGCTCGCCCAGGATGCGTCCCAGAAGGGTTGGTGGGAAGAATACGCAGATGGACTTTCGGCCGATTACAAACAGTTTATTGGCCTCGAGCATGAGGCAACGTCGATCGCTATCTGGCACGTCGAGGTTGTTCCAGGACTTTTGCAGACAGAAGCTTATGCCAGGCACATAATAGCCGCCTATAACCGGGTCGAGCCGATCGCGCCGGGAATGATCGAGCGGCTGGTCAGGGTGCGGATGCAACGCCAGCAGGTGCTGGCTCGCGAGTCCGGGCTGCAGGTGTCCGTCGTGCTCGACGAGTCGCTCCTCACCCGCCGGATCGGCAGCGACATGGTCATGTACAAGCAGCTCCAGCACCTTGTACAGGAAGCCGGCCGGCCGAACGTCACCCTGCAGATCCTCCCTCTCGACGCACAGCACCCAGTATTCGGGGAATCATTTGTCATATTCCGGTTTGGGCTGGATGAGGGCGCTATTCTCCAGGATGTTGTATGCACCGAGCATTTGCGAAACGACTTTTCCGTGGAAGGTGAACGAGAAACCTACCTGCATCGGCTAGCATTTCAAATGCTCGCGGATGCATCGCTCGATCCAGCATCGTCTAGGGCGCTCATACTCGAAACAGCTGAGTCGCATTGGTCAGGCATCCGGTGAGTACGTTAAGTAGCTGTCTGACTACAGTATGCAGTCAGACAGCTACGGCCATAGCCACACGACACTCAGCGAGGTACGGACGTGAGAAGACTTACGCTTGGCGGCCGCTCCGGCAGGCCGACTGCAGGTTCGCCCTGGGCCAAGAGTTCCCTGAGTTTTTCCAACAGCAACTGCGTCGAGGTCGCCGGCATCGCCGACGGCGAGATCGGGGTTCGCGACAGCAAGGATCCCTCGGGCCCGGTCCTGCGTTTCACGTCGGGCGAATGGCACGCATTTCTTGGAGGCGTGCGCAACGGAGAGTTCGACGGGTTCGGCAGGATGTAACGATGACCGGCGGCCCGCCTGAGCGTGCGCTCGGGCCAGTCGCCGGATGAGCACCGAGGCGAGGGTTCCTGACCAGCGGTGAGGGGCCCTCCCCGTGTCCGCGTGATATACGAACACGGTGAGCATCACACCCTCGCTGCGGTCGCGGGCACGAAGTCACTCCGGTCGCCGCATGAAGTCACTCCGGTCACCGGTATGAAGTCACTGCTGTCGCCGGCATGAAGTCACTGCGGTCGTCGGCATGAACTCGCTGCCGCTGCCCGCGCTGCTGGCGATCTTCGCGGTCGCCGGCGCGGCCGTCTGGCTGGCCGGGAATAAGTTGTCCGCCGCTACCGACGTCCTGGAGACTCGCCTGGGGCTGGGGGAAGCGCTCGGCGGGCTGATCTTGCTGGCGATCGTCACGAACCTGCCGGAGATCGCGATCGTGGTCAGCGCCGCGCTGGCGCATGATCTGGGCATCGCGGTCGGGAACATCCTCGGCGGCATCGCCATTCAGACCGTGGTGCTGGTGGTACTGGACGCCGTCGGCCTGCCCGGCGACGTCGCGCTCAGCTACCGGGGGGCGTCGCTGGTCGTGCTGCCCGAGGCCGGGACGGTGATAGCCGTGCTGACTCTCACCGTGATGGGTACTCAGCTGCCCCCCAAGCTCGTGTGGTGGCGGATCGACCCGGCTGCGCTGGCGATCACCGTGGTCTGGGTGACCGGGCTGTGGCTGGTCAGCCGGGCCCGCAGGGGCCTGCCGTGGCACGCCGACGGCCAGCCGCCCGACGGCCAGCCACTTCCGCGCGGGCACTCGAAACGGGCGAGGGAACGCCGGGCCTCGGACCGCGGCGTGGGCACGGCCCGCGCGGCCGCCGTGTTTGCCGTGGGTGCCGTGGTTACGCTCGCCGGGGGCGTGCTGCTCGAGCGCAGCGGCGAGGGCATCGCCATGCACCTGCACATGAGCGGGGTCCTGTTCGGGTCCACCGTGCTGGCCGCGGCGACCGCGATCCCCGAGGTCTCGACCGGGCTTGCGTCGGTGCGAATGGGCGACTATCAGCTTGCCTTCGGCGACATCTTCGGCGGCAACGCGTTCCTGCCGGTCCTGTTCCTGGTGGCGAGCCTGCTGTCCGGTCAGGCGGTCATCCCTAGGGCCCACGTCACCGACATCTACCTGACCGGCCTCGGCGCGCTCCTGACCGTGGTGTACATGTTCGGGATCGTTTTCCGCCCGTCCGTGACGGTCGGCCGGATGGGACTTGACTCGGCCGTGGTCCTGTTCCTGTACCTGGTCGGGATCGCCGGGCTGGTCGCGATCGCTGCGGCGTGACGCTGAGGCGCGGGCACGCCCGCCGATGCACCGCTGGCCGCGCGGGCGGCGCTTTCCATCCCGGGATCGACGCCGCCGCCGATCCCGAGCAGAGCCGCGGACCGAGTTCTGCCGGTCGCACACATGCGTACGCCGCGAACGTCAGGGCGGTGACGGGCAATCCGACACGGTGCAGGCCGCCCGGATGGGTGAGGCTGCCCGCCACTTCTGGCCCCGATCCGCGAGGACACGGAAGCCACGGGTGTCAGAGCAGTCGCTGCAGATCGGCTAAGGTCATGCCGGTATCAGCGAGTATGCCCCGCAACGTTCCCTTGGCGACATCGCGGCCCTGGCAGGCCAGTACTTTCCTGATGAGTCTGTCCTGGCCGGGACTACTACTGGCCGGGACTAGTAAGAGTCGTGCCTGCGTACCCAGGCCATGGTCCAGGGCAGGTCCTTCTCGTCCCGGCCCCTGGGCGTGAGATCCAGCAGCTGGTATCCGCTGTTGATCGGGTCCAGCCCGCGGCTGTAGGTGGAGTAGGTGTGGAAGATCTCGCCCTGGTCGCCGGCCGCGAACACGCTGAGGCCGGGCGACTCCTCCGCAGGCTCGTCGACCCTCCTGAAGTTGTACTCGCCGCCGTCCCCGCGCTGGCCGGGCGTCGCGGAGACGCCGAAGTCGTAGTTGAAGTCGCCGGGCGCCGACGAGTACCAGGGGAACGACCAGCCCATCCGCTGCCGGTACGCGTCGACCTCCGGGAACGGCGCGCGCGAGACAGCCACGAGAGCGGCGTTGCGGTGCGCCAGGTGAACGGGCATGGCGTTGAAGCTGTCGGCCCAGAAGGAGCAGAGCGGGCAGCCCTCGCCCCAGCCCGGCCCGAACATGAAGTGGTACACGATCAGCTGGCTGTGACCGTCGAACAGGTCACGCATCGGCACCCGGCCGTCCGGGCCGTCAAATTCGTACTGCTTGTCCAGCCGCACCCAGGGCAGTCGCCTGCGCGCGGCCGCGAGCTCATCGCGGAGCCTGGTCAGGTCCTTCTCCCGGTCGAGCAGGTCAAGCCGGGCGGCTCGCCACTCCTCCCGGCTGCCGATGAGGGCCGCCGCCGGCGCGCCCGGCTGGCGGGCTGATGTCTTGTCGTGCTGGTGTGACATGGATGACTACCTTCCTGCGCTGACGAGCACGCGAACCTGTTCCTGGACTGCCGGCGCCGGCCTGCGGCGGCTGCCGACACCAACGGCGGTCAGGGCGCCGGCCAGCGACAGGCCGGCGGCCGCGGCCAGCGCGGGGCGGAACCCGGAGGTCACCGTCGCCGGCGAGCCCAGATGCCCGTTCGCGCTGAACACGGCGGCGGCGATGGCGACGCCGAACACGGCGCCGAACCGCTGGAGGGTGCTCTGCACTCCAGAAGCCTTGCCCATGTCGGCCGGTGGCACGGCGTTGAGCGCGCTGGACGGCACCGCGGGAATGGCCATCGAGATCCCGATCCCGGCCACGATGAGCGGCAGAGCGAACTCGCCATAGCCCGTCGTGCTGGTCGCGATCAGCGCGATCCACGACAGCCCGGCACCTTGCGTGGCAAGCCCGACGACCATCAGTGGCCGCGTTCCGATCCGGTCCGCCACCGAGCCGGCGGCCGGCGCGATCAGCAACGGCGTGAGCGTCCACGGCAGGAAGCGCAGGCCCGTGCTCAGCGGCGAGTTGCCGAGTCCCAGCTGGAAGTACTGCGACATCAAGAACGCGGCCGAGGTGATGCTGGCCATCATCAGGAAGCCGGTCGCGTTGGCGGCGCCGAACGCGCGGACGCGCAGCAGGCGCAGCGGCAGCATGAGGCGACGAAGCCCGCGGTCAGCGCGGCCGCCAGGATCAGCGCTCCGGCGACCTGCGGGCTGCCCCAGCCGACGTCGCCCGTCCTGACCAGGCCCCAGGCCAGCGCTACAGCGCCGACAGCCGCCATGCTCACGCCTGGCACGTCCAGCCTGGCGGCCGACCCGCGGCTCTCCGGCAGCCGGGACGCCGCCAGGACGGCGGCCGTCAGGCCGATCGGCACGTTGAGCCAGAAGATCCAGTGCCAGTCAAGGCCCTGTACGACGGCACCGCCGACGAGCGGGCCGCCCGCGATCGCCAGGCCGCCGATCGCGCCCCAGATCCCGACCATGGTCGCGCGCCGCTCGGCCGGGAACGCCGCGGCCAGGATCGTCAGGCTCAGCGGGGTGATCAGCGCCGCGCCCAGGCCCTGGACGGCCCGCGCGGCGATCAGCAGGCCGGTGTCGGGCGCCAGCGCGCAGGCCGCGGACGCCCCGGTGAACAGGAGCAACCCCACGAGGTACATGCGCCGCCTGCCGAGCCGGTCGCCGAGCG
>WNGN01002841.1_pt1 | contig 14089 bp, 11 predicted proteins | sample 5400561 | NCBI WGS metagenome assembly WNGN01 (sample SAMN13153379, study PRJNA577476) | soil metagenome | isolation source: 115 cm soil or saprolite under Garry oak tree replicate 2 | place: USA:California | collected 2016-06-15
CGTGCGCTGGGGGTGGTGGGGTTGATCAACGTGCAGTACGCCATAAAGGACGGGGTCGTATTCGTACTGGAGGTCAATCCCCGGGCCTCCCGGACCGTGCCGTTCGTGAGCAAGGCCACGGGGGTCCCCTTGGCCAAGCTCGCGGCGGCGGTCATGGTGGGGCGGACCCTGGACGAGTTGGGTCTTCCCGATGAGCTTCCCGTCGCCGGGGTTGCCGTGAAGGAGGCGGTCTTCCCCTTCACCAAGCTGCCCGGCGTGGATACCGTGTTGGGGCCGGAAATGCGCTCCACCGGCGAGGCGATGGGCCTGGCCGACAGTTTCGGTATGGCCTTCGCCAAAGCGCAGATCGCCGCCGACGGCAGCCTGCCGCTCGAGGGCGCGATTCTCGTGACGGTGAACGACTCGGACAAGCCGACGGTGGTGCCGATCGTGCGGCGCTTCCACGAGCTCGGCTTCCAGATTCTCGCGACCGAAGGGACCCAGCGCTACCTGCGGGCGCGCGGCGTCCCGGCGGAGCGGGTGATGAAAGTGCACGAGGGGCGTCCCAACGCGATCGATCTGATCGTGTCGGGAGAAGTGCACCTGCTGATCAATACGCCGTTGGGGAAGTTTACGCAGGCCGACGACTACGCCATCCGGCGCGCCGCCCTGATGCACCGGGTGCCGTACACGACGACCATGTCCGCGGCGAGCGCCGCGGGTGACGCGATCATTGCGCTCCGCAGCCGGACCGGGAGCGTCAGGAGCCTTCAGGAATGGCACGAAAAAGCGAAGGTCGAAAGGGAAGTGGCCGTAAGGGCGTAGCGAAGGCTGCAGCCAAGGCGGTCGCGAAGCCGGCGTCCAAGGCGCCGCCGCCGCCGCCGCCGCCCAAGGTCAAGTTCCGCGGGAAGGTGCTCGAGCAGGAGCCGTTGGCGCGCTATACCACGTGGCGCCTGGGCGGCCCGGCCCGGTATCTCGTCCTGCCCGCCGACACGGAGGATGTGGTCAAGGCGCTCGAGCTCGCGCAGGAGCGCGGTCTGCCCTGGGTGGTGCTCGGGCTGGGGTCGAACGTCCTCGTGAAAGACGGCGGCTTCCCGGGCGTCGTGATCCGGATGGGCAAGGGCCTCGACCGCTTCGAGATGAAGGGCGCGACCGCGATCGTCGGGGGCGGGATGCCGACGCCGATTCTGGCGCGACGCACCGCCGAGGCGGGATTCGCCGGCGTGGAGCGCTTCATCGGGATTCCCGGCAGCGTGGGCGGTGGCATCTATATGAATGCCGGCTGCCACGGCGCGGAGTTCGCCGAAGTCGTCACCGAAGTGACCGTCATGGACGCGAAAGGCAAAGTGAAGCAGCTGTCGCGCAAGCAGATCTCGTTCAAGTACCGCGCCAGCAACATCGACGGGATCGTGATCGAAGCGAAGCTCGGTCTCGGCGAGGAGGCGCCCGCCAAGTTGAAGGAGCTGCAGGGCAAGCTGCTCCGCTGGCGCAAGGCGGGCACGCCCTTCGACCAGCCGTGCTGCGGGTCGACGTTCACGAACCCGGGCGGAGCGAAGACCGCGGGGATGCTCATCGACGAGTGCGGCCTCAAGGGGCTGACCGTCGGGGGCATCGAGGTGTCTTCGCTGCACGCCAACTACTTCGTCAACAAGGGCAACGGCACCGCGAGCGACGCGCTCAAACTCATCGAGCAGGTGCGCAAGACGGTCGCCAAGAAGACGGGCGTCGAGCTGGAGCTCGAGTGCAAGGTGATCGGCGTCTAAGTGTCCGCGCCGAACTACTTCGTGCACGAGTCGAGCTACGTCGATGACGGGGCCGTCATCGGCGCCGGCACCAAGATCTGGCACTTTTCGCACGTGCTGGCGGGGGCCGTGATCGGCGCGCGCTGCAACCTGGGCCAGAATGTCGTCGTGATGCCGGGCACCCGGATCGGCGACAACGTCAAGATCCAGAACAACGTCTCGATCTATGAGGGCGTCGAGCTGGAGAACGACGTCTTCTGCGGGCCGTCTTGCGTGTTCACGAACGTCCTCAATCCGCGCAGCCACGTCTCCCGCAAGCACGAGTACCGGCGGACCCTCGTGAAGCGCGGCGGCTCGATCGGCGCCAACGCCACGATCGTCTGCGGCGTCACGCTCGGCGAATACGCCTTCATCGGCGCCGGCGCCGTCGTCACGGCTGATGTCCCGTCCTACGGACTCATGGTCGGCGTCCCCGCCCGGCGCGTGGGGTGGATGTGCCAGTGTGGGGAGCGGTTGCACGTCACTGCGGGCCGCGCCGCGTGCGCCACCTGCGGCGCCGCCTACGAAGAGCAGGCCGGCGCCCTGCGCCAGACCACGCCACCCCGCAAACCATGAACGTCCCACTCCTCGACCTCGTGGCGCAGTATGCCGCCATCAAGGGTGAAGTCATGCCCGCCCTCACGCGCGTCATCGAAGCGCAGCAGTTCATCATGGGCCCTGCGATTGCGGAGCTCGAGGCGGCGATCGCGGCCCTGTCGCGCGCGAAGCACGGCATCGGGTGCGCCAGCGGAACCGATGCGCTGCTGCTGCCGCTCAAGGCGCTGGAGTTGAAGGCCGGCGACGAGGTCATCACCACGCCGTTCACCTTCTTCGCCACGGCGGGCACGATTCACAACGCGGGCGGCACGCCGGTCTTTGTGGACATCGAGCCGGGCACGTTCAACATCGATCCGGACGCCGTGCAGCGGGCGATCACGCCTCGGACCCGGGCGATCGTGCCGGTCCACTTGTACGGGCAGATCGCCGCCATGGAGCGGCTGCTGGCGATCGCCGCACCGCGCCACCTGCCGGTGATCGAGGACGCCTGCCAGGCGATCGGAGCGCGCCGTAGCATCGACGGCGAGTGGCGCCTGGCGGGCGAGTTGGGCTGGGTCACCGCCTATTCCTTCTTCCCCTCCAAGAACCTGGGCGCCTGGGGCGACGCGGGCATGATGGTGACATCGGACGACCAGTTGGGGGAGCGACTCCGCAAGCTGCGGCTGCACGGCGGCGCGAAGCAGTACCACCACGACGAGGTCGGCACCAACTCGCGGCTCGACACGCTACAGGCCGCGGTACTGCTGGCGAAGCTGCCCCACCTCGCGGACTGGTCTGCGAAGCGGCGCCAGCACGCCGCGTACTACTCGGCCGGCCTCGCGGGCATTCCCCAGGTGAAGCCGCCGCTGGTCGAGCCCAACAACGAGCACATCTTCCACCAGTACACCCTGCGGGTCGAGCGGCGCGACGCGCTGCAGGCGCACCTCAAGGCGCAGGGCATCGGCAGCGCCGTCTATTATCCGGTGCCGCTCCACCTCCAGCCCTGTTTCGCGCACCTGGGCTACAAGCGCGGGCGGCTGCCGGTAGCCGAGCAGGCGGCCCACGAGGTGCTCTCGCTGCCGGTCTATCCGGAGCTCACACCGGCCCAGCTGGATCACGTGATCGGCGCGATCCGGGGCTTCTATAAGTGACGCGTCTCAAGGTCGGCGTCATCGGGTCGGGGGCGTGGGGGCGCAATCACGTACGGACGGTCGCGGGGCTCGCCGACGCCGAGCTGGCCGCCGTGTGCGACACCGACCCCAAGACCCGGGAACGGGTCGCGCGCCAATACCCGGGCACCCTGGTCACGGACGACTTGGGCGCCCTGCTGGAGCGCTGCGACGCCGTGATCGTGGCGTCGCCGGCGGGCACCCACGCCGCCATGGCGCGGCGCTGCATCGAGGCCGGGAAACCGTGCCTCGTAGAGAAGCCGTTCGCGCTGAGCGTCCGGGACGCCGAGGCCGTGGCTGCCCTGGGGGTCGAACGGAAGGTCCCGGTCCTGGCCGGACACCTCCTTATTTTCCACGCGGCGGTGGAGCGGCTGCGCACGCTCGTGCAGGGCGGCGAGCTCGGGAAGATCTTTTATCTGTATGGCCTGCGGGTGAACCTGGGGCAGGTGCGCCAGGACGAGAATGCTCTCTGGAGCTTCGGCCCCCACGATGTTTCGGTCGCGCTCCACTTGCTCGGCGAAACGCCGGTGCGGGTGGCTGCCCAAGGCAAAAGCTACCTCCAACCAAAGATCGAGGATGTGGTATTCCTGACGATGGAGTTTGCGAGCGGCGTGCTCGCCCACGTCCAGCTGTCATGGCTCGATCCTCACAAAGAACGGAAACTAACGGTCGTGGGTGCCAAAAAAATGGTGGTGTTCGACGATATGGAGCCGCGCGAGAAGCTGCGCATCTATGACAAGGGTGTGGATCGTCCGCCGGAGTACGGATCCTTCGGTGAGAGTCTCGCGATCCGGGAGGGGGACATCTTCGTCCCGCGCATTCCGACGGTCGAGCCGCTGGCCGCGGAGCTCGCCCATTTCGTCCGCGTGGCGCGTGGTGGGGAGTCGCCCCGTCCGGGCGCGGGGGCGGAGGATGGGGTGCGCGTCGTGCGCGTGCTCGAGGCCGCCTCGCGCTCACTCGCGTCGCGCGGCGCGCCGGAGGCCCTGTGACGACGCCTGCCGCCGCTCTGCTCGCGAAGGCGAACGACCGCTCGGCGCTGTGCGGCGTCGTCGGCCTCGGATACGTCGGCCTCCCGCTCGTGATGGAGTTCGTGCGCGCCGGCTATCGCGTGATCGGGTTCGACGTGAGTCAGAAGGTCGTCGACCTCCTCACCGAAGGGCGCTCGCACATCAAGGACGTGGCGGCGGCGTCCGTTGCCGCGGCGGTCAAGTCGGGGAAGTTCGTGGCGACGACGGATCTCACGCGGCTGCGCGAGCCGGACGCCATTTCGATCTGCGTCCCGACGCCGCTGTCCAAGACCAAGGACCCCGATGTCAGCTACGTGCTCGCCGCGACCGACGCGGTGAAGCAGGCGCTGCGCCGCGGCCAGCTCGTGACTCTCGAGTCGACCACCTATCCCGGCACGACGCGCGAGCTCATGCTCCCAGCGCTCGAGGGCACGGGGCTGAAGGTGGGCGAGGACTTTTTTCTCGCGTTTTCCCCCGAGCGCGTGGATCCGGGCAACGCCAAATGGAATACCCGCAACACGCCCAAGGTCGTCGGCGGCATCACCCCCACCTGCCTCCAGGTGGCGGCAGCCCTGTACCAGCCCGCGATCGAGCAGCTCGTGCCGGTGTCCTCGACCGAGGCGGCCGAGCTGGTCAAGATTCTCGAGAATACGTTCCGCAGCGTCAACATCGGGCTCGCGAACGAGATGGCGATCGTATGCGACAAGCTCGGCGTGGACGTGTGGGAAGTGATCGAAGCGGCGGCGACGAAGCCGTTCGGCTTCATGAAGTTCACGCCGGGCCCGGGCGTCGGCGGCCACTGCATCCCGCTCGACCCGCATTACCTCGCTTGGAAAATGCGCACGCTCAATTACAAGACCCGCTTCATCGAGCTGGCGGGCGAGTTGAACGCGGCGATGCCCGAGTACTGGATCGGCAAATTGGCCGAGCGCCTGAACGACGCCGGCAAGGCGGTGCGCGGCAGCACGGTGCTCGTGTTGGGCGTCGCCTATAAGAAGGATATCGACGACATCCGCGAGAGTCCGGCCCTCGACGTGATGCGGCTGCTGCATCAGCGCGGCGCCACGGTGTGCTACCACGACCCCTTCGTCGCGAAGGTCAAGGAAGATGGGCTCGAGCTGACGTCCGTGCCCCTCACCCCGGCAACGCTCGAGAAGGTCGACTGCGTGATCGTCGTGACCGATCACTCAACCATCGACTACCAGCTCGTGGCGACGCACGCCCGCGCTGTGGTCGACACGCGGCACGTGCTGCCCACCGCGGGAGGCGTCAAGTGAAGGTCGTCGTCGTCGGGACCGGGTACGTCGGGTTGGTGGTCGGCGCCTGCCTCGCCGAAACGGGGAACGACGTCGCCTGCGCGGACGTCGACACCCGGAAGATCGACGGGCTGAAACAGAACCGGCTCCCCATCTACGAGCCGGGGCTCGAGCCGCTCGTCGCCCGCAATCAGCGCGAAGGGCGGCTGCAGTTCACCACGGACGTGGGCGCCGCGATCGAGCGCTCCGACATCGTGATCATCGCCGTCGGCACGCCGCCCGACGAGGACGGCTCCGCCGACCTGCAGCACGTCCTGGCCGTGGCCCGCACCATCGGTCAGCACATGAACCAGCCGAAGACGATCATCACGAAGAGCACGGTGCCGGTCGGCACGGCCGAGAAGGTTAGCGCCGAGGTCGCCAGGCATACCACAACCCCGTTCCACGTCTGCTCGAACCCCGAGTTCCTGAAGGAAGGCGCGGCGGTCGAGGACTTCATGAAGCCGGACCGCGTGATCCTGGGCGTCGACTCGGCCGAATCGGCGAGGGCGCTCGAGGAGCTGTACGCGCCGTTCGTCCGCACCGGCAATCCGCTCATCTTCATGGACCTGCCCTCGGCGGAGATGACCAAGTACGCCGCCAACGCGATGCTGGCGACGCGCATTTCGTTCATGAACCAGGTGGCCCGCCTGTGCGAGGCCGTCGGGGCCGACGTCACCCTGGTGCGCAAAGGCATCGGCGCCGACCGCCGCATCGGGCCGGCGTTTCTCTTCCCCGGGCCCGGGTACGGCGGTTCGTGCTTCCCCAAGGATGTGCAGGCGCTGCTCAGGATGGGGCACGAGCGCGACGTGCCGCTCGACATCCTCGCGGCGGTCGAGGCGGCGAACGAGCGGCAGAAGCGCCTGCTGTTCGAGAAGCTCGAGCGGCATTTCGACGGGAAGTTGAAGGGCCGGGCCGTCGGTGTGTGGGGCCTCGCGTTCAAGGCGGAGACGGACGACGTGCGCGAGAGCCCCGCGCTCGTGTTGGTCGAGGCGCTGCTGGCGGCGGGCGCCACCGTGCGCGTCCACGATCCGGCGGCGATCGAGACGGCGCGGCAACAGCTCGGCGACCGGGTGACCTACGCGGGACACGCCGTCGACGTGCTCGCGGGCGCCGACGCGCTGGCGATCGTCACGGAATGGCTCGAGTACCGCAATCCCGACTTCCCCAAGATGCGGCAGCTGATGCGACGGCCCCTGATCGTCGACGGGCGCAACCTGTACGACCCCGATCGCCTTGCCAAGCTCGGATTCACCTACGACAGCATCGGCCGGCGGTTGGCATGCGCCTCCTCGTAACGGGCGCCGCCGGGTTCCTCGGCTCGCACCTGTGTGACCGGCTGCTCGCGCTCGATCACACCGTCGTCGGGATGGACAATCTGCTCACGGGCAGCCCCGTGAACCTGGCGCATCTCGACCATCACCGCGCCTTCCAGTTCATCCGGCACGACGTCAGCACCTTCATCAACGTTCCGGGCCCGGTGGACGGCATCCTCCACTTCGCCAGCCCCGCGAGCCCGATCGACTACCTCGAGTATCCGATCCCGACGCTCAAGGTGGGCGCACTCGGCACGCACAACGCGCTCGGGCTCGCCAAAACGAAGAGCGCTCGCTTCCTCCTCGCCTCGACCTCCGAGGTGTACGGCGACCCGCTGGTGCACCCGCAGCCGGAGAGCTACTGGGGCAACGTGAATCCGGTGGGACCGCGCGGCGTGTACGACGAGGCCAAGCGCTTCGCCGAAGCGATGACGATGGCCTACCACCGCTACCACGGGCTCGACACGCGCATCGTGCGGATCTTCAATACGTACGGGCCGCGCATGCGCCCCAACGACGGCCGCGTCGTGTCGAACTTCATCTCTCAGGCGCTGCGCGGCGAGCCGCTCACCATCTATGGCGACGGCTCGCAGACGCGGTCGTTTTGCTATGTGGACGACCTGATCGAGGGCATCGTACGGTTGTTCGAGCGCGGCACGAACGAGCCGACGAACATCGGCAACCCGAACGAGTTCACCGTTCGACAGCTCGCCGAGCGGGTGCTGGCGCTGACGGGGAGCCGCAGCGCGATCGTGGAGAAGCCGCTGCCGGTGGACGACCCGCGCGTGCGGCAGCCCGATATCACGCGCGCCCGCGAGACGATCGGCTGGGAGCCACGGGTGGCGCTGGACGACGGTCTGCGCCGCACCATCGAGTATCTGCGGGGCGTGGTGGGCCGGTGAGCGGGCCGGTGAAGGTCCTCGTGACCGGGGCCGCGGGCTTCATCGGCTCGCATGTGTGCGAAGCACTCGTCGCCCGGGGGCACGCGGTGGTGGGCGTCGACAACTTCGACGCCTTCTACGCGCGGGCCGTCAAGGAGCGGAACCTCGAGCCGCTGCACAAGAACCGGTCATTTCGTTTCATCGAAGCCGACGTGGCGCGCGACCCGATGCCGCTCGAGGGGGTGGGCGTGGTGCTGCACCTCGCGGCCAAGCCCGGGGTGCGGCCGTCGCTCGAGGATCCGGGGGCGTACGTCGAAGCCAACGTCACCGCCACGGCGCGCCTGTTCGATGCCGCGCGCCGCGCCGGGATCTCGCGGGTGGTGTTCGGGTCCTCGTCGTCCGTGTATGGCAACGCGACGCCGGCGCCGTTCGCCGAGAGCGCACCGGCGTTGCAGCCGATCTCCCCCTACGCCGCGACCAAGCGGTCCGCGGAGCTGCTGGCGATCGCCTTCGCGCATCTCTACCCGATGCGCATCATCTGCCTGCGGTTTTTCACGGTGTACGGACCGCGCCAGCGGCCCGACCTGGCGATTCATCGGTTCACGGACCTGATCGCGCGGGGGCAGGCGGTCCGCATGCACGGCGATGGTTCGAGCGAGCGCGACTATACCTATATTAGCGATTGTGTGGACGGCGTCCTCGCGGCGCTCGCTCGCACGGACGGTCCCGCCGGCCCGGGGTCGGTGGAGATGTTGAACATCGGCGGGGGCGCGCGCATCCGGCTGGATCGCCTGATCGCGCTGATCGGGGCCACGCTGAGACGCGAACCCCGCATCGAGCGGCATCCGGACCAGCCCGGCGACGTCCGCTTGACCGACGCCGACCTGCAGCGCGCCGAACAGGCGCTCGGCTTTCGGCCGAAGGTCGGGATCGAGGAGGGCATTCGCAACTTCGTGCGCTGGTACGAGGAGACCCATGGACGTCAGTCCTGAGCGCTTGGTCGAGCAGGCGCGCGAGCGGTTCGCGCTGCAGGACTACTACGGCGCGATTCATCTTCTCGAAGAAGTCATCGCGAGCGGGCGCGCCTTTGCCGACGCGCACCATCTGCTGGGCCTCTCGTACTCCCTGGCGGGACAGGCCGAGAAGGCGCTCGAGCAGCTGGACCGCGCGCTGGCGCTCAACCCGCATTACGTCGAGGCGCTCATTCACCGCGCGTTGGTGCTGAACGAGCTGGGTCGCGAGGAGGAGGCGAGCGCGGTGCTGCGGCGCGCGCACCGCATCGACACGGGGGAGCGGGCGGGGTTTCCGACCCACATCGCCGCCAAGCTGGCGAACCAGCACGCCGCGATGGGCCAGGCCTATCTCGAGGCGGGGGGGCTGGCCCAGGCGATCGAGCAGTACCAGGAGGCGCTCGAGCTGGGACCCGCCTTCCACGATCTGCGGTATAAGCTGGGCCGGCTGCTGCTCGAAGCGGGCCGGGCGCTCGATGCCCGCGACCAGTTCGAGACCATCGTGCGCGAGCGGCCGGGCTTCCTCGACGCGGCGGCGATGCTCGGGTTGGCGTGTTACTTGTCGGGCGACGGGCTCGCCGCCCGTGACGTGTGGGAGGCGTGCCGCGCGCGCCGGCCGGAGGATCCCCGCGTGGAGGCGTATCTGGCCATGCTGTCACGCAGCGAAGCGCCGCCCCCGCAGCCGTCCAAGGTCCCCCCCCCTCCGCGGGGCGGAAAGAAGAAGAACGCGTGAGCCGTCTGGCCGCCGCGCTGCTCGTCTTGACCTGCGCCTGCACGCGCAGCGCGGCCGATCACGAAGAGCTCGGCGATCGGGCGTACACAGCGGGCGACTATCGCAGTGCCCTGGCGGAGTACCAGCTCGGCATCAAGGCACACCCGGGGAGCGCGTCGCTCGACGCCAAGCTCGGCGCCGCGGCCCTGCACACCGAGGACTATGCGGGGGCGGCCGATGCGTACCGCGCCCTCGCCCGCGACGACCGCTCGCGCCTCGACGAGGCCGCGGACGCGCTGGAGCGGGTGGTGCGCGCGACGCTCGGGGCGAACGATCGCGCCGCGTTGGCGAACGCCCTCTCCGGACTGCGCGAGATCGCGCCGGCGCGGCCCCTGGGACGCTACGCCACCCTTTCGGCGCTGGACGCCGTGGACCGCGGCGACACCGCGACGGCGCTCGCGTTGCTCCCGGTCGCCGCCGCCGCGAGCGCCGATCCGGCACGCGCTGATTCGCTGCTGTTTGTGTACGGGATGACGCTCGTGCGCGTGCGTGATTGCAGCACCGCCGTGCCGGTGTTCGAGGGCGTGATTCGGCGGCAACGGGCACCGATCGTGGTAGAGTCGGCGCGCGAGGGCCTCGGGCTGTGCGCGCTGGTGGAGGGGCAGCTGGCGTTGGAGCACGGCCACCCCGCGGACGCGGAAGGGTGGTTCCGGCGCGCCACGGCGCCGGGGGCGTCCCCCGACGTGGTCCGCGCGGCGTTCCTCGGCCTCGGCGACGTGCGCCTGTCGCAGGGCGACATCGCCGGGGCGCTCGAGAGCTATCAGCAGGCGTTGGTGGGCGGCACGCCGGGCGATACCATCGCCCAGCGGGCCCAAGAGAAGATCAACTCGCTGGGGAAGGCTGAACCGCAATGATGCGACGGATGGTGTGGATCCTCGGTCTGGCGACGCTCGCGGCGGGCTGCCACAACGCGCCGCGCGTGCAGACCGTGACCGCGCCGGAGGTGGAGCTCGATCACGCACTGGCCATGATCCGGCGCGGCGACTTCCGGCGCGCCCAGCTCGTGCTGCAGCGCCTGAACTTCGAGTTCGCGCCGGCCCAACCCGAGGCGGTGGTGGCCCGCTACTATCTGGCGGAGTGCTACTTCCAGACCGGCGATCGGGTGCAGGCCGCCCACGACTTCCGGAAGATCGCCGACGAATTCCCGGCCAGCGAATACGCCCCGCTGGCGCTGCTCCGCGCCGGCGACTCCAATCCCCGCATGTGGCGGCGTGCCGAGCTCGACCCGACCTACGGAGAGACGGCGCTCTCGATCTATCAGGAGCTGACGGGTCGCTACCCCGACACCGACGCGGCGGCCCGGGCGCGCCCGCACGTGCGGCGGTTGCAGAACCAGTTCGCGGAGAAGACCTACAAGAACGGCATGTTCTACCTGCGGCGGAAGGCGTACGACTCGGCGATCATCTACTTCAAGGATGTGATCGCCACCTATCCAGATGCCACGCTCGCGCCCGACGCGCTGCTACGCCTCGTGGACAGTTACCGCGCCATTGGATACAAGGACGAGTTGCAGGAAACGTGCGCCCACTTGCACCGCTTCTACCCGCAGGCGACGGGTCTCGCCAAGAGCTGCCCGGCCGACACGACGGGCACGTCCTCCTGACCCGGGTGGACGCCCTGTTCGGGGGCTCCTTCGACCCGGTGCATCTGGGGCACTTGGTCGTGGCCGAAACGGCGGCCGAAGCGCTAGGTGGGGCGACGATCCGGTTCATGCCGGCCCGCGAGCAGCCGTTCAAACGGGCGGCGCACCAGGCCACGCCGGAGCAGCGCGCTGACATGCTGGCGCTGGCCGTTCGGGACAACCCGCGATTGCAGGTGGAGCGGGTCGAATTCGACCTGCCGGTGCCCTCGTATACCGTCCGCACCCTCCGGGCGCTGGGGCCGCGCCACCCGTTGATCCGGCGCGTGATCGAAGTGCCCGCGATCGCCGTCTCGGCGACGGACGTGCGCGAGCGGGTGCGCGCCGGGCGTTCTATTCGCTATCTAGTGCCCGAGGCGGTGCGCGAGTACATCGCCGCCCACGGGCTGTATCGCTAGGGGAGTCATGGCTCATCGTTGGTTCACCAAGCTCTTCGGCACGCGGTTCGACCGCGAGCTGAAGCGCGTCCAGCCGATCATCGACGCGATCCACACGCACGAAGCGCGTCTCAAGGACTTGTCCGAGAGCGAGCTGCAGGCGCAGACCGCCAAGTTCCGCGCGGTCATCGCGGAGCGCACCGGCGCGCTCGCTGCCGAGGTCGAGCGGCTCAAGCAAGCGAAGCACGACTGCCCCGACCCCGTCGAGCGCGCCGAGCTAGGCGACCAGCTCGTTCGGGCCGAAAAGGCGTTCGTGACCGAGCTGCAGCGCACGCTCGACGAGCTGCTCCCCGAGGCGTTCGCGACGGTGCGGGAAGCGAGCCGCCGGCTGGTCGGGTCCAAGGTCGTCGTGACCGGGCACGAGCAGACCTGGGACATGGTGCCCTACGACGTGCAGCTGATCGGCGGCCTCGTCCTGCACCAGGGGAAGATCGCCGAGATGGCCACGGGGGAAGGGAAGACGCTCGTGGCGACGCTGCCGCTCTACCTCAACGCGCTGGCGGGCCGGGGCGCGCACCTGGTCACCGTCAACAATTATCTCGCCCGGCGCGACTCGCAGTGGATGGGCCACCTCTTCACCTGGCTCGGCTTGACCGTCGGATGCATCGACGATACGCAGCCGTCGACGCCCGAGCGGCGCGCGGCCTACCTGTGCGACATCACGTACGGGACGAACAACGAATTCGGGTTCGACTACCTCCGCGACAACATGGTGTTCACGCTGGAGCAACGTGTCCAGCGGCGCCACGTATACGCGATCATCGACGAGGTGGACTCGATCCTCATCGACGAAGCGCGGACGCCGCTCATCATTTCAGGCGCCGTCGGCGCCGAATCGGATGAGAAGTACGCCCAGTTCAACAGCCAGGTCGTGCAGCTGGTCCGGAAGCAGACGGCGGTCGTCAACGACCAGATCGCCAAGGGCGAACCGCTGCTCGCCGACGAAAAGACTTCCTATGACGGCGCGGTGCTGCTGTATCAGGCCCAGCTGGGCATGCCGAAGAACAAGAAGCTGCTGAAACTCTTGAACGAAACCGGCGTGAAACAGCTGGTGCAGCGCGTCGAGCTCGACCGCCTCGCGGACCGCAAGCTCCCGGCGCCCAAGCAGAAAATGCGGCATCTCGAAGACGACCTGTACTTCGTGATGGACGAGCGCGGGCGCGCCGTCCACCTCACGGACAAGGGCGTCGAAACGATGTCGCCCGAGGATCCGACCCTCTTCATCGTGCCGGACATCTCGCACGCGGTCCACGAGATCGACCGCGACGACGAGCTCTCCGCCGCGGAGAAGCTCGAGCGTCGCCGCGCCGTCGAGGCGGAATACGCGTCGAAGAGCGAAATCCTCCGCATCATCCACAAACTGCTCCAGGCGCACGCCCTGTACGAGAAGGACGTGGAGTACGTCGTGCAGGACGGGCAGGTGTTCATCGTGGACGAGTTCACCGGGCGGCTGATGCCCGGCCGCCGCTGGTCGGACGGCTTGCACCAGGCCGTCGAAGCCAAGGAGGGCGTGCAGGTGCGGGAGGAGAGTCAGACCCTCGCGACGATCACGATCCAGAACTACTTCCGGATGTACGAGAAGCTCGCCGGGATGACGGGCACCGCCGAGACCGAAGAGACCGAGTTCCACGACATCTACAAGCTCGCGGTCGTGGTGATCCCGACGAACCGCCCGGTGCGGCGGGTCGACAAGCACGACCTCGTGTACAAGACGCGCCGCGAGAAGTACAACGCGATCATCGACGAGATCGAGCGCGAGCACAAGCGCGGCCTGCCGGTGCTGGTCGGCACCGTCAACGTGGAGGTGTCGGAGACGCTGGCGCGGATGCTGAAGCGGCGGGGCCTGAAGCACGAAGTCCTGAACGCGAAGTTCCATCAGCGCGAAGCGGAAATCGTGGCGCTGGCCGGTCAGTCCGGCTCCATCACGATCGCGACCAACATGGCGGGCCGCGGGACCGACATCAAACTCGGCGCCGGCGTGAAGAAGTGTCAGATCTGTGGCATCAAGTCGCGCGAGGCGCCGTTCGGCCAGCTGGTGGAAAAGGCCGATCTGGGACCCGACGAGATCAAAGAACTCAAGTGCAACGAGAATCCGCCCTGCGGTCTCGTGATCATCGGCACCGAGCGACACGAGGCGCGGCGCATCGACCGCCAGCTGCGCGGGCGCTCGGGCCGGCAGGGCGATCCGGGCCAGAGCGTCTTCTATATGTCGTTGGAAGACGACCTGATGCGTCTGTTCGGCTCCGACCGCATCGCGCGCATCATG
>WNGN01002332.1_pt1 | contig 14081 bp, 7 predicted proteins | sample 5400561 | NCBI WGS metagenome assembly WNGN01 (sample SAMN13153379, study PRJNA577476) | soil metagenome | isolation source: 115 cm soil or saprolite under Garry oak tree replicate 2 | place: USA:California | collected 2016-06-15
TAAATCATTTTTTCCGCTTCGAGTTGTGCGCGAAGGGAAACCCAAACGCGAGAGGGAGGTTCGACTTCAGCGGGAATTTCGCTGGCCACGGCCAGGATGCGTTCGAAATCCGATATCAGCGATGAGCACGCGGGGCAACCTGCAACATGGCCTCGAGCGGCTTCGGGCAACGGCGAGAAACCTTCTTGCTCTATGACCTGCGCGACGTCCTTACACTGCATGGCTCTTCACTCCGCGAGAGGCAAATTCTGCCGGGCTCCCGCACTTTTCCGAAACTTTTGCCCGCGAACCGTGTTCAGGTCCTTGAGCGGATTTTTGCGGCAATCGCTCTCGCACATCCCCGTTTGAGCCCAGTGTAGCTCAATTCCGGTTGGGTGTTTGTGCTTTTGCTTCTTGCCGTTCGTGCCTGGCCTGGTCGCGGGCGCTCTCCTGAAGCAGCTCGCGCAAACGCGTTCTAGCTTTGTGCAACTGTGATTTCGAATTCCCCACAGAGCAGTCCATGATGTCCGCAATTTCGTTGTGCTCGTAGCCTTGCACGTCATGGAGCACAAAGACCGCGCGGTAACCGGGAGGGAGCTGCCCAATTGCACGTTCCAGGTTCACCCGGTCCACTGCGCCGCTCAAGCCCAGATCCGGTGCGCCGATGTCCTTCCGCGGTCCACCCGTTTCTTCATCGGGTTCGGTCGTCTCTTCCAGAGAAGCGGCGGGTAGGGACTTCTTGCGCAACCGCATCAGAACCACGTTGACCGTCATACGGTGCAACCAAGTCGAAAAAGCTGATTCTCCGCGGAAGGTACCGATTTTGCGGAACAGTTGCAGGAACGCTTCCTGCATCAGGTCTTCCGCGTCGGCGGGGTTACCCACCATGCGCAAGCAAAGGGCGTATACACGGCGGCCATGTAACTGGTACAGAAATTCGAAGGCCGCAGCATCCCCAGCTTGAGCGAGGCGGATGGCTTCCGCTTCAGTCAGCGTAGCAGCCGGTTTAGAAACAGCCGACTGTTTGGGCTCGGTTGGTCGTCGTTGGGCCAACAGTCCAATAACGGCGCATCCAAAACGTCGGATGCACCATATCCCCCTTAGAGTTGTCCCTTAGCAAGCGTAGGTTGCTCAATTCAAGTGCGACCGCGGAGCAGTCGACTCAGCAGGGAAGAAAGAATGCGGAGAACACCCCTGTGATGCACCGGCACGCATCGGCCCGCAAGGCCTTATCATTCTCCCGCGACGGCAGCCATTCGTCTAGCGCGGATTAAGGCAGGGTGAGTAGCGGTGTTCTTGCGGCGGGCTCTTGCCAGACCGCAAACAGTAAAGTCGAATCGATCGAGCTGATCGTCCGGGAGTACAAGGAGAAATGATTTGAGGAGAACACAGGTTTCTCGCAGGCAGGTGTTGAGGTCAAAATGATACAAATCTAGAAATTTCCATAGGCGGGACGAGTGCGACCGGATTCTATAACCCAGTTGCTCGGTAGCTTCGATAAACGCGTCGCCCAATTCATCCACGATCTCTTCAAGGGTGTTCAACTTATTGAGAAACTGTGAGCGTTCGGAGAGCAGGACATGGCTTACTAGGTTGAGCGATACACTGAACATTCGGTAAGTGTTTTCGAGCTTTTCGGTGTGATCGGCGAAGAGCGAGCCTTTAGCGTAAGGCAGGATGGCTCGCCAGTCTTGCTGGACGGAGTCATACCTGCGTACAGGGGCGCGGGTATTCAAAAGGTCTCTCCCAAGAAGCGGAAGTATAACAAAAAGCGTTCTAAATGGTACTGGTTTGTTGCAGCAGGCTCGTTTGGGCCGCTATACTCGCCGTTTATTTCCACAGAATAGAGGACGCAGGAATTGCAATTCGAGCCCAAGGATCAGTTTGAGCAAAGACAGCGCAAGCTGGAGAAAATCGTCCAGGCAGGACATCCCGCCTTTCCACATGAGTTTCGATGGTCGGCCACGCCAGCCGAATTAGCCGCGAAGTATGCGCAAACCACGGCCGCGGAACTGGAGGCCAACAAGGTCGATGCGACGATCGCAGGGCGCATCGTTTCCTACCGCCTGATGGGCAAAGCTGGATTTGCCCACGTGCAGGGAGGAGGAGGGCGCCTGCAGATTTACGTTCGCAAGGATGTTGTGGGTGAACGAGGATTCGAACTGTTTCATTTGTTGGATTTGGGCGACCTGATTGGCGCGCGCGGTCATTTGTTCCGCACGAAAACGGGCGAGCTATCGCTGTGGGTTGAGGAATTAACATTTCTATCGAAGGCGCTCCTGCCTTTACCGGAGAAGTGGCATGGTTTGACCGACGTCGAGTTGCGGTACCGGCAACGTTATGTGGATTTGATCGCCAATGAAGAGTCGCGGCGTGTGTTCTTAACGCGAGCCAAGATTGTTCAAGAGTTGCGGCGATTTTTCGACGATCGCGGATATATAGAAGTGGAAACGCCGATGATGCACGCGATTCCGGGCGGCGCTGCGGCACGGCCGTTCGTAACTCATCACAACACGCTGGACATTGATCTGTACTTGCGAATTGCGCCTGAGCTCTACCTGAAGCGGTTGGTGGTGGGTGGGCTTGATCGGGTGTACGAAATCAATCGCAACTTCCGCAATGAAGGCATCTCAACTCAGCATAATCCTGAATTCACAATGCTGGAGTTCTATGAGGCGTACAGCAACTATCAAGATTTGATGAAGATGAACGAGCGAATGCTCGCACAGTTGGCCACAAAAATTACTGGCTCGACGGTGGTGAAGTACGGCGAACTGGCGCTGGACTTCGGACGGATCGAACGTCCCTCGATGCGCGAGGCAATTTGCAAGTATTGGCCCGCAGCGGCGGGCGTAGCTCCAACGGTTGAAGAACTGGCAGCGGCGGGCGGCGCGAAGGCTGTCACGGAGCGCTACAACGCTTGGGCCAAGAGCGCTCATGCGCCATACGCAGCGGCAAAAGGTACACTGAGCGACGGCGAATCAACCGGGCTGCTCTTTGAGACCATGGCGGAAGATCAATTGGTACAACCGACGATTTTGTACGATTTCCCGACGGACATCTCGCCACTCTCGAAACAGAAGCCCGATGATCCCTCGCTGACCGAGCGATTCGAGGTCTATATTGCGGGAATGGAGATCGCCAACGGCTTCTCCGAATTAAACGATCCAAGCGAACAGGAACGGCGCTTCCTCGCGCAGATTGCACGCGGCGGCGATGAAGTGCCCAAACAGCTCGACTTGGATTATGTGCGCGCACTTTGCTACGGACTTCCTCCAACGGCTGGCGAAGGCATTGGCATCGATCGTTTGACCATGCTGCTGACCGATTCGCATTCGATTCGCGACGTTATTCTGTTCCCTCAATTGCGGCCGGAAGCCCAGCAGGAAGCCGAACCGAAATCTGAAGGGCACGGCGCGTAGCCCCGTGTTTTCCTGATGCGATTTGAATGGTTTGTCGCAAGGCGATACTTGCGTTCGCCAAACCGTCCGGCCGTTTTGCGTCTGGTCACAGCCTTCAGCGTCCTGGGAGTTACAGCGGGTGTCGCGACGCTCGTAATTGCGCTAGCCATGAATACGGGTTTCCGCGAAACGCTGCAAGATCGTTTGTTGGGAGTTACGGCGCACATTTCCTTGACCCGGCCGGGATCAGGTGGACTTCATGATTATGAAGAGCTGGCCACGAAGCTTTCCAAAATTCCGGGCGTTCGAAGCGTGACGCCGGCCGTCTATCAGACAGTATTGATGACCTTTGGAGGAGAGTCGCGCGGTGTAGTGGCGAAGGGAATTGATCCGGCACGCGAAGAAGCCGCGGATGAAGCGCTACGCAAACTTGCATCTGGAAAGCTCGATTTCCAGCTGGACGCCGATGGCATCGACGCGCTTTTGGTCGGGAAACAGCTCGCCGAGGAATGGAAACTTTCGCCGGGCGATTATGTGTCGTTGACGAGCCCTCAGGGACGACTCACGCCATTTGGGCTGCTCCCGCGTACGAGAAGATTTCGAGTGGCGGGAGTCTTCGATTCCGGATTCTACGACTATGACGCCAACTGGTGCTTCGTGAAGATGGACGCCGCGCAAGCACTTGCGGGGGCCTCCGACGTAGTGAACGTGCTCGAGTTTCGACTGCAAAATCCGGAGGCGGCGCCAGTCATTGCGCACGAAATCGAGCAGCGCGCTGGACCGAGCTTCGCGGCTGCCACCTGGATGGAACAGCAGGGAGCCCTGTTCCGGGCTCTGCGACTTGAAAAACTCGTCACCGCCATTTTCATTGGGCTGATCACGCTGGTAGCCGGTCTCAACATTCTGGTGGTGCTCTCGATGACGGTGACCGACCGCGCCAAGGACATCGCGGTCTTGCGTTCGATGGGTTCTACATCGCGCCAATTGAGGAATATTTTCCTGTGGCAGGGATTTACGATCGGGGCTGCGGGCACCTTCGCGGGGCTGGTGCTGGGATATTTTTTCGCGTGGATCGCCGGAAAATACCAGCTCATCCCACTTGATCCCCAAGTGTATGCCGTAGCTTACGTTCCGTTTCATCCTAGTGCCATGGACGGAGTGTGGATTTCCCTAGTGGCGATGGGAATTTCGCTTCTTGCGACACTCGTCCCGGCCAGAGCTGCGGCCAGGCTTCTTCCTGTGGAGATCCTTCGTTTTGAATGACTTAACGATTTTCTGAGCGCCCCATGTTTGGCCCCCTGCTTGCACTTTAACTTTGCCAGACAGGAAGCGAAGTGGCGACCTCGCGCCGGCCGGGAAAGCGCAGTGCCAGGAAGCCGCGCAAGTGACTGATTCTTGGAACATTGCAAGCTTCGCGAAGTGGTTCTTTTTTGAAGTTGCAACGTATGGCAATGACGGACACACAAAAACGGGAACAAACGGCCCGTTCAGGTGTCACACGCAGAGGACGCCACATTCGCAACGGTTTCTTGCATCTAACCTAGTGGACGATCAGTAAGCCGCCGCCGCACAGTAAAGCAAGGTCAGTTTGGCTTTCAACAAATGAACCCAAGCACCTCCAATTCGATGCCAGGTCCGGGCGAGCAGACTTTGCTTGCGGACCCAGACGAGAGAAATGTGCTGGAAGCTCGCGGACTCGGAAAAACGTACGGCACCGGCGAACGCAGCTTAATCGTTTTGCAACAAGTAAATCTTGTGCTGCGAGCGGGAGAGATGGTTGCGATCGTTGCGCCATCGGGCGCTGGCAAAAGCACGCTTTTGCATTTGCTGGCTACGCTAGACACGCCAACAAGCGGTGCTATATACTTCGAATCGAAACACATTGAAACATATGATGAAGCGGCGCTTTCGAATTTTCGCAATTGCGTCGTGGGGTTTTTGTGGCAAAGGCATCAGTTGCTGCCGGATTTTACGGCGGAAGAAAATGTAGCGATGCCACTGCTACTGCGGGGAGAGTCTATTTCGAGGGGTCTTGAAAAGGCGCGAATTTGGCTGGGAGAAGTTGGTCTGGCGGAGCGTGCCGGACACCTGGCAGGAGAGCTTTCCGGAGGGGAACAACAGCGCGTAGCGATTGCCCGGGCCCTCGTCACCAGGCCGCGCGTGCTGCTGGCGGATGAACCTACCGGAGACTTGGACGAGCGGAATGCTTGGGCCGTATTCGAGTTGCTGGAGCGGTTGCACCGGGCGCACGGACTGACGTCGCTGATCGCGACGCACAATCTGGCACTTGCGGAACGGTGTGACCGGATTCTGGGGCTGGAACACGGCGTTCTGCGGACTCGCAAAGACTCGGCCGGAGCACAACCCGGAAAGTTTTTAGCGAGCAGGGACCCAGAGGGAGAAACGAGCTAACGTGTTTGAACGCTACACGGAAAAGGCGCGTCGCGTCATCTTCTTTGCGCGGTATGAAGCAAGCCAGTACGGAAGTCCGTACATTGAGACCGAGCACCTCTTGCTCGGCTTGATGCGCGAAGACAAGGCGCTTGCCAATCGCTTTCTGCGGCAACAGGGCTCGATTGAATCCATCCGCAAAGAGATCGAAGCGCGGATTACCATCCGCGAGCGCATCTCGACTTCGGTGGAAGTGCCGCTGAGCGCGGAATGCAAACGAATTCTAAATATGGCGGCGGAAGAAGCTGAACGGCTTGGCGTGAAGCATGTCGCCACCGAACACCTGCTGCTGGGAATTTTGCGCGAAGAGAAGTGTTTCGGCGCGGAAATTCTGATGGAGCGCGGACTGCGCCTTTCGGCTCTGCGCGAAGAACTTGCGCGCACCTCTGGCGAGAAACCCGCGGCGACGCGCCCTAAGGAAACTTCGCTCCTTTCAGAATTCAGCCGCGATTTAACACAAGCTGCGACGGAGGGCGCGCTTGACCCACTCGTGGGCCGCGAAGGGGAAGTCGATCGCGTCATTCAGATTCTCTGCCGTCGAACCAAGAATAATCCAGTACTGATCGGCGAACCCGGCGTCGGTAAAACTGCCATCGTCGAAGGCCTCGCGCAGCGCATTTCCGACGGTGACGTGCCGCCGTTCCTCGCTGACAAGCGCATTCTTTCGCTTGACCTGTCTCTGATCGTGGCGGGGACAAAGTATCGCGGACAATTCGAAGAACGCCTGAAGACCATCATGAAGGAATTGATGGAGAGTCAGAACTCCATCATCTTTATTGACGAGCTGCACACGTTGGTCGGCGCCGGATCGGCAGAAGGTTCGCTCGATGCCGCCAACATCCTGAAGCCGGCCCTATCTCGCGGCGAAATTCAGTGCATCGGCGCGACAACTCCCGGCGAATACCGCAAGTCGGTTGAGAAGGACCGTTCGCTCGAGCGCCGCTTCCAGTCCGTGAAGGTGCCGGCTCCGAACGAAGACGAAGCCATTCTCGTGCTCAGTGGCGTGCGCGAGCGCTACGAAAAGTTTCATGCCGTCAGCTATACGGAAGACGCGCTGCGCTACGCCGTCTATCTTTCGAACCGTTACATTCCGGATCGGTTCTTGCCGGACAAAGCCATCGACCTGATCGACGAAGCGGGCGCGCGCGTAAAACTGCGGCAAGCGACGGTACCGGAAGAAGTCAGCGAAGTACAAAAGCGTGTGAAGTTCATCACGCACCGCATGGAAAGCGCGATCGCCGCGCACGAATTCGAGAAAGCGCGTTTCTACTCCGAGGAAGAGCGCAAGGAAAAAGAAACGCTGCGCGGATTGCGCGATCGTTACAAGCTGGATGACGCCACCACCGGCATCGTCAGCCGCGAGGATATTGAAGAAGTGGTTTCCCGTTGGACAGGCGTTGCCGTCACTTCCATCAAGGAAGACGAGCAGCAGAAGCTGCTGCGCATCGAACCGGAACTTCACAAGCGTGTGATCAGCCAGGATAAAGCGATTACTGCGCTTGCCCGTGCCATCCGCCGCAGCCGCGCCGGCCTGAAATCGCCAGCTCGTCCTGTCGGCTCATTTGTTTTCCTTGGCCCGACGGGCGTCGGCAAAACCGAAGTCGCGCGCCGGCTTGCGGAATTTCTATTCGGTTCCGAGAAATCGCTGGTGCGTTTTGATATGTCGGAATTCATGGAAAAGCATTCCGTTTCGAAGTTAATCGGCGCGCCTCCAGGGTACGTCGGCTACGAGGAAGGCGGGCAGCTCACTGAGCGCGTGCGCCGGACGCCATATTCAGTTATCCTCTTGGACGAAATCGAGAAGGCTCATCCAGACGTTTTCAACATCCTGCTTCAGGTATTCGAAGACGGACAGTTATCGGATGGTTTGGGCAACACGGTGGATTTCCGGAATACGATCATTATCATGACCTCGAATCTTGGCGCGCGCCATTTGCAAAAGCGCACCGGGATCGGCTTCCAGGGCGGCACCGATGAAAACGGTGCAAAGTCCATGGAAGACATGGTGATGAACGAAGTCAAGCGGGCGTTCAATCCGGAGTTTCTAAACCGGCTGGACGAAATCATTATCTTCAACCCGTTGGGTGATGACGATTTGCTTCGCATCATCGATCTGCTTGTGGGCCAGCTGAACGATACGCTGATTCACCGGCAGGTGCAGGTTGTATTGTCACCGGAAGCAAGTCAGTGGATTTTGGAGAAGACGTGCGCGGACCGCAGCTACGGAGCGCGGCCGTTGCGCAGGGCGCTGCAAAAATATGTGGAAGACCCGCTCTCCGAAGCGCTGATTCAGGGAGGAATTCAACGGCCCGCGACGCTGCAGATCTATGTCGCAGGGGAAGCCCTTGGGTTCCGTCCGGTGGTTGAGGCAACCCCGGTCATTCACTAACGAATCTGACACCAACACGCGCTGCTGAAAAGCAGCTGCGCGCACGGCTGGCCCATTGCATGTGTGATCGCTTGAGCGGTCATTTCGTGCGTGACCGCAAGCGGAAATTCTTGCGCAACCGCAAGCGGTTAACACCGGGTTCGGCGGGAGAAGAACAACTTGGGTTTGGGGGCGCGGCCTTGACGCTGTCAATGGCCGCTTATAGAAAAGTCTGTTCTCCGTTTGGGATTTTTCCGGTCTTGGGTTTGGGTTTTGTCGCGATACTTTTGTGTCTCGCGGACGCTCGGCCTCTCGCTGCGGAAAATAACTCCCGTCCGGAAGCATCGGCGTCTTCAGACTCACGGACTTCTTCAGGAGATTCGCAGACCGCAGCCGCATTCCTCATTGCAGCTTCTTTAGATTTACTGACTGGCGAAACCGTCACAAGAGAAAATCATCCTGCAGCGGCTGGCGATTCTCAGGATGCGCCGCGATCTCCGATCATCATCGAGCGCATCGACTTCGTGGGGAACCGCCGCGTCCGCAACGATACATTGAAGGCGCGTATTTTCAGCCGCAAAGATGATGCGTACAACGAAGATACTTTGCGCCGCGACTTCCAGGCACTTTGGAACACGCAATTCTTTGAGGATGTGAAGCTGCGCGTCGAGGATTCTCCGGACCGCGCCAACGCCAAAATCATTATTTTTGAGTTGAAGGAACGCCCGGTCATTCGTCGCATCCGCTACGAGAATATTCACTCCGTTTCTGAATCGGATATTCTCGACCGTTTCAAGGAACGTAAAGTTGGCCTGAGCGTCGAAAGCCAGTTTGATCCCACAAAAATCAAGAAGGCTGAAGTCGTTATCAAGGAACTGCTCGGCGAGCACGGCCGCCAATTTGCAAAAGTTACGCCGCAGTACGAGCGCATCGCTTCGAGCAATGCCGTCATTCTGATTTTCAAAGTGGAAGAAGGACCAAAGGTCAAAGTCGGAAAGATCAAATTCACCGGCAATCATGCGTTCAGCGACCGCAAACTCATTCGCGCGATGCGGCATGACCGCCCCTATCAGATTCCGCTCTACATCACCGAAATCAACGTAATGCATAAGACCTATGACCGCGACAAACTGAACGAAGACTTGGAAGTCGGTGTCCGCGGGACGTACCAAGATAACGGCTATTTCAGCGTGCGGGTCTTGCCGGCCACGCTTGAAAATATCGATACCGTGGGCAATAAGCTGGGCATGCCTGTGCCCGTGTTGGGCAGATCGAAAGGCAAGGCCGTCAACATCACCATTTCCATCGAAGAAGGTCCGCAGTTCCGCATGGGTACGCTCAAAATCGTCAGTGCCGATCCGGATAAGGCGCTCTCGCTCAAAGTGGATGCGCTTAAGGGCGCATTTCCCATCAAGCAGGGCGAGATCCTAAACGTCTCCAAATTGCGCAAGGCAATGAAGGATTACACCAGCATCTACGGTGAGTACGGCTTTATCGATTTCACTCCCGAACCCGACTTCGATATCGACGAGGCTGGGAAGATCATCAACTTGACGCTGAAGTTCGACGAGCAGAAACAGTATTACGTTCGGAGAATCGATTTCAGCGGGAACACCACCACGCGAGACAAGGTCATCCGCCGCGAGCTGCTGATCGATGAAGGCCAGCTCTTCAACAAACGCGCATGGGAAGTCAGCATCCTCCGCCTTAACCAGCTGGATTATTTCGATCGCATTGAAGAGGACAAGGCCGTCGAAATCAAGCGCAATACCAAAGAAGGTACTGTGGACCTGAACCTTAAGGTTCATGAAAAAGGCAAGCAGTCCATCGGCTTGAACGGCGGTGTCAGCGGACTTGCCGGCGGTTTTATCGGCCTCACCTATCAGACCAACAACTTCCTGGGCCTTGGCGAAACACTTACGTTCTCCGCGCAGTTCGGCAGCTTGCAAAGAAGCTTCCAGTTTGGTTTTACCGAGCCGTACTTGTTCGACCGCCCGATTTCCACGGGCTTTACCATTTTTTCTAGCCGCTATAGTTTCGATCAGGCAAAGCAAGAAGCGCTGCTGCTCGGCCAATCCGTCAGCATCAATCCGCAGTTCATTCAGAATTACAATCAGGACAGCACGGGTTTCACTGCGTTCGCGAGCTACCCGGTGAAGCGCTTTTCCTTTATGCGCGTTGGGCTCACCTACGGGCTTACGCGAACGAACATCACGGCATTCAACGACGCATCAAGACTGTTGTTCCAGAGCATTCAGTACCGCAGTTTCGCCGGACCCAGCGCGCTCAACGGCATCGTTTCCAGCACGATTACGCCGACCATCAGCTACAACACGATTGACAATCCGCAAGAAGAGCACAAGGGCAAAAGCTATTTCTATTCACTTTCGTTCACCGGCGGACCGATCGGCGGCAACGTCAACACCATCACCAATACATTCGATTGGAAACTTTTCAAGCAGGTCAATAAACGCCGCAACGTGCTTGGGTTTCACGCATTTGTGGCGAACATCACCGGTTACGGCGGGAAAGAGGTTCCGCCTTTCAATCGCTTTTATTTGGGTGGTGAAAACGACTTGCGCGGTTACGATATCCGCTCGGTCTCGCCCGTCACTTTCATTCCGACGGCATCCGCGGTGCCTGTCTTCTATAACGACCCTAACGCGGGAGGGACCACGCGGGGCTTCACGATTCCCGTGCTTACCTATGTGGCCACACTGCCCGGCGGCGACCTGCAAAGCTTTGGCAACGTCGAATACCGTATTCCCATCGTCGGTCCGGTACAAACGGCGCTCTTCTTCGACGGCGGCACGAACGGCATCGTGAACCGCAGCGGGCTGAAGCTGAATCCGGCGGCACTGGACAACAGCCAGTGCAGTGTGATCCCCAAGAATCTCGTTTGCCAGTTTCCTGACGCAGGACTGTCTAATAATCTCCCCTTGGAAAAGGGAACCAACTTCCGTCTGCGGGGTTCCGCAGGCATCGAATTTGTAGTTCGGCTGCCCATCGTACAGGCGCCGTTCCGTATCTACTACGCCTACAACGTGCACCGCCTGCACCAGCAGATTGTGGCACAGCAACCGTTTATGGAGCCCAATCTGATCTGCGAACCGGCAAGTGTGAGCGATCGCCTGATCACATGCCCGGCGAACATCCCGTTAGGGTTTTACCCTTCGACTTTGGGCGCTGGCGCGTGGGATCAGGTAAAGGAACAACTAAGACCAGTGTTTTTGAGTCCTGGCCGATTGAATTATTTTGAGCCGAAGACAACGTTCCGTTTCACGGTCAGCAGGACGTTCTAGGCCGCGGCGGTACATGAGTTTTGTGTTTTCTGAAGTACTGGTCAGTGGGTTCATTAACGTTAGACACCATTTCGAGTCAGCGAAGTGGCCCGAATGGGATTTTTGGGGGTTCTCCGTGGTGACGAAGTCTCGCAATTCCTACTCTCGGCTCTTTCTGAGCCTTAGCGCAGTATTGTTGCTGGCTCTTACCGGTTGCGGCGGCAGCAGCAACACCAACGTGGTTAGCGTGGCGGTCAGCCCCAATTCGGCAAGCGTCATCGTCTCGCAGTCAATCACCCTGACGTCCGTCGTTAGCGGTGCGACGAATCTCAATGTGACCTGGGCCTGCACCTTCATCACCACGACCGTTGACTCTGCCGGAAAGGCAACGGCGGCGGCCGCGCAGCCCTGCACTTCGGAAACTGGGAATATTCCCGCTAACTCCACGAACACAACCGTCATCTATACGGCTCCGAACAAGGTTCCCGATCCAACCAAATTCCCGTTGCTCCAAATCATCATCACAGCCACCTCAGTTCAAGATCCGAAAAAGAGTGGCAAGGCGACGTTAGCTCTGGATTCTGGCATTGTGGTTACCCTGACTCCCACGACGGCAACCGTTCCAACTTTGGAGCAACAGCAATTTTCGGCGACCCTGACGAATGATAATGATCCCACGGTCAACGGCGCGGCCTGGTTAGTGACGCAGGGCACCCCAACCAGCACCATTCCTTATCCCAAACTGACTTCATGCAGTCCGGCTTGCGGTTCCATCGACGCGACCGGGAAATATGTTGCTCCGTCGGCGGTTCCGACCACGGCTACGCTGACGGTGGTCACGAGTTCCAAGGCGGACCCCACTCGTTTTGCCCTGGGAACCATCACCATCATTACGGGCGGTCCGATTACGTTTAACGGCCTCTCGCCCACCGTTGCCCCGCAAGGCGCCAGTTCTTACGACATCTATCTCGACGCCCAGAACGTGAGTTCGTCATCGGTCATTATGATCACCGGGAAAAACAGCACTTTCCCTCCGCTGAACGCGGGCCAAGTGAAGATTCTCTTCCCCATCCCCACGTCGGCCACCCCCAATCCCGGTTCGACGGGAGCACGCATCCGATTGAGCGCGCAGGACCTGGCGATTGCGGATACCTACACCGTCTCCATGACCGACCCGGCGCAACCCGTAACCCAAGGCTCCGGCCCGTTCAAATTTGCTGTTGTCCCAACGCGGCCGACGTCGGTAACATCCCTCCCAGACAGTGTTCTGTTGAACCAGCCTCTCGGGAATTCGCAGAGTCTTGCGATCGACGGAGGCTATTTTGGTCCGACTGGATTGTTTGCGAACGTCAGTTTTAACGGCAACTCCCTTGTGTCGGATACTTCGTCATCCAGTTCTCGCCGCCTGAATGTGGCGTTGCCATCGAGCGATGTGAACGCAGCCCTTCCCGGCCTATACCCTCTTTCCGTGACACGAACCACCCCGCCGCTCCCAGCCTCGAACAATCCTTCGGTCACAAACATTGCGGTCTTCCCGGATTATTCAACAGTGTTTCCCGCCCTTGCAGCGACGACCGCTCTTCCCCCAGGCTCCTTTCCGAGCGCCGTGGATATTGACACACGGCTGGGTATTCTCGCGGTAGCAGAAACCGCTTCGAACCAGGTGGCATTTTTCACCGTCGGAACCGGATCGTTGAGTCCGGTTGGCACTCCGGTCGCAGTGAACGCGCCTTCCGGTCTCTCGATTAACCAATCGAACCACACCCTTGCCGTCGTCAGTTTCCAGGATCAGAGTGTGAAAGTTTTCCCGCTCCCTGGTTCCACTGGCGATCCCAATGTCACTTATCCCGTCACGATTCAGCTTGCTGGTCTCATCAACCCTTCTGACGTCACGCCCTTGCCGGTGCCCTATTCGATTGGCGTGGATTCGGATACGAACAATGCCATCGTCGCCTACTCATCCACCGCCAATCCAACGACGGCGAAGGTCGGCTTCCTGCTCGATTTGAACAAGAATACTCAGCAGACGTGCATTGGTACCTCCAGCGGTTCACCCTGCGTTCACGCGCAGGTCACGCTGAACACTGGCGCCAATCCTCAAATTGCGATGGTGCCTCACTCGCACCTCGCTTACGTTACGCCCGGCGGATCGGGCGTGCTTACCGGCGTAGACGTGACGAAGGCCTCCGCCTCCGTAGGAATCAGCAGTGTTTCGCTGACGTCGGGGTTGGCGACGGTCATCACGAGCTCCGCGCACGGCCTTACTCCCGGCAATCCCGGAACAGTGCTTATCCAGAATGTCGCGCCGCCTGCTGATTTCGCTACCACGAAAGTTAATTTCAATGGCGTCTTCTCGGTACAATCAGTCATTGACTCAACGACGTTTACCTATGCGCTGAGCTCTTCTTTCAACGACACCTCCACGGGCGGCACGGTTTATTTCAGTAGCCCGAACATCACTGTGGGAGGCCTGTCGCAAACGACGCAGGGCATCGCCATCAATCCCATCACGCGCACTGCTGCCATCGCGGACGCCAACGCCACCGGCAACAACGGTCCGCAGATTAATTTGCTCAATTCACTCGATCAGTCCCCCTCGTC
>WNGN01005267.1_pt1 | contig 14080 bp, 13 predicted proteins | sample 5400561 | NCBI WGS metagenome assembly WNGN01 (sample SAMN13153379, study PRJNA577476) | soil metagenome | isolation source: 115 cm soil or saprolite under Garry oak tree replicate 2 | place: USA:California | collected 2016-06-15
TGTGGTAGTGCTCACCGGCTGCTGACCTTTATGCCATCGGACGGTCGTCACTATTCAGCGCGCAATCGAAACTCAAGGCATATCGACTATACTGATCACCGTTTCCCCCAACGAATCGGAATCGGCTGGCCCTCCGCGTGCATTGTATCCAAATCCTTTTGAACCGGGTTCGTCACTGGGAAAGCCAAACGACGCTGAACTACAGATGAGGATCCTGCGGGATGCGCTGGCCCTCATGCGTTACCCCGCGGAACCGGGGACGATCATCACCAAAGAGTATTTTTAGCCACAAAAAGCGATAGGACTCAATTCGAAATCGCCGGCGGTCATAGACCGCCGCTACAGCAAGATGACGGTCTGCAGACTGGTGATCTCGATGCGTTTTCCGCATCGCGGATTACTGCATCTCAACACATCATCAACACGAACCATATAATCACGGGCAGCGCTGAATCGTATTCGATCCTCTTCTGTGGCATGGCGAGGCAGGGATGGCTTCTTCGTCCGGCGAATCCAACGAATTTGGTACTCAGCCGACTGCTTGCACGAGGAGCAGTAGATCGTATGCGGCTTTGCTTCAGTTTTCTCGTTGAAGAAATCTTTTTCTTGCACCGCTAATCCCCTTTGGCAGCGATTCCGGGTTTGGTCATTCGCAGAGGGTCCAGGATTTCCCTCAATCGTTTTGGGGGCAATATCTTTTTTGCCGTTGCGATTTGTCGCACGGTCTGGCCCGTTTTGTAGGCCTCCTCTGCTATAGATGCGGCGGCATCATATCCGATCTCGGGCGCAAGCGCCGTGCACATTGCAAGACTCTTTTCGACCAGTTCGTTGCATCGTTCTTTGTTCGCCTGAATACCGAGGATGCATCGCTCGCTGAGATTCGTTGCTGAGGCCGCCAACAGACGAATCGATTCAAGAATGTTGTGCGCCATGACCGGCATCATCACGTTCAATTCCAGAATCCCGGCCTGACCACCAATCGTGATAGTGAGGTCATTTCCAATGACCTGCGCCGCCGCCATCAACACCGATTCCGCGATCACGGGATTAACTTTGCCGGGCATGATCGAAGATCCGGGCTGCGTCTCCGGCAATGTGATTTCTCCGATCCCGCACCGGGGGCCTGACGCAAGCAGACGAATATCTGAAGCGATTTTGGTAAGACTCACCGCAATGGTCTTTAAGGTTCCACTGGCTTCGACAATGGAGTCCTTCGCCGATTGAGCTTCGAAGTGGTCGCCGGCTTCGCGCAAGTTCAGGCCCGTCAACTTCGAAAGGTGGCGAATGGCACTAGCAGCAAATTTCGGATGTGTATTAATCCCCGTTCCAACTGCGGTTCCGCCCAGGGGCAATTCGCCTAAAGTCCCCCGCAGTTTCTCCAGACGCGAGATACCCAGCCGCACCTGGCGGGCATAGCCGCCGAATTCCTGTCCAAGGCGAACCGGCGTTGCATCCTGCAGATGTGTTCTTCCGATCTTTACGACCGAATCAAATTCTGCGGCTTTTAGATTCAGCGCCTTTTGGAGTTTGCGCAAAGCCGGAATCAACCTGTGCTCGATCGAGTCCAAAACCGCAACGTGCATGGCCGTCGGAATGACGTCATTACTCGATTGGCCCATGTTGACATGATCGTTGGGATGAACCGGCTTCTTGTCTCCCACGTTGCCACCGAGCATCTGGATCGCGCGATTTCGAATGACCTCATTGGCATTCATGTTCGTTGAAGTGCCGGATCCGGTCTGGAAAATATCGAGCACAAAATGCCGGTCGAGTTTTCCATCGGCTGTTTCTTTGGCCGCGCTCACGATTGCATTCCCGATGCTCTTGTCCAGGAGCCCGAGATCCATATTTGCGCGCGCGGCCGCGAGCTTAACGAGGCCCACGGCTCGGATAAATTCGCGGGGGAATCGGAGGTTGCTGATCGGAAAATTCTCAACAGCACGTTGAGTTTGCGCTCCATAAAACGCGTCGGCCGGAACGGCCACTTCTCCCATCGAATCGCGCTCGATCCGCTTATTTCGCTGTCCTCCAGCGATAAACCTCATAGGAAAAACCCAGACCACGAAAGCGAACACCTTCGACTATTAAACATTGGCGCTGAATCCATGCGTGTTCGCCCGTTGTGCGGATCTTGCCGCCGGCGCCAACGACGCGATGCCACGGAAGTCCGGCAGGGCATTCGCGCATCGCCGCTGCAACCTGCCGCGGACCAGTACCGACGATGCGGCCAACGTCACCGTAGGATAGGACGCAACCTCGAGGTATGCGCCTGACGAGACGGTAAATAGCATTGCGGATATCTGTAAGCCTATCTCGACTTCGAATAATTCAAGGATACCAATCCACAACTCCCTCGTCTAATTCGTTGAAATCGTAGATAATTGTTGTTTGCAGTTGCAACCTACGGAAAGGATTTTTCGATGTTTAGCCTGAAACCCAAAGAAGGCGGAGCAACCCTGCCGCCACCGCCGCCCCCGAAAAACGCCCTGCTGAAAGCAGGCATTGGGCTTTCGCTCATCCTGATTCTGGGCCTCTTCTACAACGCCTACACGACGCACACGGGTCTTGAGGAGCGGATTGGCTTTCTTGAACATCAACTGGCAGACCAGACGGATCAAATGAAGGCGGTCAAAAAGCATGCTACCGACCTGGGTTCCGATATTGAAGTCGTCACCAAGAAGTTGGGCGTTACGACGCAAGAACTGACCGCATCGCGCAGATTCGCCGAAAAATTACAAGCGGAGCAGGAAAAGGCGAAACAGGAACTTGCGAGTGAGATCGCGACCAAGGCGAGTACAACGGAAGTGGCAGCCAATGTGGCAGCGGTGCGCCAGGAAGCATCAACAAAGGTCGCAGAAGTTCAGCAGAATGCCGAGTCAAAAATTGGAACGGTCTCGGGCGAAGTCAAAACCGTCGCCGCAAATCTCGACGCAACCCGCCGCGATCTGGCCGACAGCCGGCGGGAAATCACCGACGTCAAAACTTCGCTCAGCGCCCAGATTGCCCGAAATGCCGGCGAACTGTCGGAGCTGCGCCGGAAAGGCGAGCGCGATTACTTCGAGTTCGATCTTCCAAAGCCAAAGAAAAACGAGATGACTCGGGTAGCGGACATCCAGCTGCAACTTCGGAAAACGGACCCGAAGAAAGCGAAATACGACGTCCTGATTCAGGTTGATGACAGTAAGCTGGAAAAGAAGGAACGCACCGCAAACGAACCGGTTCAATTCCTCGTCGGGCGCGACAAGCTTCGTTACGAGATTGTCGTGAACTTCGTCGATAAGGATCGTGTTCGGGGCTATCTCAGCGCTCCGAAAGACAAGGCGCTCGCCGCGGAACGTCCTCAGTTCCGTCCTTAAGCTTCATAATCGATGGCCTGTAACGGCCGTCGCAGCGATTAACGCCGCGGCGGCCGCTTCGAAGACGAACCACCAGACCGGATAGCCCTTCTTCTCTTGCGCGTGCGCGGAATACCGCACGCCGGCAAGCGCCGCAATCACAATCGTTGCCGCGACGCCAAAACCCGCATGTCCGGTCACTGCAGCTTTATCGATTCGCACGATCTCTGCAAGCTGCAATCCCGTACCCGCAGCCGCAAGCGCACCCACAGCGGCCCACAATGTGAGTCCGTAACTGGTCCGGTGCAGTTCCGGTCTTTTTGCGTATAGCGCCCACGAATCGTAGATAACCGCAATGACTGTCAACGCAATCGGAAAGTGGATGATCAGCTTGTGAGTCGGAATGTCGAAAAGGAACATGAGATCCGGTCAGCCGGCGGCGTGTATTATACGTCCCGTATTGGATTACGTCGACTCCACGTTTTCAAGCCCCGCTACGGATAACGTCTAATCCACGAGGCCGTTCCCGCGCAGCGCAAGCGCGATAGCGCGCAGCCTCAAGACTGGAGTCGACGCAATCCAGTACGGGACCAAAAAAGCCTCGTCGAGTCGACATTATCCGCAGCGGGAATTATAACCTTCAAGTAAGCTCTTGTGCTCTCGGTTCGTGTTATGTTTCCTTTGTCTTATGGCTGAGATCAAGCGGCGAACGACAATTCCGGTGAATGTCGGCGGAGTCTGGGTCGGCGGAAATCATCCCATCGCCGTCCAATCCATGACGAACACCGACACCGCGGACGTCGCGGCCACAGTAGAACAAGCACAAGCTCTTGCCCTAGCCGGGTCGGAACTCGTTCGCGTGACGGTCAACACCCGAGAGGCCGCGCGCGCTGTTCCTGAGATCGTCTCGCGGTTGCGCGAGAGCCACACTACCGCTCCGGTCATTGGTGATTTCCACTACAACGGTCACATTCTTCTGCGGGAGTATCCCGATTGCGCCCGCGCTCTGGACAAATACCGCATTAATCCCGGCAATGTGGGAATGGGACGCCGTCATGACGATAATTTCCGGTCCATCATCGAAATCGCGGTTGAGAACGCAAAGCCCGTACGCATCGGCGTGAACTGGGGGTCTTTGGACCAATCCCTTGTCACGCGCTTGATGGATGAAAACGCCCGCCGTCCCGATCCAAGAGAGTCCCGCGAGGTCATCATGGAAGCGATGGTGGTGAGCGCTATTGAATCGGCGGAAATGGCCCGCGCGTACGGAATGCGGGCAGACCGCATTATCCTCAGTGCAAAGGTTTCAGGCGTGCAGGACCTGATCGACGTTTATCGGGAATTGGCTGCACGCTCAGACTACGCGCTACATCTGGGTCTGACGGAAGCCGGCATGGGAAGAGGCGGCATGGTCCGAAGCACAGCCGCGTTGTCTGTTTTGTTGCAGGAAGGCATCGGCGATACGATTCGGGTCAGCCTGACACCTGCGCCCGGCGGCGACCGCTGCGAAGAGGTTCGCACCTGCCAGGACATTCTTCAAAGTCTCGGTATCCGAACGTTCTCTCCCCGCGTGACGGCCTGTCCCGGCTGCGGGCGAACAACGAGCACCTTATTTCAGGAAATGGCCGACGACATACAGCAGTACATCGGCTCGCAAATGCCCGCCTGGAAGGAAAAGTATCCGGGCGTGGAAGATCTGAAGGTTGCTGTCATGGGTTGTGTCGTGAATGGTCCCGGCGAATCCAAGCACGCCAACATTGGAATATCTTTACCCGGCAGCGGAGAAGAGCCGAAGGCGCCTGTTTACGCCGATGGGCGGCTCATGACCACATTGAAGGGTGGCACGATCGTCAAAGAGTTCATTGCTATTCTGGACGAATACGTGGATACACGCTTTCGAAGGTGAGGACAATTTGTTTCTCTCCTTGCAGAGGAGGGAAAGGGTTTAAGGAGACTGAATGCCTACTACGCTTGCAACGAAGGAAGATCTCAACTTCAACAGAATTGTCTCGAAGCAGTTCGATCGTGCAGCGCAATATTTGAAAATTCATCCTGCCCTTATAAGCCAGATCAAGGCCTGCAACAACGTTTACTATTTTCAATTCCCCGTCCGATTCGGCGGCGACAAATACGAGATATTGACGAGATCATGGCCCTGGCCGCCCTGATGACGTACAAATGCGCGATTGTCGACGTACCCTTTGGCGGGTCGAAGGGCGGCGTGCGTTTCAATCCGAAGAAATACAGCGAAGAACAACTAGAGAAAATTACCCGCCGATTCACCGCCGAATTGATCCGCAAAGAATATCTGGGACCCGGAGAGAACGTTCCGGGACCCGACGTCGGCACGGGCGAACGGGAAATGGCCTGGATGGCCGATACCTACGATGCATTTAATCCCGGTGGAATCGATAATCTGGCCTGCGTCACAGGAAAGCCGGTGGCACAAGGAGGTATCCATGGACGCCGCGAAGCTACCGGCCGTGGGGTACAGTACGGAATCCGCGAAGCTTTTCAATACTCAGAAGACTTGAAAAAGCTCGGACTCTCGCCGGGTCTTGAAGGTAAAACGCTGGTCTTCCAGGGATTCGGAAATGTCGGCTACTACGCCGCCAAGTTCCTGTCCGAAGAAGACGGATGCAAAGTCGTTGGCATTGCGGAATGGGATGCAGCCTTATACAACCCGCAAGGACTGCCGATCGAGGAATTGAACGAATTCCGAAAAGACACCGGCTCGATCCGGAACTTTCCGGGTGCCGAAACGCTTCCAGGTCCAGACTCGGTTTGGGATATCCCTTGTGACATTCTGATCCCGGCAGCGCTCGAGAACCAAGTTACTCTCGAGAATTGCGATCGCATCAATTGCAAGGTTCTGGCCGAAGCAGCCAACGGCCCGACAACCCCAGGAGCTGAGGAGCGGTTGCACGGCCGCGGCGTTTTTATCATTCCGGACATCTTCCTGAACGCCGGCGGTGTCACGGTTTCATATTTCGAATGGGGAAAGAATCTGTCTCATATGCGATTTGGCCGGCTTCAAAAGCATCTGGAAGAAATCAAAAACCAGAAGCTCGTCAGCACGATCGAGAAAATGATCGGCAAACCGGTTCCCGAAGAAGATAAGAAATTCCTTGTGCGAGGACCCGAAGAAATCGATCTCGTTAACTCCGGGCTGGAAGAGACGATGGTCACGGCATACCGCACCATCCGTGAGGTGCATCATACGCGGGTGCCGAAAGAAAGCATGCGAACCGCAGCATTTATCATTGCTATCAAGAAGGTGGCGCTGGCGTACGAGCAGTTGGGCATTTTCCCTTAAGCGCGGCCTGCGAGCGACGGTCACGTATTCCCCTACTCGCAGAGGGAAATAGGTTCTCCCGGCTATTCGTCACTTGCTGACACCCTCACCCTGCGCTCTCCCAGAAGGAGAGGGTGAAACGCTGCGAAAAATCTTCCCCTCTAGCGGCCCAGTTTTGATAGAGTCTCACCCAACCGGACATGAGGGGTGTCATAGAGGAGTTCCAAATGAAGACAAGAGTCATTTTGACGTTGTGTGTTGTCTTTGTCTGGGGGCTGGTCTCGATTGCAAATGCGCAGGTGATTGCGGGAAGTCCCGAAGATAAGGCATTCCAGAAGATTGACGCGGAAAACAACGTAGATGCCAAGATCGTGCTCCTTCAGGATTTTGAGAAGCAATTCGGGCAATCCAGGTCCATACGAGAGGCCTACCTGCAACTGATTCAGATCTACCAACAGAAGAACGATCAAGCCAAGGTCATCGAATATTGCGAAAAAGCCATAAAAGTCGATCCGAATAATTTGGTGGCTTTGCTCACGGTGACGCGAGCCTATTCGCTGGACGGAAAACAGGCCAGTCTGGATCGGGCGATCCAGTACGGGCAGAGGGCGATGGACGAGATTACGAAATTAAAATCTTCGCCGCCGCAGCAAGGTTACACAGACGAGCAGTGGAAGCAATACATCGAAAGTAATGATCAACTGGCAAAGAGCTATCTGTCTTACGCCAAAACGCTTAAGCGCTAGCCTGCGTTTTCCTGACCTGAACTCCGGCGAGGTCCTCGAATAACGTGATCACGCCGGAATGATCCAGACCACCCCGCCCGCGAACACGGAGCGCTGAGAATAATTGTTCAACAAAAGCAGCCGTTGGAATGGGTACGCCGACGGATCGCGCAGCATCTTGGATCAGGTTGAGGTCTTTGAAATGAAGATCGATCTTAAAACCGGGCGCAAAGTCGCCGGACAGGATCTTTTCTGATTTCTGATCCAGACATTTGCTGCCGGCCAGCCCTCCCGCAAGCGCACGAATCATTTTCTGTGGATCCACACCGGCCTTGGCTCCGAAGACCAGCGCCTCGCCAATGGCCGTGAGGTTGACCGCGACAATGATTTGATTGGCAAGCTTCGTAAACCCTCCAGCGCCGATTGGCCCCATATGCGTAATGGTTTTGCCAAGTGCGTTGAAAACCGGAAGCGCGCGCTCGAAATCTTCCGGCGCGCCACCGGCCATGATCGATAGCGTGCCGTCGATGGCCCCTTTTTCGCCGCCACTGACCGGCGCATCAACCATAGCCACACCGAGAGGGGCGAGTTCCCTGGCAATTTTCTGGGAAACGATTGGGTTGATCGTGCTCATATCGATGAACAATTGACCGGGCCTGGCCGCGTCCTTGATGCCGCCATCGCCGAGCGCCACGAGTTCAACATCGGGTGAGTTCGGCAGCATCGTGATCACAATGTCGGCAGCAGACGCGGCTTCGCGAGGCGAAGCCGCCCGGCTCGCACCGTCCTGGACCAACTCCTCGACTTTTGCCCGGCTGCGGTTATGGACCGTTACTGTGAAACCGGCCCTGACGAGATTTCGCGCCATGGGCTTTCCCATGATTCCCAAACCGATAAATCCAATTCGTGGAGCCATCATTCTTCCTCTTCGCGCAATTTCGTGAGCACCGAAAAATCCTCCAGTGTCGTCGTATCTCCGACTGTGGCTTGGCCCGAAGCCAAATCGCGTAACAGCCGGCGCATGATTTTTCCGCTGCGTGTTTTCGGCAAGGCGTCCGTAAACCGGATTTCGTCCGGTTTGGCAAAACCGCCTATCGTCTTTGCTACGTGGCCTTTCAGTTCTTCCTTGAGCGCGGGTGCGGCTTGATGGCCGGCGGCGAGCGTCACAAACGCCACAATGCCCTGGCCCTTTAACTCATCCGGCCGCCCGACCACCGCAGCTTCCGCGACTGTGGGATGGCTGACAAGCGAACTCTCAACCTCCATGGTTCCGATCCGATGACCTGAAACGTTGATCACGTCATCAATGCGTCCCATGATCCACAGGTAACCGTCTTCATCACACCGGGCGCCATCGCCGGTGAAATACATACCTGGTATTTCGCTCCAGTATTGTTTCTTGTATCGCTCGGGATCACCGTAAATCGTGCGCAACATCGAAGGCCACGGGCGTTTGATCACCAGAAATCCGCCCTGATTTGTACCGACGGATTTCCCCTGGCGGTCGACGACATCAACCACTACACCAGGCAACGGTCTGGTCGCCGAACCGGGTTTGGTCGGGAGCGCGCCGGGAATAGGCGAAATCATAATGGCTCCCGTTTCCGTTTGCCACCACGTATCGACAATGGGACAACGATCACGTCCGATATTTTTGTGATACCACATCCAGGCTTCAGGATTGATCGGCTCACCGACGGTCCCAAGCAGCCGCAAACTGGAAAGGTCGTGTTTGGCCGGCCAAAGATCGCCCCACTTGATGAATGAGCGAATGGCCGTAGGCGCTGTGTAAAAGATGTTGACCTTGAACTTCTCGATAATCGACCAGAATCGATCCGGCTCCGGGTAATTTGGGGCTCCTTCATACATCACCGACGTTGCACCATTCAGAAGCGGACCGTAAACGATATAACTATGCCCCGTCACCCAGCCCACATCCGCAGAACACCAGAACGTGTCTTCGTCTTTCAAATCGAACACCCATTTCGTGGTGATATACACGTTGGTCATATAGCCGCCGGTTGCGTGAACGACACCTTTGGGTTTTCCTGTCGTACCGCTCGTGTAGAGCATGAACAGAGGATGCTCGGCTTCCAACCGCTCAGCAGGACATACCCCGGCCATTTTGGCCATCTGGTCATGCCACCAGAGATCGCGAGGAGGAGCCATGTTTACCGGTTCGCCCGTACGTTTGTATACAATGACGCGTTCAATGGAAGGCGCGCCGGACAGCGCCTCATCGGCATTTTTCTTCAGCGGCACAATGGCGCCTCGCCGATAAGCACCGTCCGCAGTGATCAGGACGCGGGACTTCGAATCATTGATGCGATCGCGCAGGGCTTCCGCGCTGAACCCGCCAAACACGACATTGTGCGTTACACCGATACGCGCACACGCGAGCATCGCGATCGCGAGTTCAGGAACCATCCCCATATAGATCGTCGCGCGATCTCCTCTTTCGATTCCGAGCGACTTCAGAACATTGGCGAAGCGGCAGACCTCGTAATGCAGCATCTGATAGCTGAGCGCTCGGACATCACCGGGCTCGCCTTCCCAAAGGATTGCGACTTTGTTTTTCGTTGCTGAACTCAGATGACGATCAATGCAGTTGAAGGCAATATTGGTTTTTCCGCCAACGAACCATTTTGCAAAGGGCGAATCCCATTCGAGAACTTTCTTCCAGGGTTCGAACCAATCAAGTTCGGCAGCGATGTCCGCCCAATAACCTTCGGGGTCTTCTGCCGCGCGCTTGGTTATGGAGTCGTAGACTTCGAGGCTGTGAATGTGTGCGTGTTTCGAGAATTCTGGAGATGGAGGGAAGATGCGCTGCTCTTTAAGTAATGACTCGATGTGTGCTTCTGCCATAGGTGGCTCCAGACAAATTCGGGGACAGTGAGCAATTTCCCGAGGTCGGGAAATTGCTCACTGTCCCCGAATTTGCCCCCGCGGTTTTACTTCTTCGCTATTCCGTAATGTTCGTAATTGATGCCGATGTAGTTCTGCCATTGTTCCGGAACATTGTCCTCCGGGAAAATGGCCGTCACAGGACACGCCGGCTCGCAAGCCCCGCAGTCAATGCATTCTTCGGGATGAATGTAGAGCATCGTGGAGGACTCGAACTCGGGCTCGTCCTTCTTTGGGTGGATGCAGTCCACCGGACATGCGTCCACGCACGCCGTATCCTTGGTGCCGATGCAGGGTTCGCAAATGATGTATGCCATAAAATCTCCTTGTGGGATGTTAATGCCGGTAATGGAAAATAAATTAAAAATTATACATTCCGACTGAGCGAAATCAACTGTAGCGGCCCTGTATCAGGCGGAAATGAACTGGACGCCGGTCCTGTCCCGCCGACAGTTAATAGCCGGTCGCCGCCGCCGATAGCATTCTCTTCAGAACCTTGCCCGTCGGCGTTCGCGGCAAATCGGCAACCAGTTCGATGTACTTCGGCACTTTATAGTTTGCCAGATTCGAGCGGCAAAAGCTGCGGAGTTCCTTCTCCTCGACACTCATTCCGTCACGAACGATGACGAATGCCTTCGGCACCTCTCCCCGTATTTCGTCCTTAACGCCAATAACAGCGACTTCCTTGACCTTCGGGTGCTGCGCTAATATCTCCTCAATCTCGCGCGGATAGATATTCTCACCGGCGGATATGATGAGATCTTTCTTCCGGCCGGTAATGCTCACAAATCCATCATGGTCAAGGGTGCCTAGATCCCCGGTGTGCAACCATCCATCCGTGATCGCCTTTGCTGTCTCTTCGGGCAAATCGTGGTAACCTCGCATCACGTTCCGGCCGCGAACCATGATTTCACCGACCTCGCCTGCCGCCAACACACGACTCTGCCCATCCCAGATTGCCACTTCCACACCCGGAACAGGAGGCCCAATCGTTCCCGGCTTTCGAGCTCCCGGCCTGTTCAGAGTGACGACGGGTGCAGCCTCAGTCTGTCCGTAGCCTTCAAAAATAGGTACGCCGAAGCGCTTTTCGAAGGCTTCCGCTACGGCCGGAGGCAACGGTTCGCCTCCGGAAATCGGGAATCGTACAGAGGAAAGATCGAAGGTGCCTTCTGTGCCTGCAAGCACTCTATACATGGACGGGATGGCGAGGAAAACGCTGATTTTGTGTTCCTGAATCAAACCCAGGACTTTCGTTGGCTGGAAGCGGTCCACCAAGACCATCTTGCTGCCATTCGTTAACGGCAAAAGGAAAGTGCCCGTGATGGCATAGGTGTGAAAAAAGGGCAGAAGGCAGAGAAATGCGTCACGGTTGTCGAAGTCTCCCGCGCGCTGGCAGGATTCAACGTTCGCCAGCAAATTGTCATGCGTCAGGATGACCCCCTTCGGCCGCCCGGTTGTTCCCGAAGTATAGAGAAATAATGCCGGATCACGATAATCCCTCGGAAGGCCGCCGGTTGAAGGGCTCGTGAAGCCGGGATCATCGGCCATTAGAATCACGCCGCGATCGCCCAACAGCGGCTTTACGGATCCAAGAGCCTGATTAAAAAACGGCGACGATATCAGGCCGCACATGCCCGAGTCCTTGATAATGAAACCTAGCTCCGCAGGCGGCAAAAGGTAGTTCAGTGGTACCGCTGTCTTGCCGGCTTTCCACGCCCCGAGCATAGTCGCTATGTATTTCTGTGAATTCAGCAGGAGAATGCCGACGGTGTCGCCGTTCAGTCGTTCCTTCAGGACGGAAGCGATCCGGTTGGCTTCATCCGCTAATTCCGCAAAGGTCCATCCTTTGTTTTCTTCGATCAAAGCGATGCTCGCGGCCCTCGACGCCGCGACGCGATCAAAGACTTCGGGCAGGTAGTCCATCAGCAACTCCCCAGTCCAGGAAATGAACTGGGGAGTATAACATCGTCAGGCGGGAGCGTGTGGGAGGGACAGATTACCTTTCGCCGCGGGACCCTCCAAATCCAAAACGGCCTGGGCCAAGCCCCGGAATGGGGAGACCCCGTCCACCATTAGCAGCGAGGAGCGTATCCAGCTTCTGCTGTTGTTCGCCCGTCAACAGCTTCTTCAGTTCGCTTATAAAGTAGTCCCGTTCAGGGGACAGCTTGCTTCGGGCCGCATGAAGAGCGATTGCGGCATTCCCAACATCCGCCGGATTTGGCGAAGCAAGATTTAGTAATGCGTCCAACGTCTGTCGCTTCTGTTGAATGTCGGTCATGATGGCCTGCACCCGGGTCTTTTCCGTCTGGGACAATGTCTGTATCGCAGTGACCTGCGCGTCCGTCAACCCAAGAGCATTCTTCAGGGCGGCGCCAGGATTCGGCCGCTGACCTCCAGCTCTAGGTCGGTCCGGCCCACGTTGGGCCAAAAGAGTGGCGCTCAACATCAAGGTTGCCGCCACAGTGAGTAAAGTTCGTCTCATAATGGTTCTCCTCAAAATTCCTATCTGCGAATTTAGACAATGGCCAACCTTGTCCGTAGTTAAAAGATTGTAAAAACGCCGGTTTGCAAAACGATGTAAAAAGCCGGCCGGGCCGTAACGTTTCTCCTGTTTTCGGGTCTATATACAAACGGGAGGACATATGTATCATCTGTATCATCCAAGAAGTCTTTTTGCTTTGCTTTCTCTGTGCCTGATCCTGGCACTGTCTGGATGCTCAGGCACGACGTCCACGTCCCAAGCTCAGCTGGCCACTTCGGCGAAGGCGGATACGACGGATAGCGTCACGCCGGCCGAGCCGATCGAGCATTCTTATACGCCGCGCTCACGCACGGCAATAGAGGAGCCCCCCGCCGTTTCGCGTCCGGTTCCGAAAGCGAAACCGTCGCGGGACATCGCACGTAACGAGGTACCGAAGAAGGAAACCTCTGCTGCGGAAGCGCCGGCGCCTGCAGCCTCTCCCACCTTGACGTTACCGGCGCCGGTGGCGCCGGCAGTCGATGCGCCCGGGGCGCCTCCGGAACCGACACAGGTTAAATCCGAACCGGTTGCACCCGTCGCGCGACAGGCGACCGTGCCTAAAGGAACTCCCGTATCCATTCGCATGATCGATGCGGTGGATTCAGCGACTGCCCATGTCGGCGAAACATTCAAGGCATCGCTCGATTCGCCGATCGTCGTGGATAACGAAACAGTTTTCCCGAAAGGGGCCGAAGTTTACGTCAAGCTGACGAAGGTGGAGTCCGCCGGCAGGCTATCCGGCAAAAGCGAGCTGCAGCTCCAGTTGGACCGCATTTTTCTTGGAGACAAAAGCTACGTGCTGGAAAGCAACACATTTGAAAATACCGGCGCCTCTCAAGGGGCGAGAACCGCACGGAGTGCCGGCCTTGGCGCGGCAATCGGAGCCGCCATTGGCGCCATCTCGGGCGGGGGCAAAGGAGCCATCATCGGAGGCGCTACCGGCGCCGGCGCCGGCGCCGGCGTTGAGGCTGTCAGAAAAGGCGAGCAGATTCGAGTCGATTCGGAAACGCGCCTGGATTTCCGTCTGGAAAATCCGGTTGACGTGACCATACAGTTTCCCTCTCCCACCAATTCATCCCCTCACCGAAGCCTTTCCGGACCCAACAGGTTCGGAACTCGCCCGTAAATCTCCATCCTGTAGCCGGGCACGTCCTCCCCACCGTGCCCGGCGTGTACAACTCCCGCAGAACCTGTGAAGCAAACAAATCCAGACGAGAATTCAAACTCATTTGAACGACCCTCTACCGGGCAGTCGGGCCGGAGATGAGCGTTTTCTCGATCTCGATGTTGTTCTTCTTTA
>WNGN01005570.1_pt1 | contig 14054 bp, 14 predicted proteins | sample 5400561 | NCBI WGS metagenome assembly WNGN01 (sample SAMN13153379, study PRJNA577476) | soil metagenome | isolation source: 115 cm soil or saprolite under Garry oak tree replicate 2 | place: USA:California | collected 2016-06-15
CGGCTTTGCCGGCCGCGGCACGGCGTCGGCCCTGCCCACCGGGCAGTACTCTCGCCGTCCGTCCCCGACCCGAGACAGGGTCTCGGGTCGGACTCCTACCCCGCGCCGAGGCATGTGCCCGGGGCGAGCCGGCGCCCGGCCAGGAACTCCGCGACGGAGAGCCGGCGTCGCCCCTCGAGCTGGACCTCGAGCAGGCGGAGCGCCCCCGTGCCCGCCGCGACCACGATCCCATCCGGCCCGGCCGCGACCACCTCGCCGGGGCGCGCGGTGCCGGCCGCGAGCGCGGCGCGATGGACCTTGAGGAGCTTCCCCTCGAGCGTGGTGAACGCCGACGGCGAAGGGGCCAGCGCGCGTACCTGGCGCTCGAGCTCGACCGCCGGGCGGCGCCAGTCGAGACGGCGGTGCTGGCGCTCGATGCGCGGCGCGAAGGTGACGCCCGCGGCGGGCTGCGGGACCGGGCGCAGCGTGCCGGCCTGGAGGCCGTCGATTGCCTCGCCGATGGCCTCCGCACCGAGACGCGCGAGCCGCTCGCCGAGCGTGCCGCCGGTGTCGTCGGGCGCGATCGGCGTCTCGCGCTGGAGGAGGATGTCGCCCGCGTCCATCTCCTCGGTCATCGCCATGATGGTGACGCCGGTCACGGCATCACCCGCGAGAATGGACCACGCGATCGGCGCCGCGCCGCGGTGGCGCGGCAGGAGCGAGGCGTGGACGTTGATGCACCCGCGGGGCGGCAGGTCGAGGACGGCGCGCGGCAGGATCTTCCCGTAGGCGGCGACCACGACGAGGTCGGGCGCGAGGGCGCGGAGCGCGCCCTGGAAGGCGGCGTCGCGCAGCCGCTCGGGCTGCAGCACGGGGAGCCGGTTTGCCTCGGCCAGGCGCTTCACCTCGGGTGCGGACACCCCGAGCCCGCGGCCGCGCGGGCGATCGGGCTGGCAGACGACGCCCACCACCGGATCGGCGCGCGCCAGGAGCGCTTCCAGGATCGGGCACGCGAAGGCGGGCGTGCCCATGAACACGATGCGCCAGCGGCTGGTCAGATGAGGAGCGGGCGCGCGCCGCCGCTCTTCCGCCCCTGGCGCTCGAGCTTGCGCTGGCGCGCGCGGTAGAGGTCGCGCTTGAGCCGCGACAGCCGGTCGAGGAAGAGCCGCCCGTCGAGGTGGTCGATCTCGTGCTGCAGCACGACCGCGAGCAGCTCCTCGGCCTCGACCTGGACCTCGCGCTCCTGGGCCGTCCACGCCCGCACCAGCACGCGTCGCGCGCGCTTGACCGGGGCGGTGAGCCCGGGGACCGAGAGGCAGCCCTCCTCCCACACCACCTCGCCCTCGCGCTCGGCGATCTCGGGGTTGATGAGCTTCAAGAGCCGCTTCCCGGGCGCCTCGTCCTCGCGGTGGATGTCGAGCACGATGACGCGCTGGCCGACCCCCACCTGCGTGGCGGCGAGGCCGACGCCGGGGGCGGCGTACATCGTCTCCGCCAGGTCCTCGATCAGCGTGACCACCTCGCCGCCGATCGCGGCGACGGGGGCCGCGCGCTTCTTCAAGAGCGGATTCGGATACTCGAGTATCTGGCGGAGCGCCATGCGGAAAAGGACGGGTGAGCGAATCTATTACATGCTGTATGGATCCACATCAATTACGAGGCGCACGGGGGCGCGCAGCGGGAAGCTCTGCGCGCTCCGCGCGGCGCTCGCCAGGGCGCGGAGCGCACGCACGTCGCCGCACCGCAAGAGGATCTGCCAGCGCCAGCGCCCGCGCACGCGCTCGAGCGGCGGGGGCGCGGGGCCGACCACGCTCCCCTCGCCGAGCCCCAGGTCGCGCGCCCGCCGACGCATGCGCCCGGCCAGCTCGCGCGCCGCGCGCTCGACCGCGGCGCCGTCGGGGCCGTCGAGCCGTAGGTTGACGAGGCGCGCGAAGGGCGGGTAGCCGAGCGTCCGGCGGCGGTCGAGCTCGCGCGCCATGAAGCCCGCGTAGTCGTGGTGCGCGGCGGCCGCCACGCTCGGGTGCTCGGGGCGGAAGGTCTGCACCACCACGCGTCCCGGAGCGTCGCCGCGGCCGGCGCGCCCCGCCACCTGCACGAGGAGCTGGAAGGTGCGCTCGGCGGCGCGGAAGTCGGGCACGTTGAGCGACAGGTCGGCGAGCAGCACCGCGACCAGGGTCACGCCGGGCACGTCGTGCCCCTTGCTCACCATCTGCGTGCCGACCAGGATGTCGGTGGCACCCGCGCGCCAGTCGCGCAGGATGCGGCGCTGTGCGCCGAGGCGCTGCGCGGCGTCGCGGTCGAGCCGGTCGACCACCGCCAGCGGGTAGCAGGCCCGCAGCGCGGCCTCGATCTGCTCCGTCCCCACGCCGAAGGCCTCGAGGGTGCCCGTGCCGCACGCCGGGCAGGCGGCGGGCGGCCGGCGCGTGTGGCGGCAGTGGTGGCAGACGAGCGCCCTGGCTGCACGGTGCCAGGCGAGCGTCACGCTGCACAGCGGGCAGTCGAGGGCCGCGCCGCAGCCGGCGCACTGCAGGTAGACCGCGAAGCCGCGGCGGTTCAGGAAGACGAGCGTCTGCCCGCCGGCGGCGAGGTTCGCCTCGAGCGCGCGGCGGAGCTCCTCGGAGACCAGGCGCGAGCGCTTGCGGTCGTCGGCCCGGGCGCGCAGGTCGACGACCTCCACCACGGGCAGCGGGTGCGCGGTCGGCCGCTCGGGCAGCGTGAGCAGGCGGTGCCGGCCGTCGAGCGCGGCCTGGTAGCTCTCGGCCGACGGGGTGGCGGAGGCGAGCACGGCCACCGCACCGGCGAGGCGGGCGCGCACGACGGCCAGGTCGCGCGCATTGTAGCGCAGCCCCTCCTCCTGCTTGTAGGCCGCGTCGTGCTCCTCGTCGACCACCACGAGCCCCAGCCGCCGGGCCGGCGCGAAGACCGCCGAGCGCGCGCCGACGACGACCCGCGCCTGGCCCGAGAGGATGCGCCGCCACTCGCTCCAGCGCTCGCGCGGCCCGAGCCCGCTGTGAAGGACCGCCACCTCGCTCCCGAAACGGCCGCGCACCCGCTCGACCAGCTGGTGGGTGAGCGCGATCTCCGGCACGAGCAGGACGACCTCGCGGCCGGCGGCGAGGGTCGCCGCGGCGGCGGCGAGGAAGACCTCGGTCTTGCCGCTGCCGGTGATGCCGTGCAGGAGGAAGCAGGCCTGCGCCCCGCCTGCGACCGCCTGCGCGATCGCGTCGGCGGCCGTGCGTTGCGCCGGCGTGAGCGCAGGGCGGGGTGCGGCCTCGGGCAGGGCCGCCGGGGCGCGCGCGCGCATCACCCGCTCCGCGAGCCCGGCGGCCACCAGCGCGCGGAGCGCGGCGGCGCCGATGCCGGCCGCGCGCGCAGCCGCGGAGGTGAGCTGGGTGTCCGGGGCGGCGGTGAGTGCGCGGTAGGCGCACGCGCGCGCGGGCGCGCGGCGGGTGAGCGCCGCCTCCTCCTCGGCGGAGAGGCGGCGGGCGAGCCGGAGCGCACGCTCCTCGCTCGGTCGTGGGACGGAAGCCGGCACGATGGTCGCGATCACCTCGGCGAGCGAGACGAAATAGTATCGCGCGGTCCAGCGGCAGAGCTCGAGCAGATCGGCCGGCAGGAACGGGTCCGCATCGAGCACGTCGACGATGCTGCGCAGCTCGCCGGGCGGCAGGGCGTCGGCGAAGGCCGCAACCACCCCGGTGCGCGTCTGGCGGCCGAGCGGCACGCGCACGCGCACGCCCGGCCGGACGCGCTCCCGCAGCGGCTCGGGAACGCGGTAGGTGAGGAGGTCGTGCCGGGGGACGGGCGGCAGCGGGGCGATGGCGACCAGGCCATGCATGCCGTGCGAGTGTGTCACGATTTCGTCTCGACAGACAGAAAATGAACAGGGCGGTACGGCGTGCGCACCGCGCGTCCCGGCCGGTGGACGGGTTTCGGCGCTGCCTTCCATGGCACCCGGCTTGCAGTTTCGGGGCTCAGCCCCTCCTTTCTGCACACGAGCGGACCCGGTTTGCGAAGACGCAGCCGGGTCTTCTCGTTTCTGAAGATCGACGGCGCCGAGAGGGCACATGGGTTGCATTGTGCAGGATGACGGGAGGGGAACTTTGAGCGCTCGTGCTTTGACAACGCGGTACCTGCGGCGCATACTCGAAGCGGGAATTTCGCTGATTTTCTGCGTGTTAGGCCACTTCGCCGCCAGGCCGAGCCGTGGGTGGGGAGAGATGAGGAGGAGGATGCCTTGGCGCTCACAGATGGTCTGAGCGGTCATCCGTTCGTCAAGCGGATCCTGGCCGCGAAGCTCAAGAATCCGTTCCGCCGCCAGAGCGGCTTCCTGGTCCTGGACATCGGCTCGAGCAGCGTCAAGCTCGCCGAGGTGCAGCAGGGGGCAAGCGGGCCGCGTCTCACCGCGCTCGGCTTGGCCGCGCTGCCGCCCACCGTCATCCAGTCGAACGTCATCCAGGACGAGGGCCAGGTGGTCGAGGCCATCCGCAAACTGGTGCGAGACACCGGCGCCAAGGCCGAACAGGTCATCACCGCCGTCCCGGGGCCGGCGGTGATCGTGAAGAAGGTCATCCTGCCGGGACAGACGGGCGCGGCGGTCGACGCTGCCGTCCTGGCCGAGGCGAGCCACTTGATCCCGGACTCGCTCGACAACGTCGCCCTCGACTACCAGGTGATCGACTGGATCGAGGACGGCAACAAGATGGAGGTCCTGGTCGTCGCGGTGAAGAAGGAGATCATCAACAGCTACACCGAGGCGATCCGGGCGGCCGAGCTCGAGCCGGTGCTGGTCGACGTCGACTACTTCGCGCTCGAGAACATGTTCGAGCTCAACTACGACGCGCCCGAGGGGCACCCCATCGGGCTGGTCAACATCGGGGCGCGCTACTCGTCGATCAACATCTTGAAGCAGGGTCGCTCCACCTTCACCGGCGACGTCCCGGTGGGCGGTGCCGAGTACAGCGACGCGCTCGTACGGCAGCTCGGGCTCTCGCCGGCCGACGCGGAGGCGCTGAAGGCCGGCCGGCCCGGCAAGGCCGTCGATGCCGGCACGGCCGAGCCGGTCCTCGCCTCGGTGACGGAGTTCATCGTCGAGGAGATCCAGCGGGCGCTCAGCTTCTTCTGGACCGCCGCCACCGACGAGCCGCTCGGCGGCATCATCCTCTCGGGCGGCACGGCGCGCATGCCGGGTCTCGCGGCGCAGCTGACGCAGCGCCTCGGGTGTGCGGTCGAGGTGGCCAACCCCTTCCGCCGCCTGCAGGTCGAGCGCGGCGTGGATCGGGGCCTGATCGAGGCGAGCGGGCATGCGCTCGCCGTGACCGTCGGGCTCGCGACCCGCCGTCCGGGGGACAAATGATCCGCATCAACCTGCTTCCGGGCGAAGAGGCGGAGCGCGCGGCAGGCCGCCGCGAGAACCTGGCCCTCGGCACCCTCGTGTTCGGGGTCGCGGTGGCCGGGCTGGTCGCCGCGCACCTCTGGCAGGGCCTCCGCAGCTCGTCCGTCCACCATGAGCTCTCCCGCGTGCAGACCGAGCTCAAGGCCATCGAGGGCCCCTACGCCGACGCGCTCCACATCGAGCAGCAGAAGCAGGAGCTGCGCGAGAAGCTGCGCGTGATCGGCCAGCTCGAGGCCAAGAAGGTCGGGCCGGTGCGCATCCTGGCCGACCTGTCGAGCGCCACGCCGGACAAGCTCTGGCTCACCGACTTCTCGGATCAGGGCGGGACGCTCCGGCTGACCGGCATCGGCGTGGACGAGCAGACGGTCGCCGACTTCCTGCGCCGGCTCGGGATGCTCCCCTTCCTCCAGAGCGTCGACCTCGACGAGGCGAGCCAGATCGATCAGGACGGCGCCAAGCTGAAGAAATTCGTGATCCGCGGGCAGATCGACTACGGCGCGCCCGCCACCGCGATCGCTCGGGGCGGCGCCGCCGGAAAGCCCGCGGCCACGCCCGGCGCAGGAGGGGCGAGATGATCCTCGACGACCTCTTCGATCGGCCGCCCCATCAGAAGCTCGCCATCATGGGCGTCATTGTGCTGGTGGTGGCGGTGCTCGACTGGACCTACCTCTACGGTCCGAGCCAGCGCGCGCTCACGGACCTGCAGGGCGAGGTGTCGCAGCGGCGCACCGAGCTCGACTCGAAGCGCAGCAAGACCAACGCACGCGCGGCCCTCGAGCGCGACCTGCGCGACCTGGGCGCCGAGCTCAAGCGGGCGCAGGCCCGGCTGCCCGACCAGCGCGAGATCGCCAACCTGCTCGACAACGTCGCGGCCAGCGGGCGCCAGGCGGGGCTCGAGATCACGCTCTTTCGGCAGAAGCCCGAAGTGCTGCACGACTTCTACGCCGAGGTGCCGGTCGAGATGCAGATGCGCGGCACCTACCAGGACGTGGCGCTCTTCCTGGACCGCGTGAAGCGCCTCGACCGCATCGTGAACATCGCCAACATCCAGCTCACCAAGCCACGTCTCGAGGGGGAACGGATGCTGCTCGACGCGGCCTGCACCGCGACCACCTTCCGCTTCCTCGACGAGACCGAGCGGCAGAAGCTCCTCGATGAGAAGAAGAAGAACGAGCAGAAACAGGCGGGGAAATCGGCATGACGCGCTGGACGGGTTCGGGGCTCAGGCTCGTGGTGGTGGCGGCGGCGCTCGCCGCGGCGACGGCACGCGCGGAGACCGCGGCGCCGCCCGCGCCAGCGGCGCCGCCGGACGACGAGGTGGCACGGACGACCGAGCCGGCGGGAGACATCCCGTACGACCCGGTGGGGCGGCGCGATCCGTTCCGGCCGCCGCGCGCGGGGAACACCGCGCACACGGGCGAGCAGCGCACGCCGCTCCAGCGCTACGAGATCACGCAGCTCCGCCTGGTGGCGGTCATCTACGCCACCAAGGACCCGCGCGCGGTGGTCGAGGACGATCAGGGCCTCGGCTACATCGTGCACGTCGGCACGCCCATCGGTCCGAACGGGGGCCAGGTGCGCGGTATCGAGCGGGGGCGCGTGCTCATCACGGAAGACTCCGTCGACTACTACGGTGAGCACCGCGATAACCAGGTGACGATGGAGCTGCGGACGACCGAGAGGGGGAAGTGATGAGGAGGTCGGGTGGTGCGGTTGTCCTGGTCGTGATCGGCCTCGCTTGCTCGCCGATCAAGACGGCGCATGCGCCGGCGGATGCCCCGGCGGCGACGGCCGGGGCCCAGGCGGCCCCGGGCTCGGAGGCGACCTGGATCGACGTGACCAACGCCGAGGTGGCGCAGGTCGGCGCGGGGAAGCGGCTCACGCTGGCGCTCACGCGCGCCCCCGAGGCGGTCCAGGACCAGGAGAGGGGCTCGCCCCCGCGTCTGGTGCTCGACCTGGACGGGCCGCGTCCGGCCGAGCCGCGGCAGGTGACCGCCTTCCCACTCTCCGACGAGCTGGTCTCGCGGGTGCGCGTCGGCTCCTTCGGCGGGAAGCTGCGCGCGATCGTGGATCTCTCCCACGCCCCGGGGCCGCACGCCGTACGCAGCGAGGGCGCGAAGGTGATCGTCGACCTGGGCGACACGAGCCTCGCCGCCGCGGCGCCCGCGCGGGCCGCGAGGAAGCGGCCCGGGGCGCTGGGGGCCGCCGCGACGCCCGCCGCCGCCGCGCCGGTCGAGACGCCCGGGGCCCCGCCGGCGGGCGACACTACCCCGCTCGCGGTGCGCGACGTCAGGGTCGAGCCCCTGGGCGAGGGCCGGCGCCTCGTCGTCGAGCTCACGCGCCCGCCCGACGACGTGCGCGACTTCACGCTCTCCGCGCCGCCGCGGCTGGTGATGGATGTGCACGGCCCCCTGCCCGCCAAGCCGGCCGTCCTCACCCGCTTCCCGCTCACCGACGACATGGTCGCGGGCGTCCGCGTCGCCACCAACGGAGGAGCGCTCCGCATCGTCGCCGACTTGAACCACCCGGCCCTCACGCACACGGTGCACCGGGAGGGCAACCGGCTGGTGGCCGACCTGGGTGACACCGGGACGGCCGAGAACGCGCCGGCGGCACACCTCATGCTGGTCGCCGAGTTCGAGAACGACGCAGCGGCCGCAGAGGCCGAGTTCGACGGGGAGACGGCCCCTCCCCCGCCTGCCGCCGAGCCGCCCGCGCGGGTCGCCGCCGCCGAGCCCGAGGCCAAACAGCCGCCGCCGCCCGCCGCCGAGCTGGAGCCGGCCGCGACCCCCGAGCCGGCGCCGCCGCCGCCCGCGCACGTCGCCTCGCTGCCGCACGCCCCGCCGCCGGCCCAGCCGGTGCGCCGCGAGGCGACCTTCACCGGCCAGCGCATCTCCCTCGACTTCAAGGACGCGGACATCCAGAACGTGCTCCGCGTGCTCGCCGACGTGAGCGGGCTCAACATCATCGCGACCGACGACGTGAAGGGGAAGGTCACCCTACACCTGAACGACGTCCCCTGGGACCAGGCGCTCGATCTCGTGCTGCGCTCGAACCGGCTCGAGAAGACGCAGGAGGGGAACGTCGTTCGCATCTCGACCGTCTCCCGCCTGAAGGAGGAGCGCGAGGCGCTGCGCGCGGCGCAGGATGCCGAGCGCGAGCTCGAGCCGCTGCGCGTCAAGTACGTCCGCGTCAATTACGCCAAGGCCGACGAAGCGCTCATCGAACCAACACCATCATCGTGCGCGACATCACGCGCGGCACCGACGACGCCGCGCAGCTCATCCACGAGCTGGACGTGCAGAGCCCGCAGGTGCTGATCGAGGCCAACATCGTGGAGGCGACGCGCGACCTGGCGCGCGCGCTCGGCGTGCAGTGGGGTTACAGCCACCAGTCGGGCCCGCAGACCGGAAACCCGACCGGCTTGAACTTCCCCGGCACGGTCGGCATCGGCGGCGCGGGGCTGAACGACGGCTCGGCGCCCGTGGCGAGCAACAGCGTGGCGCGCTCGCCGGTCCCCTTCATGTTCGATTTCCCGGTGAGCAGCGGTTTCGGCGGCTTCGGGGCCGGAAGCGGGTCGTCTCTCGACCTGGTGCTCGGCTCGCTCGACGGGGCGAACGCGCTCGCGGCCCGCTTGACCGCCCTGGAGCAGCAGGGCAAGGCTAAAGTCATCAGCCGCCCGCGGGTCATCACGCTGAACAATGTCGCCGCGACCATCCAGAGCCTCACGATCCTGCGCGTCAAGCTGCCGTCCACCGGCACGGTCATCAACACCGGCACGGGCGGGGCGGCGGGGAGCGCCAGCACGGCGACGGAGAAGATCAACACCGGCATCACGCTCGTGGTCACGCCGCAGGTGTCCGGGGACGGCTACGTCCTGATGAGCATCTACGCCAAGTCGAGCCAGCCCGACTTCACCCAGGGGCGCTCGGTCGACGGCATCCCGAACGAGATCAGCCGCGAGGCGAACTCGAACGTCCTCATCAAGGACGGCGAGACCGTGGTGCTGGGCGGCATCTTCCGCAACACCTTCGACTCTAGCGAGACGGGCGTACCGTACCTGCGGGGTATCCCCGTGCTGGGCTGGCTCTTCAAGCGCCTGCAGACCACGAATCACTACGAGGAGCTGCTCGTCTTCATCACGCCGCGCGTCGTCGCCTCGGGTACGGCGGCGCTGCCGACCGCGGACCGGCTGTGGATGGAGCGTCGCTAAGGCGGGTGAGATGCCGTTGCGCTACCTCACGGCCGGGGAGTCGCACGGGCCCGGCCTGACCGCCGTGGTCGAGGGCTTCCCGGCGGGGGTCCCGATCGACATCGCCGTCGTCAACCGGGACCTGGCCCGCCGCATGCAAGGCTACGGCCGCGGCGGTCGCATGAAGATCGAGCAGGACCAGGTCGAGCTCCGCTCCGGCGTGCGCTGGGGCGAGTCACTCGGCTCGCCGATCACGCTCTGGATCGAGAACCGGGACTGGCGCAACTGGGAGAAGAAGATGTCGCCCCGGCCCGAGGACCGCGATCCGAATCTCGCGGTCACGCGGCCGCGGCCCGGCCACGCGGACCTCGCCGGCGTGCTCAAGTACAACCACCGCGACGTGCGCAACGTCCTCGAGCGCGCCAGCGCGCGCGAGACCGCAGCGCGGGTGGCGGTGGGTGGGGTCGCGAAGTGCCTGCTCGCCCCCTTCGGCATCCGCGTCTTCGGGTGGGTGGCGGAGATCGGCGGCATCGCCGCGCAGCACGGCGGGCTCACGGCCGAGGAGATCTTCGCGCGCGCCGAGGAGTCGCCGGTGCGCGTGGCCGACTCGGAGGCCGAGCGACGCATCATGGCGCGCATCGACGAGTGCAAGGCGGCGGGCGACACGCTGGGCGGCGTGGTGGAGACGGTCGCGGTCGGCCTCCCGCCCGGTCTCGGCAGCCACGCGCAGTGGGACCGCAAGCTCGACGGCCGCCTCGCCCACGCGCTCATGAGCGTGCAGGCCGCCAAGGGGGTCGAGATCGGCCTCGGCTTCGCGACCGCGCGCCGTCCCGGCTCGCAGGTGCACGACGAGATCTACTTCGACGAGGGCACGCGCCGCTTCGAGCGCCGCACCAACAACGCGGGCGGCACCGAGGGCGGCATGTCGAGCGGCGAGCCGGTGGTGGTGCGCACGGCCTTCAAGCCGCTCTCCACCCTCATGAGCCCGCTGCACTCCGTCGACATCGACACCAAGGACGAGGCCAAGGCCGCCATCGAGCGCTCGGACGTGGTCGCGATTCCCGCGGCGGCCGTGATCGCCGAGGCGGTGGTGGCCTTCGTGATCGCGGACGCCTTCCTCGAGAAGTTCGGCGGCGACTCGCTCGCCGAGATCCGCCGCAACCTGGACGGCTACCTCGAGCACGTGCGGAGCTTCTAGGGGTGCCGCAGGTGATCTTGACCGGCTTCATGGCGACCGGGAAGACGGAGGTCGGCCGCCGCCTGGCGCGGCGCCTCGGACGCCCCTTCGTCGACCTCGACGGGCTGGTCGAGGCCGCGAGCGGGAAGAAGGTGGCGGACATCTTCGCGAGCGAGGGCGAGGCGCGCTTCCGCCACCTCGAACGCGCCGCCGTCGCCGAGGCGTGCCTGGTGCCCGAGGCGGTGGTCGCGACGGGCGGCGGCACGCTGCTCGACGCGGAAAACCGCCGGCGGCTCGCGGCCGCCGGGCCGATCGTCTGCCTGGCCGCCTCGCCCGAGGAGATCCTGCGCCGCGTGGGCGATCCCCTGACCCGGCCGCTGCTGGCCGGCGGGAGTGCCGGGGGCGATCGTCTGGCGCGTATCCGGCAGCTGCTCGCCGAGCGCGCGCCGGTCTACGCGCTCGCGACGCACGCGGTCGACACGTCGGGGCTCGGCGTGGACGAGGTGGTGGAGCGCGTGCGGGCGCTGGTGGCGGGACGGTGAGGTGGTGGTGGCGCGCAGGGCGGAGGCGCGGGTGATCCGCGAGCAGTCGGGCGAGGAGGTGCGGGTCGAGCTCGGGCCGCGCTCCTACCCGGTCGTGGTCGCCGCCGGCGTGCTGGCGGAGAGCGGGCCCCGGCTGGCGGCGGCCGGCTTCGGCGGGCGCTGCGCGCTCGTCACCAGCGAGCGTGTCGGCGCGCTCTATCGCGAGCCGGTGCTCGCCTCGCTGCGCGCCGCCGGCTTCGCGCCGGCCGTGATCGAGATCCCCGACGGCGAGGAGCACAAGAACCTCGCCTGGCTCGCGGTCCTCTACGATCGTCTGCTGGAGGCCGGGATCGAGCGCCACTCGGCGCTGGTCGCGCTCGGCGGCGGCGTGGTGACCGACCTGGCCGGCTTCGCGGCCGCGACCCTGCTGCGCGGGCTGCCGAGCGTGCTCCTGCCGACCACGCTGCTCGGGCAGATCGACGCCGCCATCGGCGGCAAGACCGGTATCAACCACGTGCTCGGCAAGAACCTGATCGGCGCCTTCCATCAGCCGCGCCTGGTGCTGGCCGACGTCGACACGCTCCGGACGCTGCCGCGGCGCGAGCTCCTGGCCGGGGTGGCCGAGGTGATCAAGACGGCGGCGATCGGCGACGCGGGCCTGTTCGCCGAGCTCGAGGAGCGGCTCGAGCGCGTGATCGGCCTCGAGCGCGAGGTGATCGTCCCGGTGGTCGCCGCGTGCGTGCGCTACAAGGCGCGCGTGGTGGCCGAGGACGAGCAGGAGGTCCACGGCGGCCGCGCCGTGCTCAACTTCGGGCACACGGTCGGCCACGCCCTCGAGGCGCTCACGGGCTACAAGGAGCTGCGGCACGGCGAGGCGGTGGCGATCGGCATGGGCGCGGCCGTCCGCGTGTCGGTGGCGCTCGGCCGCTGCCGGGCGGAGACCGCCGGGCGCCTGGTGGCGCTCCTCAAGCGGGCGGGCCTGCCGACCGATATACCGTCGGGCCTCACGCCCGCGGCGCTCGCGCTCGCCATGCGGTCCGACAAGAAGTCGGCCCGGGGGCGCATCCGCTTCGTGTGTCTCGAGGAGATCGGCCGAACGGCGTTCGTGGAGCTCTCGGGTGAGGAGATCGTGAGCCATCTCTGAGGTGGCAGGTGTCGGGGTCGAAGGGGTGAGGAGGAGACTCATGCGGATCGTGGGACGTGGGATGCTGGTCGTGGCGGTGCTCGCCGCGCTGCTGGCCGCCGGGGCCGCCCGGGCGGACAACAACCCGAACGGGATGGCCTTCCGGGCGGCCGGGTGGTTCAGGGGCAAGAGCCAGACCAGCACCGAGGGCATCACGTGCGAGATCCCCACCGTGGCCTCGGCGATCGCCGACGGCTCGTTCGAGACGGGGCTGTGGAACACGTTCGGCTTCCCGACCATCTACTTCCCCGACCTCAACAATCCCTTCGGCAACCCGTGCGGCGTCTGGGTCCAGCTCCAGAACAACCTCCTCAACCAGGCCATCCAGGTCGATCACATCGCGCTGCACTACAAGATCCTGGGCGCGCGGCGCTTCCGCCAGTTCGTGCCGGCGCGCAACGGCTTCCCGATCGCCTGCCGGCAGCTCCGCAACGACACGCTCTTCATCGGGGCGGTCATCAACCCGATCAACAGCGACCTCGACCAGTCGGGCTCCGGCCGGCCCAACGTCACCTTCATGCAGATGATCCCGTTCGTCAGCCCGCAGCTGATCAGCTGCCTCCGCGACCAGTACGCGCCGCTCTCGACGGACCTGTTCACCTCGCTCTCGCTCGTCATCCGTGCCACCGTCTTCGGGGTCAGCGACGACGGCGACACGTTCAAGGCGAACCCGATCAACTACACGCTCAACCTCCGCCACAGCTGCGGCAACGGCCGCATCGACGACGGGGAGCAGTGCGACCCGAACGCGCCGTCCACCTGCCTCGGGTTCTGCGTGGTCCCACAAGGGCAGACGAACGGCACCTGCTCCAACAACAAGGACCTGCTGTGCCTGACGGACTTTGACTGCCAGGGCGTCTGCTACCCGCCCAACAACCCGACCGAGTGCGTCTGCGTCTACTGACGCGCGTCGCCCGGTTCGGTTTGCGCGAGCGGCCGGCATTCGAGTAAACCGGGCCCGGCCCCTGCGCATGGACATCGCCGAGATCCGCAAGCTCATCCGCGTGATGCGGGACCACGGCATCCTCGAGCTCGAGCTGCAGGATCGCCGCGGCAAGATCCGCCTCGTGCGCGAGCACGGCGGCCGCGCCGAATCTGCGCTGCGCGGCCCCGTGGCGAACGAGAATGCCGGGCGGAGCGAGATCATCGTCGCCGCGCCCATGGTGGGGACCTTCCACCGCGGGCCCGGGCCAGATACCCCGCCGTTCGTCGAGGTCGGCTCGCTGGTCGAGCCGGGCCAGGTCCTGTGCGTCATCGAGGCGATGAAGATGATGAACGAGATCCCCGCCGAGGTGCGGGGCCTGGTGCGCCGCATCCTTGCCCAGGACGGCGCCGCCGTGGAGTACGGCGCGCCGCTCCTCGCCCTCGAGCGACGCTAGGAGCGTGACCGAGACGGCAGTGCGGGGAGGCGGGGGTGCCGTCTCCGCTTCGATTCGGCGCCGCCGAGCCGGGTGCCTCCATCGGCCGCCGCCCGCGGCGCCTCATAGGCGCTCCGACGGCGCCCCCGCCTCCCCGCTGCGCTATTCGGCCCCGCGCGCGTGCCGCACGTCTGTCGCCGGCACCCCGACAGCAAGCAGGCGATGGGCTTGCGTCGCTTCATGTTCCGC
>WNGN01005643.1_pt1 | contig 14051 bp, 23 predicted proteins | sample 5400561 | NCBI WGS metagenome assembly WNGN01 (sample SAMN13153379, study PRJNA577476) | soil metagenome | isolation source: 115 cm soil or saprolite under Garry oak tree replicate 2 | place: USA:California | collected 2016-06-15
TGCCGATTGGGGAATGGAACCGTTTGCAAAAGGCAGCCCGTCCGAGTCTCAAAGACTTGTTATTGGCTCCTGAAGCTCGCTTTGAAAGTTTGATCCCGGAGCGCCACAAATTACGGCGACGGACTGTACTGGAGATCAAATGAACAGGTACCTCTTAGATACCAATGTCGTGTCCGAACTGCGAAAGCCGCGTCCGCATGGGGGAGTGGTCGCTTGGCTCAACAACCAAGAAGAGCACCAATTGTTTCTGTCGGCCGTGACGATGGGCGAATTGCAAGCAGGCATTGAGCGGACACGGCGCCAAGATCCATCGAAGGCGAGTGACATCGAGTCCTGGGCAGATCAGTTGGCGGGTTCGTATCAGATACTGCCGATGGATACACCGTGCTTTCGGGAGTGGGGCCGGATCATGGATCGCAAACCGGATAGATTGCTTGAGGACGCGATGATTGCTGCTACTGCCCGCGTTCACCAATTGATCGTTGCCACGAGAAATGAGGCGGATTTCAGGCAGCTGGACGTCCGAATTCTCAACCCATTCAGGACGAGCTAGGTTCCTCCCCGAATGGAATCGATTGTGTGCCAGAAGTGTGACGAACGGCACCAACCTTGGGAACGGCCATGGTAGGTCCTCCGCTTGCGGCCCATCAGGTCAGCCGCTTGCGACCCGAACGCGTCAACTGCGGCCGCCGCTAATACGCAGTGTGCCGACCGTATGCCTTGTCGCTGGAAACGACAGAGCTCGCCTGGTTCGCAATATGGATCGGTGCACTGTCCCTCAGGTGGGGGGAAAGAAACGACTCCCATCAACTCAGTTGAAAGGGCATCGCTAAGAAATAAGGACTGAAAAGTTGTTCCTCTACCATAATCTACGCCACCGCGGAACACCTACCCCTGACTTTGGTCGGCGTCCCCCTCTTCCGCGCCAAAGAAGCTCATGGCTTCATCATCGTCAATGTCTTGCGGACGATCGACGACGGCAATCACTTCCTGCTTGGTACAAATGGCCTCACCGGTACTGGTGTTCTGGACAATTTCTTCGAGATCGCTCTCACCCGGATTCCAATCGCACCACACCTCGATCCGAACCTTGTAGTACGCCATGACAGCTCCTTTGCGGAAAAACGTGTCCTCTACTGCAAAAATCACACGACTCACTTCCGCCCGCTGCTCTCACGACTCCTCGTTGATGCCTTATCGCTTATATCCTATCTTCCGCAGAAACTCTTTGCGGGCGGCGATCTCCGCCGGCCCCTCAACTCCCTTCGGTGAGCTGCCGTCAATCACACCCATCACACCACGTCCCTGTTCGGTTTTTGCAACGATCACTTCCACTGGGTTGGCGGTCGCACAAAAAATCGAACACACCTCGGGGATGTTCTGCACCACATTCAACAGGTTTATGGGATATGCATCACGAAGGATGAGAACGAAAACGTGTCCTGCGCCCAAGGCCTGGGCGTTGGCGATGGCAGCGTTCCGTAGTTCTTCGTCGTTGCCCTCTGCCCGGGTTAGACACGGGCCTGAAGACTCATTGAAGGCCAGCCCAAACTTGGCCTGTGGCACGGTGTTCACCACCGCCTCGTACATGTCCTCCGCGGTTTTGATGAAGTGCGTCTGGCCGACAATGATGTTGGTATCTTCCGGGAACTTCATCCGAACAGATTCAAGCTCGATCATGGCGTCCTTTCAGCGAGCAGGTGAATTACGCATCTCATTTTAGCGGTCGCGCAAACGACAACTCATGCCCATCCGGATCGAGCAAATGGAAATACCGTTCGCCCCAGGAAGCATTCTGCGGCTTTTCAGGCTCGAATCCCAGCTCGTTGAAGCGTCTCCAGAGCGCGTCCGCATCCGCGACATGGAAGATGAGCCGACCCCAGCCGTTGACCCGCTCACCCTGCTCCAAATTGAGAATGGCAGAGTCTGCATCCCTCGCCTGAAGTGACGAGAAGGTCGTCTCCGCCGTAGAGCAGCTCCAGCCAGTCGAGCGATTTATCCTGCGAGAGGTTGGCGAAGTAGAGTACTGCGACGGATTTGTGGCCGACAGTCGCGCGGGGATGTGTTCCGCGTGCGCGGAAGAACCACCAGCCAAGAACCGCCAGGATGATGACTGCAAAAGCGGCCACCGCAAGGAGCCACATCGGCTTGCGCGGCGTGGGTTCGAGCGCGATCGCGGGCGCTGTCCCGGTGGCCGGTGTCACGCTGGTCGTCAATGGCCGGCTCGTGCCGCCGGCGCACGTCACTCCGCCAACCGGCGTCGGCCCGACTTCGGGAACGACAATGGGAGTCGCGGCCGAGGTCAACGCGGCGGCCCGCCCAGTATCCGTGTCCCGCTTCAATCGCTGCAGATCGGCGCGAATGTCTGCTGCGTGTTGATAGCGAAGATTCCCGGCTAAAGACTCAGACCAAAAAACCTACAGTATCAATTTACTTTCCGTGCAGAGTCTCGAAACACATAAGGTGACCGAACCCACCGCGGAGTACCAGGATTGGGCCCCGCTTTTTCGCCGAATGGAAAGCAGTTGGCGTTCATTCGCACGAATGGTGCGCTTACGATGGGAGAAATTTTCGTCATGCCGGCAAATGGTGGCGAAGCTCATCGCTTGACCTTCGATAATACGGTCTTCCCAGCCCACCAACTTGGACGCGAGACAGTCGATCGATCGTGTTTTCCTCGCCACGGACTAGTATCCCGACGTTATGGAGGATACCTCTGTCTGGCGGTTCGCCGGTTCATATCCCGCAGGTTGGCGTGGTTGCAGTGAATCCCTCTGTTTCGGCAAGCGGAAACCGACTGACATACGACCAAATAATGGGCCACTAGAGCATCTGGAGCCTGCGGTTAGACAAGCTCGGCAAAAGGGATTCCCGCATGCTGGTGACGGCTTCCGGTGGTTTCAATTGGGCACCCGAATTTTCGCCAGATGGGAAAAGAATCGTTTTTTTATCGGATCGACTAGGAACCATGGAAGTGTGGATCTGCAAAGGAGATGGCTCGGATCTGGTCCAATTGACCAATTTGGGAGGGGCGACATCCGCAGGACCACCGCGATGGTCGCCTGATGGGCAAAGAATAGCCTTTGATTCTTCCCTCGGCGAGCACAACGCCATCTTCGTGATGAAAGCGGAAGGCGGATTGGCGCGCGCCCTTTGACGCGAGACGCGTCGGACAATGTGAACGCGAGCTGGTCCCGCGACGGAAAATGGATTTACTTCACGTCCAATCGAAGTGGACAGTAGCAGATTTGGAAAATGCGGAGCGAAGGAGGCGAACCATTCAACTGACCAGAAAGGGTGGGTTCAGAGCTTTTGAGTCAGCGAATCGGGATTTCATTTACTATGCCAACACACCTTCTGACCCGGATATTTGGAGAGTGCCGTCGGCCGGCGGTCAGGAGAGTCCTGTTTCACCCCGAATCCATCTGCAGCGATGGAAGGATTGGGCCCTGGTTGATGACGGAATTTTTTTCCCTAGTGAGGGATCCCCCTCTCCACGGACGGTCCTGAAATTCTTTGATTTTGCTACAGCTCGTGTTAGGGACGTGACGACACTTGAGAAGCCCGGCGAGTGGATCTCAGCATCCGCAGATGGCAAGTTCGTTTTGTATCATTAGCCGGATCACGAAGAAAGCAACATCATGTTGCTTGAGAACTTTCGCTGAACGACGAACGCCCAGGTCGGCAGGCACACTCATACGAGTCACACGTTTTTGCTTTCGTGACAAGCTCTAGCGACGAAAGGCCTCCGGGAATGCAGTTGACCGAAATGGGCAGCTGTCCCTGTTATTTATGAGATAGGTTGTTGGCTCAACCGGGCCCGGTGCGACGGTCCAAAAGTCCATCCGCGCTCGGACCATCGTCGCCCGCTCACTGATGTCTTTGGGACGCGATCTCCCGACCGACCAAATCCACTGGGCCTTCATCGCGTCACCGTGCGCGAGGTCGCCAAGAACCGGCTGCGGATTGGTCCTATCGAGGCCATCGACGGCACGCCGGTCATCGACATCAAACCGGTGATCTCTGGACTCCAAGGCTTCTAGTCCATTTGTTGCGTGCTTTGCCTCACAGGCTCAAAAAAAAAGCAACAGTCTAGCCATCGCAGAACACGCGGCCGTTGCGCTGCGATAATGAAATGGATGAAGTTGAATGTGGAGTGTTACTCGGGCCGGAAGGCGGACGAACGACCGGTTCGGTCTGGCTCGAGGGAAGGCCGTACTTCGTCAAAGCAGTGCTGGATCTGTGGTACAACCCAGAGGGCATCTTTTATAAGGTTCGAGCCGACGACGGGAATCTCTACATCCTTCGACAACAGACATCAACGCCTGATGGGGCGTGGGATTTAATTTCGTTCCGCAAGACAGGATAAGAGCGGTGAGGCATGGGGAAATCAGCGGTACCGCGCAATCCAGACCTGCCGTCCATAGAACGCGAGGTTCAGTGCGCAGATGATTACCCCTGCAACCGTCAACAACGTTGAAGAAATACCCGGGTAGACCAGCTTGTCCAGGTAATGGAGCAGGAACCCACCGTTGTACGGCTGGACGCCAGCTGTGGCTTCGAGCCAATTCTCTAGCACGGTTAAAGGACACGGCCAAAGAAGCAGTTCCGTAAGCATCCCCCAGACAAGAGAAACGATATGCAGCCAACGGAGAATCGGGCGCGAGCGCGTCAGCAGAGTACCGAAGATAACCCACAAAATGAACAGCGCATGCAGAAAGAGCACCGAAATCGCAAGAGCAGAGAAGAAATGATTCATACCCATTCTGGCGCCGCGGAATAATATTGTTTGCGAGTTGATGTTACAAAAAATTACCCACGTCGACATGGATGCGTTTTATGCGTCGGTCGAGCAGCGCGATGATCCGCAACTGCGGGGCAAGCCCGTGATCGTCGCCTGGCGGGGCAATCGCTCTGTCGTCTGCGCTGCTTCGTACGAGGCCCGGAGTTTCGGCATCCGCTCGGCCATGCCAGCAATGCGCGCCGAACGCCTATGTCCAGAGGCGATCTTCATTGCACCGGATTTCACTAGATATCGGGCGGTTTCGCGAAGCGTACGGGAGATCTTCCAGCGTCACACAGACCTGATAGAGCCACTGTCGCTCGATGAGGCTTATCTCGATGTTACCGAGAATAAGACGGGCTTGCCGACCGCCACGCTTGTGGCACGCACGATCCGTGAGCAAATCCGTCAGGAGCTGAATCTGACCGCCTCTGCAGGCGTAGCGCCAAACAAGTTCTTAGCAAAACTCGCCTCTGACTGGCGGAAGCCAGACGGACTCTTCGTTATCCAGCCCGAAGAGATTGATGCGTTTCTGCTGCCGCTCCCCGTCGGACGCCTGCCTGGGGTCGGGACAGTTACGGGAGAGAAGCTGGCAAAACTTGGAATACAGACTGTCAGAGAGTTGCGAAGTTTGGATGTGCCCACACTGGAACATCAATTTGGCCGCTACGGTTTGCGTCTACACGAGCTCGCGCGCGGTATCGACGATAGCGAAGTCGTCCCGGATCGCCCCACGAAATCAATATCCGTTGAGGACACATTTGAACACGATGTCTTATTGGCGGATACCGAGCCGATGATCCGGCGCCTGGCAGAAAAGGTCTGGTCTGCTTCGCGCAAAGAATCACGGGTGGCACGTACCGTGGTTCTCAAACTAAAGACCGGCGAGTTCAAGATCCTCACTCGCAGCCATACGCCGGGATCTCCTCCGTCCTCGTGCGAAGAATTGACGGGCATCGTCCTCAAGCTGCGAGAACGAATCGACCTTGGTCCACAACAACGCTATCGGCTCGTGGGCGTGGGTTTGAGCAACTTTCGAGAAAACGAACAGGCTGCCGCACAGCCAATTCTGTTTGAGTGAGGGTTCAACGCACAAGACACTTCTGACCGGCGTTACAGTTCCGAGTTGGCTAGGGTTCGGCAACATTGACGGAAGTTAAAGACGGGACTACCTGCGAGGACGACTTTCCAGCCAGTACAGACTCAGGACCTTGTCATCGGCATTCCGCAACCAGGTCGCAATTTCTCTCGCCTGAAAAGGCCGATCTCCAGGACCCAGGTCGCGATTGAGCAGCTCTGTGATTTCTTCAACAGTGCTGGGCTTTTTGATCTTGTTCAACGCTCGAAGAACGTGCTCGTCGAGGCGGCGCTTCGCATGTGGAACCTGACGCATTTGGGGTTCTCGGGTTTGATGGTGGATTTGTTGAGAGGTGCTCATTTTGTGTTCGATCTGCTGTCAGGAACAGCAGGTCACGACGAACCGGTTGGCACGAGTTGGAGAATCAATCTGCGAATTGCCTCAGGCTCGTGTTTTCCGGCAGCACCAGCCAAAACATACGACCGTTCAAATCCGTTGGGTCCCTCAATTCGCATCTCCCAATTTTCGCTCGCGCGCGATCCGGCGATCGACACGCGCCACTCTCCTGGTTTGTCACTCAGTGCGTGCTCAAGACCAGCAACAATTTCCCTACACAGCTAAGCATCACCGAGATTCTGCGGCTCAATCGTCAATCCCATCGTACTGCAATTTTATTGAAGTGCCTGCTGCCCTTGTGCTGGTGCAAACCGGTCAAAGCGGCGCCGGATCGGGCGGTCAAGCTGGCCGTCGAACCGCTTATCCACAATACCTGCTTGAAAATCTGGGAGCGCGACAAGTGCGATGTCAGGGCGGGGCACACGCATGGTGTCCCCGACGAAAGCTAAAACTGACGAGACAGACAACCCGCCTCTGAAAATAGGAAAGGCTGCGACATTGGTTATGCTCCAGCCATCAGCTCCTGCGAGAGAGCTAACGGCGTGGATATATGCACCATCGCAGCCCTTGGTGTAATCACCGCTTTCGCAGTTCCAAACCCCAACTGCTCCTCGCAGAATCAGTCGGTTTTTTCGGGTCTGGTTGCCCTTCAGGTCGCCCTGGCGAGCAGATCACTCAGCTTACTTCGGACTAGCAAGTTTTATTTGGCTAATCCTTTCAACCGTCGACGTGAGACAAGCTAAACAGTTGCTTCACTGATGTCAACGCATTTATCCGCGTAATCACGAAATATCTGTGAATCAAATTGTGGAAAACGCGGCCATGAGCCACTACCATGAGCCACTACAAGGTTTCCGGCAACGAAATTCGCCTCCTCAGAGCTCTCTCTCCGGATGCCAGAACGCTCTAACCCCTGAAGCGGCATTCCTCGTATTCAAACCAAGCGTTTCCGCTACCAGCCCAGCGGCCCGATCTCGGGAACGACAGACCTTCCGCTCTCCAATTTTCTGTTCAACCACTCCGCAGTGTCAGCGAGGCATTCCAGGAGAACTGCCATGAGACTCCGTCCAAACGAATTTTGCCCCATTCACAGATCGATTTCCTGCTGTGGCCGGGGACTCATTCCCAAACCGAGGCTGATAAGACTTGGAGTGCAGCGGATCGAAGATCCGCACCACCGCGAGGATATCGAAAACTCCGGTCGCCAGCAGAGATGCGTAAGCTTCTGAACCGGAAGATTGTGGAGCAGGACAGGAAATGCGCCATCTGCCACGAAGAGTTCACCCACTATAACGATATCGTACCGGATCACAAGGACCCGAAAGGAATGGGCGGTGCGTGGAGAGATGACCATCCAGACAATATCCAAGCAACACACTGGTGGTGTAACGAAGAAAAAGGATCAACCAGAGTGGATGGCTAACGGCCGATCATCCATGCCGCCTGGTCCGACCCGCGCATCATTGCGGATCCAGGCTCGGGACAAGTTGATGTACAAATCAAAGTTGATGCGCGGATGGCCGGACCGTATACGCCTCGTGGCTGCAGAACAACAAAGCCTGATTGAGGTGGCAAAGTCCACCGACTTCGGCGCCACCTCGACCAAGCCACCGGTGATCGCCAATACCACGAACGCCGGAACGGATAAAGACATCGTGGTGGTGAACGGCAGAGACGTTTACGTTGGTTATAACCACGCACAAACCGTTCGGGTTTCGTCCTCTCACGATGGTGGGCAGACCTTCACTTCTGCCAATGTGAATCACAACGCTCAGTTCGGTTGGCTCTCTGACCAGCAGAGCAGCAATCGACAATGCTGGCAACGTTTACTCCTCGTGGGAGGGTTATACCAAAATGGCGGAGCCAAAGGTCCGGTAAACATATACGTCAGTAAGTCATCGGACGGCGGGAATACTTGGACAGAGACACTTGTCGATATCTCCGGCTCCCCTCCTGACTGTTCCGCCTTCCTTTGTGGCTGGGCCTTTCTGGGACCGGGAACGGCAATGACCAACGATGTGGCTGGAAATCTTTATCTGCTGTGGAATGCGGGCAATGTAGACAAGGGGCCGGAGCGCATTTTCTATTCCACCTCGACGGATGGCGTCAATTGGTCACCCAAACTTGATGTCTCCTTGGCGCCGGCTGGTGTGCCACAAGCCAGGATCTCTTCAATCGTAGGCACGCCAGCAGTTTACTGCCTCCCGAGCGCGCCGCGCTTGCGAGCTTAATCTTCGCTTAAGCCTCCCGAAAGAAATAATTTCCCGAGCATCAAATCGAAGTTTCTCGCGCCCCGAGCATCAAATCGAAGTTTCTCGCGCATCCCAAAATAGGAGAAAGTTTGCAACGTTTCGGCGGGTGCAGAATCTCAGGAGCATGGGAGATTATGCTGGAGAAAAGACCAATGCCGCAGCCATATCGTTCATCATTCGCAGTCGTTACTTTCTACACTACAAGCGCGCTTGTGACCGCCTTGGGCTTAGCAATTCTCATCACCAGCGCCACCATCGCCTACATGGTCGCGCAGTCAGTGAAATAGTCCTCTCGACTCACCAACTCGCCTAGCGCGGCACCAATTTCCCCAGCAAGACCCGAATCATTTCTGGCCGATGCTCGCCGACCGTCCCTTCGAGAGTGTAAGAGCGTTCAAAAGCATTCGGCCCAGTAATCTTCATCTCCCACTTATCGTTCGCCTGAGAACCCACAATCGAAACCCGCCAATTCCCAGGTCGATCTGCAAGCACGTGCTCGATAGTTGCAACCACTTCCCGCTGCAATCCAGGATCACCCGTATTCTGCATCTCCACCGTAAGGGCCATAGATATTGCGCTGCTCAGTATTCATTTTAGCGGTCGAGCAAACGACAGCTCGTGCCCATCCGGATCGCGCATGTGGAAATACCGCTCGCCCCAAGAAGCATTCTGTGGCTGCGGCGGATCAAATCCTCGTTCCTTCAGATGTCTCCAGACCTCATCCACATCCGCCACATAAAAGATAAGCCGACCCCACTGCGTGACCGTGTTACCTTCTTCCAGATTGAGAATCGCAGATTCTGGATACTTCGCACGCAGGGAAGAGAACCCTGCAGTTTCTCCGCCGTATAGCAGCTCCATACCGAGCACATCCCGATAGAACTGCACAGACACCTTCATGTTCGAGACTCGAAACGTCAGCGCCGAAATTTTCTCCACCATGATTGCCATGATGCCGGCAGTTTACCTCGGCCTCGCTTGAATCCTCCCTCCGCGAGGCATAGCTTTGAGGCAGGAGGCGGCCTATGGCATACGTTATTGCCGAGCCCTGCATCGGGGTGAAGGACACTGCCTGCGTCGATGCCTGCCCCGTAGATTGCATTCACCCCAAGAAGAACATGACCTACGACGACGGCCGGCCAACGTTCGACGAAGTCTCACAGCTTTACATCGACCCCGTGGAGTGCATAGACTGCGGCGCCTGCGTGCCCGTCTGTCCCGTGTCAGCGATTTTTGCGCTGGATGACCTGCCCGATAAGTGGAAGCATTTTACGGAGATCAACGCGAGCTATGTCCAAGGCGGCAAATTCACGCCCACAGAGTTCGCCAAACACCAAGCAGCGAAATAAGTTGGCTTTAGGTGGTGTTGATTGGGCTCGTGGTAGGGGCATTGGCCAAGCTCATCATGCCCGGAAAAGACCCCGGCGGGTTCATAGTGACGATACTTCTAGGCATTGCGGGGTCGATCGTCGCAACCTGGCTCGGTCGGGCGATTGGATGGTATCAGGCGGGACAGTCGGCCGGACTAATCATGTCAGTGGTGGGAGCAGTGCTGCTCCTCGCCATCTATCACGCGGTGCGAAAACGTTCAGCTTGATTGCCGTCCTGCATAGCAGGGTCAACGCCACGTGCGAGCCTAAGCCTGCGCATGGGTGAACGCATCGTTGGCCCACGGACATACGAGATCCGGCAGTTTGATTTGGCGAATGTCGCCATTTCATCAACCGCTCTGTGAGATAGGTGGTGTAATCGCTGTTTATGACGATTATCTTCGGCTCGGATATGGGCTTCGCACAATGATTGCGAAGAAGTGAGCAATTCTGAACAGTCCGCCGTCTTCGAGAGACGTATGTTCAACCGGAGAAGTAACCGCTAAGGCGAGGGTCCGCCACAGAGCGGTCGGACAATCCATTGATTTCGGCGGAATAGGAGACTCTCATGTTTCATATCCGGCTCGTTATCTCTTTGCTACTGACGGTGGCATTTCTGCCAAGAACGCTAGCGAGCCAATATTCCTCCAGCGACTCCGGTCAGTACGTCATCCTGAGCGCCCAGTACGGCACGGCGCGCCGACACGTGGACGTCAGCAATCGTCTGAAGGAACTTGCCCGCCAGGATCGCATCTTCCGCATGGGCAACAGCACTTTCGGCGTTGATCCTGATCCAGGACAAGTGAAGGCGCTGCGCATCTATGCCCGCGGGCCGGACGGGCGCGAACGCATGTTTGAGTATCGCGAAGGCAGCACGGTCGACGGCTCACAGTTCCGCAGCTGGGGCAGAGGCGAGTGGGGCAATGAACGCTGGAGTGGCCGTTGGGAAGGTCGAGAACGGGAGAGATAAGCGTGCGATAAGACGCTAGGGCGCCTGTGCCTGTCAGAATTATCTAGCGAGCCGATCCTTCAGCACCATAGCACTCACCACGAGTTCTGAGCGCTATCGCCGATTGCAAAGGCAATGATGTAACCGTCTGGCAAGCTCTCCAGTAGGTTCAAAATGAGTATCTTCGCTGCCGCAGCTTTGAGGATGGCGCAACTGCACGCCAAGAGCGCTGCTACTCCGAAACGCTGCTCGTATCCGTTTCCTTCTTTCTAGGAGGAAACTTCCAAAGCTTTCTCTCCCAATCCGCGAGGTAATGGTCGCCACCTACAGTAGTTTTTCCCAATCAGGATGTTCGTCTCCGGTGTGGAGCATGTGCCAAGCCCGCCTGAAATTCCTCCGGAGAACATACCCGAGTACGCATGCGGGCAATAATGAGAAGGGTTTTTGTCATATGTTCATGCGTGTTCGCGCTCCGACAGGACGCTTTCAACCTTGGCGAAAAAGGGCATAGCTCGTTCACGGAGATGGTGTTCTGCTGCTTTAGCCACCTCGGGTTAACTGCGCGACAAGAACCAGAATGAGGCGCCGATTTTCCGAGCTTGCAGCAACATCACCAAAAATGAATGGAGGAAAAATGGCTGACAGATTGAAATTCGCGTTGTTGAGTCTGCTTGTGGCACTAGTCACATTCGTAGCTGCACCAATTGCTAAGGCGGATGCATGGGACAAGGAAACTATTGTGACATTCAGCAGTCCGGTCGAAGTGCCTGGCCAAGTCTTGCCGCCTGGTACTTACGTGTTTAAGCGAGCTCACAGTGAATGGGATCGCGATATTGTGCAGATCTTCACGAAAGACCAGAGAAACCTTCTTGCCACCGCCGGTTTGAACCAAAGTATGAGATTGATTTTGCGGAAAATCACCGTACAATAAACGTACAATGAATTCGGGATTGCAAGGATTTTTAGGCATTCTGGGCATTGTGGATCTACGCAAATTCAATAACTTGCCTGTTTTCAAGTGACATAGTCAGTTCGATCCCGACTAGCTCCACCATGTTTTCAATCACCTGGTGGGCATCCTCTGCCGAAGAATCACGGCCCCGGACCGCCGAAGTTTTTCGCATCCCGGAACTGAGGCCAGAATCTAATTACACAGCTCGGAGGAGGCCAACCTCATGGCCAGCACCCTCAGACCGTTTGCCCTTGCCCCGCCCCCCGCAATCTTCCAGCAGCGCCGCGTGGACGTATTGTTGTCCTTGCAGCAGGCGGCGCAACAAATCGCCTCCATCCTCGAACTCGACGAACTCCTCGACACGATCGTTCACCGCATTGCGGTGGATTTTGGTTGCATCGAATCCAGCATTCTGCTGGTTGACGGCGATGAATTCCATTTGGCCGCCGTACACGGCTGCACCCAACGGCGATGAATTCCATTTGGCCGCCGTACACGGCTGCACCCAATCGAACAAGGGTGAACGCTGGCCGGTCACAGAGGGCTTGTCCGCCCAGGTCGTTGCCACCGGGAAGTCTTACTATGCCCCCGATGTGACGCAGGAGTTGCTCTACCGCGCCTGCGAACCTCATACCCGCTCGGAGGTCATCATTCCCTTGACTGTGCGCGACCAGATCATCGGTGTCTTCGGGGCATCGCACCATGATGTAGATGCCTTCCCCCGCGCACAGATCGAAATCCTGAAGGCTCTTGCCGGCCACATTGCGGTGGCAGTCGATAATGCACAGCGTTTCCAGGATGAGCGGCGCCAGATGCAGCGTCTGCATGAGGAGCAGGGCGAAGCTCGTCGCATCCAGCAGAACCTGCTCCCACGCACTGCACCGTCGCTGCCCGGCTTTCAACTGGAGGCTGAGTGCGTTCCCGCAGGCGCCGTAGGCGGTGACTGGTATGACTACATTCCGCTCAACGAAGGACGCGTAGCAATCCTTCTCGCCGATGTTTCGGGGAAGGGTATGCCTGCGGCGTTGCTGATGTCAGCCGTTCGTGCAATCGTCCGCTTCTTGGCGCCTCTCACCAACGGTCCGGGCGAGATGTTGTCGCGTCTCAACCAGATGCTGTTAAACGACTTTCCGACGGAACATTACGTCACCATGATCTATGCTGTGCTGGACCCGGCGCGCCGCACGCTCACCTTCGCCAGCGCCGGGCATCCGTGGCCCTTGCTCTGCCATGGAACCGACGTGCGCCCGCTCCACACCGACGCCGGGATGCCGCTCGGCCTGCTTCCCGGCGAGTTTACCGAGCACACGGTGAAGTTCTGCTGTGATTTCCGCCTGTTGTTCTACACCGACGGCATTTCCGAAGCGCTGAATCGGGAGGACCAGGAGTTCGGCAGGTCGCGCCTTGCGGAATTCGTAGCCACACACGACAGCAGCGTCTTCCAGCTCATGGAAGCCATCGGGGAGTTTCGTGGCAAGTGCGCCCAGAAAGACGATGCCACCGTAATCCTGCTGCGCAGCGCCTAAGTGTGTTCTTGACCGATGCCGATTGCCCTGGGGCGGGGATGACTGATACCAGAGCACTGGGCAAGAGTTGAGCGCGCAAGTCACCTCTGTAAAGTCGGGACCGCAGACCTCGCTGTCTCCAGTCTGGGCCGAAGCGCGGCGAAGGGGAAATCGAGGCTGCTGAGGCCGTGCTCCCCGCATATGTCCAAGCACCGGCGTAACCTACGCCACGCCACGAGACCGCATCACAATACGGAGCAATGCGGCCGCATTCAAAGTACGTGGTAGCAGTGATGATTTTGTGCGGACTCGCTACGTCTCTATGGTCGGCACAGCGTAAGACTCAATCTGAACATTCGGGCGCAATACCCCGACGGGCTGAGCAAAATGCCGGTTCGCAGCAAGCGTCATTTACCTCTCAGAGGCTGACTGCAGACGAGGGCTTAGCTGTGATCGCTGCGGCACTCGATTCGCACATCCACGTTCGTGCGAAGCGTGACTGTTCGCATCTCGTCCACGCAATATATGATCGGGCTGGGTTTCCCTATTCCTACGCAAGTTCTTCGGATCTCTATGCCGGAACGCCGGAATTTGAGCGAGTGGCGGATACTCAACCTGGAGATCTAGTTGTTTGGCGAGGGCATGTCGGCATTGTGGTCAATCCAGCGCAGCACGTGTTTTTCAGCGCCATGCGTTCAGGACCAGGAATCGATAGTTATGATGCGCCGTATTGGAAGCACCTTGGGAAAGTCCGCTTTTACCGCTA
>WNGN01001868.1_pt1 | contig 14045 bp, 14 predicted proteins | sample 5400561 | NCBI WGS metagenome assembly WNGN01 (sample SAMN13153379, study PRJNA577476) | soil metagenome | isolation source: 115 cm soil or saprolite under Garry oak tree replicate 2 | place: USA:California | collected 2016-06-15
CCAACAAAGACGCGACGCAAAAGATCGTTGCGAAGTATCTTCGGGGAGCGAACAAGACTTATCTGGATAGTTCGTACCAATCGACCGCCAAGATTCTGGAGCGCGTTCCTTATACGACGCGAGACGGGATGAAAATCCAGCTTGACGAAGCTTTAAAACAAACTCCCGGAAGCAAAGTGACCGTGGACAGCTTGATTGACGACAGCATCGTGCGCGAGATTGAAAAAGACGGATTCATCGATAAGGTGTACGGGAAGGGCGGTTAGATAACTGCGATGCCAAAATAGCTCCTCGTGATGCTGGGAAATGAGTGGGGGCTAAGTGGAGCTAACTCCGAAAGTTTGGGAAGTTAAGTTGCAAAAGGCGTGACCCCTGCCGCCGATAAGTCTAGTGACGCTGCCCGTAAGCTGTTCGACGAGCCACTCCACTACCTTGACGCTACACCTCAATTTGCCCTATTTTACGCGAAACTAACTTCGGCTGGGCCTCTGATCTAGTAACATCTTTGATTCTGCATTATCGCCTCGACTGAATTCCGCCAGCCGGGTTTTTGACACGTTCCAGGATAGAAGAATGCGAGTCGCTCAAGTCTGACACAAACCGCTTTCCAGATTCGATTTCTGATAGAAGGTAGAGTGTTTTATGCTCACGACCTTTGGATATGACTTCTCAGGAATTCCGAGATCTTCTTGAGCGGCAGAGCGACCTACAGTTGCTCGAACCGTGTTTAAGTGACGACCGAGCGCCGTATGTTTTCCAGCAGAAGCCACCGTCCTGGGACACATTCCGCGATGAACTCGTTTCGGGACTACACGTATCCCGTAATGACATCAGGATAGTTGGGAGTGCTCGATTCGGTTTCAGTATGAAGCCAGGGTATAATTTGAAGAGTTTTAGCGACACCTCAGACATCGACGTAGTAATCGTCAATGCCAATCTCTTTGACCAGCTATGGGTGGCTCTGCTCGATGCGGCGTACCCGAGGCCACCGGTAACGAACGTACTTGGCGGCTGGCTACAGACACGCAGGAATGAACTCTATACTGGTTGGCTAACACCACTCGAAATTAAACTTGACAGAAAAATATTCGGCGTCAAGGCGGAGCCAGTGTTAGACTTCAATACTCAGTGGTTCAACACCTTGAAGCAGGCATCACGACATCCTCCTCGAAGACATGAGAACATTACCGGCCGCCTGTATCGGACGTGGCGGCACGCCGAACTTTACCATCTCAATAGCCTAGTGACGCTCCGAAGGACGTTAGCCGAATGAGGATCACGCCATGAAACATGCTTCTTATTCCCAATCCATCTCCTGGTTCCAAGAACAATACAAAGCCGGTCGTCTTGCACTTCGGCCGCCTTTTCAACGGAAGCCCGTATGGACCGACAAGCAGCGGAGCTTTTTGATCGAATCTATACTGATGGACATCCCGATTCCCGAGGTCTATGTCCAAGTGACGCAGGCGGACGATGGGACCGAACAACACGGAGTTGTTGACGGCCAACAGCGATTGAGAACTATCTTACAGTTCGTTGGAATTGAACGTGACCAGGATCAAGTAGTTGAAAACAGCAACCTTTTCCCACTCGAAAAACTACCTGAAACTTCAATTCACAAGGACAAAACGTTTGCTGAAGTAACCGGGGAAGAGCGTAAGCGGTTCTTCCAATATCAAATCTGTGTACGCTTTCTCTACACAGACGATCGAAGGGAAGTCGAGGATGTGTTTAAGAGATTAAACAAGTTCACACTTCCACTCAAAGCCCAGGAACTGAGAAATGCTACATACCATGGAGCCTTCGCAAAACTCTCAGAACAGTTGGCCGACGACGAGTATTGGGCGGTAAACCGGATCGTAAGCCCCGCAGCGATCCGTCGCATGTCGGATATCGAAATGATAAGTGACCTGCTAATTGGTCTTCTCCACGGCCCACAGGGCGGCTCAGCCAAAATCATTGATCAGTACTATGAGCAGTATGAACAGTTTGAGGACGAGTTCCCGGAACAGAACAGGGTCAAGCGCCTATTCGCTAGGACACTCGATACTATTAAGCGCTTATTCCCAGAGATTGCCGACGTCCCACGCTGGGGCAATCGGGCCGATTACTACAGTCTGTTCGTCACGCTGGGTAATCTCCTTCCGGACCACGACCTCACGGGCGGATCCGAAAAGGCTCTTGCCCGGAAGCTAACGGAGTTTGCGAAGGAGGTCGATCAACGTCTTGAGAACCCCACCGCGAGAACGAGCACGCTTGCAAAGAAATATGCAAGAGCCATAGAGAAAGGATCGAACGATAAGGCACGACGGATGGATCGATATGAGGCGCTTGACGAAATCATCGGACCGTTCCTTAGGAAGAAGCAATGAGAAAGTGGTATCGTAATTCACACTATACGATCTACAATGCGGATTCCCTAGAATGGCTGGGACTGCAGCGAGCGAATTCATTCCATGCTGTGGTGACAGATCCGCCGTTCGGAGTTGTTGAATATACGGCAGCGGAACTAAATAAACGGCGCAAAGGGCGCGGCGGTATCTGGCGGCTTCCCAACGCGTTCGATGGCGCAAAGCGACAGCCGATGCCGCGATTCACTGTGCTTAACGGTCATGACCGCATGGGAGTGCTGGCTTTCCACCTTCGTCTCGCTCCAGAATTGTTCCGCGTTCTCGTGCCCGGTGCACACGTCATCCTGTCTTCGCAGTGCTTGGTTTCACATCTTGTAGCCCAGGCGTTTTGTATGGCCGGTTTTGAGGCACGAGGGCAGATAGTCCGGGTGGTAAAGACACTTCGGGGCGGTGATCGTCCTAAGTTCGGACATAAACAATACCGCGAAGTGTCTGTAATTCCGCGTTCATGCTTTGAGCTTTGGCTCCTCTTCCGGAAACCCTGTGAGGGGCGTGTTATTGAAAATCTCAAGAGGTTCGGCACCGGTGCGCTTCGCCGCCCTTCCGAAGACACGCCCTTTCCTGACCTGTTGCACGTTCCGCCCGCCCGTCGATCTGAGCGCGCTATTGCGAACCATCCATCCCTGAAGCCGCAGGTGCTCATGCGTTTGTTGGTGCGAGCGTCACTTCCCCTAGGGAAGGGCGTTGTGCTGGACCCCTTCATGGGAGCAGGGTCAACGATCGCCGCTGCGACGTACCTCGGCCTAAAAAGCGTCGGAGTGGAATTGGATTCCAGATACTTCAGTATGGCGAGGGCGGCGATTCCGAAGCTTGCTGCATTTAAGAACGGTGGAAATTATTCGTTAAGTGTGTAGATCCAGTTCTGGCGCAACTTCTCTATATGCCCTTCCGATGGAGCGTTGCCGTCCTTGTTCCGAGCTCTCCTCGCGGATTTTGCGGGATTATAGCCGGCCGAAGCATGTCATCTAACCGCTCCAGCCCCGTTCAACCAGCCCGACGTTAACATCATGAAAGAAGTCATAGACGTCTTGCATCGCCATTGCGAAATCCTTGAGCCGGAGTTCAAACGGAAGAACGGCATCCCGGTTCAATTTCGCTTCGTCAACTTGGTTTCGACGGATCGCCATTCGCTGATCATCGTAGTCGCGGAAATGGCGAAGATGCTAACAGAACAATCGAATTCTGAAAAGACTGCACGGTCGGAAGAACTGATGATGCACTTCAACCGTCTCGCGCAAGGCCGTTTTGGTTGCTATTATTGCATGGAGACGATTCGAAGGAGTCCGCCATGATCGATCTGTACTACTGGACCACACCGAACGGCCACAAGATCACGATCTTTTTGGAAGAGACCGGTCTTCCCTATAAGATCAAGCCGGTCAATATCGGCAAAGGCGAGCAGTTTGCGCCGGAGTTTCTCGCGATTTCGCCGAACAACCGCATCCCAGCGATCGTGGATCATGAACCGGGTGACGGCAAAGGGCCGCTCGACGTGTTCGAGTCCGGCGCGATTCTCCAGTATCTTGCCGAGAAGACGGGCAAGTTTCTTCCGAGCGATTTGCGCGGCCGGACGGAGACGATGAAATGGCTGTTCTGGCAAATGGGCGGCCTCGGGCCGATGCTCGGGCAGAATCATCACTTCCGAAATTATACGACTGAGAAGATTCCCTATGCGATCAATCGCTATGTCAAAGAGACCGAGCGGCTCTACGGCGTACTCGATGAGCGTCTGGCCGATCGCGAGTTCGTCGCGGGCGCTTACACCATCGCCGATATCGCCTGTTATCCGTGGGTTCTTCTGTACGACCGGCAGGGCCAGAACCTCGATGACTTTCCCAACATCAAGCGCTGGCTTGAAACGATTCAGCGACGCGATGCAGTGCAACAAGCATACGCCATTGCTCAGACCATCAACACGGCGCAGACGATGACTGAAGAAGCAAAGTCGATTCTGTTCGGGCAGGGCCGGCGGGTCAAAGGCTAGGGAGGTCCTGGCCCTCAAAAGTGCAATCTTAGTTCGTGGAGCAACTGTTGATCTTTGGGTGCTTGCCTTGAGGAAATCACCCGGTTATTGGCTCAATCTCCAATCTTGCTTTCATCTTCGCTTTGACATCAGCGAGTGTTTTTAGATAAGAGGAGAGCGTGCAAGCCTTTGCCATCAAAACGGTTCTGGAACAGCTCTCGGCCTCGGATCCGAAGGCCCGCAGCGCGAAGCCGCAAGAATTCCTTTGACCGGAGATCGTCGAAGAGCTGAAACAGAAAGGATTCTTTCAGCAAATTTGGCGCTGACTCAGACGGTGTGTTGAGTAATTGCCATCAATGATGTAGTCGGGAATTGAGCGATCACTAAAAAGGAGAAATGACAATGAAAGTTGCATACGATCCTTCGAACCGGTTCGAGATTAAAGCTTGGGACGTCGAGTTCCGCCGCGATCCGGCGCGGACGTTGATGGCGCGCATCTACCAACCGCAAGGCGGTGGGCCGTTCCCTGCCCTCTTGGACTTGCACGGCGGCGCCTGGAACAACCAGGACCGCACGGCCAATGCGCCCATGGATGAAAGTTTAGCTCGGAGCGGTATTTTAGTTGTAGCCATCGATCTTCGCCGGGCGCCCGAGGCGCCCTACCCCGCCTCGGTACAGGATGCAAACTATGGTGTTCGCTGGCTCAAGCACAAAGCTCGCGAGTGGAACGTCGATCCGGAAACCGTCGGCGCGCTGGGAAGTTCCAGCGGTGGTCACGAAATCGAACTATGCGCAATGCGCCCTAAAGAACCGCGCTATAACGCGCACCCGCTGCCGGAGGCCCCGAACCTCGACGCGACTGTGGCCTACGTCGTCGCCCGCTCGCCGGTAAGCGATCCTTTTGCCCGCTACCAGCAGGCGGAGAAGAGGCAATGGAAGGAAATGATCCAAAATAGCAAAATCTATTTCAACCCGTGGGATACGATTTACGAGGGCAATCCGCAGCTGATCCTCGAGCGCCGTGAGCCGGTCTCGCTGCCGCCGATGTTCGTGCTTCAAGGCGAGTTGGACGACAACGTATTGCCCGAGGTGCAAGAACGCTTCGTCGCCGCTTATCGAGCGGCGGGCGGCGAGTGTGAGTTGGAAATCTTTAAAGGCTGCGAGCACCGCTGGGTCGCCAACCCCGGGCCGCAGACCGAACGCGCTTACGAGATGATCAAGGCCTTCATCGCCCGCCAGTTGCGCGCGCTCCAACGCGCGGCGTGAGCGTGTCAAGCGATTCTTGAACGTTGGTAGCGTCGCTAAGGACTACGGACTCACGCTGGCATCCACTGGAGGGTTGACTGGTAAAGGCAATCCCTTCTTCGGCCATTGCGCGCAACCAACGCAGGACCTTCGGATCCAAACGAACGGCGATGAGATTTCTCCCCGTGTCGGCCGTCCTACGAACCGAAACGATCGTCAGATGCCACACTGAAACTGCTTCAGATCCAATTAAGAGAGCCCAGGGTCAATCACAGATTTGCCGCAAAGAAATCACCGATTCGTTTTTGATAATCGGGTCCTAATTGGCCATGGAAGAGGTTATCATGAAACCAAAATTCCGCTTTGGTATTATTTTTCAATGCCTCCTGCAGCAGTAAGGCATGCTGAAAAGTAATCAATGGGTCGCCTTTGGAATGAATGATCAGAACCGGAATGTTGAGATTCTTCACGCTATCCTTGGGTGAAACCTTTTTCAAATTAATGCCTAGGAATAATCTCGCCCATAAGCCGGTGAGCCAGGCGAGCGGATATCGAAGAATGGGAATTTGAAAAAGTACGGGCGCCATCAGATCCAGCTGGGCATAGCTGGACTCGGAAACGACCGCTTTTATTTCCGGTAGATTCGGAGCTGCCATTAAGGCTACGGCCGCTCCCATGGAAAACCCCCATACACCAACTTCTTTAACTCCTCGAGACTTAAGAAATGCAATTGCCGATCGGACATCCCGGATCTCCTCGGCTCCAATGGTCGAATAGCGACCGCCGCTTGCGCCAAGATAACGGAAATCAAACAAAAGTAAGCTGTACTTTTGACTCAAGAAAGCGATGACCGGCAGGATATTCCCTTTATCTGCCGGATAACCGTGAAGGCCGATGATGGTTTTTTGAGGTGCCTGTTTATGGTGAATGAACCAGCCCCGCAACGTAACGTTATCCTCCGTGGTGAAGGTGACATCCTCATAATTAAGCCCGAGATCTTTTGGCGTTAAGTTCGATACTATCTTTGGTGGTTTGACGGCGATGTAAAGACCCCACAGGGAGGCAAAGAGAAAAAAGAACACCACGATAAACAACACAGACCTTTTCCAAAAAGCGATCTTTGACTTCATTCTGTTGAGTCGCTGCTCGAGCATACTCTCTTTCCTGCAAAATTTAGCTACCAGCACAAGCGTGGGCAGCTCAGGCTTGCATAGGTGAACGGGTGAGCTTTGGCGTCTTCTGTACCAGAATGATACCTCTACTGGCGAGACGGTGACCTCGTCTAGCCGCTCGCTCGGCCTCCGAGGTTCACATCAGGCGCTTGCGAGAAAGACGACCAGAGCCGCAAAGCTCAGAACACTGCGCACGGCATGAAGTCTGCCCCAGCGCACGAGCAAATCGTGCGTGTGCGAGGACTTTTTGTCCAGACCGGATGAAAGTAATTGCCGGTTCGTGGGCATGATGACCAACAATGTAAAGGGGATGACAAGGACAAGCAGCGCACCTCCCACCACCCACCAGATATTGGTGCTGGTTAACCAAGCAATCACGGAGAACACGAAGCCCACGGCCGAGAGTGAGGCTTGCATGACCGCGGCCCGTCGGTAGCTCGGCCCGAAAACGGTGGTTGCCAACTCAGTGCCGCACTCCATGCGCGCTGGATGCTCGACAAAACTTACGTAGATCGCTGCCCCGGCAAATAGACTGCAGGCGACGATTGCGATGAACTGAGATGCCCATTGGACGGCGTGCATGCGGCGACCCTCCCGGTTTTTAGATTGCGTCCGCCCTCCGGTGCTCGACCATCAAGCAGCGGTCCTGCACGACTTTGATGCCTGTTTTGGCGAGCTGTTCCGCGACAGCGTCATTGCGAATGCCGGACTGAAACCAAACCGCCTTCGGTTTCTTGGTTAGGATGTCTTCGACGTGGCCGTTGATATCGTGAGAGCGGCGGAAGACATCGACCAAATCGACCTCTCCGGGAATATCAATTAGCTTGCGATAAACTCGCTTCCCAAGGATCTCGGTTACTTCAGGATAATAAACGGGCACCGGAATAACTTGAAGGCCGGCTGCGTCGAGGTACTTCGGAACGTAAAAAGCGGGCTGGTCGGCCTGAGCCTCTGTTTTGATGCCCAGCACGGCGATGCGCTTGGTTTGCCGGATCAAATCGCGGATCTGTGAAGGAGTGTAAAGCAGATTTTGTTGCCAGCTCATATCGATAGTGTAGCAATAGATAGGTGGGGAATCGAACGGCAGAGCGTCAGGAAACGCAAAAGTTTACGGCTCATCAAATTTTTTCCGGTCACTCTTGACGGTCAGCGCTTTGCCGTAATAAGTAGCCGGTCAGTAGTCAGGAGTATGATTTAGAAAATGTCCTCGGCACCTCTCCTAAAACGGGCGACCACGCTAGATGAGCTTCGCCAACGCAAGGGGACGCTGGCGAGCGAGGAAAGTCTCCGCCGTGGGATTTCATTTCGGCCACGGCCGATGGACGTTTTGATCGCGACCTATCCGAAATGCGGCACGACGTGGCTGCAACAAATTGTCCACGGACTTCGAACGCGCGGCTCGATGGATTTTGATGAGATTACGGCGGTGGTTCCCTGGATCGAGCTGGCATTTGATTTGGGTACCGACCTGGACGCTCCCCAAGTGGCTCAGCCCCGCGCTTTCAAGACTCATCTTCCCTGGACCGAAGTCCCGAAAGGCTCGCGATATGTTTATGCGCTGCGCGACCCAAAAGATGTCTTGGTTTCAGTTTACCATTTCCACGAAGGCTGGCGTTTTGAACCCGGGACGATACCGTTCGGAAGCTTCGCAAGGGAATTTTTCATGTCGCGGGAGAGCGGGCGGAGATACTGGCGTCACGTTTCGTCGTGGTGGGAGCAACGTCAAAGGTCCGAGGTTTTGATGCTCTGCTACGAAGATATGAAAGCAGACTTACCAAGTACAGTCCGAAGAATAGCGCGGTTCATCAACTGCGAGCTTGACGAAGATTTACTCGAGATCGTGGTCAAACAATCGTCCATCGAGTTCATGAGGGCGCACGGAACGAAATTCGATGATCACTTGGTGCGCGAGGCGCGTAACGCCTCGCGCGGTCTCCCGCCGGGCGGAGATTCGTCGAAAGTCCGCAGCGGACGCGTGGGTGACCATTTCTTTGAACTCCCTGAAGAGGTAAGCGAGCAGTTGGACGCTATCTGGCGTGAAGAGATAGAAGCGAGGTTCGGCCTGCCGTCGTACCAAGCGATGCGCGAGCAGTTAGCAAGAGAGAATGAAACCGGGATTGAGGTCGGTTTCAATATTTCCGAGAGCTTCGAAGAACGATGAACCGAGGAAAAACAGCATGGCTGAATTCAAAGTAGTCGGTGCGCCAATTCCGCGGCTGGAAGGCCCGGACAAGGTCAGCGGGCGCACGATCTATGCCGCTGACGTTAACCTACCCGGCACGCTCTGGGGCAAAATTCTCCGCAGTCCGCACCCGCACGCGCGGATTCGCCGCATCGATGTTTCCAGAGCCCGCCAAGTACCAAGCGTAAGAGCCGTCATCACCGGCCCGCAGATTTCCGGCCATCTCATCGGCAAGCAAATTCGCGACATGCCCGTCCTCTGCTGGGAGGTGGTGCGCTTCGTCGGCGATCGAGTGGCGGCCGTGGCCGCGGACACTCAGGAGGCGGCCGAAGAAGCCATGGGCCTGATCGACGTCGATTACGAGGAGTTACCGGCGGTCTTCGATCCGCTGGAAGCGATGCAGCCTAGCGCACCGCGCCTCCATGAGGACGTTGCCGCCTATGAAGGTGCCCCGAAAGACCTGTTAGCTCTCGACGTCCATAACGGACTGACCCGGCTCGCTTGGCACAAGGGCGACGTGGAGCAGGGCTTTCGCGAGGCGGACTTAGTGTTGGAGCATACCTTTCGGATTCCTGGTCGGCATCAAGGATATCTCGAGCCGCACGCCGGCGTCGTTGCCATCGATCCCGACGGCCGGATCCAAGTGTGGGCGTCGGTGAAAAATCCGTTCGGGGTGCGCAGCCAGATGGCCAAAGCGTTGGGTTTGTCCGAGGATCGCATCCGCATGAACGTGGTGAACGTCGGCGGTGAGTTTGGTGGCAAAGGCGACGGTATCGATTTGCCCATCGCTTATTTTCTCGCGCGGGAATCCGGTAGACCGGTGAAGATCGTCATGAATTACGCCGAGGAATTGACCGCGAGCAATCCCGCGCACCCGACGGTGATCACGATACGGAGCGGCGTGAAACGGGACGGCCGGATCGTGGCGCGCTCGCTCCGCGCGGTCCACGCCAGCGGCGCCTACGGCGCGCTCAAAGCCAATTCTTCTCTGGCTACCTGGCATTACGCCGGCGGCCAGTATCGAGTCGACAACGCTTGCTTGGAATTTTTGCAGATCTACACCAACACCGTTCCAGGCGGTTATTACCGGAGTCCGGGCGCCGTCGCGACGGCCTTCGCGATCGACTCGCATACGGACATCATCGCCGAGGAACTGGGCATGGACCCGGCAGAGTTTCGCCTGAGAAATTTCATCGGCGAAGGCGAGGAAGACGCCGTCGGCCATCGGCTGCGCAACGTGCGCTTCCGCGAAGTGCTGCAGGCTGCTTTAGGCGCGGCGGATTGGAAGAAGCCCAAACGCCTCAACTACGGTCGCGGCATCGCCCTTTCCGGACGTCACATCAGCGGCGGCGATACCGGAGTGATTCTTACGGCCGAGCCCGACGGCACGTTCACAGTGCTTAGCCCGACGATCGACCAGGGTTCCGGCACGCACACGATCTTGCGCCAGCTCGTGGCGGAACAGATGAAGGTTCCCATTGAGGAGGTGCGGGTGCTCATTGGCGACACCGATACGACGCCGCGCGACAGCGGCGTTAGAGCCAGCCGTGTAACCTACGTCGCCGGCAATGCCGTGATGCAAGCCTGCGGCAAATTACGGGAACAGTTGTTCCGTCATGCCGCGCGCAGGTTGGAATGCGGCGCCGATGAAATAGAATTCGACGGCGGCAAGTTCTGGCTGCGCCAAGATCCCGGACAACAAATCACCTTGCGGCGAGTGGTGACTCAGGCGAGCGAGCCCATGACCGTGAGCGTTTATGAGGACTACCCCTATCCGGAAGATATCTCTTACATCTGCGCGCAGGTCGTGGAAGTCGAGGTCGAGCCAGAGACGGGCGCCGTGCAGGTTCACCGCATCGTGAGCGCCCACGACGTCGGCACCATCATCAATCCGATCAGCCATCAGGGCCAGATCGACGGCGCTACGATCATGGGCATGGGTCAGGGGGTTATGGAAGAACTGGTCATGGAGAATGGCCGGATCACCAATGCGAGTCTCGGTGACTACAAGCTGCCGACGGCCGCGGATATCCCGGAGCTCAAAACCGTCCTGGTAAAATCCGGCGGCGGCGGGGGGCCGCTGGATTCAAAACCCATCGGCGAATTCGCCAACAACGGTCCGCCGGCCGCCATTGCCAACGCCGTGGCCGATGCCGTGGGAGTTCGGCTGTTCGAGTTGCCGATCACGGCGGAGAAAATTTACCGGAGTTTGAAAGAAAGAAAACTGGCAAAGCGAAATGGATAAACTGACGTTTTTTGGCTTGTTTGCGGTTACGGCGATGTTAGTTTGCTATGCATTGGAAGATTGCAGTAGGTGGTTTGTCTTGGGGTTCGCTCTATCATGCGCACTCGGATCGGTTTACGGATTTCTTCAGGGGGCTTGGCCGTTCGGACTCGTAGAAGCTATTTGGTCGCTCGTCGCGGTACGACGATGGTGGAGAAGAATGTCAGCTTCAAAATGAGTCACCACACTGCAGTCATTCGTTTTGGAATTGGTTTCTGACTTACCGTTGGCTCTGTTATCGCGCTTGAAGCTCTCTTCGCAGGGCCGATCTCGGTGGCATCAATGAATCCGGCCCGTTTGCTGGCGCTGGGTATCGAGACGTGTCGAAACCCTTTGGATTTAACTCACAGCTCCTGTGACCGGCGCACTGTTAGCTTGATTCCAGGTGCAAGTGATTGAGCAAAAAGGGTGTTGCAGCCTCAGAACGAAAATTAAAGATGACCCGTCCAGCCATAGGTAAAACATGGACCTAAATTTACTTGGCCTCGTCGCTTTGGCCTTAGCCTTCGATTTTTTGAACGGCTTTCATGACGCCGCCAATTCCATTGCAACCGTAGTCTCCACTCGCGTACTTTCGCCACGGCAGGCCGTCGTGTGGGCGGCATTTTTCAATTTTGTGGCTTTTCTGGTGTTTCAGTTGAATGTGGCCTCCACAGTCGGGAAAGGAATCATCGATCCCGCGATTGTCGATCGCAAAGTGATAGCCGCTACGTTGATTGCGGCCTGCATATGGGACCTTATTACCTGGTATCAAGGCTTACCTACCAGCTCATCGCATGCTCTAATCGGCGGATTAATCGGTGCGGGTGTTGCTAAGATAGGGACAGGCGCACTCGTGTGGGACGGCATCATCAAAACAGTCGTCTTCATAGTTTTAGCTCCCATATTGGGGCTTGGGCTTGGATTGATCCTGGGGATAGTCACGTACTGGACATTTAGGAACTGGCATCCAGGTAAAGTACAAGGTTTTTTTCGTAAAGGTCAGCTCGTATCCGCCGCACTCTACAGCTTGGGTCATGGCGGAAACGATGCTCAGAAGACGATGGGGATCATTGCGATACTTCTGTTTTCCGCGGGTGTGTTGGGGTCAAGTTTTTACGTTCCGCTATGGGTAGTCCTTTCCTGCCATGCAGCCATGGCACTGGGAACTCTTTTTGGTGGATGGAGAATTGTAAAAACAATGGGCCAGAGAATCGTCAAGTTGCGGCCGGTAGATGGCTTTTGTGCTGAAACCGGCGGCGCACTCACGCTTTTTGGTACCGCCGCGCTCGGTATCCCTGTCAGCACCACTCATACTATTACGGGCGGCATAGTAGGAGTGGGCTCATTAAAACGGCTTACGGCAGTCCGATGGGGAGTCGCTGGGCGGGTCGTCTGGGCCTGGATTTTAACTATCCCAGGGTCAGCAATCATCGCGAGCGTCTCTTACATCCTGTTGTCTAGCTACGCGCCATAGAACATGCCGGGGCAGAAACCATTCCGGTTCGCTGCTCTCGGATTGATCTAGCGATAGCTTTTAGATAGACAAACAGAAGATCAAGGCGAGCGTGTTTAGAGCTTAGAAAGCGAAGCTTCGAAGGAGGGATTATGGAGACCGCCGCTGGACATGATGAGGCAATAGGTTCCGTGACCGTCTCTCTGAACTACCTGGTGGATACAGGCGAGAAGCCGGTCACTTACTCCAACGCGCCGGGAGGGCCGCGCATTACGACCCACACGGGAAAATACGAAAAGCGCTCCGTCACGATCTATAACGGCCGCCTGAGCCGGTACGGTTTTTCCCTGGAGCGAGAAGGCTTCGTTTTGGTCAAACATGAAACCAAAGTCGCGAACTTCTATGACGAAGAGGAAGTTCGTTCGGTTTACTATCCAGAAATCGAGCGGTTGGTGAAAGAGATGACCGGAGCCGCGAAGGTCTTGATTTTCGATCATACTCTGCGCGCCGCGGACGATGCGACCCGAGAACAGAAGCAGGTCGGCGCGCCGGTTCGGAACGTGCACAACGACTACACCGAATGGTCCGGGCCGCAGCGCGTGCGTGATTTGCTGCCGGCCGACGAAGCCGCGGAGCGCCTCCAACACCGCTTCGCGGTCGTGCAAGTATGGCGGCCAATCAACAAGCCTGTGCAAAGTTCGCCGCTCGCCATTGCCGACGCGCGGAGCCTTTCGAATGAGGATTTGATTGCGACTGAACGACGCTACCCGGACCGAGTCGGCGAGATCTACCACATTACCTTCAACCCGGATCACCGTTGGGTTTATTTTCCCAACATGGAGAGAAACGAGGCGCTGGTGTTCAAGACCTACGATTGCGGGAAAGACGGCCGAGCGCGGTGGACCGCGCATGCGGCCTTCGATGATCCCATGAGCCCGCCGGATGCACCGGCCCGGGAAAGCATCGAAGTGCGCACCCTCGCTTTTTTTGCGCCTGAAAAGACGGCGGGGAGTTCCTAGTTTCAAGTTTCTCGTTTCTGATCAACTAGAAACTAAAAACCAGAAACTGTGAATACTAATCTATTTTCCTTCTACGAACTGTAATGGACAACCTTCTTCAACAAACGCTCAATTTGATCGGCAAGGGCACCGTCGAGCAGCGCTGCGCCGCGATGATCGTTCTGGCGGCTCTCAAGTTGGATAACGCCAGCGTTACCCAATCGGTCGGAGCGGCGTTGGATCATGCCAATCCGGTGCTCAAAGATTACGCTTTGCGTTACTTCGAGGAAGTCCAATCCGCAAATGGCACGACGCTGGTGCTAAAATTTCTCGAGGACCCGGACAAGGGTGTTCA
>WNGN01002217.1_pt1 | contig 14034 bp, 14 predicted proteins | sample 5400561 | NCBI WGS metagenome assembly WNGN01 (sample SAMN13153379, study PRJNA577476) | soil metagenome | isolation source: 115 cm soil or saprolite under Garry oak tree replicate 2 | place: USA:California | collected 2016-06-15
CGGTCTTCGTTGAGGATGTGGACCGAGAATACGAAGAACTAAAGCAGAAAGGCGTTCACTTCGTGAAGCCGCCTACGACTCAGCCATGGGGCCAGCGGATAGCGTACTTCGAGGATCCCGAAGGTAACCTCTGGGAGATATCCCACTTCCCTAAGAAGTAGGGACCTGAACGAGGTTGCCGGCACAAAGTGCATCATGATTAGCGGGACCGGTGGGGTGTGAACCAGAACTGGTCCAAATCCGAAGGCGGAATCGCTCATTTTGAGCGTTAGGTTGAAGCCGTTAGCTCATGTTCAATAGGATAGTCCATCTAGAATCATCAAGGCCATGAATAGAAGGAAGGCTCAACTTCTCCTTTTCGCCATCATGGTCCCGATCGTCCTCGCTGCCGCGTACAGCGTGTATTCGATCTGGAACGGCTACCGGCCGTCCCTTGAACTAATACTTGGAGTCGTGGGCGGAGTGTTCATAGAAGCCTTCCTGGCGACATTGATCGCGAGCAAACGTAGCAAGAAGAAACCCTGACCCCAAACCGCAAATTTGAACAGGCAAGGGCAATATAAGCGACTCAGGACTTATCCTCATTCTATGCGCTTGAGCCCTGTCACCCTAATTGGACTCGGATTGTTGGGGGTGGGTAGCGCTCTCGGTGCCTCTTTTTATTGGTTCAACCCGTTCGCCCTCCCCGGGCCAATTCTAGGCCTCGGATTCCTTCTCTACCTCGTGCTCGCTTTTGCCTTCGTTTACGGAGGTTTTGAATTAATGGTGTTCGGAGCGGTCCTAACTATTGTAGGCGCTCTTTCCGACTTAGTAAAGTGGCGCGATCAACAAGGGAACCCTCAGTAAGTGAGCGACAACGAATTTGACACCCGGAGAGCTCGAAGACCAGACTTGCGACGAGACATCTGAGGAGTTGGCGTGCCAGCAGAGGCAGGGTGTTCAGGCTACCCTCCAATGCTGAACACCAGATGCCTCGCTCTATCCTTGTCCTTCCTTGGTCTCGTGTTGAACGGGGCTGACTGTCTAGGTTACTTTGACTGTGATGTTGATTGTGCTGCCTGAGTAGTAGCGGTCGGGGTAGATGTAAACGATCAGTGTCCACGTCTGTGGTACAGCACCATTTAGGATTAAGACGGTGGCGGTGGTGGTGTTCAAACTTCCGGGTTTCACTATGACTGTTGCGGGGGCGAACCTCCAAGTCCAGCTTGAGGCAGTTGTCCCGCCTTCGCCGACCCCGGTGAAACTAACGCGTCCAAAGAAATTCCCTAGAGCAGTCACTGTTACAGTGGAGCTGGCGTTTTGGCCTGCCGGGATCGTGAGTTGTGGCGGCGATGCTGAGAGTGTGCAGCATAATCCTGGCCATGGTACATTGTTCCAGATGATCGAGAAACCCTCGACGCTGCCTGTTTGCCCTGCTATGATTGCGCAATAGTCGTAGCTCAACCCTCTAGGGTTCAGGGTTGGACCCCCGAGTGTAATGTTCTGTCCGTTGTGCAACTGGATCTGCGGCTGTTTGGTGCAGTTGCTGAGCTCTGTGTTGACGAGGGAGAGGCTGAGGTAGCCCCGTGGAAGGGTGAAGCTTGGACTGACCAGGACTGAATCGGCCCCACAGCAGTCTGCCATGCCTCCGAAACCTGAGGGTGGCATGCGCAGGGCTCCACTGCCCGAACAGGAATACTCGAAAGTCCGGTTGTTTGCTATACTCGAAACCATTGTTGCGGTGAGATCTGAGCATCCGGGTTTCAAATGAAACGACAGGGCTAGAGATGGGAACGCTTGTCTTCCTTGGCCTGAAACGACTACGAAGAAGACGATTAGGGATGTCTCAACGATCAGTAGTATGATCATGACTATGAAGAGTGCGGGGAACCATCTCTTCTGGAAGAAGCCCGGCACCAAGACAGCCTACAGGCCACGTTCTTGTAGTCAGAGATCGGTAAAAACGATAGGTCAACAGACAACATATGCGTTCCGGACAGCTCTAGCCATAGAGCAGTACTTGTCTTACAGAGCTGAGTCGACCGGGAAGAATATCAGCTACAGAAGCTTAGAAGGACCTTCGTAGAGTTAGTCCACCAAGACGTCGAGAACGTCGAATCAAAGTACGCAAGTGCCGGGTAGCTTGGCGGGACCGGTGGGATTTGAACCCGTGCGAGTTGCCGTTGCCAACTCTCAGAGCTTATTGCCCCTACTCCCAGGTGCAGTCTGTACTCTAGGGTCCGGCGACGTCCCTTGAGGAATTGAAAATGTGAGAAGATGACAAATCGAGTTTGTGTTGATGCCAGGATTGAAGGTATACAGGACCCGAACCTACCCAGAACGACTTACGTCGTTTACATTGTCGAAAACGCACCTGGCCTTCAAGGATTTGATAAAGTGGACGCAAATGAAACAGACGACGCAGAGTTACATGCGATCGCTTTCGCCATTCAACAACTAAAAGACAAGCTGAAACAGTTCACCGTGTTTTCCGACCACGAACCAGCCGTGTCACAAATACTGCTCAAAGACAGAAGCGGCGGGAAGAAACGGCCGATCTTACTCGAGATTCTGGACGAACTAGAGTCAAACTCCTCGATCAGAGTCGAACTATTCGGCAAGAATCCGGCACACAGGGTCCTCAACAAGTACGTTGCCGACCTAAAGACTTCTAGGAAGACTAACTCCGCTTCACTAAGGATTCTTGTCTAGATAGGCCTTGACTTGGTCGTAGGCCCCCCGCCTTCGTTACTGTAGCGGATCGCTGAACGGGCCTTTCCAGGTTTCTGACTAAGGAAATCCCGAGAATTATCTCCCAAACCAACAATGGGTAGACTATGATTCTCTCATCTCCTCCATGCCCGATAATACTAGCTTCCAGCGTGGCGAACGATACGCTGAGCATAATAGCCAATCCAGCCAGCGAGATTATTCCGAACAGCATTGATAGGTATCGGAAGTATAGGGGCGCTTCGAGTCTCACTCTGTAAACCGTAATCGCAGCTAGTGCTCCTGCCACGAACGAGACTATCGCACCAAGGCCGTGTGTCGTAAGGTCAACATTCTCTGGGACGACGCCCGCGATCAGAGCCCCGAGACCAAAGAGACCTATCAGTACCGAGAAGAGCCGGTTACCCAGACCGCGATAGATCATGTAAGCACTGGCCAGGGTCAGGATTCCTAGGAGAGATAGTACCGTGTTCCAGATTATTGACGCGGGCTGGAATATAACGCATGAGCCGGGCGTGGGCATTATAGCATTGTGACAGGTAGCTCCTAGGTCGCTGAGGTCGTTCTGAGTAATGCTGTAGTTAGGGTAGTAAGCTTGGGCGATGAATACCCCGATGATCCATTGCGTACTTGCGACAATAGCGAGAATTCCAGCGATGCGAAGGTATTGGTTTCCAAGGGTTCTAGCGGGCTGCAAAGGTCAAACTCGCTGAATATTGCCCATGGTCGAGCAATAGGGTTTACTCATGTGAGGGGTCTCCATGAACGATGTGGAACCCTGCATTCCCAGGAATTCTAGTAACACATCGACGTACGGGAAGGCGCCGGGTCTGGTAAGGGTCAGTACGAAGCTGTCTCAGGGCCTTAGAGTGCCTGAGAGGAAGGACAATAGCAACTAGAAGTCTAGAACTCGACAATTCAAGTTCGAACTGTAAGTCATCGTTTGCTATTTAGCACCTCTGGCCGAGGTAGATTGCACAACCTTCCTGTAGAGTACATCATGCGCCAGCATGAAGTTGACGCTCTACGAGACAGGAAAGAACTCGCATGGACAGCATATGTAGCAAAAACACTCTCTGGAGTCTTCCGCGTACCACGACCACCAGTCACAAAGAAATGGCTAATGCGAAACGTAGGATCCAGTGAAACGGCCGAAGAAACCGCTGTCGAGATAGTTGAGCCTAGCACTAAATCAGCGCTGAGCGAGCGTAGCAAGAGATCATCCTTCGAAGAAGAACATAGGATTCAGCCCAAACTACATCGGGGGAAGTAGGGTCGGCGCTTCATTATTGCTACGGTGGTCTTAGCAATGCTATACCTAGCCTGGCAGTATGTCCTCCCCCTCCACTCCATGCGGGTCCATCCCTAGAAGTCAATGGCTTAGGAGACGAGTTCCCCGTATCGTCGATTTCGTAGACTCCGCAGAGTCTGCCCTCCTATAGCTTCACCCCAAACTTTCCCAGAAAGTCAATCCACAGGCAAGGCAGCCAACCTCATGGCGGGCCCCAAGATGTCGTGTCCATTATTAGCTGACAATCCGATGAGTTTCTTCTTAGAAGGCATTTGGTCATAAGGCCGTTTTTTATTCACGGTATTCCATTACTAAAGTCGTGTCTACGGGTCGGGGGCTCTATGCCGAGGAGCCAATCTCAGAGGAAAAGCAAGATCAGTTTAGCAGATCTGTTTACGCTGACGTCATAGCTGAAACGATCACAGGTTCTGAAGGTGGATTCAATTTCGGAATTTCTGGGGAATGGGGAGCCGGAAAGAGTAGCATCCTGAAACTTCTCGAACCAAGGCTTCGGCAGAAGGGGTCCATCGTCATTTGGTTCAACCCTTGGAGGGTCGCATCAGAAAAGGTTTCAATCAGACGAAAGTTCCTGTTCAATTTGGTTGGAGGGCTTAGGAAAGCAGGGCTCAAAATTAGCCTGCCTGAAAACCTTGAGCGACCAACTATACGCATCGTTCAGCCCAGCGTCAAGAAACGAGCTGGGGCGGCCGTAGATGCCTTCGTAAGTTTTGCCATCTGGTTCGGGCTAATAGGGCTCGTCCCTCTGGGAGGGCTGTGGCTCTTCGATCAGTGGGCACTTCAACGAGGGTCCATGATTCCAAGCCTATTTGCCCAATACAAAGATCTGATCGCCATACCTGCAATAGTCGCATTGGTTCCTTCAGTTCGAGAATATCTGGCAAGTCTTCGCATTGAGCAGACTAATCCGGAAATAGAAACTGCTATCCAATTCGAGGAGGCGTTTGCGGGGATAGTATCCGAGGCTCAGAGACAGAAAGGTGGCTCGCTCAACCTCGTGATATTCATAGATGATCTAGATAGGTGTCCGCCCGCGGATATTATGACAGTTTTCTCAAGCTTGATGACATTTTTTGATAGAAAAGGAATTACCTTTGTCATCTCGGCGGACCAAAGAATGGTTGAGAACATAATGAAAGGGGACCTGGGTGGGAACCCAGTAGATGCTCACGAGTTCTTGAAAAAAATCTTCCAAGTGAATTGGATAATACCTCCGATTCCATATCACATGCAGCGTGAGTTTGTAAAAAGGAGCCTTCCAACCATCGTGTGCCCAGTGGACAAGATTGAGGATCCATTGGCCCCCGAGTGGATCGTGGACATGGTAGAGAAAGAGTTCGGTTCGAATCCCAGGAAAGTTCGGTACTTTTTCCGGGAACTCGAATTCCAGATTCGCGCCGTGGAGGCGAGAATTCTTCAGCTTGATCACTCAAGTAAGGCCCCTCTAAGCATCGAGCTTGAGAATCTCACCAACGTCAGACGACATCCAGAGCTTCTCGCCAAGGTCCTATTATTGAGAGCCTCAGACCGGTGGAGACAGGAGTGGGATCTGATCATGAACGATCCGAGCAGGATAATTCGCCTTGAGGGCGGTCAAGCCGATAGCCCTTTCGGGGTTTTTCTTACTTCTAAACCAAAATTCAGTGAAGCCAAACAAGATCCTCAGTATTACATCTTCTTCTCTGGAATAACTGGGTTTGAAAGGAAACAACTAGCGGACCCATCCTTCTTTGTTGAATACGCTAAGAAAGGAGACTTGGAAAAGGCCCAATCCACGATAAGAGGAGCTTTGGACATTTATCGCGTAAGTCACTTAGACAAGATAATTCAAGCCTTTGATGCCTCAACGCAACCCCAAGAGAAGATCAACTACTCAAAGACCGTTTGCCGATGTCTTCAATTTGTAGAAGACAATGCGAACAGGGAAAGGCTTACTTTGAGGTTCCTTGAAACCGCGAAAAAGACCCACGCCCAGCAGCCATTCTTGAACCAGCTTGATGCTTCAGACTACTCAGGAATAGTGTCCGGACTGTATAATCATTCAGAATCTATACAACAAGCTGGAAAGATGCTTCGAGAGTCGCCGTTTGCAAATTCTGACGTAAAGTGGCAGGTCTTTCGAGGTTTTTCCCAGGCTCCATCTTCTGTGCCATCGGAAATCATTGAGGTGTTCGCGGAGGAGGTTTTGTCAGCATTACAAACACAAGACGCGGGAACGATGAATCAGATTCTCGGAAACCTTTCCCCTCAAAGCCTGTCTGTGACCAGATCTAAGCGTTGCCCCATGATCCTTGACAAACTCATAGAAATCATGAGCGTACGAGATGTTCCTTCGGACCCTCTTCCATACCAAACCTTGGGGATCTACGGGTCCTTCTTGTCATCCTCTCAGAAAGCCAAAGTTCTAGATGGGTTGAGAAGATTCTTTACAGGTGGGAATCCTACTCACTTGAACTATCTTATTCAAACGTTCAATATTCTTCAAGCGATAACTCCTGCCGAATCTTTTGATCTCTTAACAGAAGGGCTTTCAAGGATTGGCTACCCTGAACGAGAGCGCCTAGTATCATTTTTCGGTTCTCAGCAACAACTTCTTACGGACGGGTTGAAGCGAAAGTTAGTCGGGGCCCTTTTCGTCGGAACGCCAACCTCAAACGCTGAGGAGGCTCGAAGGGCTTTGACTTTCGTAAGGTCGAATAATTGGATATTTCCCGACGATCGAGAATTGCGGCGAGGAGCACTCGAGGAGTTCTTGGACATCGCGGCCAGGAAGCCTGCAGGGGTCTGGTTCGAGTATTGGAAATGGTTGGCCGATTCTTCTAACCTTTGGAAGGACGATTCGGTCTTTAGGCTAAAGCTGGCTGATCTTGTTGAAAAATTCAAGGGAGACAACGAGGTCTTGCCATTTGCCCGCGCAATACAATCAAAACTATCTGAAACTGAGAGTATTGGAAAGTCTCCTCCATGACCCTTGGGCTCTAGACGCCGTTCCAGCACAAGAAGCATCTGCCCTGAACAGGCTGCGAGGAAAGCTTAAGTAGTTAGAGCCTACGAGGCTGGGAATCAGAGACATGTCCGAAAAACAAATTCTGTCTCCACTTCTAACTGACGAATCTGAAACCCTAAACCGCCTCGTTGAAAAGGCCCAGAGAGTTTTCAAGATCAACAAGAAGACTGGAGAGGTACTGCTCCTCCCTCCCAGGTCGAAATTGACTGACAAACAGCTGATCGCTGTTCACTTGCTGGGAAAATATTTCGCGTCGAAACTGGAATTGAGTTCAGTGGACAGTCTCAGCTTCGATGAACTCAGAAAACTCACTAGTCTTGAGGAAAGTTCCATCTCAGCAAGAATCTCAGAGTTGAGAAAAGAAGGACTGGCCGAGACTGGGGAGCGAGGCGTCTATCGTATTAACTATCAAAGTTTGGAAGCTTTCGGTTCTGTAATGGAGGAGATAGAGGGAAGTGTCATCACAGCTCCGAGTGTCCCACCAATCATCTCTGCAAAAGAGAATACTGATTCTCTCAATCTAGCCGCAAACACCGACGGCGAGAGTATCGTCCTGACTCTATATGCCAACGGCGCACCCCGCCCTCCAGATAACTTGTGGTTGAGTGCCGACGAGATAATCGAGTGGGCGAGGAATCATGGAAGTCCAATGCGTCCTGATACGGTGAAGAAATGGACGCTCCCCCAAGACCCGAAGCTGAGGCAATTTATAACAAAGAAAAAAAACGGAAAGACTGTCCTCTATCAACTAAACAGGAACGGAATCAAAGAGGCTCAGCGATTGCTAGAGGGAGAGGCTTCCGGAAAGAGTTGAAAGAGAAACACATTGTGCTTGATAGGGAAAAAGGGAGGATTGAACTTTCAGAGAAAGCAATCCAGCTCCTCAGACTTGTACCTGAAGACGGCTCATACGTCGGAAATACGTTTCTCAGAAAGCGTTTAGGTTGGCCCGCTGAGGACGATTATTGGGACGCTCGGCAGGAGCTATTGAACGACGGCCTCATCCAGACGGGGAAGGGTAGGGGCGGAAGCGTTGCTCGGATAGTTGCCTCCCTTGAGGGAGGAAAGGGCAGAGCCGCCGACGTAACAGCCGCAGAAGAAATAGTCTCCGAAATTGAAGAGAAAGCAGCCAAGGGAGCTGAACTCGTAGGTGACGAGACAGAGCTATACGAACCTCTGAAGAAATGGATCGAGTCAACGTTCGGCCGCCCTGTGGAAGAAGTGGGGGATTATTTCTTGGTGAAGATCACGGCTTCACCGTCAGGCCGCAAGAGAGAAAGTGGCCAATGGTCTCGACCAGATGTCACGTCGGTTCAGGTGAACACGGAAGACAAACTTCGACATGTTGTTGTGGTGCATCGAGCCAACGCGTGTCGGCTAGTGAGGTTCTACTGGGTTAGTTCCTGCAATGGCGTGGGTTCTATTTTGCGATAAACTTGGCCTGGTTCCAATAGTGTTCCACGAAGCGTCAAGAGATCATTCTTTACTGACATTCCAAACAGCCTCTCGTTTTCTTCTAGAAATGGCAAGATCAGTTCCCAATCCTTCTTGGTGAACGGTGCTAGTCGTCCTCCGTTCAACTGCTCGCTCGAAACCTTTCGGTAGGGGTCCCGGATGAATATCGCACCACCAGAAGCCAGTGAGAACAAGTTGCTTCCAGGATACGGATACTCCTGTTCTACAAACCGTCCGTCAAAAGATGGTTTCAATCCGTTTACAACGACAAACCCGCCACCATTGTATGGGTCTCCGGCCATGAACGATTCCGCAAGATAATCAAGGCATGTCCCGTTAATCACTACTCTTGGCCTGCCTACCGCGTTGATGAGTGGGCGTCCAGCCGCGTTGCCGAGCACATACACATCGCCTCCTTTCGCTGCGTACATGAACGCCTGGCCTACGTCACCGTGAACCACTAGTTTTCCATACTTGAGAATCTGCGCGGCCTGGTCTTGAGCGGCCCCATGAATCGTGATCTCACAGCCGTCAATACCGGACGCAACGTAATCCCCAACATCCCCATAACAGTCGATCTTCAAACCGTTTGTTCGAGGGCCGAGGCCGCCGCCGATGAACCTGTGGCCTCGTAGATTGTAGAGTAGAATGTTCTTCCAGCCTTGACCATACGCGTCTACCGCAAACCTGGCCGCACTGTCGTCTCCTTCAGACGGAAACTCCAGAGAATCGACAACTAGTACCTGCTCGTCAAACACTGGATTCACTAATCTAGATCTATTCTTCCAATCCAGACGCGTGTACAAGTCATGGCTTGACAGTGAGATAGAGGAGAAGACATCGTTCAATGCTTCGTGGTACAGTTGCAGTAATGAGCTTCGTTTCTTTCTCCCCGTACCATAGATTCTGTCGTAGAGTAGTGAGAGTGATTTTATCGCGAATTGTCGGGACTCTTGTCCCTTCATAGCCAGCCGCTTCAGCTCCTCAAGAATCTCCCCCACATACTGGAAGCCGGCATCCCTCAACGCGGGACGAACATACTCATAGAATCCCAACGGGTCCTGCGTACCAGGACCCTTCTGCAGCTGAATCGCAATACTCGCATTCAGAGAGACACTAGAACCCACATTCGGCAACCAGTCCTGCTCCGGAAGATCAATCGACTTCCCAAACTTATCCGCACATTCCAACTCCTTCCCATCCACACCATCTCTCACAGTAAAGAGAAAAGCTCCGCCGTCAGTGAAGCTTCCACCCCTCGCATTCCAGTAAGAATCCGCAAACCTGCTCGGAATCCTCTTATCTTCCTGCAATTTTCCTAGCACTGCATTAATCGCCTGCCTCTCCGACGCGATAATCCCGATCTTGACCGGCCCCTCCTGAACAGCAAACACCTGGGGTCTAAGCATCGACGTATCAGTAATCCCGAGCAACTGCCACGCGTTCTTCTCCACATCATTCCTCGCAACAATGAAGAACCATGGGCCGTCAGGGGACCCGTGAATATGCGTCGACTGGATCAACCGGTAGATCTTTTTCTTCTCCTCCGGCAACATCTCAAAATCTCTCTCAGTCGTCGGCGCCAGAGCTTCAATCAGATACTCCAGTGGATACTTGTAGACGCGGCTGAGAAGGTCGAACAGTAACACCGAGACCTCCGTATCAGTCAAGAATAACGGGTGGATGTTCCGCTGGGCCAAGTACTCCATTATCGAATGATAATTCGCAAAATCACCATTATGCACCAACGCCTCATGCAACCCCACGAACGGGTGCGCGCCGCCTGGATGCCAGACACGGCCCTTCGTCGGATACCGATGATGCCCAATCCAAACGTGAGCCTTGAAATCCTCTAATCGGTAGTATCTTACAACATCATCCCCAAAACCCACCAGCTTCAACACAACCATGTTCTTCCCATGGCTGACAACGAAGGCCTTCTTCTCGCCCAGCGACGAGTAATACTGCTGATTTAGTCGGTAAGAGTTCTGGTAGAGAAATTCATCCTCAACCTCACTCTCCTTGAGACCCTCTAGACCGTTTTTTCGACCAAACTCTGCGAGAGCATCTCTCTTGATCCTTACAAAATACCTGAAAACTTCAGGCGGTTCCACCTCAAGACCCGGAACTGATCGATAATCATCAACAGCCTCTACCCTCGCCTCGTAGTCGACCACAAAGAACGGTCGGATATGCTCCTCCTCGACCTTTTCTCTAATCGATCTATCGAGGTAGGCAACCTGTAAGATGTAATCTTCCTCTAGGATTTTCTTGGAGACACCTAGTTGTTCCGGGACAAGACCGACAGCCGCAATCCCTCCACCCTTCCCGTTTCCCCGGTTCCGCATCTGGACGAGAGATTGGAGAAGATATTTTCCTTCAATCGGAGCATTACACGCTAAGCCCACGACGCCGCATCCACCCTCGGCTTCCTGCTTGCCAACCTTGACCCTTGATGTCGGCAATGATCTCCTTGAATCAATAATTCGATGTCCGGACAGCGTTCCCACCCGGTTACATCCTTTCCAGGATCGGTTGTAGATCCGGCGGCCTCCAGTTCTTTGCCTTTAGTATCTTGCCGTTCGGGGAGCGTAGGACATCGGGATCTCCTTTGCTCATGTTCGACTCGTGGACCTCTTTGAAGATGGGTTCGAGATCTATTCCGTACGAGACGCCGGTTCCGTAGATGACATACAAGATATCGGCGAGCGCGTCGGCTATCTTGACCAGATTCTTGTCGTTCGCAGCTTTCTCGAACTCTCCCATTTCTTCCCGGATTAATCTTATCCTGAGTTCCTTGGTCGCCTCATCTACAAGACCCGGGGATGAACGGATGAAGACTCCGAACCGGTTGTGGAACTCCTTAGCCATCCGTTGTTGTGAATTCATTTGTACCTCACCAGAAGATCCCTTCTTCCTCGAAGGTCCCGGACGCTCTCTAGGCCGAAACCGGCCAGTATCGATCGTAACCGCTTCGACCATGCGGTGAAGAGATTGACGATCTTCGTCTCCCCCCACTCAGGCTCGATGAGCCGTGACAGCTCCGGGTCCGTTGTCGTAATGCCTACCTGGCACCCTCGCCCTCTTTCGCAATTTCCACAATGCGTGCAACCGACGGCCACTGCTTCAGCAGTCGCCACTACACAACCATCGGCACCTAATGCAATCGACTTCGCTACATCGTCAGCTGTCCTGATACCTCCGCTTGCAATGAGTACAATGTCGTCCCGGACACCTTCAGAGACTAGGTAATCGTGGACCTTTGGAATCGCATACTCGATCGGCATTGCAATGTTTTTCTTCGCGATCTCCGGCGCTGCCCCCGTCCCACCATACCCACCGTCGATATGGATGATGTTCGCCCCAGTATAGTAACTCCCAATCGCCACCATGTCAACATCCGTCGGCGTGGACACTTTCACCGATACGAGCGCGCGAGGATTAACGGTCTTGATCCAGTCAACGTGCTTCTTGTGATCCTCCACCGAATAGACACTATGGAACGGGAACGGGGAGTAGAGACTGGTAAACATGGATGATTCCCTCATCTTCGCAACTTCCGACGTCACCTTGTCAGCCAGCAAATGCCCGCCGAGACCCGGTTTCGCGCCTTGAGCGTACTTGAACTCGACAATCGGCGCGTATTGTATCGTCTCTTCCCGGACCCCGAACATCCCCGTCGCGACCTGCGTAATCACATGATCCCGATACGGAACAATAGCATCCGGATAACCACCCTCACCAGTAGACGTGTACGTCCCGATCTTCTTCGCCGCCCGCGCCCGCGCAAGCATAAAGTTGAGACTAATCGATCCAAAAGACATACCCCCACCATAGATCGGCAAAGGAATCTCGATCTTCTTCCCAACCTTTCTCTTGTTCATCGAGATCGAAAGATCAATTTTCTCTGATCCAACCTTGGGGAAACCATTGTTCTTCCATCCCAGAACATCAAAACCCCCACCCGAATCCCCCGTCTTATACTCCAAACCATTCTTCGGCAAATCCCCCGTCAATGCCATTTCATAGGTCGCGAGTATCAGCTCCGCGGTCCAGCGCTTGTTCCCCAGCCCCGCCGGCAAACCATGACGCAAGGTCGGAAGAACCTCTAGCCCATGATGGATTCTTTCCGAATGTTTTTCGACAATCAGTTCTTGGTTGCCCATGCTATCCCCTTGAACGACTGCTCCCGCAGCTCCGCGTCCATCATCGACCGGCCAATATCCCCGCGCAAGCGCCGGACATCGCGCATGCCCATGGCGCTGAGAATCTCGATCAATTGATCATGCCAGACACCGAAGAGATTCACTAGACGCTGGGTACCCCACGCTAGGTCAATTTTTCTAGGTCTCAACTGGTATGTGTCCCTCTTCCGTGTCTCACCCAGAAACTCTGCCTGCAACGCAACCAGAACAGTCGTATCAATCCCGACGAGATCCGCACCACAGATGATCGCCTTGGGAACATGCTCAGCCAAAGTAATCCCCCCACTAGCGATAATCGTCACCTGGTCCCGCAACCCCTTCTCGCGATAACAATCGAGGACGGGAGACTATCCGACAGTTTCTCGAACAAATCCGATCTCTCACCATCATACTCGACAATACCCGGCTTCAATTCCAACGTCTCGTCGATGCTGTTGTCGTCCGCAATCGGAATCATCCTCTCTCGGTAATCTTCGCCTCTCGTTTGGTCGTGGGTGACAAAGAATGTCCCAAGCGTCCTTGCCGCCTTTCCAACAGCGTTCCAGACATCAAATTCCAACGCCGGGAGATCATCGAAAATTATTGGAACAGGAACGTCCACAGTCGAAGGAGCATGATCTATCTTACCAAAATTCACACTAGTAGCTTTCCTGCCAATATCAACACATGTCGAAATATACTCGCGACCATACACACCATCTCTCGTGGGACGAACAATCTCTGACATGTCCGTCCAGATCCCATCAAAACCCTCGCCACCAAACGCGCCCTTGTACCCCATCCCCTTGACCGGAATCTTCCCAGTCGACGCCTCATTCCAGATAGTGAACACGGCCTCAGGCGTCCAGAACGAATCACCCAGCCTCTTGTATTCATCGCCGCAAGCCGCACCTTACGCGCACTCACGTCAAACTTGTTCGGAATCTGATACACATGAGGAGCCGGTTTGGTTTCTATCCTGAAACGCTCATACTTAGAGGGCTTAATGGTTTGAGTGTCCAAGTACCATGCCCTCTACAAACGCACAGGATGGGGGAAATCTATCGAACAAATATAAGCTCTCTGTGAGTTCGACCAAACATTCGTCCAGGAATTCTTAAGGTCGCTTGTACGCTCACTATGCGCCCTATGGGCGACTTAGCCATCGTTAGTGGAGGAAGCGCTGCGCGAAGCTTCTCCACCTATCATTCTCAATGGATACTTACGGTCCCAGTTTACAGTTACATACGCTTTAGGCAGAACCCTCTGTCTGTTTTTCGCGAAGCAACGCTGTAGATGGTCGCTCTCTATCCTCTTCCACGGGAACGGTGATCGAGGTGCCTCACCGGAGGATCAAAGCCACCTTGACT
>WNGN01001872.1_pt1 | contig 14030 bp, 14 predicted proteins | sample 5400561 | NCBI WGS metagenome assembly WNGN01 (sample SAMN13153379, study PRJNA577476) | soil metagenome | isolation source: 115 cm soil or saprolite under Garry oak tree replicate 2 | place: USA:California | collected 2016-06-15
TCAGCCAAAGGTTTGATTATGCAAAGCTCACTGGATTCGACGCGTCTACGCCAGAAACGACCCCGACTCAAACTGGATACGAAAGAGTACGCGATCCTCCGGACACGCGTGCTCGAGCGAGATGGCTGGCGGTGCCAAGCGTGCGGTTGCATGGAAGGCCTGGAGGTCCATCACATGAAACCCAGGAGCCGACTCGGTGACGATGTGATGGACAACTTGATTACGCTTTGCGCCAGCTGTCATGGCAAATGTCACGGAGGGCGCCAGTAGAAACAACTCTGCTTCTGTCCGACCGCGGCGCCTTGAGCACACCCTGCACGGCAAATCTCACTTCCTTGAGTGCTAGATTTTGCCAGAGACTTGCGCTCGGTGTGGAACAGGAGTACCGGGGCCGATCAATTGATTTATAACGGGAGATCTCTCTCGGGCCGCGAAACTTTGCCTGTCATACCCTTAATCGGAAATCGGAGATGTTATACTTTTTAGGCGGTAAAAAGGATAATTCATGATTGGACGCCATAGAATCATTAATATTGTTGGGGCACGTCCAAATCTTCCCAAAATTGCTCCGCTCATTCGTGAGATGCAACGTCATCCACAGATCGAGCCCTTACTCATCCATACTGGTCAGCATTACGACGAAAACCTTTCGAAGATCTTCTTTCGTCAGATGGGCATCCCCGAACCACACATGAATCTTGGCGTTGGTTCCGGTACTCACGCAGAACAAACTGCAGAAATTCTTAAGCGCATTGAGCCTATCCTTCTCAGACAGCAACCCGATCTCGTCCTAGTGGTGGGGGACGTTAATTCTACAATTGCCGTATCCTTGGCGGCTGTCAAACTGGGAATCCCTGTGGCCCACGTGGAAGCTGGCCTGCGTAGCTTTGATCGCTCCATGCCAGAAGAAATAAATCGAGTTCTTACGGATGCTTTAGCCAAATATCTTTTTGCCACGGAAGATGACGCGGTCGATAATTTGCTCAGAGAGGGACGACCCCGCGAATTTATTCATCTCGTGGGGAACGTCATGATTGACTCGCTCCTTCAATTCCTTCCCCTCGCCCAACAGTCTCGCATCGGTGATGAGCTCGGACTCCGCAATGGTAAATGTTGGCAATCCTTTGGCGTTCTGACGCTTCACCGCCCTTCGAACGTTGATTCTTCGGAAAAACTTGCTGAGATCCTCGGCGCTATGGATGCGATTGCACAGCAGGTGCCTATTGTGTTCCCCGTGCATCCGCGCACTCAGCAGCGCCTCAGCCAGAGCGGCATCAAACACCACCCGCAACTCCGCCTCATTCAGCCACTGGGATATCTCGATTTTCTCTGCCTACTCAGCAAGGCAACCCTGGCTTTGACCGACTCGGGCGGCATCCAGGAAGAAACCACGGCTCTCGGGGTTCCTTGCTTGACGCTGCGCGAGAACACTGAGCGCCCGGTCACAGTCTCCCGGGGCACAAATGTAATCGTAGGAACAAACCCTTCCAAAATCGAGGCGGCTACTGAGCAGATTCTCCGAGGAGACGGTAAGAGGGGCCAAACGCCGGCACTCTGGGATGGCCATGCCGCCGAGCGGATAGTGGAAATTATCCTCCAAGATAGGCTTGTGTAAGTAGCCACACAGATATTTTGTAAGAGAACGGGAGATCAAAAACCAACCGACTCTCATAAGCGTCGGTAGATGAAACGGGGTCAGACCAAAGACGGCTGTGCGGAAGGAAGTGCCAGGAAAAAGTGGAACGCTATTTAGCAGGTCTTGCGGAGGATCGGAAACTCCACGGGGAGAAAGACATTTGCAGAGACGGACGGCGTGAACCGAATCTAGTCAGCGCTACGACTGGCCACGATACCTTTGGAAACGAAACAGCGTTCCAGTTGAGCATGCCAGTCTGGCAGTGCGATGCCGAAAGTTTGAATCAGGCGGGTGTTCGAAAGAATCGAATAGGCCGGGCGCTGCGTGGGGGATCCAAATTCTTTCGTGGAAATGGGGATAACATTTCGTGCAATCAACGGGCGTTCCTTGGTAGTCACAGCGAGCCACTCTGGAGTGTGTGATGTGGCCTTTGCTTCCTCAAGTATGGTTTTGGCGAAGTCATACCATGTCGTTTGATCTGCCGCGCTCATATGGTAGGTTCCACTGACGTCGGAAAAACCAAAACCGCGGTCATTCCTCTCACATTTGCTGGTCAGGATTTTGGTCGTTATGGCCGCCACATCTGAAGCGCAGGTTGGCGCTCCAACCTGATCAGATACGATTCTTAATTCTTCCCGTTCGGTTGCGAGGCACAAAATCGTCAGGAGAAAATTGCGCCCCCGCGTGGCATAGATCCAGGACGTCCGAAATATCAGGTGTGTCGCACCTGAACCGCGAATAGCCTGTTCACCGGCAAATTTAGTCTTTCCGTAAACGTTGATCGGATTTGCGGAATCTGCCTCATCGTAGGGTAATTTCTTCGTCCCGTCGAACACGTAGTCGGTCGAGTAGTGGACCAGAACTGCACCAACCTTCTTGGCTTCCTCGGCCATCAGTCCGGGGGCTTCCGCGTTGACGGCTTGCGCCGCCGTTTCGTCTGTTTCCGCTTGGTCAACAGCGGTATATGCGGCAGCATTGACGATAAGTTGCGGCCGAACTTCTCGTATTGTGTGGCAAATGTCAGAAGGGTTCGAAAGATCCAATTGATCGTGGCCGAGCGCAACCACTTCGCCCAGTTGGGGCAAGAGACGCAAGAGTTCCCCACCAACTTGGCCGTTCTTTCCGATCAGCAAGATTGCGGGTTTCATTCCGCCAGATTCCCAGGTAGAAGTTCGGCAGGAACTTGAGCGAGGGTGGGATACTTTGCGTCTTTCTCCGAAACAATCGGCGCGCTCACGCCCCAGCGTATTTTTAGGTCTGAATCATTCCAGACGATGCCATGCTCGTCTGCTGGTACGTAGTAGTCGCTGCATTTGTACAGGAAATGAACAGTATCCGTGAGCGTTAGGAACCCGTGCGCGAACCCAATCGGAACATAAATCTGATTTTGCTCTTTCACGGAAAGAAGCACGCTTGTCCATTTTCCGAAGGTAGGTGAGCCGACTCGAATGTCAACTGCAACGTCCAGCGCTTCGCCTTCCACGACACGGCAGAGTTTCGCCTGTGGGCGACGAAGTTGGTAGTGAAGACCGCGGAGTGTCCCCTTGATAGAACGCGAATGGTTGTCTTGAACGAAGGCATCCGCAATGCCAAGGTCAGCGAACTTCGCTTTGTGGTAGGTTTCGATGAAAAAGCCGCGTGTGTCGCGATGGATGACCGGTCGCAGCTCAAACACACCAGGAAGGGATGTCTCGATTCGTTGCATTAATTCCGATGCTCGCTTGTTCGCACATTTGCAACAAAGTCCGAAAGTCACGCGTTGGACAAATCAATCCGAAGCTACCGATCCGGCTCGGGCAATCGCACGAAGAGAACTCTCACGATTTTCGTAGTACTTATCGTAATAGGAGAGGTACTCGCGACTGCGAACACCTGCAACCCATTGCCAATTATTCTTATACCAGTCAATGGTCCGGCGGAGGCCATCTTCCAGAGAAATCGTTGGGCTCCAGCCTAGCTCGGTTTCTATTTTCCTGCAGTTCAGAGCATAACGACGGTCGTGACCCGGGCGGTCCTCCACATAGGACACTAAACTTTCTGGTCTCCCGGTCAGATGAAGGATGCGTCGCACCAATGTTAGGTTTTCATCGAGATCTAGTCCGCCAATGTTGTAAACCTCTCCAATTTTGCCCTTCTCCAGGACCGAAAGAATCCCCCGGCAGTTGTCCTCGACATGCAGCCAATCCCGTTGCTGCTTGCCGTCGCCGTAAACAGGAAGAGCCTTGTCGCTGAGGGCATTTGTGATCATAAGGGGCAAAAACTTTTCGGGGAACTGATATGGGCCGTAGTTGTTCGACGACCGTGTGATTACCGCGGGAAACCTATAAGTACGGACATACGACCGAACCAAAAGATCAGAGGCGGCCTTCGATGCGGAGTACGGACTGCTCGGTTGCAGGGGAAAATGTTCATCGGCGAAGACCTCTGATGGAATGTCCCCATACACTTCGTCAGTGGAAACATGCACAAAGCGTGATATAGAGATTTTACGTGCCACTTCGAGCAGAACGAAAGTGCCGGTGACGTTGGTCTGAATTACTGGAGCAGGCTCATAGATACTTCTGTCGACGTGTGACTCTGCGGCGAAGTGAATAACGGCATCACAACTACGCATCGCTGTTTCTACGGCAGCCGCATCACAAATGTCGCCCTTCACAAATTCATAATTGGGATTGCCCGCTACTGATTCAAGATTTGCGAGATTTCCCGCGTAAGTGAGCTTGTCATAGTTGACGATCGAAAAATCCTTCCAGGTCTCGAGGAGGTATCGAATAAAGTTGGAGCCAATAAATCCGGCGCCGCCGGTGACAAAAACCCTCATCGGGCCTCCTGAATCATGACCTCTGCCGTTTCTCTTGAGTCTGTCAAAGTCGTGGCCTGTGCCGTGTCGATCGGCTGGCAGTGAAACTTTTTTTCTCTTATCGCGCCGATGTTACAGCCAGCCTCAGCTCCTCTGCGAGCAATACTTTCTCCCGTACCATCTTCGTGGCGCGCCAGAGTGATTCGAACGTTCCCGCGTCCGTCCACCCGCCGTCGATGATTTCGTGACTGAGCTGTCCTTCGATAATATACGAATTATTGACGTCAGTGATTTCGAACTCCCCGCGCCCCGAAGGCTTGAGCGTCCGCACCCGGTCGAACACCGTTCCGTCGTAGAAATACACGCCGATGACCGCGTAGGGCGAGCACGGAAGCTTGGGCTTTTCCTCGATCCGCACGATGCGCCTGCCCTCGAACACCGGCACTCCGAAGCGCTCCGGGTCCCGCACTTCCTTCAGCAGGATCAGCGCGCCGTCCTGCTGCCGTTCGAATTTTTCCCGCGCCCCCCGTACGTTGTTCTCCAGAATGTTGTCGCCCAGGACCACGCAGATCTTTTCGCCCGCGGCGAAGTGTTCCGCCAGCCGCAACGCATCCGCGATGCCACCTTCGCCTTCCTGATAGGCAAAGCTGAGTTGCTTCAGTCCGAAGTCTTTCCCGTTGCGCAGGAGCCGCAGAAAGTCCCCCGCGTTGTTGCCCCCAGTCACGATCAGGATGTCCTGGACTCCGGCTTCAACGAGGGTCTGTAGCGGGTAATAGATCATGGGCTTGTCGTAGATTGGCAGAAGATGTTTATTCGTGACGCGCGTGAGTGGACTGAGACGGCTCCCGGTCCCACCTGCTAGCACAACACCCTTCATTTTGATCTCCTGAAAGTGATTCTCTGAGATTTGATTAGATACAGCTGTTCGCTCGACCCAATTCCCTCAGCGTGTCGACAATCCTGCAATGCGGTAAATAGACTAAACTTCGAATTCCAGATCATTTGCACTAGGCGGAAAATATCACAAGAATTTCGGCCACCCTGACGAGAGGACAGGTTAATCGTGGCCAGCCACTGCCTGGAATCGGCGCTCTGCAAAAGAATCATCACGAGTCTGACTTGAGTTGTCGGATTGAAGGAAATACTCCGGTACAATTTCCTTCATTTTGGCTCGGACCGGCGCCGCGCCATCGACGCACATCGATGTCCGGAGCTCCTCCAATTGACGAGACAATTCCTGCCAGTCTTTCAACGGTCCTTTTGTCCGTTTGATCTTTTCACAAGAGGTGGGAATGACTTCTTCGCTCTTATAAAAAAGTTCCTCGCTGAGTTTTTCTCCCTCGCGCAAACCCGTGAATCGGATCTCTACATCGCGTTCAGATTTGCCAGAAAGCCGGATGAGAGTGCGCGCCAAGTCTACAATCTTGACCTGCTCGCCCATGTCCAAGACAAGAATGTCACCGTGCTTCCCAATTACAAAGGCTTGTAAGACCAACGCCACGGCCTCACGCGTAGTCATGAAGAAGCGCTTGATGTCCGGGTGCGTGACTGTCAACGGCTCACGGTTATGAAGCTGTTGAGTCAGGACGGGAACCACGCTCCCGTTTGACCCCAGTACATTTCCGAACCTTACCGACACACAACGCATCCCATTTTGTGGCCGAGATGACAGGATCAATTCGCACGTTCGTTTCGTTGCACCCATTATGTTTGTTGGATTGACAGCCTTGTCGGAGGAGATCAATACAAAATTCTTGCAGCCTGCCTCATCAGCCAATCCCAGCAGGCCCAACAAGCCAAGCACGTTGTTCTTAACCGCCTCCTGAACATTGGATTCCATCATAGGCACATGCTTGTACGCGGCGGCATGGAAGATAATCTCCGGTCTGACTTCCGACCAGAGGCGGCGTATGCGCTCACAATCGGTCACATCGGCAACGCAAAAAGTCACCTGGGCCCCATTCTGGTGTCTGTCAAGTTCCAACCTGAGATAGAACAGCCCCGTTTCGCTTTGATCCAAACAGATAAGTCGGGCAGGGCTGTAATCCAGGATCTGACGGCACAGTTCGGACCCGATTGAGCCAGCGGCTCCTGTTACGATAATAGTCCGGGCGGCGATCTGGCTGCGGACGGCCTCAAGATCGATTTGGACAGTCTCTCTCCCAAGCAGATCTTCAAGGCGTACTTCGCGGAATTGATTAATGCTAGCTTCACCGCGAATTATGTCGCTCAGCGTAGGCACAGTCTTGAAAGGCAATTTCGCCTTTTGGCAAGCATCCGTAATGCGCCGCATCTGTTTGCCGGAGGCGGAGGGAATAGCAATTAGGATTTCTTCAGCAGGATTATCCTCAACGAGAATTTCTAATTCCTCGATAGTACCCAGGACTGGCACTCCCTGAATGTGGACACCGATTTTAGATCGATCATCATCCACGCAACCGACTGCCGCATAGCCGCTATTGGGCCGCGCAAGCTCCCGGATGACCATCTGAGCAGCAAAGCCTGCTCCAACGACCATTACTCGTTTCGAACGAGAGGAGTCGCGCCGAACAGACTCTACTAGAACGCGTGAACCAAGCCGCGCACCCGCGAGAAAGCACGCCGTAAGAACAGCTTCCAAGAAGTAAACGGAGCGGGGGAAGGCAACCGCATCGAAAAGATAACGGTTCACCGCAAAAAAGGCGACAGATCCAACCGCCACGGCTTTCAGGATGTTTATCGCATCACTCACACTTGCGAAGTGCCACCAGCCATGATTAAGGTTGAATAAGCGTAGAGTGATCAGCCGGACGACTACAAGCAGCAGACCAGAGGTTAGCAAGATACGGCGATAGGGTAAGGAAAAATCAAAGCGCAGCAACCATGACATGACAAGGGACACAGTCACGAGCATCGCTTGGACAACGGAGATAAATACTGGTCGCTGACGGAACAACACCAACGGCAGTCTGATAAGGTACTTGCGAATTATAGACCTCAACGTGTCTCCCTTACTTACAAGAAGCTGCGGACAACCGGGCCCTGGGGCATCCGGTTGCAATCCTCTTGCTAGAGTGCACCTTTAATCGATTTGTTAGACTTACCTAGAGCGCGCGTCTCGCTCCTGTTTTTTCTGCAAGCACAAAAGAGGAGGAAATGGTTTTCACAATGATGCGAATATCGTTCTGGAGCGTGATCTCTTCAAGATAAGCTTTGTTGCGTGCCAGTTTATCGGGCAGAATCTGTGTACGATAAAACTGCTCGGGATCGCCTTGATTAGCTAGGATCTCTTCTTCATGGCGATAAGCGAGACTCGCAGTGTCCGTGATTCCGGGCCGAACAGACAGCACCATGCGTTGTTCTCGCGTGTACGCTTCAATATAGAAAGGCACCTCGGGCCTCGGGCCCACGAGACTCATATCTCCCCGGACTACATTCCAGAGCTGGGGTAACTCGTCGACTTTATAGCGTCGAAGAAAACTTCCGACAGGAGTCACTCTCGAATCCCCGGCAACTGTAATCTTCAAGCCCTTGTTCGACGTCTGCATCGTCATGGAACGAAACTTCAGAATTTGAAACGGTCGACCGCCCTTACCAATTCGGACTTGGCGATAGAACGCCGGGCCGCGCGAGGTCAACTTGATACAGCAAGCCGCGATCGCGAGCACCGGGGAAAACACAATCAGGCCTGCGGTCGCTGCCAAGACATCTAATGCGCGTTTGCCATAATTTGCATAAAAACCATTTGCGAACGCCGAGCGTTGCTCGGAATTGCGCTCCGGTGGACCCTGGCCCTTCACTTGATCAAGCACTTGGATTGACATGGACTGAAACCGCGCGAACAATTCTAAACTCCGCCGCCGTATTTAGTACTGTGCCAATGACCTGATTGATTTCTAATCCCGTCATACCAGGATAGATGGGCAGCGACAGACACGAATAATATTCCCTTTCAGCACGTGGAAAATCCCCAGGCTGATAGCCATGGGCGCGTTGGTAGTAGGGCTGCAGGTGCAAAGGAATGAAGTGAACGCTGCATGTGACGCCGTGACGCTGCAATGCCTCAATAAAACTGTTACGATCCTTTTTCAAACGGTCTAAGCGAAGGCGCAGGATATAGAGATGCCAAGAAGTGCTGCGATCTTCGCGGACCGTCGGGATGACGAGTTCCTCGCGGGAAGAAAAAGCATCAGTGTAACGTTGCGCGATAGCTTCTCGAGCCAGCCTCATGGAATCAGACTTCGCCAGTTGCACCAAGCCCATGGCCGATTGAAAATCCGTTAAGTTGTACTTGAATCCTGCTTCCAACACTTCATAGAACCAGGAACCATCCCCGCGATAACGCCTCCAGGCGTCACGCTCAATCCCATGCAGGCGCATTAGGCGCATGCGCTCGGCAGCCTCGGGGTTATCGGTGGTTATCATTCCACCCTCGCCGGTTGTCAGCGTCTTGGTCGCATAAAAACTGAAGCACGTAAACTCACTGATCTGTCCCACTCGTTTTCCCCGGTACTCCGAAGGGAGCGCGTGCGCGGCGTCTTCGACGACTCGCAGGTGATGCGCTCGCGCAAGTGCTTGGATCTCATCCATATCGCAAGGTTGCCCGCCCAGATGCACCGGGATTATCGCCTTGGTCTTTGGTGTGATACGCCGCGCCGCGTCCTCGGGATCCATATTCATCGTGTCGCCATCAATATCAACCAGCACAGGCCGGGCGCCAACGTAAGTGACTGCCTCGGCTGTCGCCGTAAAAGTTGTTGTTGGCAGCAGCACTTCATCGCCGGCTTGAACTCCAGCCGCTTCGAGCGACAGGTGCAGCGCTGCCGTGCCCGTCGAAACTGCCACGGCGTGCTGTGCGCCGACGTACTTCGCAAATTCCTTCTCAAATTCAAACGTCTTTGGCCCCATCGTCAGCCATCCCGAGCGGATCACTTCACTCACCGCCTGCACCTCTTCCTCACCCACGGGAGCACGATGAAACGGTACTTGCATTTCGTTCCAAGTGTTTTTCAATTCTTTTTTGTCTGGCATAAATGGAGTCGCATTGCTTCTTCTTGATTCATTGCTGAATCGGAAGGCCAGGCCGTATGGGCCTCACGGAAGGCTGCCCGAATAGATAGCGCAAACCGAAAAGCGTCCCGGCCCCATAGGCGACGTGGAAACAGATCGCCGCGAATGGCTGGACGACGGCCACATGCCAATTCCCTTCGGTCTTCGCGCGCAGCGAAAAATAAAAACCCGTCAGAAGGTAGACGCACATCACGCCAATCAACACTGACCGCGCGATCACACTTGCGAAGGATGCTGGCAGCGCCACGAAGAGAAATATCAGAAACATTGCTGGCGCCAGGTGACGCACGCCCATGGATTCCCTGTTCTCGCGCAGCGTGAAGATGTGCCACTGGCTTGTCTTGAAAGCATATTTCAGAAGGCTCAAAAACTTTTTTACGGGATGATAGTAAGTCGTCAGTGCTGGTGTGAGGTAGATTCTTCCGCCTGCTTTTCGGATTCGCGCGTTAAGCTCGTTATCTTGATTCCGGACCAGCTTTTCGTTGTACATCCCGACGCGCTCAAAAATCTCCCTCCGAAACGCCCCAAAAGGAACCGTGTCAACAAATCCCTCTTCACGGCTTGTCCGAAACTTGGAATCACCGACCCCGAACGGACTGCTTAAAACGGTTGCGACAAGTCTCGCACTGAAACTTTCGTCTGCCGCCACGGTCACGCATGGTCCGCCTACATTATCCGCGCCCGTCTCTTCAAGATACTTCACGCAGTTTGCGGCATAGTCTCGCGGATAAACGTTGTGCCCGTCGGCCCGGATGATAACCTCTCCGCGCGCGGCTCGAATTCCTATATTCATGGCCGTGGGAACGATGCCCGCGGGATTGTCCAAGCAACGAACCTGCGAGTTCCGCTCGCCTATCTCTTCGATGATTTCCCGCGTCCGGTCCGACGACTGCCCGTCCACCACGATGATTTCGCACTCACTCGCCGGGTAGTTCTGCTCCACAAGCGATTGCAGGCACGCGCGGATATACTCTTCCTCATTTCTTACCGGTATTATAATAGATACAATCGTCATAGGTTGACCGTGGTAGGCTGCTTCAGCAACGGCCTACGCCGATAATCGATAGAGCTCTGCTTCAAAATAATAGTTTGATGCGCCGCACGACGGACAATCTGACCTGATTTTTTCCTCGCTGCCGAACGCGATGGGTTCAGGAGTTCCGTCTCCGACTTCGATCATTTCCCCACAAATCTTGCAATCCACGAATCGCGCTTCCTGGGCCATTTCGTCCTCCTTACCAACAGTCATATGTCACGGTGTTGGTTTGAACCACCTAAATCCGTCCCGGAAATCAAGCATACGGCCTCACGCCCGTCAAACCCTCCTCCGAAAATGGTCTGAGCAGCTTGACCTCATGACCTCAAATGTTGTCGGAATCCGACATGGCGAAGTGCCACCTGTCCTGCCCCTGAACGAATTGGAGGCCAACATCGTTCTTGTAACAAATAATTGGTACTGGCTTGAGCTGCAAGAATCCACAACGAGAAAGAATCCTCTGGTAGAAGCTCGCTTTCACGGCCCAGGCCGCCAGAAAATCCACACCCGCACTACGCAACGAGGAAGCAGCAGAGAAGAGAAGTTCTTGAAAGACCTCTGGAAAATCTTCGTCAACTAAGAAATCAGCCAAATAACCTCCTCGCAACCCTCCAAAATGCCCCTCCCTTGTGACTAGATACCCAGCTGTCTTACCCCCTCTTGAAGCGATCCAGACGTGATACTGATCTGGATTGGCGAGGAAGCGCCAGTCCAGATACTCCTTATCGCGCCTCAAAATCCAACTATACTTGCTGGCGCAGCGCTCAAACAGGTCGGTGATATCCAGAGGAAATTCCGAAACTAAAGAAATATCGACACCTTTCCTGCCTGGGGATCGGAATCGGTACAAAGTTTGGAAAGCAAGGCCGATAACAGGCGCCAACAGCTTGGCTACGATTGGTCGGCCTAGGTGTACAGAGAGGACGGGGGCCAGGTTGAGTGGGCGCACGTAGCTGTAAACCCGTGAGCTTGGGACCTGTGCAAAATTCAGTTTTTTTTCGTACCCGGGGCGCGATTGATCATTGGGTGTGCCATAAATAAATTCCAGGCCGGCTAATGATGCTTTCTCGCGGGTGAGGCCGACTAGAGTGGAGAACATACCCTGACGCTGATAATCAGGATGGGTAAAGGTATCGCCAATTTCAGCGCCTAGCGTTGGTTTCCCGCGCAGATGGACACGCTTAGGAGTAATTGTCGTAATGCCTACGACCTGTCCGCCGTCATCGGCCACGTGTAACAGTCCGAGACCAGCTGGGTTAGTCAGTAGTTTCCAGCGGTAGTAGTCTGGCTCGCACGACCTCCGCTGAGAGCCGCCTTCGGCCAAAAACAGCTTGCGCAGCGCGGAAGCCTTTTCAAAATCGGCATCCTCAAAGCTTCTCGCCTGCCAGCGGATTTCGACTTTCTGTGCCTGCATGGTTCCCTCCTTTCCGGTTCTTCAGTCTCTGGCGGCCTTGCGTCACTCTCAGCCAGACAGTCTGGAACCACATGAGCCAGTCATACGCTCCATCAACTTTGCGCAGAAAGATTGCTACTGAATCATCGTGGTAGACAGTGAGCCTAGGTAGGTCAAAAGGGTCCGAAGTAGGACCTACTGCCCCTGTTCGGCCCGTAAATGCTCCGACATAACCGTTCTCGTGCAGCACGCTTATGAGCTGCTTAGCCGTGGCTGCTTCTGCCCCAAATGGGCAGACGAAAACCCGCGAAACGCTGTCCCCCAAACGCATCAGTAACGCCCGCCTCGAGTCCGAAACTTCGCGCCGCATTTCTTCCGGCTCAAGCTCGCTGAAGTCAGCATGCGTGCAGGAGTGGGAAGCCATCTCCATCCCCGCAGCGTTCATTTCCAGCACATCCGTCCACCTCAGCGGCTCCCATATATGACTATCCTCAATGTGTGAACGATCAGTCCGCTTCGTGGATAGCCAAGCGAAGCGGCGGCCACTCCCAATGTAGTCGGTGACGACAAAAAATGAGGCCCTGAATCCACAGCGCTGTAACTCACAGAAAGCATTGGAGAAATTGTTGCGGTACCCGTCATCGAACGTAATGCATACGGTCTTTGGTGGGAACTCTCGTCGATCCTGCAATCGCTGAATGACTTCGCCAGCGGTCACAACCGTATATCCTCCCTCGACCAAAGCTCTCATGTGCGCCGCAAACAAGGTGGGCGGGACGTCCAGATCTGCTTGCCAATGTCCGCTTTGCATCTCGCAAATCCGATGATAGACAACCACTCGCACGCGGCTTGGGGACCAGAAGCGGTTTCGAATAAGGACAAGAGGATGTAAGCACGCGCCGACGATGTTGCAAGCAGTGTAAGCCGCCATCTTGACCAGGGCGCGAACTCTCCGCCGATCCCATTGTTCCAACACGATTCGATAAGATTTCACGGCTGTTCAAAAATCGGGTTAGGCCAGGTCAGACAGATACTTCGATATGACGTAGTGTAGTGCTTCTCTTTTGCGCTTGTATGTCGACTTGGTCAGCTGAGAATGGGTCGAGCCATGCTCGCGGTGGTACACCCGCAATCTAGTATCGTGAAGAACGGATAGAGCTAGTCGGCGACAGATCTCGGCAACGGAAAACTCTTCCACGTAGAGCAAAAGCCCATCATCAATTTCCCCTCCAAGTTCAAAGTATCTGCGGCTAAATATAACGAACGCCCCATGCGGAGAGTAGATGGAATGCAATGCCAGCTGTGGAGAAGTCCCCTGTTGACTGGAAATCAAAACTCTGAATTTTTCTCGCGCCAGCCGAACTGGCGCCGACAGAGCCGTCTTAAAGAGCATCAGGTAATAGTTCGAAAACCATATCCGGAGTTTCAGGAGTTTCTTCTTATCCGGTCGTTCCTTCAGGAACGGGTTCTGATCCAGACGAGTTCGCTCGGACCGGATCTCCGGAGCCAACGCGCCTACCGCAGTGGGGTCGTGTTCGAACAGCTTCGAAAAAAAATCTCCATCCTGGATCACGATATCGTTATTACAAACGATAACCCAGTCAGGAAGAGATTTCCGGCTGCCTAAGTACTCTCGCAAGGCCCACTTTGCTGCCCCAAAATATCCACGGTTCATTGTGGATTCCAATAACTGCACATTTTCGAGATTAGACATTGCAGCCCGGATCGCCGACGGCGAACCGTCAGTGGAGAAATTATCGACAACCGTCACATCAATTTCGGAAAACCCTTTGAGACGTCGCAGGCTCTCCAGCAACCTCAAAGTGTCTGCCGCGCCTCGGTAGTTGACAGTTATGACCAGAGCCTTTGCGTTGGTGGTGCGATAATTCATAGACCTTTACTGAGTTTTTTCGCGGGGTCCCATCATGTTAGATGAATGGTGGCAGCAGGAGGCTGTCCGAGCCTTTTCAAAACGTGACCGCCTGCCAGCTTGAAATGAGACCTAAGAATAATCGCTGCGACCAACCAGGCTAGTACAAGGCCGTTGTAAGTGAAGAGCGATGTCAGCGGGGAGCACAGGATGAACGCATAGTACCCAGACGCGAACAAAATTGGG
>WNGN01002101.1_pt1 | contig 14026 bp, 10 predicted proteins | sample 5400561 | NCBI WGS metagenome assembly WNGN01 (sample SAMN13153379, study PRJNA577476) | soil metagenome | isolation source: 115 cm soil or saprolite under Garry oak tree replicate 2 | place: USA:California | collected 2016-06-15
AACGGGATCGTTTGGGCGGAACAAGTGGGTACCGGCGGGGCGGCGGTGTTGCGAGCCTACGATGCAACAAATCTGGCAACAGAACTCTACAACAGCACCCAGGCCCCTAGCTCGCGCGATCAATTCGGCACGAGCAACAAGTTTGTGACCCCAACAATTGCCAACGGTAAAGTATATGTCGGCACTACGAGCGGCGTGGGCGCTTTTGGTCTGCTGAGTACGCCGACTCCGACACCGACTCCTACGCCGACGCCGACGCCGACCCCGGCACCGACGCCAACTGCAACTCCGACACCGACTCCCACGCCCACGCCCACGCCAACTCCAACGAGCGGGGCGGCGGTGATGCTTAGTCCGCCCCCGGGCTCCACCTTTAGTTCGTCCAGTGTGACTTTTACCTGGAGCGCGGGTAGTGCCACCGCTTATTTCCTTTTCGTCGGCAGCTCGCTACACGGCGCCGATATTTACAACTCTGGTCAAGTGACCGTGCTTTCGAAAACAGTAAATAACATTCCCGCTGATGGGCGCACGATTTATGTGACACTAGGTTCCAAAGTTAACGGGACTTGGACCGTAAACTACTACACATATAAAGCTTTCAATCCATCTGCTACTCCTACCCCGACTCCAACATCTACTCCAACTCCAACACCTACTCCGACTGCGACACCCACACCTACCGCGACGCCAACTCCAACACCGACTCCCACCGGTGCGGCAGTGATGCTTAGCCCGCCACCAGGATCCACCTTTAGTTCGTCCACCGTTACCTTCACCTGGAGCGCCGGCAGCGCCAGCGCCTACTTCCTTTTCGTAGGTAGCTCGCTACACACCGCCGATATTTATAACTCCGGCCTGGTGACCGTGCTTTCGAAAACGGTCAGTAACACCCCCACTGACGGGCGCACGATTTACCTTTCAAGTAATGGCCATCGTCACGGCGCTGCCGGGTTAGCGGTTCGCCACGGCGAATCCGTCCTTTGGCGGATCAGCAGCCGGCCGGCTTCGTCCGAGCAGAATTAAAACCAACGCGATCACTGGTCGTGACGCGAAATGTTTTTATGAACACCATAGCTACGAACAGGATTTTGCTGATTCTGGTCTTCGCCTGCGCGATCTTCGCTGGCAACGGAGAGGCGCGCGCGACCAGCCGAGGCGCGCGTCTCATCGTGCAACGAGCGCCGAACTTTGGAAACGATCGTGTCGTCCAATTGTGGATCGACCGCCGAAAAGTCGCTGAGATTCCACGAGACCAGCATTACGAAGGATTCGTGCCGGGCGGGCATCATACCTTGGGCGTGCTTAGCCTGCCGAATACCGAGTCGCGCCAGCCCACAGCGATCGGTCTGACCCTAAGATCCGGGCGGACCTACATATTCACCGCAACATGGGATTCGGTTCGCGGTACCGTTCTGAAAAGATCGACATCGGCCAGCGACACGACGGCGGTGAAAATGCCGCGTTAACCGTCAATCGCGGTGAAGAGGCCGGGTAGTGGCCCGACTATCGCCCATTATCGGGATGAAATCGTCGCGAGACGTGCGAGTCGGCGAAAGTCCGTCGGTTGATATCACGTGGCTGTATTCTGGCCGCGGCAGCGAACCGCCGAAAGAGCGCAGCCCGGCGCTGGGCCGTGTCAGAGTGAGCGAAGTAAAGTGCGCCGTTTTGAGATAGTGTGCGTGTTAATTTCATGTATGTCTCCGGTCCCGGGGGAGAGTGGCCGATGGCAGATCGATCGGCGCAACCAGTCTACATCAGAAACGAGGGTAACCTAAGGTTATTTAGAGGTGAGAAGACAGAGGTCAGAAATCAGAAGTCGGAAATAGAGTGCGGTCAGGCCGTTTCCGAGTAGATTGGCGTGTGCCGACTTATATTTACGAGACCACCGATCCGACCAAGCCGATCCGAAACTTCGAAGTTAAGCAAAGCGTCCACGACGATCCGCTCGAGAGTGATCCGGAAACTGGCGAGGCGGCGCGACGAATAATCTCGGCCGGCTATAATCTTCTGATTCGCGGTAAATCTGTTGGTCCTTGTGTCGGCTCGGTTGGGTCACACTGACTTCGTCAGTTCTTAGTTATTGGTTAGAAGTCAGCGGGCAGAAGTCGCAGAACTTTTCGAAACGCCGAGAGCTCAAAATCTAAAACCAGAAAACGTATGAAACATTTTACATTGCTTAGTTTAATCTTGATGTCGTTGGAATCAGGAAAAGCCATGCTCGAGCTAAAACCGTAGCCGAACATGCAGAAGAAAAATTCAAATACATCGGCGAGATCGAGGGTGTTGGTGCTGGTCGATGAATCCAATGTTGGAAGCTCGGTCCGCACCGTCGGGCGGGGTTTGGATTGGATAAAACTGCGCGATTTTCTGGCCGGCCCAAACACCGGACGCGAGCTGATTGAGATGGTTGTTTATGCCGGACTTCCGCCGGCGATGCCGATCTGGCAGGAAGAACGCGACAAGAAGAATAAGTTTATGCAGTGGCTGCGTTCCAACGGATTCATGGTTGTGACCAAAGATGGGTCGCCCGCTGAGGAAGGACGTTACAAGGCGAACGTGGACGTAATGATGGCGATCGACGCGCTCGAGCTTTCGGTCGAGATGCAGCCCGATGTCGTTATTCTTGTAACCGGTGACACCGATTTCGCGTATCTCGCGATCAAGTTGAGGCGGCGCGGTATCCGGGTGGAAGTGGCATCCGTTTCGCAAAATCTTGGGAACATATTGCGATCAGCTGCGAATGAAGTGATCGATCTGGCGCAGTTGTTTCGGACGTTTGAAATGATCCAGGAACCGGCACCGGCTCGCGCTATGCCGCCGCGCCAGAACCAGCAGGAAGGGCGACCTCAACCACAAAGAGCGCCGAATCAGCAGCAACCGCAGCAACAACGCAGGCCGCGGCGCGCATTTCCCCGGAGACAATCCGTTACCGACCGCTGATTGATCTCTAACCAGCGACCGCTGACCTCCGACCTCCTTGGCAGGCCGTAATTTCAATGAAGGCGGCTGACCTCTTCGCCAACGGACGAAATCGCCGTCGCGACTGGCCCGCCTCCGCGCAAGGCTACGGCGTGGCAAGCCTTCGAAATGTGTGGTGTTTTCCCCGGTTTAGGCGATAATAGGACAAGTTTTTCTGCTGCGATTTCCTGACGGGGCTATCTCGCCCCGGAATTAATCCTCGTCAGCCGCTGGACCCAGTTAATCAATTATGAAGCCCGAACTTGTTAAAGCCGCCAGTGAAGTAATCCACAATCAGCAAATTCTCGTGAACATGGTTTCACGCCGTGTTCGACAACTCACCATTGGACACCGTCCGCTGGTCGAATTCGTTCCCGGGATGGGTCACGCCGATATCGCCTTGAGTGAGATCGCCACTGGTAAATTGACGTTCGAATCCACGCTGGGCCAGAACGGTAATACGCCGACGGATGTGGTCCAGTTCCCTGGAATCATCGCAAGCAAGAAGACGAAAAAGGCGGCGTAGAACGTTTGACCCTCGGGCGGTCCGCTTAACAACTCGACAGCTTTTATGGGACACAGTCACGGCCGAGATAACGTGAGGAAACGAGCGCGGCGCCGGAAAAAAGCCGAACGCCTGGCCGACGCGAAACGGAAGCAGCCTTCGCGCGAGGCTACGCGCTCGCCAAGGAACGCAGACGGCTAAGACGCCGAGTTAAGCGTTATTGGTTATCGGTTATTCGATATCCGTTATCGGCGCGCGAAACGCCGTCGTCTGACCTTTGATTACTGATCGGCTGACCGCTGGCCGCTAATCCTTGGCCAGGGTCTGTTCCCATTTCGCCCGATCGTCAAGGATGGTCCTAAGATAGGCGCTATCGCACGGCTTGGTTAAATGGTGGTCGAAGCCGGTGAGCTTGGCGATGTGGACGTCGCTCGGATAGGTGTAGCCGGACAAGGCGATGGCTAACACGCGTTTCCCGCGCCGGCGCGCTTCGCTTACGAGGGCGTAGCCGGTGCCGTCGGGCAGCGCGATGTCGCTCAGGATGACGTCAACCGGGGGTCCGTTATCCAGGCGGTCCATCCCGCTCTTGAGGCTGTCAGCCGGGGAAACGTCGTGGCCCCAACGTTTGAGCAACCCGGTAAGGACTTCCCGAGTGTCCTGATGATCTTCCACGACTAATATCTGCATACCGCCCCTAACGATGATCCGGGTCTGAATCGAATCCCACCGCCCTTGTGGACGGGTGTCTCGAAAGAAAGTTATTGGTTGACCACTGACAGCGGCGGCGGCCGCAGCGGGCGCGGTGACATCATTCCGAGCTTTGCCGGTGCCATGCCCTGTGGCGGCAACACCATTTTGGAACGATCGTGTTCCAAGAAAGCGGCGCTGCTCCGGAGTCAGTTGAAACTTTTGCTGTTGCCGTTCCGATGAGGAGATGTCGCCGGAATCTTCAGCCGGCGGAAACGTTTTCTCTTCAGGATCTGGCACGTCCATTAAGGGATCCCCTTCCCTGGAATAGAATGGTAGCACCAGTCTTTGCCCTCAAAGGAAGAAACGATGTCGCTCGACAACCAGAAGTCAGCGATGGAATTCGTGTTAAATTGGCGGCCACAAATGAACGGCGAGATCCGGACACGCGAGTTTTCAATCGATGATTACGAGGCGGCAATTGATTTGTGGCAAAAGGTCGAGGGCCTCGACATCGCGGAAGGCGACGATCGCGAAAGCGTTCGGCGGTTTCTCGGCCAAAATCCGGGCTTGAGTCGGGTCGCAACGGATGGATCAAGAATGGTCGGCGTGGCATTATGCGGTCATGATGGACGCCGCGGATACATTTATCATTTGGCGGTTGATCCGAAATACCAGGGACGCAGGCTCGGAAAACGGCTGGTGACTGAATGCCTGGAAGGTTTGCGACGCACCGGTCTCGAGCGTGCGACCATTATGGTCGCGGACGATAATCCGCGCGGGCGCGAGTTTTGGAAGCGTTGCGGCTGGGAAGAAATTGATGGCGCAATCGCGATGGGAAAAGACATTTGATTGCTGACCGCTGATTGCTGATTGTGCGCCACGCGGTAACGTCTTTCTCCGTTTTGTGACAATGACTTTAAGGCTTCAACTGGTTCCGCTCTGCGGCGGTTTGCTGCTCGTGTTCGCGAGCGCGGCCTTGGCCGAGGGTGAATACCAACAAACCAGGGACAGTAAGACCATGGTCTGGAACAGCACTCCGAAGCCGGGCGAGACGTCGAGCTGGGCGGGCGGGCGGGACAAAGAAAATTATGCGAGCGGCTTTGGTGATCTAACCTGGTACACCGCGAACGGGAAAGTATACGTGCGTTATTACGGCAACATGGTCCACGGAAAGTTTGAAGGAGCGGTCAATGCCCATACCGACGGCCGAACCGCGCACGCTTATTTCGTCGACGGCGGACGAGTGACCGGTTGGGCGCGTGGTCGGGCGCCGTCGAGAATGAATCTGCCGGAAGCGGCAATCGTTGAAAAACGAAAAGCGGCCGCGCAAAAAATAGCGGCCGCGCAAAAACCGAAACCCGAACCGGAAAAGCATTTAGCTGCGGCGGCGCCGGAAACAGCGACAAAACCGAAGGCGGAACCGGAAAAGGTCCGTTCCATCGCGAGCAAGTCGGGCGCAACTCCGGCTCCGGTGGCGCCAGCGCCAACGCCGCCGACGGTGGCCAAGGAAAAGATTGCGCGCGCACCGGAGAAAACAGAAAACGCAGCGTCAGTATTTGAACCAACGCCGATTCCGACAAAATCAGAGACCGGCACTCAGAAGTCAGAAATCAGCGGCTCGACCGAGAGTTCGGTGCCGGCATTGGACCGGCCGGTCCCGGAAACCACCACCCAACCCTCGACTCAAGAGGCGCCACCTGTTGTCGCGGAAGGACCTGCCCAAAATGAAGAAGTCAGCAGTCTTGCTCCCGGCAATCGGCCTTCCGCAGCAAAGTCTGATGACGACGTTTCGTTAAGCACGCTGGTCGACCCGCCGTCTTCTCTGCGCGCAACTTCAATCCCTGAGACCGCGACGGAAAAAACGGAAAGGTCGACATCGTCGGCGTCGAGCACGGACAAACTGACCGAAGCCGAAGCGATCAGTCTGGCGGACACCGAAGCGCGCATTCAGGGATATCATGTCGACGAATATCAGCGTCCGAAAGTCGATCACTCCGCGGTCAAAGGGAAGTGGGTCCTCTTTTACAGTTTGAAGCAAGACACCGACGCGCAGGGAAACCCCAGCGCGTTCACCGTCACCATCGAAGACCAAACGAAGAAGGTAGAAATTCGAAAATAGGATCCGGGCCGGACTGGCGGTCGAGCCGGTCTGGCACTCGACTGGCCTTCACCGGCTTTTTTGCAGCATTGCCTCTCCAAAGCGGAAAACTCTCGGCACCAAGGCTTTTTATTAGTACTGCGGACTTTCCTGTTGTGAAGCGCAGACTGAATGACTACAATCGGCGTTCTTGTGAAGGCGCCCGGTTTTATCGTCTTTGGAGCGTTGCTATTGCTCCTGATTTTGGCCAAGGGCGCGCTGGCCGACGGTGCTTACCAGCGGACCGACGACCGTAAAAAAACTTTCGTTTGGAATAACAATCCCAAGCCCGATGACACCGCAACCTGGTCTGGCGGTCGTGACGCGGAGGGCTATGCCACCGGACCGGGCACGCTTCAGTGGTTCCGAACGGACCGAAGTTTCACCACCGGTTCGAATGTTTTCTCGCCCAAAAAAACACTCATCAGCAGTTATTCAGGGACGATGGTGCACGGGAAATTCAGCGGCGGTGTCATGACGGTCGATCATGGAACAACGTATCACGCGACGTTTGTCGATGGTCATAACAACGGGCGCTGGACCGCCGGCCCAGTAGTTACAAAAGCAGAAAGCGCAGAGCCCGCGGCCGCGGCGGAGAAGCCGGAGCGCACCGCATCCGCAACATCAACAGAAGTCGCCAGCGAATCGTCAAAGACGAAAAAGATTTCGGAAGAAAAAACGCAACCGCGAGTTGCAGAAGAAACAAGTGCCGACATTCCGGCCGCAGGACCAGAAGAATCAGAAGTCAGCGGTCAGAGGTCAGAGGTCAGTAAATCAGCGACTGCCAGTGAAGAGCCGGAGCAATCGGCTACGCCGCGAGCACCCGTGACCAGGAAAGCCGCACTTGCGCCTGGCGCCGTCCGCGCGATTGAACATCCGACTCACGCCGTTGCCAAAAAATCGGAAACCGAACCGGCCAGGCGCTCTGACCGCGCGAAGCCCGAACAAACCGAAAAGTCATCGAAGATCGCGAAAGCCGCCTCCTCTCAACCATCCAAAGCCAAGACACAATTAAGTGAAGATATTCCAGCGGAAGGGCCGCTCTCGGCTGGGGCCGAGAAAGCCCAAAGCCCAAGTTCCAAATCCGCAATAGCCGAATCCTCTCAACCCTCAACTCTCAACGCTCAAGGTGCTTCGAACGAAACTCCGGTGGACAATTCGCTCCGAACATTGACCGGACCGCCGTCATCGCTTCACCTCAGGACGCCGCCGGAAACAAATCCGCCGGCGCAAATCTCGACGCCTCCGATCGCCGCCGTTTCGTCGCCGACTGCTGGTGCGAAATTAACGGCAGTGCAGGCCATGGACATTGCCGATATTGAAGCGCGCACGAAAGGCTACGATCTGGGTGAGTATCAATTGCCGAAAGCAGAATACAACGCGGCCAGCGACACCTGGTCGGTCACGTACGTCGCGCGCGACGCCGGTAAAGCGGCCAAGAAATTAAGCGTCACGATCCAGGACAAGACCGGAAAAGCGGAAGTGAAGAAATAAGCGCTGCGCGCTTGGTTATTAGTTCACAGTCGACCGGGTCTGCACCCTCACCTGCCGCTTCGCGTCTTCCTCTCCCTGAGGGAGAGGATTGAGGTGAGGGCCTTTCCTTTGTGTCAGCAGGCCTCTCCGTTGAGATTTCAAGACTCGTAGCCAGCAAGAATCGGGTGGGACGAATCCCGCCGCGATGTAACCTGATTCGATGAGTCAGTCAAAAGAGCGCGATTACGTTCTCGGCACACACGACGAGGAACTGGCGCGATTGGGAGTACAACATCGCGCCTGGCGGCCGGTGGTTTTGGATTGCTGGAAACAGGCGGGCATTACCAATGGAAGTCGCGTCCTCGATGTCGGCGCGGGACCGGGATACGCGACGGTCGATCTTGCTGAAATTGTCGGACCCGCCGGACGGGTAGTCGCAGTCGAACGGTCGAGTAATTTTGTAAACGCGATCAAGAGCGCCATCGAAACCCAATCGCTTTCAAATGTCGATGTTCACGAGCTCGACTTGATGAATGACGATTTGCCGGACGGTCCTTTTGATTTCAGCTGGTGCCGCTGGGTGCTTTGCTTCGTTTCTGATCCAGAGCTGCTGGTTAAGAAAATCTCGCGCGTCACGCGCCGAGGCGGCCGGGCAATTTTTCATGAGTACGGTCATTACACGACATGGCGTTTTTTTCCGCAGCGGGCGAGTTTGGAAGAATTCAGAAGCCACGTGATCGCGACCTGGCGCGAAGCCGGGGGCGAGCCGGACACCGGACTACAACTGCCGTCATGGTTAACGAAGAACGGATTCACCGTGCGGATGGCGGCGCCGCGAATTTTCTGTCTTCAATCGAATGATTACATGTGGCAGTGGCCGGCCCAATTCATTCATGTCCATCTGTTGCGCTTGCAAGAGCTCGGCCGAATCGACGCCGAGTTTGCCGACAAGGTCCGGGCCGACCTGGCTGCGGCCGAGAAAGAGAAACCTTCATTCATGCTGACTCCGCTTGTTCTTGAGATCGTGGCGGAAAAAGTGTAGGTCCGAGGTGCGGGCCGCACCGGCGTTGGACTGGCGGTTTAGAAGGTCCCTTTCGATTTCGGTTGCCACCAATCGCATCGGCGCGACAGGATTCGAAACATCGCATGAAAGACCTGACCGAAGGCTCAGTTACCAAGCATTTGTTGCACATGTCGGCTTTTATGGGCGTGAGCATGGTGGTGCAGACGCTTTATTTGCTGGCCGATCTTTTTTGGGTTGGACGTCTCGGCAAGGAAGCCATCGCTGCGGTCGGTGTCGCTGGAAATCTAACTATGATCGTGCTGGCGTTGACCCAAATGCTCGGCGTCGGCACAACCGCGCTAATCTCGCAAGCCGCCGGAAGAAAAGATCAGCCGCACGCGGAACTTGTCTTCAATCAATCATGCGCGATGTCGATCTGGATTGCGCTCGCGCTAGGCGCAGTCGGCTTTGTTTCAATGGACGCTTACGCCAATTCGCTGAGCGCAGATCCCGCGACCGCGGGATTGGCCAAAGCATATCTACTCTGGTTTCTTCCAGCGATGTTGCTGCAGTTCCCGCTCGTCTCGATGGGCTCGGCCTTGCGCGCGACCGGAATTTTTCAGGCGCCAGTCATCTTCCAGGTGGTCAGCGTGATTGTGAATATCGTACTCGCTCCCTTTTTGATCTTCGGGATCGGACCGTGGCCGAAACTTGGTGTCACGGGTGCGGCACTCGCGACCTTCATTTCCATTCTCGTCGCCGACCTGCTCATCATTTGGTACTTCGAGAAAAAGTATCGTTACCTCCGTTTTCGATTTCCGCTCTGGCGCGCACAAATGAAAATCTGGAGCGCGATGCTGCGCATCGGCGTCCCAGCCGGCGCTGAGTTTGTCCTTCTCTTTGTCTACATCGTCATCGTCTACTGGATCATCCGAAATTTCGGTCCGGCGGCGCAGGCAGGATTCGGGGTCGGCGCGAGGGTGATGCAAGCGCTCTTTTTGCCTGTGGTCGCACTAAGTTTTGCAGTGTCGCCCCTGGTTGGACAAAACTTCGGCGGCCGTCGGGCCGATCGCGTCCGGCATTCGGTTAAATCGGGGCTTGGGCTGGCCACTGCCTTGATGCTCGTACTCGCCGTGATCACGGAAATCGTGCCCGGACCGATGATCCGTTTTTTCTCCAAAGATCCGAATGTGATTAACTTTGGAAGCGATTATCTCCGCATCGTCGCTTTCAACTTCGTTGCGGCCGGCATTGTCTTCACCAGTTCGAGCATGTTCCAAGGACTGGGCAACACGGTGCCGCCATTACTGAGCTCGGCCTCACGCCTCGTTCTCTTTGCGTTGCCGGCACTGTTGTTGTCACAGAAACCGGGATTCGACATTAAACTTGTCTGGTATCTGTCGGTCGGATCGCAGCTCCTTCAGGCCTGCATCAATTTGTTGCTGCTGCGGCGCGAGCTGCACAAAAAGTTGCGGTTCGACGACCACGGCCCGGACTTCATTCCGGCAAGTGCGGCCGCGTCTTGAAGGATAATGAACTGCAAGTCTGTTCTCTGCGCGATTGCGATCGCTTTGCTGGCAGTTAATCGATTGCTTCTGCCAAGTGCGGTAGCCGCGACGCTCGAGGGTCACCAGGTTCAAGGCGGAGCCACGCTCGACTTTCAATTTCCGATCAGCAGTTACTTCCAGGAATCCGCAGCGCAGGGCGGCAATCCGCGACCAACCACCGGTCGCGCACTTTTGATGTTTCCAAAGAATTTCGATCCCGCGCGTTCGTGGCCAATTCTGATTGTGACATCGACAACCGATCTCGACCGCACGAGCATAATGGACGCGCCGTGGTACCGAGACGCGGCCATGGTAGAGGGCTGGGTCGTTCTTGCGACGGACGCGACCATTCGTCCGCGCACCGATTCGGTCTTATGGCGATTGGCAATGTTAACGGCGGGATTGCAAATGATTCGCGACAATTGGCCGCAATCGGCCCGTTGGCCGGCAGCGTTTGCCGGATTTTCCGGTGGTGCGAAGAGCAGCGGATTTCTCGGCGCGATGCTGACAAAAAACCGTGGGTTTAAAATCTGTGGATTTTTCCTGGCCGGAATGAACGCCGATCGGCTAAGCGCCGCCTATCATGACTACCAACCTCCAGCCGATTTCCTCAGCATACCCGTCTGGCTCAGCAGCGGCACGGCAGATCAAATTGCGCGGCCCGGAGCGGAGGAAGGAGTATTTTATTCTTTGAAACGCACCGGGTTTCAGCAAGTCCGCCTGGAACATTTCTCCGGCGGTCATGAACTCAAGGGCGAAGAGATTCAACGGGCTCTGCATTGGTTCCGGGAAGTCGGAAAATTCTAGAGCGGAACTCGACAAAAAGCTGCGGTTCGACCAGGGCACGGACTTTATTCCGGCAAGTGCGGCCGCCTCGTAAGGAAAGTAAGAAGTAAGAAAGCGAGAAGTAGGAAAGGGAAGCGAATTCGGGTCTTGCACTTTAGTGCAGTGACAACCAGCTTTCTGACTTCCGTTTTTCAACCTGCATTTATGCGCTCTCGAATTCTTCTTCTTGTCTCAATTTCCTCTTTGTTTTCGATCTTCGCGGCTTCGGGGCAATCGTTGCCGAATACCACCCGTCTTCTTCGTTTTCCAACGACGAACGATCGCGAGATCGTTTTTTGTTACGCGGGCGAGCTTTACACGGTCGGCAAAGACGGCGGGATCGCGCGACGTCTGACCAGCGGTCCTGGTTATACTTCTTTCCCGCGTTTTTCCCCGGACGGGAAGCAAGTCGCCTTCACCTCGGAATACGATGGTAATCGCGAAGTTTACGTGATGCCGGCGGAAGGCGGCGCGCCGAAGCGCCTTACGATCTCGGCGACGCTCGGCCGCGACGATGTCTCAGATCGAATGGGCCCAAACAACATCGTGATGGCGTGGGAGAACACGAAACCGCTGATCGTCTTCCGTTCACGGATGAAATCGTTTAACGATTTCATCGGCTCGCTTTTCACCGTCGGCCTCGACGCCGAACTTCCGCAGCAGGTGCCGGTGCCGCGTGGCGGGTTCACTTCGTTTTCACCGGACGATTCGAAAATGGCGTTCAACCGCGTTTTCCGCGAGTTCCGGACCTGGAAACATTATCGCGGCGGAATGGCCGACGACATTTGGATCCACGATTTCAAAACCGGCGCGACTGAAAACCTGACCAACAATCCGGCCCAGGACATTTGCCCGATGTGGGGACCGGACAACAAGATCTATTTCATTTCCGATCGCGACGGCCGGATGAATCTGTTCGTGGTCGATCTCACCTCGAAGGAGTCGAAACAGCTCACCAACTTCAAAGATTTCGACATCAAATTTCCGTCGATCGGGAAAGAATCGATCGTTTTCGAACAAGCCGGCTACATCTGGCGATACGATTTGAAGGGCGGCCAGGCCACGCCGCTGCCGATCGAGATCAAGGAAGATTTGGCGATCGGACGTTCGGCCTTGGTGGATGCATCCAAACATGTTGAGTCGGTCAGCCTCGCGCCAGATGGGGAACGAACGGTCGTGGTCGCCCGTGGCGACCTTTTCTCGGTGCCGGCTAGGAACGGGACGCCGCGCAATTTGACCAAGACATCAAACGCGCACGAGCGCGACGGGGTTTGGTCGCCCGACGGAAAATGGATTGCCTACAACTCGGACGTAACCGGCGAAAACGAATTGTATGTCCGTGCGCAGGACGGAAAAGGCGATGCCGTTCAAGTGACCGGCGGAGCGGATACCTATTTTTACGCGCCGAAATGGTCGCCCGACAGTAAGAAGCTACTCTGGGCCGATCGGTTGCAGCGGCTGCGTTATGTCGATGTTGCGAGCAAGACCGTGACGCAAGTCGATCAGGACAAATATGGCGAGATCGAAATTTTCAATTGGTCGCCGGACAGCCAATGGATCGCGTGGGGACGGCCGGAAGAAAACGGAATGCCGCGGGTGTATCTTTACTCGCTCGCGAGCAAACAGCAGACAGCGGTGACGGACAATTGGTACGGGTCGGGCGAGCCCGTCTTCAGCGACGACGGCAAATATTTACTGCTCGGCTCGGCGCGCGATTTCAAAGCCACTTTTGGAGACGAGGAGTTCGCGAACATTTATCGCGACATGGAACGCGTTTATTTAGTGACGCTCTCGAAGGAAACCGAAAACCCGCTCGGGCCAAAGAGTGATGAAGTGGGCAAGGCCGAGCAAAAACGCGAGAAAGAGAAAGCCAAGGAAGCGGAGGAAAAAAAGCCGGAAGAGAAAGCAGCCGGCGAGAAAAAAGCAGACGAAAAGAAAACGGAAGCCGCCAAGCCGAAGAAACCGGTGGTAGTTAAAGTCGACACCGACGGAATTCAAAATCGCATCCTCGGGATCGAGATCACGCCCGGAAATTACCGAAACATCCGAATGGTCGACGATCGCATCTTTTATCTTCGCCGGACCGCCGGCGACGACGTCGGCGAAGACGACGACAATGGCGATGGCGATGGCCGCGACCGGAAATCACATCTCTGCTCTTACAGCGTGGAGGACCGTAAAGAAACGGTGATTGGCGATGTGAACGATTACGAGATCACATTCGATGGAAAAAAGATGCTTGTTAAAATCAAAAAAGATTACGCGATCATCGATTTGCCGAAGGACAAGATCGAGACCAAAGACCACGAGCACAAGATCGAAGGCCTCGACATGCAGCTCGACCGGCACGCGGAGTGGAACCAGATCTATTTCGAATGCTGGCGGCACATGCGCGATTTCTTCTTTTCGCCGACGATGAACGGCGTCGACTGGAAGGCAATGCGCGATAAATACGCCGCGCTCGTTCCGTTCGTGAATCACCGCAACGATCTCACTTATTTGCTCGGGGAATTGATCGGTGAATTGAACAGCGGCCATACTTACGTCGGCGGCGGCGAGCGGCCCGACACTCCCCGGATCAAGCTCGGTTTGTTGGGCGCGGAACTCTCGCGCGATTCGGCCACGCGCGCGTACCGGATCGACCACATTTTGCCGGGCGAAAACTGGGATAAACACACGCGCTCGCCGCTCACGGCCGTGGGCGTGAACGTTAAAGTCGGCGATTACATTCTCGCCGTCAACGGAACGCCGGTCTCGTCCCTCCCCAATATTTATCAGGCCCTGATCGGCACGGCGGACAAACAGGTGATTTTGCGGGTGAACTCGAAGCCTTCGGACGCGGGCGCACACGACGTGACCGTTGTGCCGACGGCAAACGAAGGACCGCT
>WNGN01003968.1_pt1 | contig 14024 bp, 16 predicted proteins | sample 5400561 | NCBI WGS metagenome assembly WNGN01 (sample SAMN13153379, study PRJNA577476) | soil metagenome | isolation source: 115 cm soil or saprolite under Garry oak tree replicate 2 | place: USA:California | collected 2016-06-15
GTCGGTTGTACTCGAACCCATCCGCGAGCTGGCAGTCGGTTGCACTCGAAGGCATCTGCGAGCTTGCGGTCGACTGATCTCGAAGCCCTTTGCGAGCATGCTAGAATGAGAAGTTCATGCCATAGGGGCGTAGCTCAGTGGTAGAGCAGCGGCCTTTTAAGCCGAAGGTCGTGGGTTCGATCCCCACCGCCCCTACCAACCATCTTCCTGATGGGTGGGCACTTAGCAAATTCACGCGGGGCAAAAAGGGGCAGATTAGGCCGATGATCCGGTTCTGTGTTGTTTTTCGGCAGCACGGGTGACAGCCGGATCCACGCGCTCCCGCGGTTAAGGAAAAATCATGGGGCGATTTCATCAAACGCACCATTCTCAAGCGCTTGACCCCACGTTCTACTTACCGTTATTTCGTGTCTCGACCCAGAGCGCTCGAAAATCTAGGGGACCGGCGCGAAGACTCGGATGGCGGCCGCTTGTGTTCCCTGGCGGCGCACTGCCACAAATAGGCGGTCAAGTTCGGGAGAAAAGAAACCTGTTCGCGCTCCTTTGACCGTGGTGATTCTCGACGACTGTTTGTAGTGGTCCGGATCCTGTTGTTCAAACACCGAGATGGCGCCCTCGCCACCAATCGCATAAATGCGTTTGCGGTTTTGATCGTAGAACACGTCGTCGCAATCGCCCACCGCCGGGAGGCGCTGGACCGTTTTTCCCGTATTCGTATCGAATACGAGTAATCGCGCCGGGAACCGACTTACGACGAACAACCGATGATCGGCTTCGTCGAGGGCCATCGGATAATTCGCCAACATCATTCCGAGAGACCAGGTCGCGACGATGGTGCGCTTTTCCCGGTCGATGACGGCGACCTTGCGCGATTTCGGGAGATTTATGTAAATGCGAGGACTGCCTTTCTCCATCTGGAATGATTCCGGATGGGCGTCGAGTTTGATCTCGCCACCCTTATTGCCTTCCTCATCGATCTCTGCCAACGCACCGCCGCCATAGCCTATATAGATTCGCTTGTGGTCAGAATCGTAGCGAAGGTTGTCGGCATCATCGCCGTAATCGAGGGCTTTCAGAGGGGCATACGAACTTCCATCAAATATTCGAACGCTTCCATCCTTGGAATTTGCGACGTACAGCCGATCGACAGTAGGCACGTACAAGACGCCCTGAGGTTCTTGTAATCCGCCGATCGTCTTTACCCGCTTGCCCGCCTTCGTATCGATAACTTCCACCGTGTTGTTGCCGAGCGCGGAAACGAACAGACGCCCGCCTTTTACGTCCGCCGACAGGTGGTCAATCCGGCCTTGCACGTCCGGCAACTCGACGGTCTTTTCGAGCCGCAAGGGTTGACTCGCTTGCCCCCATGCCGAGGCGACGAACAGAAATAGAACGATGAATAAGCGCATTTCCGATCTCCATCTAGCGCTTCTGCGCTGCTTCAACGGCTTCGTAAACGATCATTCGGGCAACCGGTTGGCCGTTCTCTTGCTGCTCCGGCGCGTACACCCGGTGGGTTGCTGTATCCACGGCAAGGCTGTGAACCATCTTTTGTACCGAAAAATCCTCGAGCTTTTGATAGTGGTCCGCGTCTCGTTCTTGAATGACCGCGATGAAGCCACTGGAACAAGCGGCATAGATTCGACCCAAGCCAGGATCGAACTTCACAACGTCGGCACCTGCCGGCAGCGGAAGATGCGCGATCGCCTTATGAGTATCCAACGCAAAAACCGTAAGTGTCTTGGTTCCGCCGCACAGAAGAAACGCCCGATCGTGCTCGGAGTCGACGGCCATTCCGTGATTGTATCGGCAGCCCTCGACAGGATAACTTCCTAGCACGGCGTCGGTGGCCGGCTCGATTTCGGCAACTTCGTTGGCATTCCTCAGGTTGACGTATACCTTGCGGCTCACAGAATCATATTGGGGCATGCCGGTTTCACTTTTGAATTCAAGCGTTTTTACAATTTCGTCCTTCTCCACATCAACAATCGCCACCGCTTTCCCGAGCGTATCGGAAACGTACATCTTATGAAACGGCGCGGCGTAGGTGCTCCCGTTCGGTTTGGCAGCCGTGGCAAGGCGCTTGATCACGCTCATGCTTCGCAAATCCACGACGCCAATTTTTTCTTCACCCCAGTCCGAAGTGTAGACCTTGCGCAGCCCCGGAACGTATTCCACTCCCGTAATCCCAGGTACGCCGGGAATCGCTTTCACAAGCTTGTTGGTTCGGACATCGATCACATACAGAATTCCTGGACCGAGGTGTGCGGAAAGCAAGTAGTGGTCTTCCTCATCCATCGTTAGGTAGTCGAAGCGCTCTCCCTTAGGCCCAGGAAGATCGATGGTGGCAATCTGCTTTAAGGTCTGGGCTTGCAGGCAACCTGCAAAGGCCAGAACCGCAAACAGACCGCGGGGAAAAGCCCGTTTGCTGGACAGATCCATAGAGTGGCGCTCCCAGAATCGCCGATCGAACACGTTATAACAGGATTTCTGGGGCTCTATTCTGAAGTTTTGGTCAGAAATTCTTAAGTATGCCTGACGAATGCTGAGGTCGTAACATGCGTAGCAGCAATGCCGAAATCACGAATACTCGTTGTCGAAGACGAAAGCAAAGTTGCCCGTGCTTTGCGCGAGGGCCTGGAGCGCCAGGGTTATGAAGTTGTTATCGCGCCCAACGGAGAGGAAGGATTTTTTCTCGTCAACGCCGAGGAGTTCGACCTTGTTGTCCTAGATCTCATGCTGCCCGGCCGCGATGGTCTCCAGGTGTTGTCCACAATCAGGAAACGCGGCGTTGCAACGCCGGTCCTCATACTGACGGCCAGGGACGCAATCGAGGATCGTGTAGAAGGCCTCGATAAGGGTGCAGATGATTATCTGGTCAAGCCCTTTGCGTTCCCGGAACTCTTGGCTCGTATCCGCGCGTTGCTCCGACGAAGCGAACAAGCACCCCAGCTGAGACTTGCAGACTTGGAAATGGATGTGATCACACGGAAAGCGAAACGGAGTGGGCAATACCTAGACCTGACAGTTCGAGAGTTTGAGCTACTCGAATACCTGCTTCGGCACAAAGAGCAGGTTGTTTCGCGAGAGATGCTGGCGCGCTACGTCTGGAAGGAGACCGCTCGCGCAACTCCGCTCGACAACGTCATGGACGTGCACATCAACCGGCTTCGCCGCAAGGTGGATGAGCCTTTCGATCGCAAATTGATTCACACGGTTCGCGGTGTCGGATTCGTGCTGCGAGAGGAAGAATGAGATTCAGGCCGCGAAACGTCCGTTCCCGATTGACGCTCTGGTACGTGCTCGTGCTGGCGGGCCTTTTGGGCTTGTACGCGGGAGTTGCTTCCTTATTCCTGTTTTTGAGCTTGCGTGAGGACTTCGATCAGAACCTGCTCCAGGACCTCGAAACTGTTGAAGGGATGCTTGCGAAGGAGCCAAACGGAGGAGTGTCTCTTCACTCCAGCCACCCCGGCGCGGCTGAGCCAAGAATTGGCCATTTCATCGAAGTATGGTCACCGCATGGTTCGCTCCTTTATAGAAGCGCGGCCTTGCAAGACCAGACATTAGGTGGTGCTCCTGGCCCGGACGAAGGGTTGCGCGAGCCAAGTCCGTCTACCATCCGGCTTCCGAATGGCACCCGAGTCAGGCTAGCCAGCAGCGTCTACCACGTAGAAGACCAGCGCGTTGTTCTCCGAGTCGCCTACAGCCAGGAAGGATTGTGGCGTGAGTTGGGTGAATTCGGGGAAGTCTTGTTGCTCGGCTTTCCAATTGCTTTGTTACTTGCAGGTGTCGGCGGTTATGCTCTCGCGCGAAAAGCGCTCGCGCCCATCGATTCGATGGCTACCCAAACTAAGAAAATATCTGCCGAACGGTTGGGCGACCGCTTGTCCATCGAGAATCCCGAAGATGAACTAGGAAAGCTCGGTACCGTCTTCAACCAGACGCTGGGGCGGCTGCAAGCGGCGTTCGATCAACTGCGTCGCTTCACGTCTGATGCCTCTCACGAACTACGTACTCCGCTGACTTCCATCCGTAGCGTTGGCGAGGTTGCGTTACAAGACCAAAGGAGCCCGGCGGAGTATCAGGACGTGATCGGAAGCATGCGTCAATCTGCTGGATAACGCCATCAAGTATTCGCCCCCAGGAAGTCGGATTCTCGTCCGGGTAGAGAGTCATGGAGACAAGCAAGTGTTCCTAGACGTGGTCGACCAAGGACCTGGAATTCCTAACGAACATCAGCCGCATGTTTTCGAGCGCTTTTACCGCGTTGACCGGGCACGGACACGGGAATGGGGTGGCGCTGGCCTCGGTCTGTCCATCACTCGCTGGGCCGTCGAAGCTCACCGCGGAGAGATAACTTTGAAAAGCGAAGAAGGCCACGGCAGCACGTTTCGAATCTCTCTGCCAGTCGCGAAATATTCTTCTATACGTCAGTCACAAGGAGGGTCGCAATGAAAAGGATATTGGGGATTCTGGCTGCTGTTGCCGCACTTTCAGTAGTCATCTGGATGATTCTTGAATCCAGGGAAGGAAGGTATTCCTCTTACGCATCTCAACCAGAGACTCCTGCGCCTCAGCAGGCTGCAGGTGCCTCATTCACATACAACTTCGATAGCGACGCCGTGGGAGGTATGCCAGCGAAGTTTCATAGTGCGCGCACTGGGAAAGGAGCCGAAGGCAAATGGGTAGTGATGGCCGATCCCACAGCCCCCTCGAAGCCCAAGGTAGTTGCGCAAACTTCAACGGATACGACCGACTATCGGTTTCCGCTTCTCATTGCGGACGAAGGCAGCTTCAAAGACCTTGAACTCAGCGTGAAATTCAAAGCTGTTTCCGGGGAAGTGGACCGCGCCGGAGGACTGGTGTTCCGCCTGAAGGACGCAAATAACTATTACATCGTCCGCGCCAACGCGCTTGAGGATAACTACCGGCTCTACCACGTCGTCGCCGGAAACCGGCGTCAGTTTGCCGGAGCGAATTTCAAAGTAACTTCCGGCGAATGGCATGAGCTGCGCGTCGAATGTGTGGGAAACAAGATCATTTGTTACTACGACGGCGCGAAGAAGATCGAAGCGACGGACGACACGCTTACGGATGCCGGCAAAGTCGGGCTGTGGACCAAGGCAGACTCGGTTACTTACTTCGATGATTTGCGTGTGAGTGCCAAGTAGGCGCGCACGGCGATTCCGTGTAGGAAAACTCTGAGGAGGATGTAATGAAAAAAGCAGCAGTGGTTATGAGTGCACTGATGGTCTGGTTGGTCGTTAATCCGAGCTCGTGGTCTCAAGAGAAAGACCGCGCCGAGCTCGCGAAGGCAGTGGCCGTGGCAAAAGTGTCCCTCGAACAAGGCTTGTCCGCCAGCGCGCACGAGGGCAAGCCCATTTCGGCGAAATTTGAGATCGAGGACAGTAAGTTGCAACTGTCGGTCTACACAGCGAAGGGCGATACCTTTTCGGAGGTGGTTGTCGACCACAACACGGGAAAGGTAGCCAAGACTGAACCCATTACGAGTGGTGAGGACCTTTCGGCTGCGAAAACACAAAGCGAGGCGATGTCAAAGGCAAAGCAGTCGCTGAGTGTGGCTCTCGCGAGAGTCCTGAAGGGCAACCCGGGATTTCGTGCCGTGAGCATCTTTCCAGCGCTCAAGGATGGTCATCCGGTCGCCGAGGTTTCCCTTACAAAGGGCGATGAGTGGAAGACCGTGTCCGAAAAGTTGGATTAGCAGGCAGTCCGCTAAGGGAGGGTCCAAGTATGAAGTGGATCACGCGAAGCAACGTCAAAGTGGACCGGGTTGCCTGCCCCTGGCTTATTCGACGCTTCGTTGACCCGAATGCTGAGTTCCTTTTCGTATTCGAAGACCAGCTTCTGGACACCGCGCGGAAGGAGGAAGCGATTCTCTTCGATGCAAACCGGTTTCCAGAAGTGAAGCTAAATCACCGGGGAGAACGGTGTACGTTCGAGGCCATTCTCGAAGATTACAAACTCACGGACCCGGCGCTTCATCGCCTCGCGCTGATCGTCCGAGGAGCGGACGTCAAAGGGCAGGAGCACGCCTCGCCTGAAAGTCTTGGATTGCGCGCCATCGCTCAAGGCTTTGCACTCACGGCGATAAACGACGAAGAGCGCCTGGCGCGCGAGTTTCCGATGTACGACGCACTGTACGAGTACGTTCGTCAACAATTGAAGGAGCAGCAGCAACCCTGATTTCTCGATTTTTCAAAACCCAACACGAGGAGGTTGGTCACATGGTTCGTTTCATGCAAAGAGGAATGGCAATCCTATTCGCGAGCATTTGCTTCATGTTATCCGGCATAACTGCATTAGCGCAGGAAATGCCGAGTGATTATCAGGAGGTTCTCAAATCGCTGGACCGTAAAGGCGACTTCAAAGCAGGCGTTCTCAAGGTAAATATTCCGCGCAACGATTTGAAGATGACGATTCAGGGCTTCCCCGCGCCGACTCCGTTCGGTTTCGGCGGCTGGGTTGCCTTGACTAAAGCGGCGGATGGTTCGGACGTGATGATGGGCGACCTCGTGCTTCTCCAGGAAGAAGTGAATCCGGTTATGTCCGCTCTTTTGGACAATGGGATCGAAATCACCGCGCTTCACAATCATTTCTTCTGGGACGACCCGCACGTCTTCTTCATGCATGTGTACGGTCACGGAAAAGCTACTGACCTTGCCCGACGCGTGAAACCGGGTCTGGATTTAATCGGTCATGTCACGCCCCCAGCCGCCGTTCCTGTCAGCTCCGGTGGCACGGCTCTCGACACAGCGAAGCTGGCAAAGATCGTGGGGCACGACGGCGAACAATCCGGTGCGGTTTACAAGATCACCGTAGGACGCGACGACCTTGGCATGAAGGAGCACGGCGCCACGATCAACGCTCGGATGGGGCTGAACACGTGGGCCGCATTCGTCGGCACGCAAGAGGATGCCGCCGTTGCGGGCGACGTAGCGATGCTCGAAAACGAGATCACCCCGGTTCTGAAAGTGCTTCGCAAGAATGGTCTAGACGTAGTCGCGATTCACCACCACATGACGGGAGACAGGCCCGTCGTGATCTTCCTTCACTACTGGGGCAGGGGCCCCGCCGAAAAACTCGCGACGGCCTTCAAAGCGGCTCTCGATGAATTGGGCAAAGGCGGCCCAGCTCACGGAATGGGACGCTAGGGTCCTCTTGCGCCCAGCCAAGACATGAATACGACCGCGATCTCAGTCGAGGGTGGAGAAACGCAGCCCAAACTGCGCGAATTCCTGCTCTATTTTCTCCACCTCGGAGCTCTTGGCTTCGGCGGGCCGATTGCCCTGGCGGGCCACATGCAAAAGGACCTGGTTGAGGAGCGAAAGTGGGTATCCAGCCAGGATTACGTCGAGGGACTCGCGTTTTCTCAGCTTTCCCCCGGCCCGCTGGCGGCACAACTTGCGATGTATCTCGGTTGGGTCCGGGCTGGGACGCTTGGGGCTACGCTCACGGGAGCCGCGTTTGTTCTGCCTTCTTTCTTGATGGTCTTAGTTCTTGCCGCACTCTACGTGCATTACGGGCGGCTGCCTTGGATTCAAGGAGCGTTCTACGGCATTGGAGCGTCAGTCATCGCGATCATCACGAGGAGTGCCTACAAACTGATTCGCTCGACCTTGAAAAACGATTGGTTACTGTGGGTCCTCTTCGCTGCGCTCGCTGTTACTACTGCATGGAAGGAATCCGAAATCGTTTGGCTCTTTCTGCTCTGCGGGCTCGTTTCGATGTTCCTCAAGGCACCGCCTCGATTGGATTTTTCAAATCGTGCAGCTCCCGCTTTTGTTGGACTAGAGAAGCAATTCGCGGGTGCGGTTGGAACAGCCACAGCGGCTACGGTAAGCACTCTCTTCCTGTTTTTTCTGAAAGCGGGAGCTTTCGTTTTCGGGAGTGGTCTGGCGATTGTGCCGTTTTTGTACGGCGGGGTCGTAGGGAAATTCCATTGGCTGACGGAGAGACAGTTCCTTGATGCCGTTGCCGTAGCGATGATAACGCCGGGGCCAGTGGTCATCACGGCTGGATTCATCGGGTACTTGGTAGCTGGAGCGATAGGAGCACTGCTGGCCGCATTCGCGGTTTTTGTTCCTCCTTATCTGATTGTGATTACGGGCGCTCCGTATTATCGACGCTTTGCAAAAAACCTTCAGGTGAAGGCATTCGTGCAAGGAGTGACAGCTGCCGCGGTGGGTGCCATCGCCGGAGCGGCGTTCATCCTTGGCAGGCGTTCGTTGATCGATCTGCCCACAGTCTCCATTGCTGTTGCGACGTTCGGACTGCTCAGTTTCAAGAAAATTCCGGAACCACTTTTGATTCTTGCGGCGGGAGTAGCTGGTCTGCTGCTTTTCAAAGGGTAGAGATTGGGAAGTTGTTTGAGGAAATCATGGGAGGCATTACATGCAAAACAAAGGTTTGCAGCTTCTCGGACTGATCGCGCTGACAGCCGCTTTCGGGCTGTCGGCAAAATCCGTCGCGCCCACACTTAAGAAAGTGACTGAATTCGATCTACCAGGGCCCCCGGGCAAACGGTTCGACTATCTCACTATAACGCCCGACGATCACTACTTGCTCTCGGCTCATCTCGCCGCGGGGCAGATGTACGTCATCGATCTGCGCACGAACAAAGTCGTGGCGACCGTCCTAGACACGCCAGGCGCCGAAGGCGTTGAATACGTCCCCGAATTGAAGAAGGCATATACGTCGAACGCTGGCGACAACACCATTGGCGTGGTGGACCTTCGCCAGATGAAAGTAATCAAGAAAATTCGCACCGAAGCCAAACCGGACGGTAGCGCCTACGCTGCACCATTCCACAAGCTCTGCGTTTCTGATGAACGCGGCAAAGCGGAAGCCATCGTGGATGTCCGCACAGACAATATGGTAAAGACGCTTCACTTTGATAGCGAGGCCGGGATGCCACAATACGATCCCGTCGCCCAAAAGGTGTACGTCAACCTCCAGGACAAGAATATTTTCGCGGTCATTGATCCGGCTAAAGATGAAGTGGTAGGGCGCTATCCAGTGGGTCGCTGCGAAGGGAATCATGGGATGACGCTGGACCCAGAACACCATCGCGCCTTCCTCTCCTGCGAAGGCAACGACCTGATAACCGTCTTCAACCTCGACAATCACCAGCCAATCGCGTTCCTTCCGATGGCCGGCGGTCCCGACGTCATCAAATTCGATCCTGGCCTCAAACGAATTTACGTCGCTTGTTCGAGCGGAGCGATCTCCGTATTCGAAATGGACGACCCCGACCACTACCGCAAGCTGGAAGACTTCCCGGTTCAGAAGAAAGTGCACAGCTTGGCAGTGGACCCTGAAACTCACCGTGTCTATGCGCCGGAGCAGGAAGCTGACGGCAAAGCGGTCGCCAGAATGGTCGTTTACGAAGCCATTATGAATCCGTGAGCTGGCCCATCCTTTGACATGAACCAAGTGGCCCAGCCCAACCGGTCGCAAGGTGCAGCGCTCTGCGCATTGTTTCGAGCCTCGGAAAGTGCAGGAGTGCGTCACTGCGTTCTGATGGCGCTAGTTTTGGTTTGTCTAAACACTGACACACTCTGGGGAAAAGCTGTTCCTGACCCAAGTCCCCCTTTTCCGCAGGAAGGCACCCGCACGGCGGAAGCAATCAGGGGGGATCGTGCGCCGCGCTTGGATGGCACACTCAACGATCCACTCTGGCAATCAGCTAAACCCATCACCGATTTTCGACAGCGTGAGCCGCACGAGAGTGAGCCGCCTACTGAAAAGACAGAAGCCCGTATCCTTTACACGCGACATGCCGTGTACTTCGGGATCCATTGCTATGACTCCGAACCCTCCCGGATTATCGCGACGGAACTCCGGCGCGACGTAAGCCAAGAATTAGACGACCACTTCGAAATCCTGATCGATTCGAACCATAATCGCCGTGGCGCCTACGTTTTCGAGATCAATCCCCTTGGTACGCAAAATGATGGCCTCATTGTGGAGGAGCAAGGAGACACGAATGGAGGCGACTTCGACCGGGGGTGGGACGGAGTATGGGCGTCAGAGGCGCGCATCACTCCTGACGGATGGACCGCGACGATAGAGATTCCATTCACAACCCTCAATTTCATTCACTCAAGCGATGCAGTCTGGGGTTTGAATTTGAAACGCTTTATCCGTAGAAAGAACGAAGAAGACCTCTGGAGCGCTTACCGGAGAACTCTTGGGATCACCAAGGTCTCGGAGGCGGGAGAGCTGCGGGGCATCAAGGACATCGGAAGTGGAAGACTCTTCATACGGACTAGCCCGTTACGACAAGCAGACAGGGCAGGACCCCAAATTCCCGGTGACGGGCGGAGTCGATATTAAGTACGGCCTTGCTTCAAACCTCGTCTTGAATCTGACAGGCAACACGGATTTTGCCGATACCGAGGTGGACCTTGAGCCTTTCAATCTCACGCCGTTTAAGGTCTTCATTCCGGAGAAGCGCCAGTTCTTCCTCGAAAACGCAGGGGTCTTCAATTTCGATATCGGCGATCAGGATCAATTGTTTTTTAGCCGTCAGATTGGAATTGATCCAATAACCGGGCAACAGGTGCCCATCAATGGTGGAGCAAGGCTGACGGGGACGTTTGGTCGCACGGAGTTGGGCGTTATGGAGGTGGACACTCGGTCCAGTGGTCCCAATCCCTATGCAAACTATGCGATCGCACGACTGAAAGAATCTCTGTGGGCTGGCTCCTACATCGGCGTGATGGGCATTGACAAGCGGTCGGGGAATATACAGGACAGTTTCAATCAGACGGGAGGTGTTGACACACGTCTGGTCTTCTTCAAGGACTGGTCTGTTGACGGCCATATGGCTGGAACGCGATCACCCGGTTACCCAAGCGGTGCCAGTGATGTCGGGGCCTCATTGTCCTACAGGTCCAACTGGTCGGACGGGATCTTAGAACGGCGAAAGATCGGCCGGAACTTCAACCCGGAAGTAGGATTCATCGAGAGGACAGACTCGAATGAAACATATGGGAATCTAACCTTCAAACTGAGACCCAAGCTCAGTGGCGTCCGCGAGTTGCAATTCGAGGGATTTATTCTCCACGCTCCCGATACTCGCAACGTCCTGCAAACACAGGAGTGGCAGGGCACTTTCCGCGCGGAATTCAACAACGGCGGTTATACCGACGACGATATCGCCGACGTGTTTACACAACGAATCACAACGCCCTTTCACATTTACAAGAACGTGTTTATTCCGAACGGCCTGTACCATTTTGCGCGCCATCAGTTGACGTATGGGTCCGGGCAAGATCGTAGGTTCACTTACAATTTCTTCGAGCGCTTTGGCGGTTATTACGGAGGAACTCTCAATGAATTTCGCGTGCGGGCCAACTACCGCCCGACCGCCAAGTTCTCGATCTCTGCTTCCGAGACCTGGGATCGTTTTCGATTGCCACTGCCAAACGGGAATTTCTCTGTAGTGCTGGCTAGCTTACAAGGGAACTACTCGTTTAGCCGGTTTCTGACCTTCACCAGCCTCATTCAGATGGATACGTCGAACACGCAGGCAGTCAGCGCGAATCTTCGCCTGAGGTATAACTACCGGCCCGACAGCGATCTCTACATCATCTACAACGTCGGAACGCAATTCGCCAGCATTGCCCCTGCGAATCCTCCGCAGGTCCGTGAGACCCGCTTCGCCGTGAAATGGACTTATTCCTTCGCTCCCTGACGAGCCGTGTGAAAAGCGCGTCAGGCCCAGCCTAAGGCAGCTTCAAGCGAAACCGTATCCCCTTCCCATGTGCTGCCTTTTCAAGGTGTTAGCTGTGATCTTAACAGGCCAAAGAATAGACCAGCATCCTGTTCTATAAGAAACTTATTCTTGACATATAAGACAGCATACTGTACTCTGTTCGAGCCCTTTTCGCGGAGGTGAGCATCATGCAGTCCGAGTCCAGTGAGCTTGACGACAAGCAGCGAAGTCTTCTTCTCGAATTCTATCTTTCCGCGTTAGGTTTCGCGGGCGCGCTCGTTCTCATGGAATATTCGCCGTCGGCCCTGGCGAGAAATACTGCGCGTCGCAATGATCGCCATCGCTGGCTTTGCCGTGTGGGCTTTGCTTCGTTTCCTTAGAGTAGCTGACGAACGCCAGCGGCGGATCAACTTTCGAGCTTTGCGCTTCGCCTTTGTCGTTGGCTTGGTTCTCTCCCTCTTTGGGGGCTTTGTGCAAGGGTTCGGCGTTCTGCATGTTTCCTGGATTGGTGTCCTCGGGCTGCAACTCATCCCCTGGAGTTTCGGTTTGATTCTCTATTCTTGGCGGCATCAATGAAAACACGACTCCGCGTTTTGCGCGCCGAGAGGGAATGGTCTCAGGCGCAATTGGCCACGGCCGTCAACGTAACCCGTCAAACCATCAACTCGATTGAGACGGGCAGGTATGACCCGAGCCTTCCTTTGGCTATCAAGATCGCGCGTCTTTTCGGCAAGCATGTCGAGGAAGTGTTTCTCTACGAGGAAAGCGAGCTAGCGGCCCCAGCGGACACTGACTATTAGTTTGAATCCCAACAACGCGATGTACAGCAGCTCACACCATCGAGTCTTTGTCCCCGAACGACACTCGAAGACTGTTTCCGTCCGCACCCTCAGGTGAATCGGAAGGAGTTTCTCAATGTCCCGCGCCTATGACATTTCTGACTTCGCTGCCTTTCTCAGGAAGTATGGAGACTCAGCGCGTGACCGGGCGGCTCGAACCGACGAACCCCCGCGAGATGGCCATCGCAGCGGACCGGATCGAGAGAGGCAACAGCATGCGAGTCAATCGCGCAACGACGATGACCGCTCACGCACGATCTATCACGGCCGCAACCGCGAGTATTCCTTGCGGGAGTCAGAAGTCCAAACACTCACTGACCTTGGCAAGTTCCGCATGGTTCCCGCAGATGATCTCGCCCGGTTCGCCTACCACGGCGACCGGTCACGAATGGAGAGTGACCTTCACAGTCTCAGCCGGCAGGGCCTCATCGAGCAGCGCAGCATCGAAGGCCATTCTTCATACTCAACCAGGGTTCTGACATTGACGAAGGACGCCCACCGGCTTCTTGAGCGAGCTCAACTCGTCTCCAATCGGCAAGCGCTCTACGACGGTCTCGTCAAACCTAAGGAAGCCCGCCACGACGCCGATCTGTACCGCCTTTATCACAAGGTTGCCAAGGAAGTTGCCCGCGTCGGCGACAAGGTCCGCCGTGTCGTCCTCGACTGCGAACTCAAGCGGAAACTATACAAGAAACTATCTCGCATCCCTCCCGACAAAGACCTAGCCTACGAGCGAATCCGGCTCGCCAGCGAATATGACCTCACGGTCGTAAAAGGCAAAATTCCTGTGCCGGACATTCGCATCGAGTACGAGGATGAGTGCAGAGACATCCATCGCCTAGACCTCGAAATCGCCACGCGTGATTACCGGCCTCAGGGACTTACCGAGAAAGCCAAGGCCGGATTCCATTTGTTCGCCAGGCCACAAGACCATCCCAAGCTGCGCCGCGTTCTTGACACCCACGAAATCACTGCGGAGATCTTTGCCTTATGAACATCGCACGGATGTATACCATCGCTCTGGGCTCGTTCGGCTACATCGAGGACGAGGCTCGTTTCCTTTATCTAGTCGCTGCACATTCTGGTTATTTCACCTGCCAGCAATTCCTCCGCTTCATCGACGGAAAGCCCGGCAAGCGCAGCCTAAATTTCGTCCGGAAGCTTGTCGAACAGGGCCACGCCTCCGCCCATCCTTATCTGCGGAATGGCAAGGTCTACCATCTTTTCGCACGCAATCTCTACGAGGCCATTGGCAAGGATAACGTCCGCTTCCGGCGTAAGCATTCGACGGAATACATCCGCACAAGGCTTGCCGCACTAGACTTCATCCTAGGTAGGCTCGACTGGAAGTTCTTGGAATCAGAGTCCGAAAAAGTCCGTTTGTTCACTGAGCAGCTCGGCATCGATAAAAAATATCTACCTTCCAAACGCTACTCCGGAGCCGT
>WNGN01002412.1_pt1 | contig 14020 bp, 11 predicted proteins | sample 5400561 | NCBI WGS metagenome assembly WNGN01 (sample SAMN13153379, study PRJNA577476) | soil metagenome | isolation source: 115 cm soil or saprolite under Garry oak tree replicate 2 | place: USA:California | collected 2016-06-15
TCACCATTGCGACTGGGCTCCGTCCACCAGATCCTTCACCAGCTTGTCGAGCGCGATCTTGCGGCCGTCCGCCTCCTGCGGCGGCTGGTACTCACCGACCTCGGTGAGGCCCTGCTTCTGCCACAGCGTCTTGCCCTGGCGCTGGTCGAGGATCTCGACGTCGATGGTGATCTGCACCTGACGCTTGGTCACGTCGGTGCGGCCCTGGCCGGCTTGAAACGAGATCGGCACGTCGGCGTCGTAGCGGACCACCTTGCCGCGCACGACCGCGTCGGCGTTGGCCTCGCCCGCCGGCCGCAGCCCGAGGCGGCCCTGGAACGCCTCGAGGACCGCGTCGTTGACTGCCTTGGTGAGCGTCGGCTCCGGCGTCTGGTTGTCGAACGGGAGAATCGCGACGGTCTTGATGTTCGGCAGGCCGCCGCCGGCGAAACCGTAGAGGCACGCCGTGAGCGCGAGGGCGAGGGTGCTAGCGACGGCCGCGCCAGATCGCGGGATCGAACGTCGCCGCGGAATCCACCGCCACGACCGTGAGCTCAAAACGGGCCCGAGCCTCCGGAAAATCGATGCGGGCGCTGGCCGGCATCTCGTGAACATCGAACAGCGTGCGGCTGCGCGCCTGGACCTTCCCCCCCTGCCGCCACTCCGCCTCGAGCACCCGCGAGCTGCCCACCGCCGCCCGGTAATCGAGTGTGTCCGCGCCCTGCACGAACCGCCATAGTGTGGCGCCGCTGTCCGCGACCGCTGCGGCCCGCGCCGCCCCCGCGCCCCCCGCGCCCCCCGCGTTCCCCGCGTCCCGGGCGCCGAACACGGCGGCATCCGCTGCGGGCGGTCGCACGATGCCGAGCCCAGCCCACAGCATCCGCACCGCCGGGACCAGCGAGCGGAAGTTCTTCTCCGGGTCGGCCCAGACAGCGGAGTCGGCGACGACCGCCGCCGCCCCGGCGCCCAGCCCCAGCGGGCCGACGTAGTCGAACCGCAACGAGTCGGGCGGCGCGATGCGCGCCTGGCCGCGGCCGCCCCAGCGCTTCTGGTCGTCCTGGTATTTCCACCGGAACCGGATGGCGGTCCGGTGCGCCGGCACGGTGGCCGCGGCCCACGCGACGGCGCTGTCCCGATCCCCGGGCGCGAGCGGCAGCGGGATCAGCGGCGCCAGCCGGCCCGGGCAGCCGGCCAGCAACGTACAGGCGCCAATGTAGAGAAGGGCTCTCCGCCGGTCAAGCAAAAGCCGTTGCCGTTTCAATAGTTAAACCCGAAGAAGAAGTCCACGAACTGCGACCCCTGGCTGCCGACCGGCAGCGCGTAGCCCGCCAGGCTCCCGGAATGGAAGCGATAGCCGAGGTCGAGCCGCAGCACGAGCGGCGGCCCGATCGGCATGCGCAGGCCCAGGCCGCTCGAGCCGAGCGTGCCGCGATCGAGCGAGGTCGCCGTCCAGGCCTTGCCCGCGTCGAAGAACAGCGCCCCCTGCACGCCCGGAAAGCGCGCTTCGCCGAACGGGAAGCCGATGGAGAGGAAGTCGGTGATGGGAAAGCGCCACTCGGCGTTCAGCAGCCAGGCGCGCGTGCCGGCGACGTAGCCGTACCGGGGATAACCGCGCAGCGCCCACGACCCGCCGATGTTCACGGGCCGGGGCCGCTCGCCACCCGAGTAGTACCCGAGCAGCCGGACGGCCACCGCGCTCCGGAGCGAGGTGCGCAAGTAGCGGCGATAGTCGCCCGCGATGAGCCAGGAGTCGAACCGGCCGTGGCTGACGTCGTTCACGAGCCCGCCCGTGAGATTCACCCGCTCGCCGTCGATGGGACCCGTGGGCAGCCACAGCGTGTTGTCCTCGACGTAGCCCAGGTAGTTGGAGGCGAGCCAGCCGACGCGGTGAAACTCGGTCGCGTCGCCTCCCCCGGTGAGGATGTCGGGCCGGGTGAGGTCGAAACGGTCCGAATGCTCGAGACTGTAGACGGCCTCGATGCGCCGGAACCGCGACAGCGGATAGCGCAGCTGCGCGAACGCGCCCGCCGATGTCTCGTCGTACACCGTACTGAAGTCGCCCTCGTAGAACGTGCCGCGCAGCCGGAAGGCGCCCACGCCCCAGTTGACGCGGTGCGCCTGGTTCAGGTAGAAGGCCGTCCCGTTGAAGTTGTCGATCAGGTTGCCGAGGCCGTTCCCCTGGAACGACGAGACGGTCGCGAAGAGCTCGTGGTCACCGAGCAGGTCGCTGAACAGGAAGATGACGCCCTGCGCGGAGCCGATCCCGGGGGCGAAGGCCGCGTCCCCCGCGGCGAAGTCGAACGTGAACTTGCGCTCGTAGGGCGCGGCCTCGGCCCGCGCGTACTGGGGGTCGCCGAGCTCCTCCCACGTCCACTCGGCCGGCGCGCGGTCGCGGGCGAGCTGCACCGGCGGCGCCCCGCTGTCCGCGACCGGCTGCTGCAGGTAGATGTTATAGCTCAGGTCGGCGAAGCCGCCGAACACGAGCCCGTGCTCCCGGTCGACCCACTGCGGGTCGAACGCTCCGTTGAGGGTGCTCGTCAAGCGGCGCCCACCGCCCGCCGAATCGACCGCGTAGATCTGGAACGTTCCGTCGCGGTCCGACGTGAAGAAGATCCGGCCGTTGGCCGCCCAGCGGGGCTGCTCGTCCCGCCAGGCGCCGTAAGTGAGGTACGCGATCTTGCCCGTCGCCAGGTCGAGCGTGAACAGGTTGCGCGCGCCCTGCGCGCCGAACGCCGTCCGGTCGGACGAGAACACCACCGTGCGTCCGTCCGGACTCATCGCCGGGTCCACGTCCTGGTAGCGATCCGACGTGAGACGCTCGAGCCGCCCCTCGGGCAGCCACAGCCGGTACAGGTCGGAGTACCCGGAGACGGCGAGGCCCGAGAACACCACGCTGCGGCCATCGGGCGCCCACGCGGGCGAGAGGATCGACACCAGATCGGCGAACTCGTAGCGCCCCACGGCGCGCCGCTTGGCGAGGCTCCAGAAGAACAGGGCGTCGCGGTCCTCGTACCGGCTCGAGAACACCACGATGCCGGCCGGCGACACGTCGAGCCGCGACTCGAAGAAGTGGAACGACTCGAACTCGGCGCTGCGCTCGCCCTTGACGAGCGCCCGGGGCCGGCCGCCCGAGAGCCGCTGCGCGTAGATGTTGGTGTAGCCCGTGGACGGCGAGAAGTACAGCACGCCCCGCGCGCTGTCGGGGGCGTCCGCGGCGCCGTACACCGTCGGCTTGATGGCGAGCCGGGTGAGCACGCGCGCCGTGATCGCCAGGGGCTCGGCCCCCCGCACGGCCGGGTAGTAGCGCTGGCGCATCCAATACTGCCACTCGTCGGAGAGCTGGGTGAGCGTCCTGCCGTACACCGCGCGCACTTCGTCTTCGAACGTCGGGTACTTCCAGGAGTCCCGGTACATCTCGCCGATGCGCCAGTCGCCGTACGTCGCCGCGAGGAAGCGGTGGAGCGAGCCGCCCAGCGGATAGACGAGGCCGCCCGCCGCGAACGCCAGCTCTCCCAGCCCCGGGAGCCGGCCCGCGACGGTGAGGTCGCGCAGCACCATCTCGTCGCGGGTGTCCTCGCCGGTCGAGAAGTACTCCGCGAGGCCCTCGGTCCACCACAGGGGGAAGTCCGCGTGGCGCAGCCGGGGGTAGCGGCTCGACGCCTCGGCGCCGAGGCTCAACTGGAACACGTGCACGAGCTCGTGGCGCAGCGTGTGGCGGAAGTCGGCGTAGCTGCCGGTGAACGGCAACGCGACGCGCCGCTTCAGGAACTCGGTGACGCCGAGCAATCCCTCGGGCGGGACGAACGGCAGCACGTTGGTCTGCTCGAAGTCCGAGTGGGACGCGTAAATGATGAGCGGCACGCGGCGCCGCGGGTGGTGATTGAAGCGCCGCTCGAGCACGGCGTAGCTCTGTTCCGCGTAGGCCAGGGCGACCCGGGCGAGCTCCTGCTCTTCCGGATAATGGTACAGATCCACGTGCGGGCCGCGCAGCACGTGCCAGTCGAATACGCGGTACTGGATCTTGTTCTGTCCGAAGGAGCCGAACTGCCCGGTCGCGGCGCGGGGAAGCACCGCAAGAACGAAGAGCGCGACCGGCGTGAGGTGGCGCTTCACCGATGGATGCTCCGGATGCGGTCGCCCTGCGCAATCGCGGCGAGCACGTCGAAGCCCGCGATCACCCGGCCGAACACCGTGTAGGTGCCGTCGAGGTGCGGCTGGGGCGCGTGGGTGACGAAGAACTGGCTGCCGCCTGTGTCGGGCCCCGAGAGCGCCATACCCATGGTACCCACCTCGTAGCGGGTGGGATTCACCTCGTCGCGCAGCACGAATCCCGGTCCGCCCCACCCGTCGCCCCGCGGGTCGCCGCCCTGCACCACGAAGTTGGGGACGACGCGGTGCCAGCGCGACCCGTCGAAATAGCGCCGGTCCACGAGCGCGAGGAACGCCGCCACGGTGAGCGGCGCCTCGAGGGGCAGCAGCTCCACAACCACGTTGCCGCGGTCGCTCTCGATCGTGACCTGGGGCGCGGGCCGGCCGCGGAGCGCTGGTACGAGATAGCGGCGCGCCACGTCGCGGTAGTCCTCGACGCTCCGGCCGGTGGCGATCGGCGCCGCGGGCCCCCAGCCGTCGGCCGCGTCGGACAACCGCTCGGCGGCGAGCCGGCGCACCAGGTAGTCGTCCGCCCGCGGCACTCGGGCGACGAACCGCGTCGCGACCGCGAGCCGGCCGTCGGCGCTCGCCTGCGCGATCGCGCCCAGCGCGGACACGGCGGAGAGCCGGGCGTCATCGAACGGATCGCCGGCGGCGCGGGCGTACGCCTGGGTGAGGCGATCCACGTCGGCGACGGCGGGGTGGCGGCCGAGCACGTCGGCGGCGACGCTGCGCACGGCGGCATCCGGGTGCGTGAGCAGCTGGCGGGCGCGCGGGCCGAGCGTCGTGTCGCCCGCGGGGACGACGTGCGCGAGCGCTTGCAGCGCCTGCGCCACCACGCGGCCGTCGGCGTCGGCGAGCTGAGCCTCGAGCCGGGCGCGGTCGCCGGCGGCACCGAACGCCTCGGCGGCGACGCTGCGCCACCGCCAGTCGGCGTCGGTCGCGAGCGGGGCGGCCGCGGTGGCGCCGCGCGCCGCGTCGGCCTGCGCCAGGGCGATCACCGCTTGGCGGCGCAGCGCGAACACGGGGCTGGTGAGCCCCGGTTGCAGCGCCTCGACGGCGCGCCCGCCGCCCAATACGCCGAGCGTGGTCTCCGCCGCCACCGCCACGTTCAGGTCGGCGTCGGCGGCGAGCGGGGCGGCCTGCCCGGCGAAGGCGCTGTCCCGGAAGGTGGCGAGGGCGCGGAGGGTGTTGACGCGGACGCCGGCGTCGCGATCGGCGAGGAGCGGCCGGATCCGGGTGACCACGTCCTGGGGGGCGAGCTTGGCGGTGTCGCTCAAGGCGCGGCTCACGCCGCGCACCGCGACGGCGCGGACCATCGGCTGCGGGTCCTGGAGGGCATCCAGCAGCGTGGTCACGGCGCGGGCCACGCGCAGCCGGGCGAGCGAATAGAGGGCGTGCCAGCGCGCCGTGACGTCGGGGTCCCGGGCGTAGCCGATGAGCGCGGGCACAGGCGCCCGGGGGCCGAGGCGCCACGCGTCGAGCAGCGCCGCGCTCTGCACGGCCGACGTCGCCACGCCTGCGGTCGTGCCCAGGCCCAGCAGCTCGCGCAGCGCGCGTGCACCGTCGTCGCCCCCGATCCTCGCGAGCGCGGTCACGGCCTCGGTTTGGGGCGGCCCCTGCGAGGTCGCGGGCACGGAACGCACCAGCGCGAGCAGGGGCGCGACCGCGCGCGACTCCTTCAGCAGGCCCAGCCCGAAGGCGGCGGCCGCCGCGACGCCCTGGTTCGAATCGCCGAGCGCTTCCACCAGGGCGTCGACCGCTGCGGGATCGCCGATCCGCCCGGCGGCGAGCGCCGCCTGGCGCCGCACCACGGGCTCGGGGTGCCGGAGCGCTTCACCGAACAGCGCCGGATCGAAGGCGCGGGCATCCGCTGCGGCGAGCACCCGCGCGAGCTCGCTCACGAGCGCCTCGTCCGACTGCTGCGCGGCGGCGCCGCGGCCGCCGAGCGCCGCTGCACCGAGCAGGACGACGACGCTACAGGCGAACCGGATCAGGGATCGGCTTGAGGAGGGCGAGTACATGCCCGGGGATTCGCGTCACGGTGTGTTGATGCGTCAGCGAGACCAGCGACGTCTCGCCCGTGGCGAGCAGTTCGCCGCTCTCGGCCTCGTCCACTGCGTAACCGAAGCTCACACGTCGCGAGGCGAGGTCGCGCACCCAGCAGCGTACCCGCACGAGGTCGTCGTACCGCGCGGCCGCGCGGTAGCGCAGCTTCACCTCGGAGACGGCGAGGTAGACGCCCTGCCGCTCGAGCTCCTTGTACGTCAGGCCCGTTTCGCGCATCAGCTCGGTGCGGGCCCGGTCGAACCAGATGAGGTAATTGGCGTGGTAGACCACCCCCATCTGATCGGTCTCGGAGTAGTTGACGCGGAGCGTTATCGCGCTGATCACGCCGGGGCAAAATCCGCGTCGCTCCGCGAAAAGTCAAATACGACAGGCGCTTGCGGCCCCTTTCCGTGGTTCCTAGCTTGGGGCCGTGCCTCTCCCCAGCTCGCGCGTGCTCGTGGTCGCCGACGCTCATCTGGGCCAGGTCGCGCCCGCCGTTGAGGCCGCGTTCCATCGGTTCCTCGAGGCCGTGCCCGACCTAGGGGACGCCTTGCTCATCAATGGCGACCTGTTCGACTTCTGGTTCGAGTACGGGGCGGTCATCCCGCGGCGTCACTTCCCGAGCGTGGCGCAGCTCGCCGCGCTGCGCCGCCGGGGCATTCCGATCACCTTCGTCGGCGGCAATCACGACCGCTGGGGCGGCGATTTCCTCGTCAACGATGTGGGGATCGCGTTCTACGCCGGCGAAGCCGAAGTCGAGCTGGCGGGCCGCCGCGCGTACGTGGCCCACGGCGACGGGCTCACGGAGCAGCACTGGAGCGCGAAGCTGATGCACCGCGTCACCCGACACCCCTTCACGATCCGGGCGTTCCGGGCGCTGCATCCCGACCTGGGGTTCTGGATCGCGCACAAGCTCTCGGGCCGGCTCGCCGACAACACGCGTGACCGCGCCGTGCTGGACCGCGCCGCGCTCGCCCAGACCCGGTACGCGAAGGATCTGCTCGCCCGTCGGCCCGATCTGGGGCTCGTCATCCTCGCGCACACGCATCGGCCGGCGCTGGAGCAGTTGGGGGACGGGCGCGCCTATCTCAATCCGGGTGCCTTCCTCGATGGGTACAAGTACGCGGTCGTAACACCACACGACGTAGAACTAAAGACGTTTCAGTAAAGCGTCGCGAAACGACGTCTCATCGAGACGCCTTCGCATCAACCGAGCGGCACCACCTCCACGCTCTGCACCGTCTCTCCCAGGAATCTCGCGCCCACCCGCCGGAAGTGCGGCTCGTCGTCCGAGACCACGAAGCGGTGCGTCGGGTCGCTCGCCGGCGGCGCCGCCAGATCGCGCCGTTCGATCTCGCCCTGCACCGTGCGGGCCGTTTCCTCGGCGCTGTCGATCAACGTGACCCCGCGCGCCATGACACGTGCGAGCAACGGCTTGAGGAGGGGGTAATGGGTGCACCCGAGCACGAGGACATCGACGCCGGCGCGTTGCAGCGGCTCGAGGTACTCGCGCGCGATGAGCTCGGTCGCGGGATGATCGAACCACCCTTCCTCGACCAGCGGCACGAACAGCGGGCAGGGGCGTGCGTACACCGTCGCATCGGGCCGGAGGGCTTTGATGGCGCGCTCGTACGCGCCGCTCGCGATCGTGCCCGCGGTGCCGATGACGCCGATCTTGCCCGAGCGGCTCGCCCGCACGGCGGCGCGGGCACCCGGCTCGATCACACCCACGACCGGCACGGGCGACCGCGCGGTGAGGTGCTCGAGCGCCTGCGCGGTGCTGGTGTTGCACGCGACCACCACCGCCTTGACGCCTCGTTGGAGCAGATACGCCAGGATCTCGGCGGAGTAGCGGCGCACGGTCTCCGGAGACTTGGGGCCGTAGGGGACGCGCGCCGTGTCGCCGAAGTAGATCACCGACTCGTGCGGCAACCGCTCGAACACGGCGCGCGCCACGGTGAGCCCGCCGATACCGGAGTCGAACACGCCGAGCGGGGCCGGGTTCACGAGCCTAGGGCACCGTCACCGTGACGCCCACGCCGCGGGGAAAGGCCTGCACCTTCAGGTCTTTGGGGAAGTCCTGCAGGTGCGCCGACACGAAGGCCTCGGCCCCCGAGAAGAAGTGGTTGAAGATCCAGAGCACGAGCCAGTCCTGCACCTCCTGGCGCTTGGCCCCTACGTTGGTGGAGCCCGCCTCGCGGAGGTAATGCACCTCCGACTGGGCCTTGAGTGTCATCATCGCCGTCACGCCCTCCCATGCGGCGAACAGGGCGCCCGTCACGGGCCGTCCGGTTTCCGCTTGGCCCCACCCGGGCAGGAGCAGTGAGCGCCAGAAGGCGTTGAAGGGCTTGATGCGATGGGCCGTGTCGGGCGCGACGACGATGGCGCCGGTGGTGACGATCGGAGCGCGGGTGGTATCGGGCACTTGGGCGGAAAGTTGGAAGGTTGGAAGGATGAAAAGAAGAGCCGCAGCGACCACCGCGGCACATTCCCTCTTTCCAACCTTCCAACTTTCCGTCCGCCTCACCGCGCCACCATCACCTTCAGCCGCGCAGGCTCCACGCGCACGGCGCACTCATGCACGCCCGGTGCGCGCAGCTCCCCGTCGAGGTGCAGCAGGAGCGGCGCCTCGAGCGACCGGATCGTGACCTCGCGAGCCTGGAACAGCGTCACCTCCCGCATCCCGGTGTGCGCACCCCGCATCACACGGGGGACCGCCACGAGGAACCGCGGCAGCGACACGCGACGCACGAGGCAGACGTCCAGCCGGCCGTCGCCGGGGTCCGCGCCGGGAGCGAACTTATAACTGCCCCCCGCCGTCGTGCCATTGCACACCTCGACCATCATCATGTACCCCGTCTCCGCGAACCCGGGCGCCCGCACCTCGAAACGCGGCGGCCGGAAGCCCGCGAACGCGCGAACCACCGGCACGAGGTACGACAGGAAGCCGCTGAGCCCCGGCATGGCGTTCCGGACTCGCACGACCTCGGGTCCGAAGCCGAAGCCGATGCTGTTCACGAAGTACTCGCCCAGAGCCCGGCCGACGTCGAACGCGACAACGCGCGCCGTGACGAGCCGGCGCACCGCGCGCTCCGGGCTGTGGCGGTACACCCCCACCAGCTTGGCGAAGTCGTTCCCGGTGCCGATCGGCACGACTCCGAGCTGGACATCGCCGCCGTGACGCAGCAGGCCGTTCGCCACGTCGTGCACGGTGCCGTCGCCGCCGATGGCCACCACGCGCTCGACGCCAGCGCGGGCGGCGCGGGCGGCGAGCTCCGTGCCGTGGCCCGGACCCTCGGTGCGCTCGAGCTGGACCGCCCAGCCTTGACGCGTGAACTCGCGCACGATGGGATCGAGCGCGCGCGCCGCCGCGCCGCCGCCCGCGGCGGGGTTGAGGATGACGTGGGCGTGGATCAGAGGCCCGGACCTAGCGCGCCCTCAGGTATCCCTTCGCAAGCAGCAGCTCCGCGTTGAGAATCGCCGCGCCCGCAGCGCCGCGGATCGTGTTGTGGCTCAGCACGACGAAGCGATGGCCCAGCACGGCGTCCCGCGCGATCCGCCCCACCGTCACGCTCATCCCCCGCCCCGCGTCGCGGTCAAGGCGGGGCTGGGGCCGGTCGGGCTCGTCGCGCACGAGGATCGGGTGCGCGGGCGCCGTGGGCAGCCGCAGCTCCTGGGGCAGCGCGGTGAACGACGCGAGCGTCTCCCGCAGCTCTGCCGGCTCCGCCGGCCGACCCAACTTCACGCGCACGGCCGCGAGGTGCCCGTCCACCACGTTCACCCGGTGGCACTGGGCGCTCACGGCGAACGCCGCGGGCTCCGTGCGGCTGCCGTTCAGCCGACCGAGGATCTTCCGCGTCTCGCGCTCGATCTTCTCTTCCTCGTTCGCGATGAACGGCACCACGTTGTCCGTGATGTCGAGCGACGCCACGCCTGGATAGCCCGCGCCGGACAGGGCCTGCAGCGTCGTCACGAGCACCGCCTCGACGCCGAAGCGCGTAGCGAGCGGCGCCAGCGCCAGCGCGATCATCACGGTCGAGCAGTTGGGATTGGTGACGATGAAGCCGTCGCCGCAGGCGTCCAGCAGCGCGAGATGGTCCGGGTTCACCTCGGGGACGAGGAGCGGCACCTGCTCGTCCATGCGGTGCGCCGCCGAGTTGCTGAGCACCGCGTAGCCCGCCCGCGCGAAGCGGGTCTCGACCGGGCCCGCCACGTCCGCCGGCAGGCTGGAGAACACCACGTCGCAGTCGAGCGGCGGCTCCGGCTCCCGCACCACCAGGCCGCGCGCCGCGGCGGGGATCTCTCCCGACAGCCGCCAGGCACACGCCTCGGCGTACGGCCTGCCCTGCGAGCGGTCGGACCCCGCGAGCGCCGTCACCGCGAACTGCGGATGGTCCGCGAGCAGCTGGACGAACCGCTGGCCCACGGTGCCGGTCGCGCCGAGGATGCCCACGCGGATTCTCGCCATCAGCCACGCCTCCTTGACGGTCCCGGACGCTCGCGGTATGTATCAACATAACAACGGAAGCGTTCGTGGTGATTTGCCGCGTATTGCCGCCACGTTAAACAAGGAGCTAAAAAGCGACCGCCCGCGGCTGGCATTGCCCGGGCTTTTCTGTTTTTCAGGGAGACGCGAAGCACCCCCATGCGACCGAGCGTGACCGTCCGGGTACCCGGCTCGACCTCGAATCTGGGCGCCGGGTTCGACTGCGTCGGCATCGCGGTGGGGCGCTGGATCCGCGTGACGGCACGGACGGCGCGGGCCTCGGCCGGCCCGGCCGTCATCATCGAGCGCCGCGGCTCGCTCCGGGCCCTCGACGTCCCTCCGGAAGCCGACCTGATCTACCAGGGCTTCCTCGGAGCGTGCCGGCGCGCGGGGCGCCCGGAGGACGCCCCGAGACCGCTCATGCTCGCGGCGGATTCGGACATCCCGGTCGCGCGCGGGCTCGGCTCCTCTGCCGCGGCCGTGGTGAGCGGCGCGGCGGCGGCGAACGCCCTGCTCGATCTGGCGCTCCACAAGGCCGCGCTCCTCGCGCTGTGCGCGGAGCTCGAAGGACACCCCGACAACGTCGCCCCGGCGGTGTATGGAGGCGCGACGCTGGCGCTCCCAGGGCCGGACGGCCTCGTCGTCACGCCGCTCGCCGTGCACGAGTCGCTCAGTCTGGTCTTCGCGATCCCCGACTTCACGGTGGAGACCAAGCGGGCACGGGCCGTGCTGCCGGCCACGGTCCCGCACGCCCAGGCCGCCCTGGCCGCAGCGAAGAGCGCGGCCCTGGTGCTCGGGCTCGCGCGCGCCGACCCCCGCCTGCTCGGCGTCGGACTCGACGACGTGCTGCACGTCCCCTATCGCCGCCCGCTGGTCGCGGGATACGACGCGGTGAGCGCGGCGGCGCGGCAGGCGGGGGCGTACGGCGCCACGCTTTCGGGCTCCGGCCCGACGATTGTCGCGCTCGCGCTCGCGGCGCGGGCGACCCAGGTCGGGGACGCCATGGTGCGCGCCTGGCGGGCGCAGGGCGTCGCGGCCGAGTGCCTCCACGTCGCACGCCCCGCCGGCGGCTTAGAGACGGTGTAGCGCCCCCTCCATGTCCCGCCCCACCGCTCCCCACATCCACAAGTTCGGCGGCGCGTCGCTCGCGAGCGCCGCGGGCGTGCGGCATGCCGTGGCGATCGTGCTGGCGCACCGTCCGGCGCCGCAGGTCATCGTGGTCTCGGCCATGGCCGGCGTGACGGACGCCTTGCTCGAGGTCGCGGCCCGGGCCGCGCGCGGGGAGGGAGGAGGTCACGTGAAGAGCACGGCGCGCGCGCTGCGCGCGAAGCACGCCGACGCGGCGCGCGCGCTCGTGCCCGCCGGGCGACGGCTCGACGAGCTGCTCGGCGTCATCGACGGCGCGTTCGCCGAGCTGGAGCAGCTCGCAGGCGGCGTTGGCATCGTGCGCGAGCTGACCCCGCGCACGACGGATTATCTCGTCGCGTGGGGCGAGCGGCTCTCGGCGCGCCTGTTCGCGGAAGCGCTCGCGGCGGCCGGCTGCCCGGCGAGCTACGTGGACGCGGTGGAGGTCGTGAAGACCGACGGCACGTTCGGGAGCGCGTCGCCCGATCTCGCGCTCACCGAGCGCAGCGCGCGGAAAGCGCTCGAACCCGTGCTGGCGCATCGCGCGGTGCCCGTGGTCCCGGGGTTCCTGGGCGCGGCGCCGGACGGCCAGGTCGCGACCCTCGGGCGCGGCGGCTCGGACCTGACCGCCACGCTCCTGGCGCGCGTGCTGGGCGCGCGCGAGGTGTCGCTCTGGAAGGACGTGCCCGGCCTGCTGACGGCCGACCCGCGCATCGTCCCCGACGCGCGGGTCGTGCCCCCGTGCGCTCGTGCCGGTGATCAAGCGGAGCGTCGCGATCCGCATCCGCCCGTTCGCGGACCCCGGCTCGCTCGGCACCGAGATCTCGCGCCGCCGCACGCTCGACCAGTATCCCGTCAAGGCGCTCTCGGCCATCCCGCACCAAGCGCTCCTGACGGTGACCGGCAGCGGGATGCTCGGCGTCCCCGGCATCGCGGCCCGCACCTTCGCCGCCGTGCATCACGAGGGGATTTCGGTCTCCCTCATCAGCCAGGCGTCGTCCGAGCACTCGATCTGCTTCAGCGTGCCCGAGGGGAGCGCGGAGCGGGCCCGCCGCAGCCTCGAGACGACGTTCCAGCGGGAGATCGCGCGCCAGGAGATCGACGGCGTGGAGGTGCGGACGGGCGCGGCGACGCTCGTCGTGGTGGGCCTCGGGATGGCCGGCACGCCGGGAATCGCGTCGCGCGTGTTCTCGGCGCTCGCCGAGGTCGGGATCAACGTGATCGCGATCGCGCAGGGGTCCTCCGAGCTGAATCTGTCCCTCGTCGTGGATGGGAAGGACGTGTCCCGCGCCCTGCGCGCCGTGCACGGGGCGTTCCAGCTGTCGAAGATCGGCGGCGGGGACGTGGCGCATCCCGACCGGTCCGACGTGGTGCTGCTGGGGTTCGGGCAGATCGGGCGGGCGCTCGCGCCCCTCATCGCGAAGGTGAAACAGGATTCCCTCAAGCTCCGGATCGTCGCGCTGATCGACAGGAGCGGCTTCGTGTTCGACGCCCGCGGCTTTTCGCCCCGACGGCTGGCCGCACTGGGCGCGGCCAAGGCGAAGGGCGTCACGCTCGCCAAGGCGGCGGGCGGCCACCGCGCCACGGCCGCGGAGGCCGTCGGTTTCGTGGCGCGCCACGCCCTCTCGAACCCGATCCTCGTGGACCTCACCGCCGCCGACACGACCGAGATCCTCACGACGGCGCTCGCCGCCGGGATGCACGTCGTGCTGGCGAACAAGCGCCCGGTGACGGCGGACAAGCAGGGGTTCGACGCGCTCCGGGCGGCGGCCCAGGCGCACGGCCGCCGGCTGCTGCACGAAGCGACCGTCGGCGCCGGCCTCCCGATCATCGACACGTACTACAAGCTCGTCGAGTCGGGCGACCGCGTGCAGCGGATCGAGGGTTGCCCGTCCGGGACGCTGGGCTACCTGTTCGGCGAGCTGGGTCGCGGGAAGCGTTTCTCCGAGGCGCTGCGCGGTGCCATCGCGAAGGGTTACCCCGAGCCGGACCCGCGCGAGGACCTCTCCGGGAACGACGTGGCGCGCAAGGCGCTCATCCTCGGCCGGCTGCTCGGCTTCGCCGGCGAGCTCGCGAACGTCGCCGTCGAGTCACTCGTGCCCCGGGGCGCGGAGCGGCTGCCACCGCGAGACTTCCTCGCCCGGCTCGAGGAGTACGACGCCGCGTGGGCCAAACGCGTGGCGGCGGCGCGGCGACGCGGCGGGGTGCTGCGCTACCGGGCGATCGTGACGC
>WNGN01011021.1_pt1 | contig 14018 bp, 16 predicted proteins | sample 5400561 | NCBI WGS metagenome assembly WNGN01 (sample SAMN13153379, study PRJNA577476) | soil metagenome | isolation source: 115 cm soil or saprolite under Garry oak tree replicate 2 | place: USA:California | collected 2016-06-15
CCGCCGCCGGGCGCCTCCCACGTCTTGCCGCCGTCGCAGGAGCGTTGGATGATCTGTCCGAACCACCCGCTCGTCTGCGACGCGTACAGCCGGTCCGGATCGGCGGGGGAGCCTTTCATGTGATAGATCTCCCAGCCGGCGAAGTGTGGACCGCTGACGTCCCACCGGGCGCGCTTTCCGTCCGACGTCAACACGAACGCGCCCTTGCGTGTGCCAACCAGTACCCGTACCCCGCTCATGCGCTTCTCCTTTCCGAGGTTTGCAGGATTTCCAGCGCTGCCGCCACCGCCGTGCTCGCCCGCAGTGACGGCCCCCGCGAGAGACCGAACACCCAACGCACGCACGCGCCCGCGACGATGGCGTACGGCAATCGCTCGATGGCCCACGACGCGCACTGCGGCCGAAACGCGCCTGATGCCACGCCCCGACGGATGACCGCAGACAACATACACGTGCCGCGCCGCACCAGATCCCGTCGGGCGAGCAGCGCGCGCACACCGTGGCGCGAGAGGTCGAGCGCGCTCGCGGACCCCGCCTGTTCGACGCTCGTCCAGATGGCCTCGACCGTCTCGCGCAGCGCGGTGGTCGGGTCATCGTCGAATCGGCGGGACCGCTCGAGTGGTCGAAACTGCTTCGCACGCCGCTGCAATACGTTCATGATCGAGCACTCCGGTGGTTTGACCTAACTAGTCGTTCCGGGGAGACCAAAATCGACAGCTCGAGCCTGCTGCGCGGTCAGCCGTCATGAGGATGGTGACCATATCCTCCCGCGGGTCCGAATGCCAGGAGCCGCTCTCGACCAAGACGCGTCTCGGTTCTATTATCACGACGAACCAAGGACTCCCACATCGACGGAATACGGCATGTGTCGTAACATCAAAACGCTGGCCAATTTCGCGCCTCCCGCGACCGACGACGAGATTCGGGCGTCGGCCCTGCAGTTCGTCCGGAAGCTGAGCGGGACGACGCGCCCCTCCCAGGCGAACGAAGCGGTGTTCAATCGGGCGGTGGACGAGGTGACGACGGTCGCTCATCGTCTGATCCACTCATTGCGGACGAGCGCCCCTCCGCGGAACCGCGAAGCGGAGCAGCGCAAAGCCCACCAGCGCGCGCTCAAACGCTTCGGCCCGAGGCCCGTGCCTTAGCACGGCCAGCGGCGGTCACGGACCGAGAAATACCAGTTCGCGAATCTCGCACTCGCCTTCCCACGCTTACCTCCCCGCAGCCTTCTGGACGTCGGGCGGGAAGTCGGAGATTTCCTGCACCTGGCGCACTTCGATGATGTCACCGTCCAGCATGGGCGCGCGCTTCGCCCATTCGATCGCTTCGGCCCGGGACTTCACCTGGATCATCCAGTAACCGCCGAGCACCTCCTTCGCCTCGGTGAACGGCCCGTCGGTCACCGTGGGCTTGCCGCCGGAGAAGCGGACGCGGGCGCCCGTCGCGGGCGGGCGCAGCCCGTCGAGCCCGAGCAGGACGCCGGCCTTGGTGAGGGAGTCATTGTACTTCGTCATCTTGGCGACGAGCTCGGCCGGAGGCGCGAAGTCCGCCCCCGCCTTCTCGTACCCCTTCGGGATCACCAGCATCATGAATCGCATCGTCCCCGCTCCTTCTGGTTTCGGGTTCGGCGCCGGGTCCCTCCCGGCTCCATGGAAGCGTCGAACGAGGGGCCCCGGAATCGACACGCTCCAGGCTCTCCTCCCAGAAACGGCGATAGCGGGTCACCCAGCCTTGAGATGCTTCGAGACGGCGGGGCCGGTCAGATGTATGTGAGCTCGCGGCCTGCGGCGGCGCACCGCAGCATGAGGGCGCCTCGGCTCATGTCGCCTCGCCCGACGAACTCCCGCGGAAAGCGCAGTCGAGGTCCCAGCACCTCTTTCAGCGGCTCGAGGTACTTCGCCGTTGCGATGCTCCCGAGCAGGACGACAGCGTCCGTCGGGTGCAGGCGTTCGGCCAGGCGAGCGGCATCGCGCTGCAACGGACGGGTGTAGCGCCGATCGGCCGGATCGACCGGAATCCGGGCGATCGCTCGTAACCCAGCGAGATCGATGCTTGCCCGGGCAGGACACAGGCCCCGGCCCGGCACGATGACGTGAACGCCGACGCAGCCGTGCGGCGGCTTGGCGAACGCCGCCGCATAGGCCAGCTTGCCCCGAAAATACAGCCCGCTCATGAAGGTGAAGACCTCGCCGATGGTCGCACCGTCGCGCGATCGCAGACGCTGCGCCAAGGCCGAGCGGGCCTCCTGCCGCAGCAGAAAGCCAGCCCGTTTGCCCGAGCAATTGGCGGGCGACAGCAGGAAGATCTGGTGACCTGGCGACATATATTCTTTCAAGCTATGCCGGGACTGCGCCGCAAGGTAGCGAAGCGCACGAGCGTCGAACCCGAGCCGATCGTCGTGGCGGGGCACGAGATCGCCGTCTCGAACCCCACCAAGGTGCTGTTCCCCAAGCCGAAGTACACGAAGCTCGATCTCGTGCGCTACTACCTCGCCGTGGCCGAGGGAGCGCTGCGGGGGGCCGGCGGCCGGCCCAACGTGCTGGTGCGCTACCCCAACGGCATCAGCGGTGAGTTCTTCTATCAGAAGCGCGCGCCGGAATCACACCCGCCGTGGATCGAGGTCGTCACGCTGCGCTTCCCTTCGGGCCGCACGGCGGAGGAAGTCGTGCCGCGCGACGCCGCCGCGCTCGTGTGGCTCGCCAACCTCGCGTGCCTCGAACTGCATCCCCATCCGGTGCGCGCCGACGACCTGGACCATCCCGACGAGCTGCGCGTGGACCTCGATCCCGTGCCCGGCGTGAAGTGGCCACAGGTGCGCGTCGTGGCGCGCGTGGTCCAAGCCACCCTGCGCGACTTCGGGCTCACCGGCTGGCCGAAGACGTCCGGCTCGCGCGGCATGCACGTCCTCGTGCGCATCCAACGGCGCTGGACCTTTGACGAAGTCCGCCGCGCGGCGCTGGCGCTGGCACGCGATGTGGAGCGCCGCGCGCCCACGCTGGCGACGAGCAAGTGGTGGAAGGAAGAGCGCCACGGTGTGTTCGTGGATTACAACCAGAACGCTAAGGACCGTACCGTGGCCTCCGCCTACTCGGTGCGGCCGACCCCCGATGCGCGGGTCTCGGCGCCGCTCAGCTGGGACGAAGTGGCGAGCGCCGAGCCGGCCGAATTTACACTCGCCACCATGCCCCGCCGCTTTGCGAAGCTGGGCGATCGCCACGCGGGAATCGACGAGACCCCCGGATCGCTGGACGGCTTGCTCGAGCTAGCGGCGCGGCACGAACGTGAAGGGTTGGGCGACGCGCCGTGGCCGCCGCACTTCAAGAAGCAGCGTGGCGAGCCCCCGCGCGTGCAACCGTCCCGGGCCCGCGTCGCCAAGTACCCGTTGATCGAGATCGCGCGCGCCAAGCGCAAGCAGGACGCGCTCGCAGGGCTCAAACGCTGGAAGGCGCGTCACCCCAAAGCGGCCAAATACCTCGAGCCCGCCGACGTGCTGGTCGATTCCATGCGCGGCCGCTCGTCTACCTGGACGCGGATCCGCGTGAACCTGCGGCACGTGCCGCCGAAACTCCGGCCCCGTCAGGAACGCTCCGACCCGGACGAGAAGACCTTGTCGAGCTGGTAGGGACGCGCGACTTCGAGCTGGTCGTAGCGGCAGGCGGCGGGCCGCTTATCCGGCCGCCAGCGCAGGAAGGTCGCGGCGTGGCGGAAGCGGTCGCCCTGCAAGTGGTCGTATTTCACCTCGCACACACGCTCGATGCGCACCGGCTCCCAGGAGAGATCCTTGCCGGCGCTCCAGCGACTCTGCGCGCCGGGCATGCGGGCGCTCCGCGCGTCGACCCGCGCCCATTCCCGCCAGGGGTGCTTCTGCAGCGCGTGCTTGCGCAGCGGGGTCAGCTCTTTCACGAGCTGTTTTCGCAGCGCCATCGTGAACGACGAGGTCACGCCGACGTGCTGCAGCATGCCGCGGTCATCGTAGAGGCCGAGGAGCAGCGAGCCGACCGCGTCCTTCCCCGTCTTGTGCCAGCGGAATCCCGCCACCACGCAGTCGGCAGTGCGCGCGTGCTTGAGCGCCCTCGAACCGTGCGAGCCACGTGTTCGCGAGGCCCCGGTCTTGCGTCATCGGCGTGAGATGGAGCGGCGCAGCTAACTTCGCGAACAGCTTCTCCAGGAGCGCCCGCCGCTCGCGTTGCGGCGCCGCCCTACGGTCGCGCCCGCCGGAGGCGAGGAGATCGAAGGCGACGAAGCTTGCCGGCGTCTCGTTCGCGAGCTTTGCCACGCGCGAGGCGGCGGGATGCAGCCGCAGCTGCAGCGCGTCGAAGTCGAGACCGCGCGGAGTCGTGATCACGATCTCGCCATCGATCACGCTGCCTTGCGGCAGCTGCTCGAGCAGTGAGTCGTGCAATTCCGGAAAATAGCGGTCCAGCGGCTTCAGGTCGCGGCTCTGGATGTAGACGTCCGAGGCGCCGCGAAACACGATCGCGCGGAACCCGTCCCATTTGGGCTCGAAGAGGAAACTCCCCACATCGGGCAGCGTCTCAGCCAACTTGGCGAGCATCGGCTCGATCGGCGGGGCGATGGGAAATTGGTCCTTGGCGCGTGTTGTGCTCATGGACCCGGACCTGGTGGTACCCATTGTATGAAGTATACGGCACGATGGTCATCGTGCGGACGCGTCGAGAACGGACGCGGGCGGCGTCAGGCCGGTGCCGCGGCGCGCCAGCGGCGCGCGACCTCAACGCCGGAGATGCACGTCGAGAGCCACAGGACACCCGCCGTGTAGCCACCCACCACGTCGCTGAAGTAGTGGACCCCGAGGTAGAGTCGACTCAGCCCGATGGCCGCGATCAGCAGGGCGGCAACCAGTACCACGGAGCGTTGCGCGCTCCGGCGGTGGATCCAGAGAACCATAAGCACGTAGGCGAGCATGCCGTAGCCAATCAGCGAGCCCAGCGCGTGGCCGCTCGGAAAGCTCCAGCTGTAGTGGTGGAGAAACGCCGCGGCAGCGGGCGGTCGCGGCCGGCGGATCACGAGCTTGAGCACCTCATCGAGCAGGCCGCCGCCGGCGAAGGCCGCGAGCCAGCCCCCGAGCAGGATCCACTGACGACGGGCCGCGAGGAGGAGGCCCACTCCCAGTGCCAAGCCGGTCAGCGTCAGCGGCGAGCCGAGCAGGCTGATCGCGTTGGCGATGGCGTACCCCGCCGGGGTGGCACGCCGGTGCACCCAGTCGAGGAGCGTCACATCGAACTGGGTGAGCGGGTCGTGGTGGATGACGTCTTCCGTGATCCCACCAAACAGCCACAGGCCGGCGACGCTGATGGCGAGCCCGACGGTGAGGTGGAGCCCGAGGTACTCCCCGCGTGCAAACCGTGCGGCTACGAACGTCCAGGCGCGCGGATAGCGCGCCTGGAGCTGCTGCAGCCCCGGTGTAGCGAGGACGCGCTGCCAAACGAGCTCTGTGCGCTCGACCAGCCGAGCGCGGTTCGTCTCAAACCAGCGCCACCCGAGCGCGAGCCCCACGACCAGAGCCACGAGCAGGACGCCGGCCAGGCTGGCCTGACCCACGTAGTGCTCGAGTTGCGGCAGATTGCGTCCGAACACGTAGCCGAGCGTACCAAACATCGCGGCCCAGCACACGGCGCCGAGCGCGTTATAGAGCATAAACGCGCCGTACGGCATACGGGCTGCCCCCGCGAGCACCGCCGTCCAGGTGCGCAGCAGCGCGATGAAGCGGCCGATGAAGACCGTCTTGGGGCCGTGCCGCTCAAAGAAGGCATGGGCCCGCGCCAGATGCGATTCGTTGAGGTGAATGACGCGCCCATAGCGCCGCACCAGCGCGACCCCGCCTGCACGCCCAATCCAGTAGCCGCCGTTGTCGCCGATGATGGCCGCGGCGACCGCGGTCGCGACGACCGCGGAGATCGAGAGGTGCCCGAGCGCGGCAAGCGCGGCCGCCGTGATCAAGGCGCTCTCGCCTGGAAGCGGGATCCCGAAGCTCTCGAGACCCACTAGGAGAAAGAGAACGACGTAGCCGTACGACGCGATCAGGCCAGCTATGGTCTCATGCAACGCGTGTGTCCTGCTCCCGAGGCGCCTCTTACTTGCGTCGCTCGTATGCCTGCTTGAGCCCTGCGATGTCGATCTTCTTCATCTTGAGCATCGCTTCCATGACGCTTCTCGCCGTCTTGGGGTCGGGGTCGCTCAGCATCTTGCCCAAGATCGTCGGATTGATCTGCCATGACAGACCGTACTTGTCCTTCAGCCAGCCGCACGGCCCCTCTTCGCCGCCTGCGGAGAGCTGCTCCCAGAATCGGTCTACGTCTTCCTGCGTCTCGCAACTCACGGAGAACGATATGGCCTCGGTGAATTTGAACTGGGGCCCACCGTTGAGCGCGATGAATTGCTGCCCATCCAGCTCGAATAGCACAGTCATCACGCTGCCCTTGGGCCCGGGTCCTGCTTCTCCATAACGAGTCGTGGTCACGATCCTCGAGTTCTTGAACACGGAGACATAGAACTTGGCGGCCTGTTCGGCTTGAGTATCGAACCACAAAAACGGGGTGATTGTCTGCATAGGGTTCCCACTCCTGATGGTGGCGTGTGAGCCTGCCTCATCCTTCCTGCGTCGAACAGGGGGTCGCGAAATCGACAGGCCGGGCGCCCTACTGCACAAGGGCTACGGGCACGTCGGCCAGGTGCGGCACCGCCCCGAGGCGGCGGAGTAGCGCTGGCCGTTGGGTTTCAACGGCCTACGGGAAGCCCTTCTCTACAGCGCAGGACGCCATCGTGAGCTGACCATCTGGCGGCCGAGCTCGAAGGCATCTGACACCGAGATCACCGTAGTGTCGGGATGGCTGCTCGTCCACACCGCAGCAGTCTCCGGGTCCCGGAAGAAGAAGATGTGGTGACAGAAGCTCGCCATCGCCTTGAGGACGTCTGCCTGAAAGGTCTGGGCACTCGGCAGCAGAAACGACATGACAGCGCTCCGGGGCTCGACGTGCTTTACTTCGTCCGGGCCGACCCTCAGGCGCACGCGTGCGGTGCTTCCGGGTGCGGGAGATTCCACTTCGGCCTCCAGGCCGAGGATGCCCGGGATGAAGAGACTGTCCCACGCGCACCACGTGTACAGCGTCCGGCCATCAACTGTGAACCGGTGCGGCATCTCGCGGACGGCCAGACCACCAAAGCCGATGATCCGCCCCTCGTTGTCCACGTAGGTGAGGCACTTGAGATTCGGGTGCCCCAGCAGGTCGTCCACTCCGGGTGTCGCGACCTCAAGCGCCTCCGCAAGTCTCGATTTCGAAACCGGCTCACCATGAGAGAGCTGGCGGTAGAGCTCGAGTCCCAGGCGCCTTTCCTCGTCGGTCATTGTCGGAAGCCGCGCGAGGAGATCGGAGGCGAGGGCGCTGAAGGTCTTCACGCCGCGCAGCATGACAGTTTCGCGACGTCCTTGGTGAACGTCTGCGCCGCAAGTTTGATCCCTTCCGATAACGTCAAGTACGGGTGGAACGTCGATGTGAGATCCTCGATCGTCAGCCCGAACTTGATCGCCAGCGCCGGCTCCGTGATCATCTCGCCCGCTTCGGCGGCGAGGATGTGCGCGCCGATGATCTTCTGGGTGGCGCCGTTCGCCACGAGCTTGACGAACCCTCGGGTGTCCCGCGCCGCGAGCGCGCGCGGCACGTGCTCGAGCGACAGCTTCGATGTGAGTGGCTCGATCTCCTGAGCGCGCGCTTGGTCCTCGGTGAGACCGACGGAGGCAACAGCTGGATCGGTGAACGTCACTCTCGGTAGTGCCGACAGATCGTAACGGCGCCCCTTCTCGGTCAGCGCGTTCTCGGCTGCCAGCGCACCGCCATACGCCGCCACGTACACGAACATCGGGTCGCCGATCACGTCGCCCGCGGCGTAGATGTCCGCGTTCGTCGTCTGTAGGAACTCGTTGACGACGATCTCCCCCTTCTTACCGAGAGTGACGCCGATCCCTTCAAGCCCGAATCCGGCTGAGTTGGCGCGGCTCCGACCCACTCGGTCGATCTGGATGTCCGTGTGGACTTCGAGCCCCTCCGACCGGAGGTAATCGCCCAGGGCGTTGCCGATATCCGCGTCCTCCGCTGGCACGACGCGGGGCAGCGCCTCGAGGACGGTGACACGAGCGCCGAGCCGGGCGAACATCTGCGCTAATTCCAAACCGACGGAACTCGCGCCGATCACGATGAGTGACTCCGGCAGGTGTTCCAACGCCATCGCCGTCGCGTTGTCCAGGTAACCGGCCTGGGCAAGCCCGGGGATCGGCGGCGCCCAAGGGGAGGCGCCGGTGGTGACGACGATCTTGCCGGCGGTGACCGTGCGACCGCTTGCCAGGCGGACCTGGTGTCCTGACACGAGAGTGGCGCGCTCCTGGAACAGGGTGATGGAGGGGTAGGCCCGCAGCACGTTCCAGTACTTGCTCTGCCGCAGCTCCGCTACGAGCGCATCTTTCTCGGCGCGCACGGTTGACCAATCCGGCCGCCCATCGGTCGTGGGGATTCCCCGAAATCCGTGATGGACCCTGCGGTGCTGCGCCTCGGCTGCACGGATGAGAGTCTTCGACGGCACGCAGCCAACGTTCACACAGGTTCCACCCAGAGTGCCCGCCTCGACGAGGGCGACACGGGCGCCAAGCTCGGACCCCTTGATCGCGGCGGCGAATCCCGCCGACCCGCCACCCACGATCGCGATGTCGAACTCGCCGTGTTGCACGCTCACTTCCCCTGGACCGTCGCCCCGAAGCCCGTGAGCCGGGTCAGATGGGCGGCGATCTGGTCGGGGGTGACCTGGCGCGGGTCGTAGCGTACGACGCCGAGGCTGTCGTCCAGCGTGACCGTGGCACCGTAGACCCCCGGCAGCTTCTTCAGGGCAAGGCGCGCCGTCGCGGGACAGCTCCCACACGTCATCCGTGAGATGTGCAGCCGCACGGTGGCGGTGTCCGGAGCTTGGGCGGCGACCGACGCGTTCTGGGCGCCGGCCGTCTGGATTCCCCCGCTGCACAACGGGCAGAGGAACGCGGTGCCGCTCAGTCCAGCGGCGAGCAACAACCCGACCTTCACTGATGGCAACATGTTCAGCCTCCTTCGGGACAAATCCGGTGACCTACCCTTCGCAGCTCCTAGCCAAGCACAAACTTCGACCACCACGGGAACGTGAGCAGCGGGATCGCGATGATCGTCGCCATCCACAGCGCCCACTTCATGCGGCGACGAACCACGGGGGACGCGCACAGGGTTCCTGGCTCGCACGCCCTGCGCTCTTCGCGGTGCATCACTACAAAGCCGAAGCCGAGAGCCAGGACCGTTCCGGCCACGAAGTAGGGTCTGAGCGGCTCGAACGTCGCCGCGAGCCCGGCGCCGCTCAGGCCGAGGGCGACGGCGACGAGCGGCCCGGCGCAGCAGAGCGTTGACACGACAGCGGCGGCGACCCCGCCGGTCGCCGCGAGCACCGTCTTAGTGGCTGACGTCGCCATGATCTTCCAATGCCTCCAGGATCGGGCAGTCGTCCGTGGGCCGGCGGGCGGCGCACGCCACGGCCAGACGCTCCAGCGTGCGCTGCATTCGCCGGAGATCGGCGATCTTCTGTTGGACGAGCTCAATCTTTTCTCTGGCTTTCCGCTCGACCGCGTCGCACGCAGCAGCGTGCCGGACCCGCAGTCCGAGCAATCCCTGGATCTCATTCAGCGAGAAGCCCAGCTCCTGCGCGTGCTTGATGAAGCGGAGGCGCGCGACCGCGTCGTCCGCGTACTGGCGGTAGCCGGCCGGCGTGCGCCGCGGGGTCGGGAACAGGCCTCGCCGCTCGTAATAACGGATCGTCTGGACGTTCACGTCGGCCGCCACGGCGACCTGGCCGATGGTCAATGGCATGCCCTTGACCCTCCGATTCAGTATTCAGATTACACTATGTACCTAGGTACATGGTCAAGGGGGCGTCAGGGCTGTCCCAACCGGCCATCACTACGCTCATGGGCCGGTTGTATATTGGAGAGCACATATGAGAGTCTCGGTCATCCGATTAGTCGCCACGTTGCTGCTGAGCGGCCAGATGTTGCCGGTTGGCCTGCCGCTGTTGTGCGACCAAGCCCAGCGAGCAACGTCGTCGAGCTGCGAGCAACAAATGGCGTCCCATCCGTCTGGGCCAGCTGTCGCGGCGACAACTCACGCTACCCCGTGCGCTAACCCGGCGTTCTGCGCGATCACGGCGAGCGCCGCGCTTGCCGTGAATGCACCGATCTCTGTTTCTGTGAGAGAGTCCTATCTCGTCAACGTCGGCGTCTCGACATTTGCCCCAGCCGATCCTCGCGCTCCGATTCCCCCGCCGCCCCAAGCCTAGCCTCTCCCAAGCGTAGTGTGCCCTGACGCGCCGCCCACAACGGCGCGGGCTCCGGCGCGTTCCGCCGGAAACTGATTGGCGAGTGGCGTTCCAACTATTTGGCCAGGTCATCGGGCAAGCCTGTTGGCCACGGGCCGGCAAGCGATGCTGTCGGCAGGTTTGGCGAATGAAGTTGGAACGGCACGAGGAGAGGTATGCAAGTCCGACAACTGATTCTGACCGCGAGCACGTTCGTGATAGCGGGCGCCGGTGCTGCGCACGCACAGGACTCAGTGCCTGTCGCCGGCGACTCGGGTTTGCAGTCGCTGGTCGCTGAAGCGCTCGCGCGCAACCCGACCGTCGCACAGCGGCAAGCCGCCGTGCGGGCGGCGAATCTTCGGATTCGGCCAGCCGGCACGCTGCCCGACCCGATGCTGTCGGTCGGCGTGATGGACCTGCTGCTGCCGCACTTCGACTTCAACCAAAGCGACTTCACCGAGGTGGACGTCGAGCTGAGCCAGGAGATTCCCTGGCCCGGCAGCCTCGGGGCGCGGTCGGGCGTTGCGCGTGCCGCTGCCAACGGCGCGCGCGCGGAGGAGAACGTGGTACGCCGGGACGTGACGGTCGCGATGGCGGCGGCGTACTACCGCCTTCGGTACGCCGTGACTGCCCTGGAGACCGTCCACCGGCAGCGGGAGCTGCTGGAAGCCGCCGTGCAGCTGAGCACGACCCGTTACGCCACTGGAACGGCACCGCAAAGCGATCCTCTGCAGGCGAAGCTCGCTCGCGATCGGCTCCAATCGGAGGAGTACGCACTGGAGAGCGAGCGGGCGGCAGCGCTCGCGGCGGTGAACGCGTTCCGGAACCGCGCGCCCGGAGACTCGCTGCCGGTCACCCCGATAGACCCCGCGGCGGTGCGGAGCGCCGTAAGACCAGTGTCTCCCTCCGACTCTCTCGTCGCCCTGGCTCTCGCGACGCACCCGCGACTCGCCGCCCGGCACGCCGCGGTCGACCAGGCCACCCGTACGATTCAGGTCGAACGGCTGGGAGCGCGCCCAGACTTCACGCTCTCGGCGCGTTATGGGTACAGGCCTGTCGCGTTCGGGTTCAACGTTCCGGACTTCTTCTCCGCCTTCGTAGGCGTGCGCCTCCCGATCTGGGCCTGGCGCAAACAGAACCGGCTCGCGGATGCCGCGCGCGCCGATTCAACTGGGGCCGCGGCTGGGCTGCGCGACGCGGAGCTCCAGCTCAGTCGTGAGGTCGCTGAAGCCGCTGCCCGAGTCCAGGCGTCACAACAGCGTCTCGCGCTCCTCGTCGACGGCGTCCTGCCCAATGCACGGGGGACCGTCGAATCGGTACTGCGGAGCTATCAGGTTGGCCGCGCCGAATTCCTGACCCTGTTGTCGGTCGAAGACGCGCGATACCGGGCCGAGCTGGAAGCGGCAGCGGTTGCCGCCGACTACCTGGCCCAACTCGTGATGCTGCGGCAGCTGACCGCAGAGGAGTCGCAGCCGTGAAACAGATCATTATCGGGCTGCTCGTCGCCGCCGTGACGCTGACCGGATGCCAGAGGAAGCCCGCGCGAAGCGACGAAACGGCAGGCATGAAGGACACGCAGGGGATGTCGGGGATGCCCGGAATGCCGGCGGCCGGCGTTGACACGTCGGGCGTGCCGGTGAACCGTACCGAAGCCCAGCGACTCGGGCTCACGTTCGCGCGGGCGACCGAGCGGCCGGTCCGGTCCTCCATCCGGGCGGTGGGCGTCCTCAAGTACGCCGAGCCGAACCTCGTCTACGTCAATGCGCGGGTCGGCGGCTGGGTCGAGCGTCTGTACGCGGACTACGTCGGCAAGCGCGTGCAGCAGGGAGAGCCGTTGCTCGCGCTCTATTCGCCCGACCTCGTGAGTGCGCAGGAAGAGTATCTGTTGGCGCGGCGCCTGAAGGACGACACGCTCGCAGCGGGCGCCCGGCGCCGTCTCGCCCTGTGGGACATCCCGTCCGATCAAATCGACAGCCTCGAGACGAGAGGCAGTGTGACGCGCACGCTGTTGCTGCGCGCCCCGCGGAGCGGTGAGGTCACGGAGAAGATGGTCATCGAAGGCCAGGCGGTGAAGTCTGGGGACAACCTGTTCCAGATCGCCGATCGACGCGTGCTGTGGGTGGACGCCGCGATCTTCGAGCAGGACGCGGCAGCCGTCCGCGTCGGCACCCGGGCCACGATCACCGTGGACGCGCTCCCCGGACGGACATTTCGCGGCAGCGTGACGTTCATCTACCCGCAGCTCGACGAGAAGACCCGCACGCTGACGGCCCGCGTAGCAGTGGAGAACGTCGACGGCGCCCTGCGCCCGGGAATGTACGCGACGGCCTCGCTGGCGACGGCGGGCCGGCGCGGTGTGAGCGTGCCGCTCGAGGCGGTGCTGCCCACCGGGACGAAGGACCTCGTGTTCGTGAACCGCGGCGACGGCCGGTTCGTGCCCCGGGAGGTTCGTGTGGGGCTCCGCGGTGACTCACTCGTCGAGATCGTCGAGGGCTTGAAGGCTGGCGACGAAGTCGTGGCGTCCGCGACGTTTCTACTCGACTCGGAGTCGAACCTCGCCGCGGCGATTCAGGGACTCATGCTCCAGATGGGGATGGGCCTGAACATGGGCGGGATGAAAATGGGGGACGAGGGACGGGGGACGAGGGACGGGGAGAAACGGCCATGATCGAGAAACTCATCGCCTGGTCCATCAAACGCCGTGAGCTCGTGGCGCTCGGCGCCATCTTCGTGCTCGTAGCCGGCGTATTCCTGCTCCGCACGATGCCGGTGGATGCGATCCCGGACCTCTCAGATACTCAAGTGATCGTCTACACCGACTACCCGGGCCAGGCGCCCCAAGTCGTCGAGGACCAGGTCACTTATCCGCTGCTCACCACGTTTCTTGCCGTGCCCAAGGTCAAGGTGGTGCGCGGGCAGTCGATGTTCAGCTCGTCCTTCGTGTACGTGATCTTCCAGGACGGAACCGATCTCTACTGGGCGCGCTCACGCGTGCTCGAGTACCTGAACGCGATTCAGAGCCGGCTCCCCGCCGGTGCCAAGACCCGACTGGGGCCCGACGCCACCGGCGTGGGCTGGGTCTATCAGTACGCGCTCGAGGGTCCCGGCTACTCGCCCGACCGGCTCCGCTCGATCCAAGACTTCCAGGTGCGCTTCGCTCTCCAGTCCGTGCCGGGCGTGGCCGAGGTCGCGAGCCTGGGCGGGTTTGTGCGCCAATACCAGGTGCTGCTCGACCCCGCGCGACTGCTGGCATACGGGGCCACCGCGCGGGCGGTGATCAATGCCGTTCGCGGGGCGAACCAAGACGTCGGGGCACGGACCGTAGAGCTGGCGGGCTCCGATTACGCGATCCGCGGGCTCGGCTACTTCCGCGGGGTGGAGGACATCGAGAAGGTCGCGGTCGGCGTCGGGAAGGATGGGCGCCCGGTGCGCGTCGGCGACGTGGCCCGGGTGACGATCGGGCCCGACCTGCGGCTCGGGATCGCCGAGCGGGATGGCAGAGGGGAGGCCGTCGGTGGGGTCGTGGTCATGCGCTATGGTGAGAACGCGTTGCGCGTGATCGACGGCGTGAAGCAACGGATCGCCGAGATCGCGCCCGCGCTGCCGGCCGGCGTGCGGATCGTGCCGACGTACGACCGCTC
>WNGN01006837.1_pt1 | contig 14016 bp, 12 predicted proteins | sample 5400561 | NCBI WGS metagenome assembly WNGN01 (sample SAMN13153379, study PRJNA577476) | soil metagenome | isolation source: 115 cm soil or saprolite under Garry oak tree replicate 2 | place: USA:California | collected 2016-06-15
GACGAGCGCCTTCTCGCGGACGAAGTACTCCTGGAACGTGAGCCGACCGGCGGGCGTCCGGATCATCGTGCGGACCGGATCGTCGCTCATCGGGATGATTCGCACGCTCACGCCCAGATCGGCCGCGATCCGCGCGGTCGCCCTGGAAAGGGCCTGGCCCTCGCGGAGCGCCCTGGTGCGGGTGAGGTGGGTCGCCAGATCGCGGTCGCCGAGGTTGAACCAGGTGTCGGCGCCGTGATTGGCCATGCCGCGCAGGCATTCGAACGTCTCCCCGACGAGGCCCCAGCCCCGTTCGACGTCGATCATGCCGGCCAGGGCGTACGTCGCGGTGTCGAGGTCGGGCGAGACGTGGAGTCCCCAGACCTCGGTGTCGTCGCCGGTGTTGCCGATGACCGTGAGGTCGTGCGGGTCGACATGCGCCGCGAGGCCTCTGAGGAGCTTGGCGGCGCCGGTGCCGCCCGCGAGCGTGACGACGCGCATGTCAGTCGCGGGAGGCTTCGCGCAGGGTCCAGAGCGCGCTACCGCCGCGCCAGGCGTAGAGACCCGCGCCCTTCCGGCCCGCGAGGGCCGGCGGCAGCGTGCTCTCCGGCACGGGGATGAAGCCGAAGCGCACCCAGACCCGGTCCAGGCTCTGCGGTCGCGCGAACACCGTGACGACCCCGGTGGCGGTGGCGTGGTCGAGGACGGCCGCGACGAGCTGCGAAGCGACTTCCAGCGGCTCGGTCTCGAGGACGACGACGGGCCCGTGCAGCAGCATCGCCGGGCCGCTGCGCTCCGCGACGACGCCGCCGACCAGCCGCTCACCGCCGTTGCCGGCGGTGACGGCGCCCCATGACAGGGCGATGTCGGCTTCGGGCCACGGAACGGCGGCGAAATCGAAGAGCGGCCGCGCCATCGCGGCGTCCGGCAGGGGCCGGTACCCGATACCCTGCCAGACCCGCGGAACGGTCGCAGAAGCGAGAGACGGAACCGGAACGGCGGCGGGTCGGGGACCCCCCGAGCGGCTTCCAGTCCTACTTCTTGCCAAGCACCGCGTCCTTCAGGCTCTTCGCGAGGCGGAACTTGCACACACGCTTGGCCGGAATCTTGAGGGGCTCGCCGGTCTGTGGATTACGGCCGATGCGCGCCTTGCGATTCGCGAGGACCAGTTTGCCAAAGCCCGGCAGGAGGAACACGCCGCTCTTCTTGGCTTCCTTCGACGCCAGGTTGAGCGTCTCGTCGAGGATACCCTCGATCTGCTTCCGGGTGAGGCTGGTCTTCTCCGCAAGGTACGCGACCGTTGCAGACTTCGTCATCGTCTTCGCCACGGGTGACCTCCTGTCGATCGGGGGTGATGATGGTTGAACGCGAATTGCATTATTACCACAGGCCGTCGCGCGAGGCTACCCGCGCGTGAAGCGAAACTCTCCCGACGCGATCAGTCGACGATAGGAACCGAAGCGCGCCTCGGCGTCCTCGATCTTATCGAGGGGTGATTCTGAAACTTCGCCCTCACTATAGGTGCGAATGATCCCGTACAGCGTGTCGCGCTGAGCCGGAATGCGGCCGGCGTCACGGATGAGGCGGTGCAGCTCCGCCGGCCCCACCAGCTGGCCGTACTGGGCCCCCGCCGACGTGGAGATGGACTCGTTGATGAGCGTGCCGCCCAGGTCGTTGGCGCCCGCCGCCAGGAGGCACTGGGCCATCTTCGGACCTTCCTTGACCCACGAGGACTGGATGTTGCGGAAGCTCGGCCCGAGCATCAGCCGCGCCAGCGCGTGCATCTTCACGACCTCGATCCCGGTGGCGCCGGGCCGGACGCCGGGGACGAGCCCCTTCGACCACATCGGCGCCTCGGAGTGGATCAGCGAGAGCGGGACGAACTCGGTGAACCCGCCGGTGTCCTTCTGGATCGAGCGCAGCAGCGCCATGTGACGGATCCAGTGCGCGGGCGTCTCCACGTGGCCGTACATGATCGTGGAGGTCGTGCGGATCCCGAGCGCGTGCGCGGTGGTGATGACGTCGACCCATTGCGCCACCGTGATCCGGCCGCGCGCGATGACGTCCCGGATCTCCTGGTCGAGGATCTCCGCCGACGTCCCCGGCAGCGTGCCCAGGCCCGCCGCCCTGAGCTCGGCCAGATAGTCCCGGATCGGCAGCCCGGAGCGCACCGAGCCGTACAGCACCTCTTCCGGCGAGAACGCGTGGATGTGGAGCGCCGGCAGCTCCGCCGTGATCGCGCGCGTCAGGTCGATGTAGTAGCGCCCGTCGAGCTTCGGCGGCAGCCCCGCCTGGATGCACACCTCGGTGGCGCCCAGCTCCGACGCCTCCCGCGCGCGGCGAACGACCTCGGCGACGGGGAGGAAGTAGCCCTCCTCTTCCCGGTGATCGCGGCTGAAGGCGCAGAAGGTGCAGTGCTTGATGCAGACGTTGGTGAAGTTGACGTTGCGATTGACGACATACGTGACCACGTCGCCGACCTGCCGCCGCCGCATCTCGTCGGCCACCAGCGTCAGCGCGTGAAGATCGCGGCCGGTGGCCCGCGTGAGGGCCACCCCTTCGTCGACGGTCATCTCGTGGCCGTCGAGCGCGTGGGCGAGGATCGGGCGGAGGTCGCGCGAGACCCAGTCGAGCGAGGCGAGGAGGCTACCAGCGACGCCAGCGTTCATATGATTCCTTCACGAGTCCGTGCTCGTCGATCAGGGCTCCCACGCGCGCGCGCAGCCGCTCGTCCAGGAACTCGGCGCGCGTCGCGAACTCCGGATAGATCGCGAGGCGTTCGCGCAGCGCGAAGCCCTGGCCCTCGGTCGCGCGCCTCAGCTCGGGGAGCAGGGGCCACGGCTTCTCGGGGTTGATGTGGTCCGGCGTGAGCGGCGAGATCCCGCCCCAGTCGTTGAGGCCCGCGGCGAGGAGACGCGGGTAGACATCCGGCGACAGGTTCGGCGGCGCCTGGATGTTCATCTCGGGCCCGAGCACGAGCCGCGCCACCGCGAGCGTCCGCAGGAGGTCATCGACCGACGGCTCGGGCGCGTCGCGCATCGCGATGCGCGGCTTGGTCCGGAAGTTCTGGACGATGACCTCCTGGATGTGCCCGTACCGCTCGTGGAGGTCGCGGATGGCGACCAGGGCGTCGACGCGCTCGCGGGCGGTCTCGCCGATGCCGATCAGCACGCCCGTCGTGAACGGGATGCCCAGCTTCCCGGCGAGTGCGATGGTCCGGATCCGGCGCGCGGGCACCTTGTCGGGCGCCCGGTCGTGGGCCATGCCGCGCTCGAGGAGGCGCTCCGCGAGCGTCTCCAGCATCAGCCCCATGCTCACGTTGACCTCGCGCAGGGCGGCCAGGTCCCGCTCGACCATGACGCCGGGGTTGGCGTGGGGCAGCAGCGGGGATTCCTTCAGCACCGTCTCGCACACGGCGCGCAGGTAGGCCAGCGTCGTGCGGTAGCCGTGCCGCCGGAGGAATTCGCGATGCGTGGCGAACAGCGCCTCGGGCTTGTCGCCCAGCGAAAAGAGCGCCTCCTTGGCGCCGAGCCGGCCGCCCGCCTGGGCGAGCGCCACCACCTCGTCGGGCGTCATCGTGTGGGCGCCGGGCTCGCCCGGATCGCGGCGGAACGTGCAGTAGCCGCAGTAGTCGCGACAGAGCGTCGTCAGCGGGACGAAGACCTTGGCCGAGAAGGTGATGGTGCGACCACGGCCGCGGTCGCGCAGCTCTCCGGCGCGGGCTAGCAGGTCGCCGAGCGCCGCCGCGGGTGTCTCGATCAGCGCGCACGCCGACTGGTGCGAGATCATCGCCGCCGGCTCGCCTGGCTCGCGGGCGCGCGCAGGACCTTGTCCTTGGGCTCGCCTCGGCCGGCGGGGGCCCCAGCCCCGCGACGGCCTGCGGCTCGCAAAACCTTCGGCCGGACGTCGCTCGCGAAGCGGTCGATGTTCGCGAGCACCGCGCGCAGCTCTTGCACCGTGTGGTCGAAGACGAAATGGGTGACGCCGAGCGCCTGGTACCGCCGAATGTCGGCGGCGACCTCGTCGGCGCTGCCCTGGAACGGCGGGCGATCGCCGGCGGCGACCTTGGCGCGCTTGCCGCGCACCTCCATCGGGACACGGATGGTCAGCGCGATCGACTTCGGGTCGCGCCCGGCCCGCCGCGCCCAGCCGTGGATCTCCTTGACCTTCGCCGCGTACTCGTCCGGGCCGAGGAGCGCCGGCGGCCGCATGGCGATCGGATGCCAGCCGTCGCCGATGGTGCCGGCCCGCCGCAGCGCCGCGCCGGTGTGGCCGCCGATCCAGACCGGAATGCCGGCGCGCTGCACGGGCTTCGGGAGCACGTGAACGTCGCGGATCGAGCAGTATTTGCCCTCGAAGGTGACCGGATCGGTCGTCCACGCGGCCCGCATCAGCCGGATGTATTCCTCGGTCACGGGCCCGCGCTCCTCGAACGGCGGAGCGCCGAGCGCCTCGAACTCCTCGCGCAGCCAGCCCACGCCGGCACCGAGGATGATGCGGCCCTTCGAGAGCACGTCCGTCGTCGCCAGCATCTTGGCGGCGAGGAGGGGATTGCGATACGGGATCACGAGGACGCTGATGCCGAGCCGAACGCGCGTGGTCGCGTGCGCGAGATGGCTGAGCATCGCCAGCGGCTCGAGGTAGTCCTGCGCGAGGCCTCCCGGAAACTGTCCGCTGGTGGTGTAGGGATAGACCGACTTCGCCGACGACACCGGCATGACGATGTGATCGGTGACGAACAGCGAGTGGTAGCGGAGCGCGTCGGCTTTCTCCGCGATCTTGAGGACGACGTCGAGGCCCGCCAGCGGCCCGCGACCCGGAAGCGAAAATCCGAACTCCACGACGTGTCCTCCGAGAAAAGGGGATTCCTGGAACAGGACGGCCGATATGGTATCACTAAGCGGAATGCAATTCTTTGACGTCCTCGTCATCGGCGCCGGCCACGCCGGATGCGAGGCGGCCCTGGCCGCCGCGCGCATGGGATGCCGCACGCTGCTGCTCACGATGAACCTCGACGCCATCGGCCAGATGTCGTGCAATCCCGCCGTCGGCGGCACCGCGAAGGGCCATCTGGTCCGCGAGATCGACGCCCTCGGCGGCGAGATGGGACGCGTCACCGATCGCGCGGCCATCCAGTTCAAGACGCTCAACGCGTCGCGCGGTCCGGCGGTGCGCTCGTCGCGTGCCCAGTGCGATCGAGCCCGTTACCGGGCGGCGATGAAGCAGACGGTGGAGCGGGAGCCGCGTCTCGAGGTGCGGCAGGGCCAGGCGGCGCGTTTCATCGTCGACGGCGGGCGTGTCGCCGGCGTCGAGGACCAGGTCGGCGTGCGGTATCCCGCGCGCGCCGTCGTCGTGACGGCGGGGACCTTCCTCCGCGGGCTGATCCACGTGGGGCTCAACCGGCAGAGCGCGGGGCGGGCCGGGGAGTTCGCGGCGATCGACCTCTCGAGCGCGCTCTCGGACCTCGGGCTCACGCTCGGGCGGCTGAAGACCGGGACCTCGCCGCGCCTTCGTCGCTCGACAATCGACTACGCCCGGCTGACGGAGCAGTGGGGCGACGACGAGCCGTGGCCCTTTCACTGGGCGACCGAGCGCCTCGCGCTCCGACAAGTTTCGTGCCACCTGACGTACACGACGGCCGCGACGCACGACGTCGTTCGCGCGAATCTCGACCGCTCGCCGCTCTACTCGGGTGTCATCGACGCGACGGGCGTTCGCTACTGCCCGTCGATCGAGGACAAGGTGAAGCGCTTCGCCGATCGCGAGCGCCATCAAGTCATCCTGGAGCCGGACGGGCTCGACACCGAGGAGGTGTACGCCAACGGCATCTCGACCAGCCTCCCGGTCGACGCGCAGGAGGCGCTCGTGCGCTCGATCCCCGGCCTCGAGCGCGCCGAGATCATGCGGCCCGGCTACGCGATCGAGTACGACTTCGTCCACCCGACGCAGCTGGCGCCGACGCTCGAATGTCGCGGCGTGCCGGGCCTCTACCTCGCCGGACAGATCAACGGCACCACCGGCTACGAGGAGGCGGCGGCGCTCGGGCTGTGGGCGGGCGTGAACGCCGCCAGCGCCGCGCTCGGGCGCGAGCCGTTTCTGCCCGATCGCTCCGAGTGCTACATGGCGGTCCTGGTCGACGACCTGGTGACGCGGGGCACGCTCGAGCCGTATCGGATGTTCACCTCGCGGGCCGAGTACCGTCTGCTGCTTCGCGAGGACAACGCCGACCTGCGTCTCTCACCCCACGGCCACCGGCTGGGCCTGGTGGCGCACGCGCGTCACGAGGCGGTCGAGCGGCGGCGCGCGCAATCGGCGGCCGAGATCCGGCGCCTGGAGAGCACGCGCGTCGGCGGCCTGCGGCTGCTCCAGCTGCTCAGGCGGCCCGGCATGACCTACGCCGACGTGCAACGGCTGGATCCGAGCGCGGTCGCCGAGCCGGCGGTCGCGCGCCAGGTCGAAGTCGCGGCGAAGTACGAGGGCTACATCCGGCGCATGCTCGACGAGGTGGCGCGCTTCAAGCAGTTCGAGGCGCAGCTGATTCCCGAGGGGCTCGACTACCGCGCGCTGCCCGGTCTCTCGACCGAGATCCGCGAGCGGCTCGGCGAGATACGGCCGCGCTCCCTGGGTCAGGCCTCACGCATCCCGGGCGTGACGCCGGCGGCTCTTTCGATCCTCACCGTCTGGTGTCATCGCGTCGAGGCCGTCGGAGCGCGGGCCGCCGGCCCGGAGCCGCCCCCGGACCCGCCGGCACACACTGCCGCGGGGGTGGGCGGATGACGGCGCCGTCCGTGACGCCCGAGGCGTTCCTGAAGCAGCTCTCCGGCTGGGCTCGGGGGACGATGATCGAGAGCCACGGGACGCGGTTTGTCTCGGTCGGGCCGGGCCGCGCGGTGGCGGAGCTCGATTTCAGGCCCTCGCTCGCGCAGCTCACCGGCCGCTTCCACGCCGGCGCCATCATCGCGCTCGCCGACGAGACCGCGACCTGCGCGGCCATGTGGGAGATCAACCCATCCGGCACGTTCCGCCCGGAGCTGTTTCCCCTGACCCTCCAACTATCGGTCAACCTTATCCGAAACACGGGTCGGGGGACCTTGACAGCCGAGGCCCAGATCGTCCATCGTGGTCGTACCACCCTCGTCGTCGAGGTCCAGGTCTTCGACGATCAGCGGCGGCTCATCGCCAAGCTCGCGGCAACTCAACTGGCTCCGGCGGCCTCGCCGGCTGATACTCGTTCTCGCGACGAGTGAGAGGACCATGCGGCTCGCCTCAAAGATGTTTCTGACGTCCGCACTGGTCGTCGTAGTTCTCGCGGTCGTAGGCGTCCTGAGCCTGCGCGCCGTCGGGCGCCTGGCGTCGGTGAATCGCGAGATCACCACGCGAACGGTCCCGGCTCTCCGCCTGGCGACGTCGACCCGCGACGCGGTGCCGCTGATGGTTCGGCTGGAGGCCCGGTTTCTGGTGCTCCACGATCCGCGCTTCACGGAGGCCTGGACCGAGCGGGGCGAGCGGCTCCGGGCCAACCTGGACCGCCTGCGGGAATACGCGACCAGCCGCGACGAGACGCGGCTCCTCGACGAGGCCACCGAGACCTTCGAGCGCTACCGCGGGACGGTGGGCCAGGTCCAGGCGCTCGTCGGGCGCGGCGAGCGTACGCGGGCGATCGCGCTGTCGGAAGGCGCCTCACGGGCGTTGGCCGAGCGCGTCGAGGCGACGCTCGAGGCCCTGACCGAGTCGATGCACGCGGACGTCCTCAAGGCGCAGGCCGAGGTCGCGCGTCTGGAGGCCCGGACCTGGTCGGGAGTGCTGGTGGCGTTCGGAGCGGCGGGATCGTTCGAGGAGCAGATCGTCGTCGACACCAAGGACGAGGTCGGCGCGCTCGCGCGCTCGTTCAACACGATGGCGCGCGAGCTGCGGCGCATGGAGGAAACGAAGGAGGAGTTCTTCGCCTCGGTGTCGCACGAGCTACGGTCGCCGCTGACGTCCATCCGGGAGGGCGCGCACCTCCTGCGCGAAAAGGTCTCCGGCTCGCTCACCGACAAGCAGCGGCGGCTCGTCGAGATCATCGCCGCCGGATCGGATCGGCTCCTGGGGCTGGTGAACCAGATTCTCGAGGTGTCGCGCCTCCGGGCCGGCGTCCTGCCGATCCAACGGGCGCGGCTCGACCTCAACAAGGTCGTCTCACGGGCCGTCGAGGAGCTCAAGCCGACCGCCGAACAGACGGGCGTGAGCCTGGAGCGTGAGAAACTGGGCGAGGACTTCTGGCTCGTGGGCGACGAGGAGCGGCTCCTGCAGATCGTCGTGAACCTCGTCAGCAACGCCATCCGGTTCACGAAGCGGGGCGGGCGCGTCGTCGTGCGACTGGTGTCCACCGGATCGGAGCTGGAGATCCAGGTCGAGGACACGGGCATCGGGATCCCGGTGGGCGAGCTGCCGTACGTCTTCGAGCCGTACCGCCAGGCGCACGCGGACCGCGGCGGGACCGGTCTCGGCCTCGCCATCGTGCGCGGGGTCGCCCAGGCGCACGGCGGCCGTGTCACGGTCGAGTCGCAAGAAGGAAAAGGGAGTCGCTTCACCGTGCTTCTGCCGCGCGCATGAGGGTCGCAAGGCTCGCCGTGGTGTCGGCGCTGCTCGCCGGCTGCGCCACCGGTCCGTTCGCCGTCCCCTCGGCGCAGATGCTCGCGAAAGCCGACCGGCTAGCCGCCGACGGCGACTCCCGCTCGGCCATCGCCGCCTACGACGCCTACCTGGCCGCATACTCCGACAGCTCGAACGCGCCGCGGGCGCGGGCGAGTCGCGATGTCCTGACGACACGTGAGGAGATCGGGCGCCTCCAGCAGGAGCTCGCGCGCATGCGCGAGGAGCTGGCCAAGCGCGAGGGTGACCTGGCGCGCGTGCGCCAGGAGGCCGAGCGACTGCGCGCCGATCTCGAGCGGCTCAAGCAGATCGACCTTCAGCTGGAGAAGCGCAAGTGAAACAAAAGGTCCTCGTGATGGACGACGATCCGGCGATCCTCGAGGTCTTGGAGATGCGCCTGGCCACGATGGGCTTCGACGTGACGGCGACGAGCGACCCACGAAAGGCGCTCGAGGCGGTCGAGGCGGGGCGCTTCGACCTCGCCCTGCTGGACTTGCGCATGGAGCCGCTCGACGGCATGCGGGTCATGGAGGCCCTTCACGAGCGCCAGCCCCGCCTGCCCGTGCTCATCATGACCGCGCACGGGACCATCCAGACCGCGGTCGAGGCGGTGCGACGCGGCGCCTACGACTATCTCACCAAGCCCTTCGTGCGCGACGAGCTGCGCTCCAAGATCGCCCGCACGCTCGCGACGCGCCGATGGGCGCGTGATCGCGAGCGGCTCCTGACGGTCGGGCAGGCGCTCGCCTCCTCCGGTGTCATGGCGCGCGTGCTGGACGCGGTGGCCCAGGCGACCGTGGAGGCCACCGATGCGGACCGCTGTGTGGTGTTCCAGCTCGACGACGGCCGGCTCGTGCCGATGGCGAGCGCCGGGTCACCGCCGCCCTCCTGGGAGAGGCTCGAGGCGGCCGCGACGACGGCGATGGACAAGGGCATGCCGATCACCACGTCGGGCTCTCTCGAGCAGGGAGAGAGCGGCACGATCGTGGCGGCGCCGCTCGTGGTCCAGCGTGGCCCGGCGGGGGCGCTGGTGATCGAGACCGCCGCGCGCCTCGAGCCGATGGAGGACGACCTCGAGATCCTGGCGCTCTTCTCGTCGCAGGCGGCCATCGCCATTCGCAACACGCTCGATCTCGAGCGTCTGCGGAGCGGCGCCGTCGCCGCGCTCGGGCGCATGGCCACGCAGGTCGCCCACGAGATCAAGAACCCGCTCGCGGGCCTCCGGCTCTACGTGCGCCACCTCGAGCAGCGCCTTGCCCGGACGGGTGATGCCGATGCCCGCGACCTGGCCGGAAAGATCGCGACCACGGTCGACCACCTGGCGAGTGTCGTCTCCGAGATCACCGCGTTCGGCCGGCCGCCCGAGCTTCACCGGCAGGCGACGGCGCTCCATCCGCTGCTCGACGAGTGCCTGGAGCTGGCCTCCGCCCGGCGTCCGACCGACGGCCTCGAGATCGTCAGGGCGTTCGATCCAATGATGCCCAGGGCGCAGCTCGATGCGCGCGAGCTGCGCAAGGCGTTTCTGAACCTGATCCTCAACGCGCTCGAGGCGCTCGAGGGCGGCGGCCGGCTGACCATCGCCACCGCGTACTCCGCCGCGACGGGGAGCGTCACGGTCACCATCGAGGACACGGGTCCGGGCATGACGGAGGAGACGCTCGCGCGGGCCTTCGACCTCTTTTTCACCACCAAGCCGGACGGCACGGGTCTCGGAATGTCGATCGCCCGTTCGGTGATCAACCTGCACGCGGGCGAGCTCACCGTGTCGAGTCGCCTGGGCCACGGCACGAAGGTCCAGGCGCGCCTCCCGCTCGAGCCCGTCTCCGATTCAGCGCGTCTGTAATGGCGTCTCGCCGCAGTCACTCCATTCTGGTCGTGGACGACGAGAAGACGATCGCCGACGGGCTCCGCCTGACGTTCGAGAGCGAAGGCTACAGCGTGCGGACGGCCGGGAGCGTCCGGGAGGCGCTGGGGGCGGTCGCCCAGAGCGATCCCCACGCGGCCGTCGTGGACCTGATGCTACCCGACGGCGACGGGCTGCACCTCACGCGGGAGCTGAAGCGGCGCGATCCGGCGATCGAGGTGATCGTCATCACCGCCTACGGCTCCGTGCGCAAGGCGATGGAGGCAACGAAGGGCGCCGGCGCGTTTCACGTCCTCGAGAAGCCGTTCGATCCCGACGAGCTCCTGAGTCTCGTCGACAACGCGCTCGAGCACCGCAAGCTCGTCACCGAGAACGCCGACCTCAGGCGCCGGCTCGGCGAACAGGTGACCGACTCGGAGATCCTCGGCAGCGCGCCCGGCATTCAGCGCGTCCTCGAGACGGTCGCCGCGGTCGCCGACGCCGACGCCAATGTCCTGATCGTCGGCGAGAGCGGGACCGGCAAGGAGCTTCTCGCTAACGCGCTGCACGAGCGGAGCGGGCGCCGCGACGGACCGTGGATCAAGATCAACTGCGCCGCGCTGCCCAAGGACCTGATCGAATCGGAGCTCTTCGGGCACACCCGCGGCGCCTTCACCGGGGCGACCACCGAGAAGGTGGGGCTCCTGGAGGAAGCCGACCGGGGCTCACTGCTCCTCGACGAGATCACCGAGATGCCGATGGACCTCCAGGCCAAGCTCCTGCGGGTCCTCGAGGAGCGCACGGTGCGCCGGCTCGGGGCCGCGAAGGCGGTGTCGATCGATTTCCGCCTCATCAGCTCCACCAACCTGAGCCCGGACGTCGCGCTCCGTGAAGGCCGTCTGCGTCAGGACCTCTACTTCCGGATCAACACCGTGTCCATCGTGGTTCCTCCGCTGCGGGAGCGGCGCGAGGACATTCCGATCCTCGTGCGCGCCTTTCTCGACCGCTATCGGACCAAGCACGCGCGCCCGGTGGAGGGCATCGATCCGGAGGCGTACCGGCGCCTTCTCGCGTGGTCGTGGCCCGGCAACGTGCGAGAGCTCCAGCACGCCATCGAGCGCGCGGTGCTCGTGACGCGGGGGCCGACGATCACGCTCGAGGACCTCCCCGACCAGCTTCAGCACACCGCGCGCGATGGCGGCGCCGGGCCGTCGGCGGTCGCGCCCTCGCAGGTGCCCGCGGGCTCTCTCGAGGAGATCGAGCGCGCTTCCATCCTCAAGGCGCTCGACACGACGCGGTGGAACAAGCAAGCCGCGGCCGCGCTGCTCGGCCTGCGCCGCCCGACGCTGTACTCGAAGATGCGTAAGCACGGCATTCCCCAGCGCCGGGCCTGACCCGGCCCCGCCGGCGCTCGAATCGCGAGCAGTGGCGACCCGCCTGCCTATTCGTTAGGCAAAACCGGGGGCGGATCCGGGCTCGACGTCCCTCAAAGCGGTCGATTTCATGTGCTTTCCTCGCGGGCTCGCCCGGGCACGGCGGTTGCTTGACCGAACGCGCCGGGAGGATCTCAGGATGAAAAAGATCGAGGCGATCATCAAGCCTTTCAAGCTCGACGACGTCAAGGAGGCGCTCACCTCCATCGGGGTCATCGGCATGACCGTATCGGAGGTGCGTGGGTTCGGTCGGCAGAAGGGCCACACGGAGCTGTATCGAGGCGGCGAATACACGGTGGATTTCCTCCCCAAGATCAAGATCGAGGTGGTGGTGCCCGACCGCATCGTCGACAAGGTCTCCGAGGTCATGTCGGCCGCGGCCAAGACCGGCAACATCGGTGACGGCAAGATCTTCGTCCATCCGGTGGAGACGGCTGTACGGATCCGCACGGGCGAGCGCGACGAGAGCGCCCTGTAGACAAGACGAGAGCGCCCTGTAGACGAAAGGGAGGGACCAACCGTGAAGCGACTTACTCTCGCACTGGCAGCGCTGCTGGTGCTCGGTGCCACGACGATTGTGGCGACTGCGCAGCAGCCGGCACCCCCCGCCGCGACGACAGCGGCGCCCAGCGCGCCCGCACCAGCCGCCGGCGCCCTCGCGGCGGCCGCGCCCGCGCCCCCTTCCAAGATCGACAAGGGCGACACGGCGTGGATGCTGACCTCGTCCGTGCTCGTCCTGATGATGACCGCGCCGGGCCTGGCGCTCTTCTACGGCGGCATGGTGCGCCAGAAGAATGCGCTCGGCACCCTCATGCACAGCTTCATCATCGCCGCGCTCATCTCGGTGCAGTGGGTGCTGTGGGGCTACAGTCTCGCGTTCGGCCCCGACAAGGGAGGCATCATCGGCGGCCTGGACTGGATCGGTCTACGCGGCGTCGGCCTCGAGCCCTTCGACGCCTACTCGAAGACGATTCCGCACCAGGTGTTCATGCTCTTCCAGATGATGTTCGCGATCATCACGCCGGCCCTGATCACGGGCACCTTCGCCGAGCGGAAGAAATTCTCGGGCTTCCTGCTCTTCACGCTCCTGTGGGCGACGATCGTCTACGATCCGCTCGCCCACTGGGTGTGGGGTGATGGCGGCTGGCTCAAGAAGCTCGGTGCGCTCGACTTCGCGGGCGGCACGGTCGTCCACATCTCGTCCGGGGTGTCGGCGCTCGTTTGCGCGTTGATGATCGGCAAGCGGCGGGGCTACGGCCAGCAGCCGATGCAGCCGCACAACCTCCCGATGACGGTGATGGGGGCGTCCTTGCTCTGGGTCGGCTGGTTCGGCTTCAACGCCGGCAGCGCGCTCGAAGCCAACGGGCTCGCCGCCAGCGCCTTCACGGCCACTAACACCGGCGCCGCCGCGGCCGCGCTCGGCTGGATGTTCACGGAGTGGATGAGCCGGGGCAAGCCCACGGTGCTTGGCGCGGCGTCCGGCGCCGTCGCGGGGCTCGTCGCCATCACCCCGGCGTCGGGTTTCGTCACGCCCATGGCGTCGTTGATCATCGGCGCGGTGGCCGGCTCGCTCTGCTACGCCGCGTGCAACTTCAAGGCGAAGCTCGGCTACGACGACTCGCTCGACGTGGTCGGCGTGCACGGAGTCGGCGGCACCTGGGGTGCCTTGGCGACGGGTCTCTTCGCGACGAAGGCCGTCAACGACGCCGGCGGCGACGGACTGTTCTACGGCAATCCCGGGCAGCTCTGGATCCAGTTCGTTGCGGTGCTGGCGACCTACGTGCTGGCGATCGTCGCGACGGTGATCATCCTCAAGGTCGTCGACGCCCTCGTCGGGCTTCGCGTCAGCGTCGAGGACGAAGTGGCCGGGCTCGACCTTTCCCAGCACTCCGAGACGGCGTATTCCGGCGGCGGCGGGTACGGTGAGATGGGGGTGCCGGAGGCCACGGGACGGCCGCGAGCGGCGCATTGAGCCGGACCGGGCGGGGCTTGATTCGGCGCATGGTTGACCGTAAGGTAGGCGGGCTGTTCATCACTCAGCGGAGAAGGAGTTTTGCATGACCGCGAAGGACGTGCTCAAGCTGGCCAAGGAGAAGGGTGCTCGGATTGTCGATCTTCGTTTCATCG
>WNGN01003009.1_pt1 | contig 13999 bp, 16 predicted proteins | sample 5400561 | NCBI WGS metagenome assembly WNGN01 (sample SAMN13153379, study PRJNA577476) | soil metagenome | isolation source: 115 cm soil or saprolite under Garry oak tree replicate 2 | place: USA:California | collected 2016-06-15
ACAACGATGCCGCCGGCGGGAACGGGCTTCGGCACCACGTACCTCGGCGAGGTGTACGTTTGCGCTTTGCCACACACGGTTCCATCCGCGTCGTTCTTGGTGGGATGAAGGTGGGTACCGTCGAACAGGATGCCTGACAAGGTGGGTATGTTTCGACAGCCCGCGCCATCGTAGGCCTTCAGGCCATCGAGGGTGAGCAACGCGGCCGTCCGCACGAAGCCCGAGACGGAGTACCCATACGGATCATGCGAGCCGACACGGCCATCGGCAATCGCCCGCAACGGGTAATGAGCAACGTCACCCGAGACGGTGCTGTGATTGTGGTCCTGCGTGATGATGATGTCGGTGGTCTGCTCCCAGCCGAGCTGACGAATCTTGTCCACGACGCGACCCAAGATCTCATCGTTCATCTTCGTGGCGTCGATCGAGTTATATGTCCCCGGACCGTACGCGTGGTTCGTTGCGTCTGGCTCCTTCGACCAGAAGATCGTGAGGTCCGGCTTTTTCGTCGGGAGGATGTAATTCACGAATACGTCGGTCAGATACGTGAACCCACGCCGGGAGAGGGCTCCGGTGCGGTCGAGCGGATTCGCGGTCTCCCGATCGTTGAGCCTCTGAATCGGAATCGGAGCTGTTGGGTCGCCATTGTTACCAGCGAGCACCAATGCTCCCGCGCTGTAGGCGTTGACGGTGTTCTTCGGAAGGGCGTACCCAGCGTTCTGGAGCTCCTTAGCGAAACTCAGCGGGATCGCCGCGTCCTCGTCGAGGATGATGCCCCCTCGGTGATAATCCTGAATGAACGCGGCGCCGAATTTACCGACGGCTGCTGTCGTCAGCCCTTTGGCCTGTGCCGCCTGAAGCATCGTCGAAACAAGCGTGAGCCTGCCTTGGTACGAATCTCGCACCGCTTCCACCACACCGAAGTCCTCGATGAACGCGGGGGCCAGAAAATCGATAGCGACTCCCTTTGCGTTCTTCCCCTTGGCATTCGGTGCGTACACTACGTTGCCATAGAACCCGTGCATCCCCGGATACGTCCCGGTTGCAATGGACGCGGAGTTCATCATGGTGAAGGTTGGATAAACGGCGTGGTGATCTGCGAAGACGACTCCTGATCGCGCGAGGGCGAAGTAGTTCGGCATGTTTTCCGGAGTGACATCGTCCGCTCGCAGCCCGTCCCAAACGAAGATGATGACCCTTCGCGCAGGTGGCCCGCCCTGCTGTGGTGCTGCGGGACCACCTGCGAGTCCGAGCACAACGAACGACAAGGCGAAAATGAATCTCCTCATTTTCATGGTTGTCCTCGTTTCTGAATTCGCAGGCGGTCGCTCCCCGCGGCGCTCGTCATCGTCCAGATGACCTCGACCACTGCGCACCGCATCGCGGGTCGTCGCCTTCCAGGCCGCGGTAATCATGCCGCTACCAACGTGTTCTGGCTGAGCACGGTGGCGATCTTCTGCCAGCCGTCGATCCTGCGCAACTTGATCTGGCCGGTCGCCACGAGGCTGAAGAGCAGCACGACGGCCGCGTCTTCGCTCGGCAACGAGCCTTACGTTTTTACGCGTCGGCGGAACTCCTCGTGGAGCCGCTCAATCGTGTTTGTCGTTCGCAACGTCTTCCACTGCGCTTTCGGAAAGGCAAAGACTGTGAGCAGCTCGTCGCCGCCTTCGCGAAGGCTCGTCACCACGCCTGGGCAGCGCTTGGCCCACGTGCGCTCGAAGGCCGCGTAGGCGGCACGGGCCGCGTCGGCGTTGGCAGCGTAGACGATACGATGGAAGTCGTCGCGGATCGCGGCCAGTGCGTGCTTCGGCGCTTTCCGCTCGAGGTTGCGGAGCTTGTGTACACAGCAGCGTTGCACCACCGTCCGCGGCCACACCTCGCCGACGGAGCGCCGCAGCGCGGCATTACCGTCGATGATCGCCAGCACCGGCGCCCGCAATCCTCGCGCGACGAGATCGTCGAGACAGCCCTTCCACGCTGAGAACGACTCGCCCCCGCACAGCTCCAGGGCGAGCAGATGCTTGCAACCATCGGGGAGGACGCCTACGACCCCGAGCACCGGCACGCTGACCACCTTTCCCGCACTGCGCACGCGCAGAGCGAAGCCGTCGAGGTAGACATAGATCACGTCGAGGTCGGCGAGCGAGCGCGTCCGCCACGCCTCCAGCCCGTCCTTCAGCGTGGCGACACCCGCGACACCGCGCTCTTCGAGAGGGGCGCGTCCTTGAGCAGCGGTTGGAGGGCTCCGCGAACCCGACGGGTGTTGCCGCCCGCCAGGTACGTGGCGACCACCGCTTCATTCACCTGCGGCATGCGTCGCTGATATCGCGGGATGATCGTCGACGTCCATTCCTTCGTGCCAGCGATGTTGAAGAGGGTGGCGCGGGGTACGGTGAGCGCGACCGGCCCCGTGGGTCCCGTCAGCGTCCGCGCCTTGGCGCCGTTGCGATAGCCCCGTCGGACTCCATTGCGCTCGTAAGGACTCGTCCCGAGAGCGGCCCGCAGTTCCTCGTGCACGGCCGTCTCAATCGCGGCGCGGACGTGGTGGTGGATCAGTTCGCTCAGCGAGATGGGCTCAAGCTCATGCGCTCCGACCGACTTGCTGGTACGCTTTCTCACGGCGCGTTCCTCCGGTGGCCGCCTGCCAGGGCGGCCGGCTGGTCGTGCACTTCACCAACCGGAAGAATGCGCCATTTTTTTCCCACATGAATGGAGACGCCACCTATCTATCTGTTTCACTTCACACGTAACAATGTGCCCGGCTAGCTCGATGTCGAAGTCGGGCGTCGGCTCGCGGGCAGTACGCACGCGAGTGCACGCAATGCCGTTGGAGCGACAGAACTCCTCGAACAGCTTCTCTGAAAATGTCATCGCATCAGATGTCCGTCCAACGTGCGCGGTCAGCGGCGCGCGAAGCGCGTCCGCTGGACTGCATTGTTCGGCGGTCTCTCGTAACCGATTCGATTGTGCCGAGTCGTTCCTGTCTGTACTGAGTTCCGTGAATGACCGCGTCCGGGGGTCCAACGTAGACCTCGACATGTTGGTCTAGTGCCAGGGCAGACATGATCTCCTCGGCCCAGCGACTTGCCTCTTTCACGACAACTGCGTCAAAGAAGAACCCGACGCCCGTGTAGAAGAACAGCGCGTGCCTGGCGGAAAGGAAGATGCCCCTGATTGTAGACTCCATGAACTCCCGGGCATTGTCTTTGGTAATCCACCCTTCAGCCTCGAACCACTCAAGGTGTGACATCGCGGTCCCTTCGGGGGCGATCGTGAGCTGGCCATTCCTTACGCAGAACATGCGACGGGCGCGGTGGAAGTCAACATCCCCGCTTTGGGTTCTCAGTTCATCCATCGTCACTGAACCAGGGGCCTCTTGGTTTCCGCCGCTTACTCTGCGGTCTGCTTGTCCGCCGAACGAATAGGCTTTTATCCGTCGTGCGTCGCGCATGACGGATGAAACCAGTTGGACTAAACCGCCGTCCCTTCACCGCTATGGGGATTCTAGACCGGCGGTGGGGCGGAAGGCGCTTCAGGGCCGCCGCCGCCCCACCGGAAGGTGGCGATGAGCTCAGGCGGCCGACCGGCGCTGCGCACCCCGGCGCCGAGGCGAGCGGGCGAGGGCTTCTGGGCGCGGAGCAGAGGGGTAGCGCAGGATCCTAATCGGAAATCGTGTGGACGGGCGCGGGCCGGCGAAGGCGCGATCACGACGTGTCCACGACCGGGACGCATCGCGTGGGCGGGGACGTCGGGGTAAGGATCTCGGTGACGTGCAGCCGGCCCTGCTGGCACACCGGACAGCGTTCGAGGTGGATCCCGGTCAGCCGGCGCATGAGGGCGGGCACGGATTCGATCGCCGAAGCGGCAGGCGCTGGCTGGGCGAGTAGGGCTCGGCACCGCGCGAGCTTGGCGCGGCGCGTGCGGTTGGCCAGGAAGCCGAAGTGCCGGATGCGGACGAAGCCGCCCGGGACGACGTGGAGGAGAAAGCGACGGATGAATTCCTCGGCCGCGAGGGTCATGATCTTCACGCGGTCGCCGTCGGCGTAGTCTCGCCAGCGGAAGCGCACGACGCCGTCGGTGTGGCTGACGAGCCGCTCATTGGAGATCGCGACGCGGTGGGTGTACCGCCCGAGGTACTCGAGGACCTGCGTGGGCTCGGCGAGCGGCCCCACCGCGCCGAATACGAGCAGCTAGACCGCCGCCGCGCCCGAGAGAGAGCGGCGCGAGACCAGCCGAAGTCGGCCTCCAGCGGTTTGATGTACACCCCGAATACCGACCGGAGCCCCGTGCCGCCGAGCATTGCGAGCGCGAGCGCCCCGAGGACGATCCAGGCCGGATGCACGCGCGAGCGGATCACGGCGTTAGAATGCCACGCCTCGGCCTCCTCTGCCGCTCACGGTATGGTGGAGACCGCCATTCAGGTTGTCATCGTCAAATAGAATCAATCGCCTGCTTGAAACTCGGGCCCGCGAGCAGCCGCCTCAGCGCTGGCACCAAGTCGCGCGGCGGATGGAAGGGATGTTGCCGAAAGACGTCCGTGTACTGCGCGTCGAGTGTCGTGAGTGCCTCGGCTCTGGTCTGCAGGACTTCATGGACCCGTTCGACGTGGTTGCGCGCAAACAGAAGGCTATTCGGATCGACGTAGCCCGCTTGCATAAAGCCGCGCGTCTTGTTGACACAGCGGCACGGGTTCGCCCGATTGACCAGCCCGCATCGCTCGTTCATAAAATTATGCAGGTCGCGACGTGCTCGGGCGAGCTTTTGTCGGAAGTTTTCGCGGCTGATTTCGAGCAGCTCGGCCCCGACCCCGTCTGTGACTTCAAAGATCTCGCCCAGGATGTAGACCAACCGTTGCTCTCGATCGAGACAAAGCAACATGCCTGTGGTGCATGACAGCCGAGCTTCCTCCACGAGCAGGCGGACGTCGACAGGGACGCTGCTTTGATCGGGCAAGTCCAGGTCGGGCGTGCGATCAAGCCCGTGCGCATAGCAGCTGAAGCTCATTGTTGGTGGTTCGAGGCGCCCCCGCTTCGTGTTGAGCACGTGGTTGACGACGATGCGGTAGAGCCATGTGCGAAAGCGGCTGCGTCCCTCGTACGAGGACAGCGCCGTCAATGCCTTGACGAGGATCTCCTGCGTCGCGTCCTCTGCGTCCTGCGGGTGATAAAGCATGCGGACGGCGATGTTGTAGATCCAGGCCTGATGGCGCACGGCCAACTCCTCGAGCGCGGCTGCATCGCCGGACTTCGCGCGGAGGACGAGTGCCCGATCCTCTAGGTCGGTGACGGGATCCTGGGCGAGGGGATTGGGAGTCATGCGCGCGCCGGCATTCAGTCACCGCTCCGGCGGTCGACGAGGCCGCCCCCGTAGCGGGCGGTGTAGACCAGTCGTCCGTCCTCGTGAATGGTTTCGTGGCCCCAGAAGCTCGCCACGCCGCCCTCGTGCGTGTTTCGATAGGAGAACGGGCCTTCCGTAAGGGCCTCGGGACCGCGGACAGGAAAGTCCGGCGGAGCCTCGCGCAAGGCCCGCTGTAAGAACGAATAGACTGAGTCGACGTTTGCGTCGTCGACCTGTCCGTAATAGACGGCCATCCAGACCGGGTGGCCCCCGAGGAACACGACTTCTCGTCCGCCATACGGCTCCCCGCCGAAGTAGTTGTCGTGGAACCTCCATTCGCCATGCTCGAGGACGATGGTCGTCGAGTGATCGGCTTCCCGTGTTTTGACTGCACTGCGGCCGGCCGCATAGCCACGTCGACTGGCATCCATCAGGAACCGTAGAAGGGCTGTCTGATCCATGCCGTGTCCTCCTTCCCTTCATCCTTTGGACACGCTCCTTGCGGGAGTGTGACAGCCGAGCGACTGCCAATCGGCGCCTTCCCCTCCTTGGTGGCCGTCGATCTCATGCTCGGGCCGGGATGGGCCTGGGGCTCGGTCTTCCCATGGCCCGGACGACGACAAGACCAGAAATGAGCGTCAACGCCGCGACCAGGTGAATTGCCGCCGCAAGCCCGACGAGGTCCGCGACGACACCGGAGAGCAGCGCGCCGACGGCGTAGCCGAGATCGCGCCAGAATCGGTACACGCCGAGGCTGGTCGCACGCCACGTCGGGTGCGCATGGTCTGTGATGGCTGCCAGCAGGGTCGGATACACCATCGCCGTGCCGAGTCCTTGCAGCGCAGCTCCAGCCAACCACATCGCATAGGTCGGCATGAGAACGGTCAACCAGATCCCGCCGGCTTGCACGACCATGCCTCCAGCGATCAACTCCTTCCGGCCGAAGCGGTCCGACAGCGGTCCGGTCGCGACCTGCAGAACGCCCCACACCATCGGATAGACGGCCTTGATGAGGCCGATGCTGGCAACGCCGAGACCATAGCTGGCGAAGAACAGGGGATAGAGACCCCAGGACATCCCGTCGTTGAGATTGTTCACGAGGCCCGCCTGGCAGGCGGCGAAGAGGCTCACGTTCCCGAGGCTCGTGACGAAGAAGACGTGGCCCAGCGATGGACGGACACTACTCGCCGTCTGGGGGGCCGCGGCCGCTTCCAGGTACGCGAAGGGGCGTGTCTCTCGCACGAACAGCACGGAGACGACCAGGCCGACGATTGCGACGACGATCCCGAGATAGAACGGCTGTGGGCGCAGCGCCGAGTGCGCGGCGATGTAGCCAGTCACCCAGGACACCACGCCGACCGCGAAGTACCCGGCGAACTCGTTCAGCCCCAAGGCGAGCCCGCGGCGCTTCGGACCCACGAGATCGACTTTCATGATCACCGTCATCGACCAGGCCATTGCTTGGTTTGCTCCGAGCAGGACATTGGCGAGGTCGATCCACCACCATGCCGGCGCGTAGATGATCAAGAAGGGCACCGGTAGTGCGAAGAGCCAGCCGATCACCAGGATCGGCTTCCGGCCGATACGATCGGACACACGGGCCGCGACCAGGTTGATGATCGCCTTCGTCACCCCGAAGCTCACGATAAAAGAGGTGATGGCGGTCTTCGAGCTCAGCCCGAACTCCTGCTCGCCGAGGAGCGGCAACACCGTCCGCTCCAGGCCAACCATGGCCCCGACGAAGGCGTTGAGGACGACGAGGAGCCCGAACTGCGGGAGGTTCTCCCGCAGTCCGAGCCGCATCTCGCTCATTCGCCCGCGAGGTTGCGCCGGCGATTCTCCGCGAAGGCCTCGGGCTGGGGCGGAAGATCCGCCAGGACGAAATCCACGAACTCGCCTCTCGACCTGGCTTGGAGCGCCGGATTGAAACGACGCTCGAAGCCGATCGTGGAACCGGGCTTACCGCTCAGACCTTTACCGCACGCCGCGCCCCCGAAATGGGCGGGAAAGATTTCGAGGTGATCGGGCAGCGTCATGATCTTGCTGTGCAGGCTGTCGTGGAGCTGTTCGGCGAGCTTCGCTTCCGAGCCAGCGCCAATGAGGTCTGGGCGACCGACCCCGCCCGAGAACAGCGTATCGCCGGTTAGAACAAACCAGGGCTCCGAGGCCCGCGTCTTGTCGGTGACCAGGATCGAGACACTGTCCGGGGTGTGTCCCGGCGTGTGGAGGATCGAGAGCACCACATTGCCAAGATCGTGCCGCTCCCCATCCTCGACGTTGAGGTGTGGGAACTCGACCGGCGCTGACTTGTGGAAGATCACCGGGGCGCCGGTCGCATTTGAGAGACGACGAGCGCCCGACAGGTGATCGGCCTGGACATGGGTCTCGTAGATGTGCGTGATCCGCATAGACTTCTGAGCGGCCGCTTCGAGGTAAGGCTCGATCTCAAGCTGTGGATCCACCACAGCGCAGCACGCTGCGCCAGCTCAGCCAAACAGGTAGCTGGCACAGCCGGTCTTCGGCGACAGGAAGTGACGAAAAATCATGGGGTCCTCCTTTCAAGTTCTGGGCTTGTCATACGCCAGACTGTGCTATAGGGTCCAATCCGAACTTTGGATTCCAAGCATAGGGAAAACCCGAAATGACGCTACGCCAGCTCGAGGTCTTTCTTGCGGTCGCTCGAGAAAAGAGCTTCACCCTGGCCGCGAAGAAAATTCATTCGTCCCAGCCGACGCTCTCCGAACACATCAGCGAGCTCGAGAGCGAGCTGGGAAAGCAGCTCTTCTTCCGTCAGGGTCGCCGCCGGGTCGTCACCGTGACCGAGGCTGGCCGCGTCTTCGAGCAATATGCGGAGCGTGCCGTCTCGGCGGTCGAGGGCGCGCGCCAGGCGCTGGCTGACCTGGATGGTCTGGCTCACGGGTCGCTCTTGATCGGCGCCAGCACCACTCCGGGGCTGTACGTACTGCCTAGAATCGTTGCGGCGTTTCGGACCAAGTACCCCGGCGTGGAGGTGAAGCTCCAGATCGCTAATTCTCAGACCATCGAGGGACGAGTCAGAGCACGCGAGCTCGATCTTGGCATCGTCGGGGGACATGCCGTGGCCCCGGGCGAGGAATGTCTGGCCGCTGGAATGCTCGATGAGCTTGTCCTGGTCGTCCCGCCCGGACACGCATGGGCGAAGCGCCGGAACATCGCGCCCCAATTGCTCGCCGACGCGTCCCTGCTCGTGCGAGAGCATGGATCCGCGACTCGGAGCGTCACCGAACGCGCGCTGCAGCGAGCGGGCGTCAAGTTCCAGGTGGCGATGGAGCTCGACCATACCGAGGCGATCAAGCAAGGTGTGATGGCGGGTCTCGGCGTTGCCTTTGTGTCGATCTACGCGGTCCGCGGGGAAGTAGTAGCTGGGCGTCTTTGTACCCTCCGGCTTCGCGGTATCCAGATCCAACGACACTTCCATGTCATCCACCACGAAGCTCGGCGGGTCACGGCGAGCGCCCGGGCGTTCATGGTAGTGCTCGGGCAAGCGGCACGGAGGCGAGGTTGACTGGGCGCCGAGGCGATCCTAAGGGGAGGAGAACGACATGACACAAGGCCAGCGCGCGCTCGTCGGGATCATGACGTGGCTATGGCCCTCCTTGGCCGCGGCGCAAGACCGCCCATCCGAATGGGGGTGGGGCATGCACCCGATGTGGGGAATGTGGGGAGTGTGGGGCATCGGGATGATGTTGATGATGCTCGTGTTCTGGGGCGTAGTGATTGTCGGCATCGTGCTGGCGATTCGGTGGCTAATGACTCAGAGCAGGGACCCGCGCATGACCGACTCAGCGCTCGACATTCTCCGGCAGCGCTACGCGCGGGGTGATATCAGCAAGGAGGAGTTCGAGGCGAAGAAGAAGGATCTCGCGTGAACAGCCAGGCGGTTCAGTGGGGGAAGGCGGCCGCGTGCCATCATGCGGGCCCGGCGATTTTTGTACGCCAAGGTGATTACCTGGGAAGGTGTTGAAGGGGGTCGCGGGCGTACCTGCTGCTGACGAAACTTTGCGCTGAAGTACCTTGTCACCCGCCGCTTGTCCTGGTGGCCTGGTCGGTCGCAATGGTCTGCAAAGAATCCTGTTCGAGCGCGAGCACGTGCTTGGCCACGACGCGATAGGTCCACTGGCCTGGTGCCGTCTCTCGGTTGAATTGCTCGTCGGTCAGCCCGATCAATGAGCCGATGAGACGCGCCCGCTCTTCGAGCCACTCGGCCAGGAGGCGTTGCATCCGCGAGGCCGTGATCCGTGACTCGTAGCGTGCTTCGAGGATCTGTCCCGTGTGGATCTTCTCGTGGTCGATGTCATTGGTCATGAGCGTCCAAAGGTCTTTACCCTGGGCGCATCCGTGCGACGACGCCATCGTCAGCTCGCGGTCCGAGGCCTCGAGCAGGGTGTCCATCGTCGCCATTGTCTGTGTCATCAACTCGCGGATTGCCTCTCGGACAGTCGCCGCCATGTGTGCCTCCTGTCGGGTTCGCCTGGCGACGCTGACTATCGCACGAACCGCCGCCCCTGGTTAGCTCCCTCACCCCCGCCGGCGGCCGATCGTGGTGGGGGCTTCGCCGGGTCGTGAATGGAGCGACCGGTGGCGTCGGGGCGCGGCAGAGTATTAAATCGAGTCACCCAACCGGAACTGGGAGAGCGCAACGGCCATCTGTTCTGGCTCGCTTCGACCAGCCTTCTTGGTTACGATCCAAGCGAATCCCGGCCGCGAGGTCATCAACCACAGCAGCGGAGACAGACTGATGGGGCCAGATCAGGATCCTATCGAGTTTCTGTCGGCCCATTCCCCGTTCATCGGTGTCACACCCGACGCGATGAAGACCATTGCATCCCGGTGCCGCCCGCGGTCACAGCGGCCTGGCGCGAGCCTCTTCCGCGAGGGTGAGCCGTGTCGCGACCTCTATGTCCTGGTGGCCGGTCGAGTGAAGTGCTTTCGCGTCAGCCCCGAAGGGCGGGAACAGATTCTGAAGATCTTCGAACGGCCCGGCGAGATCTTCTGCGCGACATCCGCGTTCAGCACGGGTTCGCATATCGTGACGGCGGAGGCCATGAGCGAGGTCAGCCTCTATGTCATCGACGTGGAGACGATGAAACGGATCGCTTTCGACCAGCCCGCGGTGGCGCTGGCGCTGGTGACTGCGACAGGTGATCAGATGCGGAGCCTCGTCTCGCTGGCCGACGATCTCTCGCTGAAGACGGCAACGACTCGCGTGGCGAAGCTCCTGTGGGAGCGTGCGCGCGCTCACGGCGGGCGCAAGGGCAAGGAGGTCCGGTTACCCCGGGCGAGTCTTCGCGAAGACGACATCGCTGCGATCGTCGGGACGGTTCGAGTCCACGTCTCGAGGAGCCTCAAGTCGCTCGCGACCATGGGCGCCATCACCGTCGACCGGGACACCATTTGCATCAAGGATGTCGAGGCGCTCGCGGGCTTCTTGCGTGCGGTCGAACCGGAAGCCTGACGCGTAACACTTGTGACAGACAGAGAAACTCCCTCCGCGCAGACTCGCGACAGCATCATCACCTTCAGGAGGGAGTCATATGAAGACCCTGTGGCGAGGAACCGCACCCACGACGCTCATTCTCGTGGCAATCCTGGCCGGCGGCGTCTCCGCACGAGCCGAGGAACCGAAACCCACCACAGCCGGCGGCGTCTCGGCCGAGCATGTGATACGGCTCACGCCCGCCGAGCTCACGTGGACCGCCGGGCCCCCGATGCTGCCGCCTGGCGCGAGCATGGCCGTGATTGAGGGGTCATTCTCCAAGCCTGGTCCGTTCACCGTACGGCTCAGGTTCCCGGCGAACTATCGGATCCCGCCGCACTGGCATCCCGTCAAGGTGACCGTGACAGTGCTGTCGGGCACGTTCAACGTGGGGTTTGGCGACGAGTTGGACACGGAAAAGGGGAAGATGCTGCCGGCCGGCAGCATCTTCGAGATGCCAGCGAGGATCCACCATTTTGGCTGGAACTACTTGAACCGCGGACACGACGGGCGACAGTAAGGACGCGCCTGCAACGGTCTTGACCTTCCAGCCGCTGGAAGGTCTATCGTGGCCCAGACCTCGGAAGGAGGCGCGAGTCAATGGCCCAGACCGTCACCATCGGCCATCTGGCGAAAGTGACCGGCGTGGCCGCGAAGACGATTCGTTACTACGAAGAGATCGGGGTATTACCGGCTCCGACCCGGACGGCATCGGGCTATCGACAGTACGATGAGCCGGGCGTGCAACGGGTGCGCTTCATCCGTCGGGCACGCTCGCTGGGGTTGCCGCTTCGCCAGCTCAAGATGCTGACGGCCATGCTGAACGGCGGGTCGCGCTCGGCGCTCCGCCCCCGTCTGTTCGCGCTGGTTCGCGAGCAACTGTCTGCGGTGAGGGACCAGATCGCGGGGCTCGAGCTGCTAGAGGGTGAGCTCGAACAGGTCCTGAGACGGCCCCTCGCTCCAGCGCAGGAGCGCCGCGCCAAGGGCTGCCGATGTCTTGAGGTCGAGCGCCCACGTCGTGGGCCGCCACGGGGGCGTGCCGTCAGCGTTGCCGCCGAGCGAGGCGGATGACGCGCCCCGAAGTCGAGCAGCGAGTGCCGAGCGCGATCTTGGCGGCGGCACTCCTGTTCAACCTCGGCCAGGGCGTCCTGCGCCCCTCCATGCCTCTCTATCTCCAACAGGCGTTTGGGGCGGACTACCGAATGGTGACCTACATCCCGGTGGTCTTCGGCGCGGGCAAGTGGGTTGCCAGCCTGCCGACCGGGTACCTGCTCAGTCGTCTCGGCCGGCCTCTGATGATCCTCGGTCTTCTGTTGATCGCGATCGTGGATGTCGGGAGCATCAGCACCTCGAGCTATGGCACGTTCTTGGCGCTGCGCACGCTCGGCGGTGTCGGCTGGGCGATGTTCGCCACGGTGGCGACCACCGCCGTGGTCAACGTGCCCGCCACACGACGCCGCGGACGTGCAGTGAGCGTCCTGTTGATGAGTGAAGCGTTCGGTCTGCTCCTGGGAAGCGCCCTCGGCGGCTGGCTGTACCAGCGGGCCGGAACGACAACGCCGTTTCTGTTTGAGGCGACATGTATGGTCGTCGCTGCGGTCGCGGTCGGCCGTTGGGCGGTCCTGGCCGCTGATGAGACGCGCGCGCCGCAACCTCGACTAGACCGGCGCCTTCTCGCAGAAGTGCTTCGCACACCCGGTGTCGTGCTCATGGGTGTAACCAGCGCTGTGTTGATGGCCATTCAGACCGGCGCCTTCGTCTTCCTGTTTCCGCTGTATTTGTTCACGCGTGCCGGCGTCGACCCAGCAACGGTCGGCGTCCTGGTCAGTCTCGGCGTGGTCGGTCGGCTCGTGGCGCTGTGGCTGGGCGGCAGTGTTTCGGATCGGTGGGGCCGTATGCGGATTCTGGCGCCCGGCCTGCTGGTCTATGCGGTACTCCTCGGGAGCATCTCGCTCCTGACCTATCCCACGCTCCTCGGCGTCTTGAGCTTCGCGGTTGGCGCCGCTGCCGGGTTTGTGGCGGCGATCCCGACGGCTCTCACGGGCGATCGGGTTCCGCCACCGCTCCACGGCGTTGCCATCGGCTGGATTCGAACGATGACCGATGGTGGCCAGATCGCCGGCCCGCTTGTGATGGGCTTCCTCGCCGACGCGATGGACCTCGCCGTGCCGTTTGTGCTTGGCGCACTGCTGCTGGCGACGATGGCGACGATGGTGTGGCAGTGCCATCGCCGCGAGCGTGCCATGTTGAGCGCCATCACCACCGAAGGAAGCAAGCCATGACCATTGCGGGGGAACGGGTGATGTTTGTCGCCGCGCATCCAGATGACCCGGACTTCCTGGCGGGTGGCACGATAGCGCGGCTAGCCAGGGACGGTCGGGAGGTCATGTACGTCATTGTCACGAACGGCAACAAAGGATCGAGCGAGCCGGGGGTCACCGCGGAGCAGCTGGCCCCGATGCGGGCGGAGGAGCAGCGGCGGGCCGCTCAGGTGCTCGGCGTCACCCGAGTGGAGTTTCTCGGTTACGAGGACGGGGAGGTGGAGGAACGCGTGAACTGCGGCGTGATGTCACCCGTCAGATCCGCCGATGGCGACCCGACCTGATCATCACCCTGAACCCGCACCGTACGTACAGTAACTTTCCAGGGTGGCATCGGGACCACCGGATCACTGGTCGCGTCGTGCTCGACTGCGTCTACCCGCTGGCGCGAGACCGGCTTGCCTTTCCTGAATTGCTTCCGGAGTACGGGCCTCACAACGTGCGCGAGGTCTACGTGATCCAGTGGGAACGACCGGGCTTGGTCCTCGATGTCACCGATACCATGGAGCTAAAGCTCGAGGCGATCCGCTGCCACAAGAGTCAGGTCAGTGACTTCAAGGCGTTCGAGGCGCGCATGCGGAATCGTGCGGCCACACTGGGGCAGGAGAAGGGGTACTCCTACGCCGAGGGGTTTGACCAGATCGTGGTGCCGGGATAAAGATGGGCCGCTTGTGACTCGAGGAGGCATCGATGATCTTCGACGTGCCCGATCCCGATTTCGAGCAGCGGATCCGCGGGAGCTTCTCACGGCAGGGCTTCAATGAACGGGTCGGCGCGATCCTTGGACGCGTGAGCGCCGGCTATGTGGAGATCGAAGTCCCGTTCA
>WNGN01026307.1_pt1 | contig 13996 bp, 15 predicted proteins | sample 5400561 | NCBI WGS metagenome assembly WNGN01 (sample SAMN13153379, study PRJNA577476) | soil metagenome | isolation source: 115 cm soil or saprolite under Garry oak tree replicate 2 | place: USA:California | collected 2016-06-15
AGTCCTGAAGTCTCGATCAACCGCTCGATTTGCTCGAACATCGCTCGCAGCGAATTGGGCTGTTGGAAGAGCGGATGCGCTGTTTTGATCGGAGCTGAGAGAAACACAATGCGCCGTGCGTGCTTCGCAATCCGCTCCAAGGCAGGAGCCACAGTGCTTGGCGGCGCCGTCCACACAAGGAACACCTTATCTACGCCGGACAGCGGTCTATCAAGCGTTTCAGGGAGGGTGAGGTCTCCCCGCACCGCCTCAACCTGTGGTGGCAAGCGAACCGCGCCCGGGTTACGCGCCAGCGCGCGGACTTGTGCGCCCGTGGCCGCCAATCCGGAGACAACCTGGCGGCCGACGGTGCCTGTCCCTCCAATGACTAGAACACGATTCATGTAGGACTATCCTACCGCTAAAGTCAGGGCCTCAAATGGCCGCCAAGAAAACCTTCGACGAGCACCCACGTGGTACGGACGGCCTCTGGGTTGTAATTCTTTCCTTCATTGAACAGCGGTTGTGCGTAACCGTGGCCCACACCGGGATAAACAAACATTTCGAAGGGCCGTTTTGCCTCTTTCATAGTGGAGAGAAAATGAATGGCGGCTTGTACTGCATCTGTATCTTCGGCTCCGGCAATCACTAGGACGGGACTTTTGAGTCTCTCCAGCCGTTTTGTATCGATTCTGTCAAAACCGGATCCGTAACTGATCACAGTTGCGCTAACTGCTTCCGGGTCGTTCAATCTGCATTGAGCGATTCCTGTCCGACCATGCTAAATCCAACGGTCGCCAGCCTTTCTGCCGGGTTGCTTTAGATAATCTAGTCCAGCTTGTAAAATCTTGTCGGTTGCCTTTTGGTCTAAGGACTGCCTCAACTTCACAACCTCCTCATGACTGGTCGCTGATTTGCCTCCATAAAGATCAACGGTGCTGCGAGCGCTACAAACAATCCACGGAAAGTGCTCTGCCCTAACCCTCTGCTGAGAGTTCTTTGCTGCTCACTGAAGGCCATTTCCTTCTAGCCATAGCCACGCAGAGCTTCTCTGTCATCCGGTGCGACTGTGATTTGGTAAAAAGCAGCAACCTCTTGTTGGCACGAGCCAACTCCTCCATGTTCCAGTGCGCACGCATGATTCCCCCTGTTGAATGTGAGTTACTCCCCAGCAATAAGTGTCCAATCTCGTGAGCTGCAACGTGCCCAAGAATGATTGCCGGGTCCACGAATGTCTCATAGCGCAGTTTTTCGATTCCTTCATAAAAGATGTCGGCTTGACAACCGGTCCCGTCAGACGAGAGATAGGAAATCCCTAAAGTAGAATCTTTTAAACTGAGGGAACGTCGCACAATGCGCAGGTGGAGATGCTGTGGGAAAGCAACCTGCCGGCACGCTACCTCACCGCCCGGAGGCTCGTCCGCCGGGGAACAATTGAGCCAGTCAACATGTATTCCCGATTCTTCGAATACTTGAGACGAGACCTTTTCTGCCTGCTTCAGTATTTCGGAGGAAATGCCCGAATCGTTGAAAACAGAGATCGCCACGCCTGGGCTTTCTTGAGGCAGGTTCTTGGCCCAAGCTGCTGCATTTGAGAAAGCAATAAACAGTCCGGCAATCAGCAACCGCTGCGCGTGCCGTAATGAAAACCTTTTCATAATCTCACCCTAAGTACAGTTCGTTTGCTTTTCGCGGTCCGGATATGCGCCGGTCATCCTCGTTCTCAGATGTTTTGAGGAAAGCGGGGCGATTGTTCATCGCCCCTGCTCTCCACGGTGTTGGCTCTTTCAGTTTGGGGTGCAGCTGGCTGGCGTTGTAGAATTGTTCGGGTTTGTGCAGAGTGGGCCCAATCCTGTCTTGGCATCAGGAACACTGAGCATGGCAAAGGGTCCAGCCTTATGCTCGCCGTTGAACGGCGTGGGCTTGGTCGGGTCGAAGTGGCAGCTGGGCAGAGCTGCGGCATCCAGGGGATTGTCAAACCAGAAACCCACATGGAACGTGTTCGTCGGAGCCAAATGCACATCGGGGTCAAAACCGAAGATATCGTCCAGGAGGATCGTTTTGATTTGGACATGGCCGTCATCCGTTTGTTTGCCAATTTTGATATCGGACTGATACCAAGCCAAACCAAAGCTTCCGGTGAAATTGGGGTCTTTGGTGCCATCGGCTTGAAAGAAGCTGTTCTGGACGGTGAACAAGTCAAACGCGAGCCCAGGCTTGATGCCATCCAGATCCAGGATTAGCGTGTCATTCTGCTTGCCACGAATGACGGTGGCGTGAGCTCGTGGCTCCTCAAAAGGATTGGCACGAAGACAATCAACGACTGCCGGGTTCGGCAGCAGGTTGAAAGAAATCTCGTCCTTTGTATCTTGTGCGGAGGCGATGCCGGAGACGGCCAAAACTGCGAACGCCGCCAGCATGCCATGCATGATGCTGTGAGCGGCTCGACCGCCCCAGAACTTCTTGCTGCAATTGTTATTCAATGCTTTCTCCTTATTTTGTGACTTAGATTGTTCATTTGCGGGGTCCCAGACCTTGTTGCGGGCTTCACCGCTACACCTGCGGCACGAGATGCCTTTAGAGTTGCGGCAAACTATTGGCCCCTACTTGGGATATCGGAATCCGGTGGTAAAAGACGACAAGATGGATGAAAAGATTGAGGTTTCGGCAGTTTAACGCGGCGAGTGCCGAACCACTCCTCGACCAGGACCGCAGGATCAGTGCTGCAGAGAAATCAATACGGGACTTGGGAATCGATCGAACTCCCGTACAGCAATAATTTCTATCACCGCTTTTTCGGCTTACTGCACTGTGACCTTGATGTTTGTGGTGTGAGAAATAGCTCCAGACTGGGCGGTGACCATGATTGAAGCGGTTCCCCGGTTCGGCTGCGTATTGCTTCCGTAACCACCGCAACCACCGATGGCGAGACACATGGCCACAATTGCCGTTGCTGCCGTGGCGGTCAGGAATGAAACGCGAGCTGTTCGAACACTTTTAGCACGTGACATCGCGAAGCTGAATAAGACTAATGCTAGAAGGAGAGCACAAGGGCCAAGTACGTCAGGCATCAGAACCCCGTAACGCGAAACGTTGGCTGAGGTCGTGACCGTCAACGTAGTGCTCGCGGCTCCATTGGCAGGCGTCACCGTCGCAGGACTAAAGGCGCAGGTGATCCCAGTGATTGGCGAGCAGGAGAACGTCACATTGTTCGCGAAGCCTCCGGCAGGCGTGATCGTCAGCACGAACTGAGTGGACTTGCCGGCAATGACCGCAGCGGTCGCAGGGGATGCACCAAGGGAGAAATCGGGGTTGGCAATGTTGATGGTAACTGATGCAGATGTGCTGCCATCAAATTTTGCGTCCCCGGCATAGGAGGCTGTAAGAGAATGAGCACCGGCGGCCAGAGTGTTGATCCTCAGGACGGCAACACCGGCGCCGTCTAGTGGAGCGCTTCCGAAGCTCGTGTTTCCGTCGAGAAATGTGACTTGACCCGTGGGTATACCTCCGGCTGAGTTAATGGTCGCGGTCAATAAGATTGTCGAGCCAGCGGTGGCGGCCGCGGGCGCCATGAGAGTCGCCATCGTGGCAATCCCAATGACTTGCAGGGGTATTTTTTCGCTGCTCGACAAGAATGCGGCATCACCACTGTACTGTGCAGTGATGCTATGGGTTCCTGCGTCAGCGAAACTCGCGTTGACAGCGGCCGCACCATTGACCAGCGGGGCAGCCCCCAAGCTATTGGATCCATCCAAAAATGTGACTGTGCCGGTCGGAGATCCCGGGTTGCCGGGGCCGGCTGCGACGGTGGCTGTGATCGTTACGCTTGTGTCGGTGATGGCATCTGGAGCGGATACTCTGGTTACACTGACCAAGCCGGTGGTAATTGCCCCGAATAACCCGTCGTTTTCGTTGGTGAATTGCGAAGTGAAGTAGAGCGTGTTTTTGTCTCCAAATCCATCGGCTCGAAAAACCAGCCCGTGAAGACCAACTTCGCCTAGGGCGAAGCCATCGCCGTCTAGCAACTGCCCCACAAACTGCCCGCTCGTTGGATCAAACGCGCTGATGGTCCCATCGCCAACATTAAGTTGGCACTCGCCTGGGTGATTCCCCAGGGAGCGTTCAAAGCTCCAGCGGTAGCGAATCGCTGCACGAAATTGCCATCCATGTCGAAGATGCTGACGATGCCGTTTCCGGCCCCTACAACTGGATCGTGCTTAGCGGCATCTTGCAACGCATACGTCACCAAGACCTGGCTTCCAATCACTTGAATTCCGAAAGGCGCGTAACCCGCAGGCAGATTCGGATCCGTAAACGGACCGGAGAGGGCCACTTGAGCGAATCCGGGAAGGAATGTCTCGATGAATCCATTGTGGAAGTCCGTGACCGCAAACACTGGTGCAGTTAACGAAGAGTTCAGGACCGCCGCGCCCTTGTAAACTGCGCTTGTTATACGACGACGTGGTGTTGCTTGCTGCGGAAGATCGCCATTAGCATCCGGGCCCCAGGTGAGAATTGTTCCCTCTTCGGTAACCAGAATAAATGGTTGGACAACTGATGGGTCGGCGAAGAATGAATTCTGATCGGCAACAATTCCGGTTGGAGTCTCAAATCCGGTCCCTGTGGCATTCGGGACGATGAAAGCGCCTGGCAAGACGCCTAAACCCGTTGCGTCAAGAGAAGTGACACGTCCAGCCTGATTATCCGCAATGAAGAATGGCTGATCTGAAAGGAAGGCAATCCCCCACGGGTTGACCAAACCTGGTGTGACATTGTTGGCCACGTTCGGAAGGTTCGACGAGAGATTGGTCTGCCGGTAGCCAATTGTTTGTGCTGTGGCGTTAGTCGCTCCAAACAGAAATCCGAATAGAAAAAACGAGAAAAAACAAAGAGCAATTTTGTGTTTCACTGTACCTAGCTCCTCCTAAGAGCAAAAAACATCTGCGCGCACGGGCCCGAGTGGCACCGAGTCTAAAATCCGAGAGTTCGTGATCCGAAGTTATTCGCGCGAAGAGCGTCCGCCGTGACGCATCGGTAGCGTTTCGGCCTATCTCGGTGCCTGCCGGATTTCCGCGCTACGCGGGGACAACACCGGCGGCTTCCGCTCGCACTTGTTCTCCTTGCAGTAGTCGTCGCAGTCGTTTGCGGGCTTTGTGAAGCTGCGATTTTGAAGAACCTGTCGAGCATCCCAAGAGTCCCGCGATCTCGCTGTGCTCGTATCCAATGACGTCGTGCATCAGAAAAATCTGTTTGTAGCCGGATGGCAGCTTGCGGATTGCACGCATGAGGTTAAGCCGCTCGACCGCGCCAAACATCGAGGTGTCGCAAGAACTGTGCTCACTTGGACTTTCGCCACTCGGGGTGCGCCCCTCGAAGTCTTCGGACAGAAGTTCAACGGGCTTTTTCCGGCGCAGATGCATCAACACAATGTTCACGGTCACTCGATGCAGCCAAGTTGAAAAACCGGATTCACCGCGGAACGTGGAAATCTTTCGAAAGAGCTGCAAGAATGCTTGTTGGGTCAAGTCTTCGGCTTCAGCCGGATTCTTAATCATGCGGTAGCACAGGCTGTACACGCGCCGGCAATGCGCCTTGTAAAGGTATTCGAAAGCGGCAGCGACGCCCTGCTTGGCTTGTCCTATAGCTTCTGCTTCGGTCAAGCTGCCCCCGTTTTCTATTGCAGTCAAATTCGTCATATCGCACCTTCCGAGAACTAGGGCCAATTGCCAACCTGCACAGACCCCCTGAGTCGTTTCTCCTTTATTGGCTTTCCCTCATGTAAGCTTCCCAGCAATCCCCGCCAGGAAACCGGCGGTGGAAGAAGTGGTAGCCCTCCTGCCCGGGAATCTTGAAGCAGACGAATCCGAAGCCTTCTCCCGAGACAATCGGCTGCTGACATTTGCTGCAGATGACGGTTCTGAATTCCACAGCTCACCTCTCCAGCTTGCTCTTCCCTATTTGACCGCTCGCTGCGTAGCGCTTTCCGATCCTTATGGGCTCTCTGTGGACGAGCTCACGCAGGAGCCGCGCACGCGAAGAGCACTTCAGTCATCCGACTCTCCGCATACGCGGATTCGCTGCACGGCGCTAGCAATCAGTTCTTACTGATCGTTGCGGAAGAAAAAGTAGTCGGCGCTGTAAGGCACGAGTACCTGGTGACCCACGTCGGTAGAGGCTAAGCACCCCGTAGCGGGATTAGAGGGAGCAGATCCACCCTTTGTGTTCAGACGCTGAATAAACGTAGTCTTGGTTAGGGATTTGCCGCCCGCAGGTCCCTCGTCAGCGCCGATCACCTGCAGCAACAAGCAGTCAATCGCGCCGCCATTCGGGCAACTCGAGTCGGAGCCGGCGGTAATAAAATCCTTCTTTTGCGCCCAGACTCGGCTGCTATCGAAGGAACTCTGCCAAGTTACATCGCCGAAACGCGGCGGTTTCGGTCCGATGTCATTCGGATTTACAACCGGGCTAAGAAAGTGCGTGATGATCTGGACCGCTTCCCCAAAAATACGAGTGAAAAGAGTAGCTTCGGGACGTGCGTTGTTGACGGTCCAGGATACGCCGCCCGCTGGGCTGGGCAGGCAAACATATCCTTGCGTGCCGACCCCGTGACCCAACAGGAATGCGGAAGTTCCCTCAGGAGGCGTAATACGCTCCGGTGTCGTTGGGCTTGGGATCGAGCTGCTAAAGTTGCTTTCTTCCCTCTTGTCTTGGCCCTTCTCTTGGGCGCAGACAATGCCGGAAACCGTCAGCGCTGCCAACGCCAGTGCCATTGTTCCACGAATGAAGCGAGCTGCTACGCCGCTCCAGAAGTTCTTGCTGCGATTGTTGTTCACTGCTTTCTCCTTATTTCTTCGGAAGGCCCCCGCCCCGTAATTCACCGATACGCTCGACGCACGGAATCGTGGTGCCGGCGTATGACTGGAACTATTGGTCCCTACTTGAGATATCGGAAATGGAAGGGAAAAGACGACAACGGGTAGGAAGGGCCGGAGGAGGTTGAAAGAGTACTACGTTTGAGTTCCTGATTCCGCCATCTGCCGGGCAGTGCGGGTGTCGAAATCACACCGACCTAGGACCGCTACCGCCTCAGAAGTTGCCGATCATCCACACATTTGCCTCTGAACTGGAACCCATGATTGCGAGATGACGCCCGTCTGGGGAGGGAAATCCCCATCTGAGCTTCGGTTCTGATTCCTGCCAGACAGGCTGGGCATCGCCATTGACGCCGACACGCAACAACGTAGTGGTTACGGAATCCACGGATGATACGAACATACTTTGAGAATCATTTCCCCAATTAAGTTCCTGGAGGTCAGGATAGCCTTTTACCGTGATCGTTTTCGTCTGACCTCCGCCAAGCGGCACCAGCTGAATCTGATGCCCGTGCTTTTTCATGATGCCGATCCACGAACCATTGGGAGACAGTTGCCACGAGTAATCAAACCCAATGTCGGCACTACTGCCCGTCGCAAGCGGAATCCGCACAAGTTCCTTCCCCGGACCGCCGAGTGGATCAAATGCAACTACCGCCAACTCGTTCTTGTCGGCCGACGATCGCGCAAAAACACAAAGATTGGCGGCTTTGTTTGTGCACCAAAATCTTACAAATCCCCCTGTTTCAAACAACAGTTGAGGAACGCCCGCCTTTAAATCAACTCGATAGAGCCCCATTTTGTGCGAAGCAACCGGCGCGCCCTCCAGAACCATCGAGGCCCCATCCGGACTCAACCGGGCCATATAATAATTCGTGTCGCCGGCGGGGGTGATGAGTTGAGGAGCACTGCCCGGATCTAATGCTTGCCGGTAGATCAGGCGGTTTGACGTTTGTTGCGACGAGTAAATCACCTCGCGGGAGTCTGGCGTCCAAGCTAAGAGAATATAGTAGTTATCGTCGAGCGTAACCCGACGGGGGTTCTCGACACGGCTTTCATGAGCGGTGAGGTCCCCGACAAAAACAGAAGAGTGATCATTGCCTCTTAGAAAGACCAACTGCTTACCACCTGCCGTCGCACTGAGGCTATACACAGAAAACCCCGACCAATCCGTCAGCTGGCGTGCTTTGCCTCGCGGGCCTCCATCTTTGGGGTCGACATCCAGTTCCCATAAATTATCCGCCTCGGCGGAGCCGACTTCCGTGTTCCGCGAATAAATGAAACGCCCTGACGATAGCCAAGTGAATGCGGTCAAGTGCTTGTCAAGAAGGATTGTCCTTGGGTCTGCGCCACGAAGGTCACAACTCCGAACCATAATCTCTACGCGATTATCCTGGTCACGCCTGTAGCGGTATGCAAGGCGATTTCCTGCAGGCGACCAGGAGATGCCGCTGATTGTGGCCTGGTTTTCGGTTGTCAATATCTTGTGCGGAGACTCTCCCCGTGAACCCATCAACCAAATTTCGCGTGCTCCAACGGCGCTCCGCATCCTTTCGTAGGCAATTTGGGAACCATCGGGTGAAACGGTCCCTCCTTCGAACATGTCCCCAACTTCAGCAAGCTTCTGTGCCTCGCCTCCTGCTATCGGAATCGACCACACTGTGGACGGTCTTCCGGGGACACTTGCAGACGCTAGGAACCGCGCGGAGTCAGGATACCAACCTCCAAATGCCCACAAAGCTGTCCCCGGCTCGACCCCCGGAGGCAGCGGCACATCCTGAGTTGCGCCCGTTGCGACGAGTTGCAGCGAGATACCCTGCCGGTCGCTGTAGCCTAGGTACTTACCATCGGGAGAAATCGCCGCATTGAGCACCGGCGAACCCTGAGCGTTTGCCGTGAGCTTTCGCTGATTGAACTGGGCCAGAGGTTCGACTCGGCGAGGAATGAAAACTATAGTTCCGATCAATGCCAGAGTCGCCAGCAGCCCCGCTGTAACACTTCTCCCATGTCGGCGAATGAACTTGCCGGTGCGATAAGTGATTGCGTCCGGGCGAGCACTGATGGGCTCGTGCCTCAAGTACCGTTGCAGGTCGTCAGCAAATGCCTTTATCGAGGCGTAGCGCTCCCGCGGATTCTTCTTCAGCGCCTTCCCGACAATCGTGTCGAGGTCGCCGCGCAGTAACCGGGCCAGCTTCTCAGGCGTCGTGGCGCGTTTCTTGGCATTCGTGACGGCGTTCTCTCCATTCGCCTTCATGGAAGCCACGATTTCCGAAGGACGAGATGGCTCGGTCTCCAAGATAGCCTTGACCAGACCAGCTGGCGTGCGCGGTCCGGCGTCTGCCGGGTGGTGCCCCGTTAGCAGTACATACAGCAGTACCCCTGAGGCATAGACATCCGTACCGGCTGTCACAGGTTCGCCCCTAAGTTGCTCGGGAGCCGCGTATTCGGGCGTCATGGCCCTTCCACCTTCGAGCGTGAGCGGCGACTCCCCGCTCTGTCCATCGCATTCCATCAGTTTGGCAATTCCAAAGTCGAGAAGTTTCGCCTGGCCATCCACTCCCACTAATATGTTCGAAGGCTTCAGGTCACGATGCACGATAAGGTTGGCATGTGCCTGCTCTACAGCGCGCAAGGCATCGATAAAGAGCAGGACGCGCGCCTTGGCATCAAGCTCGTTTTCGTCGCTATAGCGGTCAATGTGGTTGCCCTCAACGTACTCCAGTACAAGAAAAGGCTGCCCGGTTAGCGACACTCCCGCGTCAATGAGTTCGGCGATGTGGGGATGCTTCAGCCGGCCCAGAATGCGCCCTTCGCGCTTGAACCGCTCTTCGCCACCCTTCCCCATCAGCGCGATATTGAGAACCTTCACCGCTACGCGCCGTTCAAATCGTCCGTCGTTTCGTTCCGCCAGCCAGACGGCGCCCATTCCCCCGTGGCCGATTTGCGATACCAGGGTGTAAACACCCAGAGCTTGGCCTGCCAGGCCAGGCCCGCCAGGCAATTCCAAAGCGCTCGCCTCCAGAAAACCTTCCTCAGACAACAAGCGGTGCTCGCGAAGCAGTATTTCAAGTTGATAGGCCAGGGTTGGGTTCTCGTTCTGGAGAGAGGACAGCCAGATCGAGCGCTGGTCGTCTGTCATCTCCAGCGCTTCGTCAAGGTGTGGACTAAGAACCTGCCATTGATTGGCTTTTCCCACCTTCTCTGTACGGTACGTTCCGACAAGTTCTCCAGGGCGGCGATCTCGGCAAACGAAAGCCCGCAGAAAAACTTCATATCAACCAGCTCGGCAAGCTTAGGCTCGACTTTCGCCAGTTCATCTAGTGCATCGCTGATCAACGAGAGTTCTTTGGCGTCGACCGGATTCTCACCTTGGTCGGTCTTGAGCGAAGTAATTTCGAATTCACCCCCGCGCTTGATCGCGTTGCGGCTCCGGGCATGATCTATGATCAGCCCCCGCATCACCCGCGCGGCATACCCCATGAACCGCGGCCGGTCAGGAAAGCGGCTGCCTTCACGCGCGGCGATGTCGAGATAGGCCTCGTGCAGAAGAGTTGTAACACTCAGGCTTGCCGGAGATCCCCGTCGTGCCAGTTCCCGTTTCGCTAGCCGGTGCAACTCAGAATATAGGCTGCTGAAGAGCTCGTCTGCGGCTGCGCTATCGCCGCTTTCAGCAGCGCCGATGAGCGAGGAAATTGTTGACCCCACGCGGCACACTCCCGCCGGCGAATCGCCCTGAGTCGCCTTTCAGTGTCGCACATTTAGAAATGGCAACCAAGCTATTCAGCTCGTTCAGAACATCGAAAAACATCTGCAGTCCTGTCCTTCGGATGTTAGATACCGGGTCCCTTGAGTTGAGCTCGTTGAATGCCGAAACCTTCCACACGAACATGTTCTGTCGCTCGGGCACCCCCGCAATCGAAGCGCAACCGGGCTGAGCCGTTCGACTGGAAAACGTGATTCAAACGTCGCGGGCAGCACTATGCCGCGTTCTTCGTGAGGTTGGAGCGGGGATCGCCGACGGTCGCATCCGTTATCGCGAGGACATCGTAGACCATCTGGAGAAAGCGTCTGCAACGTCCATCGGGATGCTTGATGGCCTGAATTTCGGCAAGGTCATTGTGCGAGTGGCAGCCGGGGGAGAAATAGAAATCAAGGAACAAGCAGGCGATGTTCAAGCCGCTGTCACCAGGACGCGACCGGCTTTGCGCGATCGCGGTTTTCGGCGGATTACGATATCCACGTCTCGGTCCAGTGCAGTGAGAAAATTCATCAGTCGTTCAACCGAGAATCCTTCAAGCTGATAATTCGAGAGCGCTGAGACCTTCGGTTGGTTTACGTGCAAACGTCGTGCTGCTGCGGCTTGCGAGAGTTGCTGACTCTGAACTATTTGATTGACCGCAACTGCCAGACGAACCTTCGTCTGTTTATCTTCTGCATTGGGCAGACCTAGATCGGCGAAGACACTGCCAGAACTTGGAACGACCGGGGGCTTATTTTTTCTGTTTGCCATACCGCACCTCATAATCCACCCTGGCCTCGTTGAGACGTCTACGAATCAGTTCGACATCCTTCCTGGCCGTCTCTATCCCGCTCGGTGATTTCTTCTGGAACGCATGAAGTACATAGACAGCCGCTTCAAACCTAACAGTATAAACGGCCCGATACGTGTCCCCGCGGTGGTCTTCAACTACCTCTAAGACACCTGGCCCCTCCCCTCTCCAAGGTTTCGCATGTGGGTGTTTCCCGCCAAACTGGGACACGCTAAGAGCCGTCCCAAGTTCGTCCTTAACGGCCTCGGGGAAAACCAACAGATCATTTTTGCTCGAACCGATCCAGAGCAGCGGCTTTTCGCCGGGGACTTTCCTCGCTCTTGTCATGTGATTATCCCATTTCTAGGATATTGAGTCAAGCCTCAAACTGCTAAATGATCCTCGTAGAGAAAAACTTCCTCGACGAGCCTGCCAAAGGCACGTGCGATTTTGAATGCCAGGCGCAGGTTGGGATGATACCTGCCCTTCTCGATAGAGTTGATCGTCTGGCGCGTCACTCCCACCACTGCAGCGAGTTTCGCCTGGGACCACTCACGCTCCGCACGCAACACCCGCAACCGCGTCCTAATTAAAGCCATCGCTTGACCCTAAGTAGAGCTATGCTCACAACAAGCGGTGAGCGGAAAAAATTGGGGTCCAATTGAACCCAACGGTCCATTTTTAGGTTGGATTCAGGTAGCCTAGCCGTGTAAGACCAATTGGATCATCGCGAGTTATGGAGCGGGCGATGGGAATCGAACCCACGTCCGAAGCTTGGGAAGCTTCTATACTGCCATTGTACGACGCCCGCTCTGAAGATTAAGCTACCAAATCGGAGAGGGGCCTGCAAGGGCCCGGGCAAACGCAGCGTGCTTTCCTGAGGTCAGGGATAGATGCAGGTCGGCTCACTGCGGCCACAATTTTTCGCAGGGAGGTACCGATGAGAGGAAGAAATCAAATTATTTTGGGCGGCATAATTCTGAGCCTGGCAGTTGCCTTCGCGTCGCGTGGGGCCGCGCAAGCAACGGAAGTCAGCGAACTCAAGGTCAAAATCCACGAATGGGACGTTCCCACGAAGGGCGCGCATCCCCATGATCCTGCCGTTGGGCCGGACGGCGCGCTGTGGTTCACGGAACAAATGGCAAACAAGTTGGGGCGACTGGATCCCAAGAGCGGCGCGTTCAAAGAGTATCCGCTGAAGACGGAAGATTCCGGCCCTCACGGCCTGGTTGCCGACTCCTATGGCAACATCTGGTTCACGGGTAATTTTAAGGGGTACATCGGGAAGCTCGATCCGCGGACAGGGGCCGTGACGGAATTCAAGATCCCCGACCCGAAAGGCGAGGACCCGCACACAGCTGTCTTCGACAGCCAGGGCTTTCTGTGGTTCACGCTCCAGGTGGCCAACATGGTGGGCAGATTGGATCCGCGCGCTGGAAAAATCGACCTGAAAAAGGTGCCGACGGCAAATTCGCATCCCTATGGGATCGCCATCAACAGCAAGGGCCTCCCTATTTTCTGCGAGTTTGCCACTAATAAAATGGCAAGCATTGATCCTCAAACGATGGAGATCACGGAATTTACGCTGCCGGAGGGCGCACGCCCGCGAAGAATGGCGATTGATGCGAGCGACCGCGTTTATTTCACCGACTTCAGCGGGGGCCACCTTGGGCGACTCGATATGACGTCTGGGGCGGTAAAGATGTGGGCTTCGCCGGGCGGCGCGAAATCAGCTCCATATGGCATTGCGATTACGGTGCGAAATATGGCGGCAACTTCTGACGGCCGGGTGTATATTGCGTGCAGCGGTGTCGATAAAGTGGGAGTCGTTGAACCCGCTCGCTGACACCCACTCACAGGAGAATGATCTTTTGTGTTTTGGAGCACGCCATGAGTTCGACAGGCGTAAAGACCAAAGAACAAATCTGCCAGGGCGTATCGCGCATCGACGAACCATGTGATGAACCCGGTCATCGTTACTGTAAACGTTGCGGCCTGTGGTTTTGCAGATCGCATTTCCCTGATCCGGAATGGCATCCCTGCGCACCGGAACAGGGCGAGAGTTGATCAAAGGCAGTTGGCTCCCCCGCGGGCCCGTTGGCGATTGCACAGCAGTCGCCGCGCGATTTCTTGACGGAGGCGCGCCCCTCCGTTAGCGTCAAAGGATACGGAGCGTCAACACTCCTCCGTCTGCGCGCCATGCGCAAATTATCCCAGGTGAGAGAGTCCATTGGCCAACGCGATCATTACCCTTACAACTGACTACGGGACCAACGACCATTTGGTCGGAACGTTGAAGGGCGTAATCCTGAAGATCAATCCTGACGTAACCATCGTAGACATCACGCACAACGTCACGCCATTTGATCTGCTTGACGCCGCTCTGACGATTGGGTCGGCATATTCTTACTTTCCGCCGAAAACAATCCATGTCGTGGTTGTGGATCCTGACGTCGGCACCGAGCGCCGGCCGTTGCTGGTCAGCGCCCAGAATCAGTATTTTGTCGCGCCGGACAACGGTGTGCTATCCATCGTTTATGAACGCGAAAAAGACAGTCTGGTAGTTCGCCATGCGAATGTGGAACACTACTATTTACAGCCGGTGAGCAAGACCTT
>WNGN01001889.1_pt1 | contig 13983 bp, 10 predicted proteins | sample 5400561 | NCBI WGS metagenome assembly WNGN01 (sample SAMN13153379, study PRJNA577476) | soil metagenome | isolation source: 115 cm soil or saprolite under Garry oak tree replicate 2 | place: USA:California | collected 2016-06-15
TCATGCTCGGACTTGCGCTTGCGATCGTAAGTCTCGCTCGACCGCAATGGGGTTACATTTACGAAGATGTGAAGCGCGAAGGTCTCGACCTGCTTTTTGCCGTCGACACTTCGCGGAGCATGCTTTCAAACGACGTGCAGCCGAACCGGCTCGAGCGCGTCAAACTCGCGGCCCAGGACCTGGTGAACCAGCTCCAAGGCGATCGGGTTGGGCTGATTGCCTTTGCCGGCCGCGCGTTTTTGCAGGCGCCGTTAACAATTGATTACGAAGCGGAAGTCGAAGCGATTAATGATCTCGATACGAAAACGATCCCCGAAGGTGGCACGAACATCTCGGAAGCGATCAATCTCGCTCTAAACACATTTGGAAAAAGCGCCGTCGGAAATCGCGCGCTGATCATTTTCACTGATGGCGAAGAGCTCAGCGGCGACGCCGCCAAGGTGGCGAAGACCGCGGCCGATGCCGGCGTGAAGATTTTCACGGTGGGCGTGGGCACGCCGCAAGGCTCACTCATTCCCATTACGAGCGACGATGGCGGAACGGCATTTGTGAAAGATTCCGCGGGCCAAGTTGTAAAATCAAAGCTCGACGAGAAGCGCTTGCGCGAAATCGCTCAAGCTACCGGCGGGTTTTATCTGCACCTCGACGACGGGCCGCGAACGATGTCGCAACTTTACGCGCAAGGGTTGGCGAGCATGAAAGCGGCCGACATTGATGCGCGCTTGGGGCGGAGACCGATTGAGCGTTACGAATGGCCATTGGGCGCGGCGATGCTCGCGCTGACGATGTCGATCTTGATCGGCGAACGCAAACGAGTCCGCGCCCGTGCTCGCGTGCCGCAATGGTCAAGGATCGCAGTGCCGGCGACCGCGCTGCTTCTAATTTTCGCGAGACCTGCGTTTGGAGCTGCCACCGGGTTGAATCTTTATCGCGAAGGAAAATACAACGACGCCTACAAGAGCTTCCAAGAAGATCTGCAATCACATCCGGATTCGTCGCAAAAAGAAAAAATCGAATTCGATGCGGGCGCGGCCGCTTTCAAAATGGGTGATTACAACAAGGCGCTGCAATCGTTCAGCAACGCTCTGCTCTCACCCGACAAAGGACTTCAAGAAAACAGCCATTTTAATCTTGGCCGGACACTCGAAGACCGCGCCGACATGGACCAGACGAACGAGACCACGCTAAAGGACCTGACTGACGCGGCGTCGCATTACGAATCGACTTTGAGACTGAATCCGAAAAATGAAGCGGCCAAAGCCAATTTGGAGGAGGTCAAAAAGAAGATCGAGCGGTTGAAACAGCACCCGAAACAAAAACCAACGCCGCCACCGCAACAGCAAAATAAAAAAGACAAGAATCAGCAACAAAGCGGTGGCGGCGGCGAACAGAACCAAGACCAGCAACAATCTCAATCGCAGAGCAGTTCCGGCAAAGATCAAAATCAAAACCAGCAGCAGCAACAACAACAACAACAGAGCCAGCAGGCGCAATCGCAAAATCAATCAGGAAGCAGCCAGAGCAAAAATTCTCAAGATAAGTCGAACCAGGCGCAGGCCAAGAACGAACCGAAAAAAAATCAGCAACCTCAGGCGGGCGAAACTCCATCGCCAGCGCCGGGGAAAGATCAACAGCAAGCGAATCAACCTTCGCCCTCTCCCGGAAAAGGAGAAAACAAAAATGCAGGCGCCACGCCCAGTCCGTCCGCTGGCGGACAGGATCGACAATCAGGGCGCGATCAGGAACAGCCGGAAGAATCGCCGAGTCCGGGTGGAGGCGACGATCAAACGTCATCGCCCTCTCCTGGCGAAGGCGAAGACGAAGGCGAAAATGCGACTCCCTCCGCAACGCCGACTTCCTCACCGCAAAAAAAATTGGCCGGGGAAATCAAAGGAGCCAATGGCGACCAACCGCCGCAGAACCCGCAGAATGCTGGGCAATTAGCCGAAGCCGAGCCGGAAAAAGAGGGACAGATGAGCGAGAAACAGGCCGAGCTTCTTTTGAAATCAATGAAGGACGAAGAACAGCGGGTCCAGCTTGATGAACGCAAGGTCCGACGCCATGTCTATAATGACTGGTGACCCCTCCGAAAGTTGATGGTTGATGACGATGTCGATGTTTCGACGAATTCTGTTTTTGGTGCCAATCGCGATTGCGGCGATGCAATCCACTTTTGCGGCGTCGCCCAGCGTCACGGCGGTGCTGAGTAACTCCCAGCCGACGGTTGGACAAATCGTCCAGTTGGAAATCAAAATCAGCGGCGCAAACAAGGCGAAGGTTCCGGAATCGATTTCGGTCGATGGCCTTGAAATTCATCAGACGGGCCAAATGTATGAATCAAGTCTGAGTTTCGGCTTCGGTGGAAACGAAAATTCGTCGTCGGCCACCTACACCTACAGTGTGCTGCCGTTGAAAGCCGGTCAGTTCAACATTCCGCCGCAGACGGTACGCGCCGGAAGCGATTCGCTGCGCACGCCCGAGCTCGTCTTGAACGTGGCGCAAGGATCGCGCAGCTCGGCAGGCTCGAGCCAAAGCGGCCAAACTCAGGCCGCGAGTAAGCTTGCTTTCGCGGAATTAGTTGTCGCCAAAAAAGACGCGTATGTCGGCGAGATGGTTCCAGCCGAAATTCGATTGGGATTCGATCCGCGCGCGCGTGGCCGGCTTCAAGATGGACCGGAACTTTCCGGTCAGGGTTTCACGACCCAAAAGCTGCAGCAGCCGCGCGAAAATCTGGAAACGATCGGTGGCAGAACTTATCAAGTTTACACCTTCAAAACTGCAATTGCCGCTGCGCGACCTGGAAAATTTGAAATCGGACCGGTCACGGCCAAGGCCGTTGTTGTCCTCCCGCGGCGACCGAGCGCCCCGCGAACAACGCGTCCGCGATCGCCATTCGATCTATTCAATTTAGATGATCCGTTCTCCGATCCGTTTTTCAGCGACCCCTTTGGCAGCATGGGCGAGCGAACCGAGCTGCCGATTCAAAGCGAAACCGCCACGCTCAACGTGAAACCGCTTCCGCCGAATGCGCCGCCGAATTTCTCCGGAGCGATTGGCAATTTCACCATGACCGCCGATGCAAGACCGAAAACCGTCCAAGTCGGAGATCCGATCACCGTAACATCGACAATCACCGGCCGCGGAAATTTTGATCGGATGAATGGGCCCGCACTCGAGGACGAACGGGGTTGGCACAAATATCCGCCTTCTTCGAAATTTAAACAGGACGATGACGTCGGTATTAGCGGAGAGAAAACTTTCGAGATGGTGATAGCGCCTAATGAAAAGAAACCGGCGGTGCCGCCGCTGGTTTTCGCTTACTTCGATCCAATCAAAGAAAACTACGTCACGTTACGGAGCGACGCGGTGCCGATTCAAGTCGAAGGCGGCACGGCGCCGGCCCTGAGTGCCGCAAAAGCTCCGGCAGTTGCGGCAACATCGGCTACGCCGACAGCAACGGTGGGCGTTACCCCTGCGTCAACAGCAAAGCCGCAGGACATTTTGTATCAGCTGACCGATCTCGGGCGGGTCCGATCCTTCACCCCAATTTATGCGCGCCCGGTTTTTTGGATCGCGCAATTAGCGCCGTTCATTCTGTTGTTAGGATTCATTGGCTGGAAAATTCGGCAAGCGAAGATCGACAATCTCGAGGCGCAACGCACAGCAGCGTTGCAACACGAATCCGGCGAACTTCTGCGGAAATTACGGCGAGCTGAATTGTCGCCGCAGGAATATTTCTCAAACGCATCCCGGGTTGTGCGGGTAAAAACGGCGCTTGTCAAAAATATCAATCCAAACGCAGTGGACGCGGAAACGGCGGCGAAGGCATTTGATTTGGGCGAACGCGAACGGGCACAATTGCGCACTCTCTTCGACCGGAGCGACGAATTACGCTTCAGTGGAAGCGGAAACGGTGCGAACACGATCTCGAGCGACGAACGAGAAGAAGTTTTGAGGTTGCTGGAAAGTTTGCGCGCATGAGAAACCGAATAGTTATTGGCTGCGCAGGTCTGTGGTTACTTTGCGCTTCGATCCTGGCGGCGGAACCGGGCGCGCAGTTCGCCAAAGCCAATCAGGAATACGCCGCCGGTGATTTCAAGGCGGCGATCGACGATTACGAGGAATTGGTCCGTTCCGGACGGGACACGCCAAATCTTTTTTACAATTTGGGGAACGCTTATTTTCGAAAAAACGATTTTGGTCTCGCCATCCTTAGCTACGAACGCGCGCTCGCACTCGATCCACATCATCCCGAAGCCGAGGCCAATCTGCGGATTGCGCGTGATGAAGCTCGCGCGCTCGAATTGGTTCCGAACCGATGGGAACGCATTTTCGCGTTCGCCGATGAAAATCAATACGCCCTCGCTGCCTCGATCTCGTTTTGGATCGGTATTTTCTCGGTCGCGACCTGGGTTTTGGGCCGGGGGCGCGGCCGCGGCCCGATTGCATTGTCGATCCTGTCCCTGTCGATCTTCGTAATAGCGGTTGGCGCTTCCTACGAACTCAGCCGTGGGAAAAATGGTCGGGGACTGGCCGTCGTCACCGGCGACAAGGTCGAAGCGCGCCTTGCCACCGCGGACAATGCTAATCGCGTCCTGACCTTGCCGGCCGGCAGTGAAATTAAAATTGTCAGCCAGCGCGGGGACTGGGTTTACGCGGTCTTACCGAATAACCTACGCGGGTGGATCCCGTCAAATAGCGCAGAGCAAGTGCGGCTCTAGGTTCCAGCTGCCGACGTCTTCATCGGCCGAATTGCCCCCAAAGACGGCGGCAGCTGCAACATTTGCAGTCGTAAAGAATCGCCGCTACAGAATTTGTATGAAGGCGGAGATGGACGTCGGGACAAACCGAAAAGCGCTTCAGATCAATCTGGATGCGAAAAAGTACGGGACATTCGCCGAAATCGGGGCTGGTCAGGAAGTGGCGCGCCGCTTTTTCACCGTAGGCGGCGCCGCTGGCACGATCGCCAAAACAATGTCGGCCTACGACATGACCTTTAGCGACGCGATCTACGGACCGACCGATCGCTACGTCAGCCGCAAGCGTCTCTGGACGATGCTTGATCACGAATACGAACTGCTGGTCAAGCGCCTTGATGCCAAGCTCGGCGGCGATCGCACCTTTTTCGTTTTTGCCGACACGGTAGCGGCCCGAAGCTTTAAACAGCACAATGAATCGCATGGCTGGCTGGGCGTTCGTTTTCAGACCGAGCCGCGCGGCGAACCGAGTCAAATCATCATTCATGTGCGCATGCTCGATGAATCGAACGCGGATCAACAAGAAGCTCTCGGCGTGATCGGAGTGAATTTGCTTTACGGGGCGTTTTACTATTCCCAACCGGAACGGTTGATTTCGTCGCTCCAGGAAAATCTCGCGCCCGGAAGAATTCAGGTCGATCTGATCAAATTTTCCGGCCCAAGTTTCGCCAAGATCGATAATCGGCTGATTAATCTGCAGCTCGTGAGCCAGGGCCTGACCGATGCGGTCATGTTTACGGCCGACGGCGAAATGGTCCAACCCTCGGAGATTCTGCATAAGAAAGCGATTCTGATCGAACGCGGCAGTTTTCGGCCGGTTACCTACGCGACCAACGACATGCTTGAAGGCGCGCGCGGCCAATTCCTGAAGGAATCTGGGTGCTCGGAAGAAGATACGGTCGTGCTAATGGAGATGACGCTGGAAAATCTGCTTTCGGAAGGTCAGCTCAATCACGCCGATTTTTTGGCGCGAGTGGATATTCTCGGCGCGCTCGGGCGAACGGTGTTGATCTCCAAGTTCGGCGAATATTATCGCCTGGCCGGTTATCTTTCGCGCTACACCAACCGCATGATCGGCCTGGTCATGGGCGTCCCGAGTTGGATCGAGATTCTTGACGAGAAATATTACCTCAACCTCGAAGGCGGAATTCTAGAGGCGCTTGGGCGCATGTTTAAACACGGGCTGAAGCTTTACGTCTATCCGATGATCGACGAAACGACGGGTGCGATTTTGAGCGCCACCAAGGTGCACGTTGCCCCGAATCTGCGCGCGCTTTTTCAATACTTGATCGACAATTGCTACATCCAAGAGATCGCCGATTATCGGAAGGATTTCTTGCGCATCTATCCAGCAACAGTGTTGGCCAAGTTAAAAGCCGGTGACAAAAGTTGGGAGGAAATGGTGCCGCCGGAAGTGGCGCAGATCATCAAGGAGCGGGAATTTTTCGGTTATCGGGCGGCAGTCGCGGCCTGAATCTGGAGCTGGCGACGTGGCCGTCTATGCATTCGCAGCCTAAAAAGCGCCATCGCAAGGCACGTTTCCCGCTACAGGGGGTAGCAGCATCATGGCGAAACGCGCAGATTCTGTTGTCGGCATCGATTTGGGCAAACACATGCTCAAAGGTGTCGCGCTTCGACGAAAGAGCGATTCACGATTCGTTCTGACCAGCTTAGCGTCCCGCCCTGTGCCCGAAGAGTTCGCCTCAGCCGACGATCTCGCCGGCGAACTCAAACAACTAATTCACGAGCTCGGCGGGAGCGCGAAAGCGTGTGCCTTCGCTGTCTCCGACCCGAGCGCGATACTACGCATCATTGAGCAGCCAGATACACCGGTGGAACTGCTCCGGACTGCACTGCGCTTAAACGGGCTGGCAGTGTTGAACCAGGAATGCAGAGACTTCGTCCTCGACGTCGCTCCGGTCGCGGCCCAAGGAAATGACGAATCGACAAATGAAAAAGAGTCGGCCGCCGGCGCCAAGGTGGCCGTGCAAAGCGGTGTTGTCACTAAGACCAAATATCTCGTCGGCGGAATGCTGCGAAGCCAGGTAAAACAAATCCTCGCGGCTGCAAATAAAATTCGCCTTTCGGCCGACATACTTCAGCTCGCTACGGTCTGTTCATTTAACGCATTCGAATTCGCTTATCCGGAGATCTTCGCAAACGACGCGTTTCTTTTGCTCGATATGGGACATCTGCAAAGCACCGTGTTGATTGGGAGCAAAGGCGAACTCGTTCTGGTCCGAAGCATCGATTACGGCGGCAAGGCCCTGATGCACGCCCTCACGGCCGAGGACGCGCTCGATGCCGATGCCGCCTGGCTGATGATTCAACAGGGCGACGAAGGAATGACCGACATCTGTCGCGGATCGCTGGCGCGACTCGGAATGGAAGTGCGCAATTCGATTGGATTTTTCGAGGGACAGCGCGAAGAAGGGATCAACCGAATTTTTGTTTCCGGCGGGTTGGCGCGTGCGGAAACGGTTTTGCAGGCGTTGAGTGACGAACTCAGTTTGCCGTGTGAAATTTGGGACCCGCTCGAGACCTGCGAGGTCGCGCTGCCGGCGGCGAAACGGCAGACTTTGCCTAACGAATTTGTCTCACTCAACGTCGCTTGCGGGGCGGCCTTCGAATATCTCAAAACCTGACCAGCAGCAATGGCACTTCACCTCAATCTCCTGCATGAGGAAATTCTGGAGCAGCGGCAGCGGAAACGTGACCCGCTCAAGATCGGAATCATTGTGCTCGTGAGCTGCGGCGCACTCCTTTTTCTCTACTACGCGTGGAACGCGTATCAAACCTTTGAAATCAAAGCCAAACTCAGCGCCATCGACGGCGATTGGAAAAAGCTGCAGCCTCAAGTTACCCAGGCGCAAAAACGCTCAGCCCAGCTCACCGATCTCATTAACACGACGCGCGTCCTCGACGATTACATCGACAATCGTTTTTTCTGGGGACCATTTTTGGAGAAACTCTCGCGTTGCGTCCCGCCCAATGCGCAACTGACCGGCATGGAGGCCGGAGTTTTGGAAGATGACAAAGGCGTGACGATCACGATCGATGGCGTGGCCGCGGCGCGCGAGCCACGATCCGCAGCGGAGGATCTGCGCCAGATGTTGCTCGAACAGCTCGGCAAGAGTTATCACGATGTGAAAGTGGAATTTAAAACACTCGAGGACGTTGAAGCCGTCGCGAACCTCGGTGGCACCAACGTACCGATGGCTCGTTACATCTTGTCCATCACCCTTAACCCCAACGCGGCTGCAAAACCGGCTGCAACACCGGCGCCGAGCCGAACAAAACGAAGAAATGAATCTTCCTAAACTTTCCAAAGATCAGATCAAGAAACTCCTGCTCAGCACGATGGGTTTGATCTTTCTGCTCTACGTTTATTTCACCTTTTTCCTCGGGCCGCTCCAAAAAATTCGCGACGGTGCCTTGGCCCAGATTGCAGATCGCCAGCAAAAAATCGACGGCTCGAAAACTGAAATGGCCAAAGCGGCCAATCTCGAACGCCAAGCCAAGGACGCGACCGCGCGTTTTGCCGCACTCAAGGCTTTCTCTCCGGAAGGCGCGCCGATCGCGTGGTTTCCACCTCGGATGAAGACCTTTTTTGCAAGTCAGCAAATCGATCGCGCAGTTGCCCGATTAGAGAGCAACGCGAACTTCAAACAAAGCGAGCTTGCGGCCTGGACCAAATATAACTGGCTGATCGAGATGCCCCAGGCCGATTTCGCGGCCCTCGGCAAAGCGATCGCTGAGCTCGAGAACCGGGAGCCGCTGCTTTCCATCACGAAACTGACCATCCACGTTGTGCCTAACGAGCCGCAATTTCAACAGGTCGGCATCGCCGCGACCACCGTTATTGAAAAGCGATGAAAATACTTTTTTCACTTCTCTTCACCTTGATCCTTGCGGCGCCGGCTCTGTTCGGCGCGGATGAACCCGCCGCCGTCGCGATCAAACATAAATCTTCCTTCAACCTCGACGCCGGAACCCGTAATCCATTTTCGCCAATCGGCTGGAAGCCGACTGGAAGAGTTGCCAGTGGCAGTGGCAGTGGCGGAACCAGTCAAGGCGAAGTTCCACCCGGCGCATTCGTCGTTAGCACGATCACGGTCGATGGCGCCACGCATTTTGCGATCATCAATGGCAAATCGATGCAGGAAGGCCAGCAGTTCGGCCTCCAGATCGGCACTCAAATTTACCAGGTCATGGTCAAGCGAATCGAGGATGGCCAGGTAATTCTGACGCGCAACAACGAAGAGATCGTGGTGCCGCTGCGGCGCAAATAATCCCGCGCAAGTCCAGCCGCCTAGATTCGGACCGGATCGATCTAACGCGGGATATCAGAGTAGCTAAACCGGCCGTCATGCCGGTGCGAATCCTGCTGCATAAATCGCTCTGTTCAGACGATTCCAGTTGAGTTTTTCCGTAGAAAGCGGCAAACTCTTTGCCGCTCGACCCTCGCCACCAATGGCGACTAATCCGCAACAAATATGAAATCATCTTCGGCTATCCTTTTAGCGCTTTGTTTATGTTTCAGTAATAACGCCAGTGCGCTGAGCTTTAGTGATTTCTTTGGACCGCGCTTTAACGGCGTGCAGACGACGCGCACCGCACTGGCGCCAAAAAATGCGCTCGACTCTATTCATCGCTGGAACACGATCGCAATTAACGCCAGCGGACTGGATCATACACCGGTGGCGCCCGGCGAATTGCGGACTTTTGGCGAGCAACTTGGACCGACTCGCGCCAGTCGCGCCATCGCTATCGTCCACATTGCGATTTTCGATTCGGTCAACGCAGTGCTCGGCGGTTACCAGAGTTACACAGGAATTCAGCCGGCGAAACCGCCGGTCTCACTCGACGCAGCCGTGGCGCAAGCGGCCCACGACACATTGGTCGCGCTTTATCCGTCGCAAGCATCGGCGTTCGGTTCTCTCCTGGCCGACGATCTCGCGAAGGTCAGCAACAAGAACGAACGCGCCAACGGCGTTTCGTTGGGCCAACGTGCTGCCGCAGCAATTCTCGCGCTCCGCACAAATGACGGCTCGCAAATTCCCGAGCTACATTTCGGCATCGATTATTTCCCGAACCAAATGCCTGGCTATTGGCGCCAGGATCCGATCAGCTTGATCCCAATCGTGCTCGGCGCGCACTGGGGCGAATGCACAACCTTCGTCGTGCAATCGGCCAGCCAGTTTCGCGTTCCGCCGCCGCCGGCAATGAACAGCACCGAGTATTTATCGGCCTACAACGAAGCGAAATCGGTCGGAGGCGACGGAGTTTTCACACCGACAGTGCGGACGCCGGAACAAAGCTTTATCGGAATTTTTTGGGCTTACGATGGAACGCCGAGCCTGTGCGCGCCGCCACGTCTTTACAATCAGATCATCGTTCACATCGCTGATCAGATGCATCTCGGCACCGCCGACTTGGCGCGACTCCTCGCTCTCGCCAACACCGCCATGGCCGACGCCGCCATGTCCGTTTGGGATTCAAAATATTATTACGATTTCTGGCGACCGGTCACCGGCATCCGCGAATCAGATCTCGGAACCGGCCCGACCGGGCTCGGCGACGGCAATACATCGACAACCGGCGATCCGACGTTCACGCCCATGGGCGCGCCCGCGAGCAATCTCACTGGGCCGAATTTCACCCCGCCATTTCCATCGTATCCGTCCGGACACGGCGGCTTTGGCGGCGCGCTCTTCCAAACGCTGCGAAGATTTTTCGGGACCGACAACATCGCGTTCACCTTTGTCTCCGACGAATTCAACGGCGTGACCAAAGACAACGCCGGCAACGCGCGTCCCTACATGCCGCGCAGTTTCTCTAATTTCTCGCAGGCGGAAGAAGAAAACGGCCAGAGCCGGATTTATCTCGGCATCCACTGGTCGTTCGACAAAACCCAGGCGATCGCCCAGGGCCGCAATGTGGCCAACTACGTCTTCGACCACGCCTTCACACCGGTCAGCAAACACTAACTCTTCATTTATTTTTCCATGGGTCGTCGCAGACCTCAGAAAAGCAATTGATGCGCGAGACCGCGCCAGTTAATCCGCTAACCAAGCGCTGTAGAAGCTGTAACCGAAGTCAGCGGTACAAATTCGCTTTCGCGGAGCACGACGGGTTTCGTTCCGCGGATGAGTTTCCACCATTGGCTCGCCGAGCCGACGACGATCAGAAACACGAGCAACAGGAAAAATCCGGCGACAGCGGCGTCGAACTGCCAAACCGCGGCTTGGCGCGTTAACTCTGCAGCCTTTGTTGGATCGACAATTCCCGCCGCTTCGCGCGCGAGCGATTGCGCGCCGCTCAAAAATCCGAGCCTGGGATCGCTCGAAAAAATCTTGAGATAACCGGCCGAGAACGTGACTGCGCACATGAAACAAAGCGGCAGAAGCGTGATGAACAAATATCGCGTCTTCTGCATTTTGATCAGGATCGTTGTGCACAGACAGAGCGCGATCACGGAAAGAAGTTGGTTCGCCAATCCAAAGAGGGGCCAGAGGGTGTTGATGCCACCGAGTGGGTCGACCACGCCCTGATACAGAAACCAGCCCCAGGCCGCGACCAACAACACGCTGGAAGCGAAATTTGCGGTCCATGAGCGCGTGTTCCCGAGCGGTCGCCACACGTTGCCTAACAAGTCCTGCAATAAAAATCGCCCGACCCGTGTCCCGGCGTCGATCGTCGTCAAAATAAAAAGCGCTTCGAACATGATGGCGAAGTGATACCAGAGCGCGAGCGCGGTCGGGCTGGCCGAGAGTCTTGCGAACATGTGCGCCATGCCGACAGCGAACGTCGGCGCACCACCGGCACGATTGAACATTGTCTTCTCGCCGAGGTTCTGCGCCAGGATCGACATCTCACTTTCGTTCACCGGAAATCCGGCGGCAGAAACTTTCGCCACCACTTCGGTCGGCGTGCCTTTTGTGTTGATCGCGAAATATTCGCCCGGTTGCAGCACGCACGCCGCGATCAACGCCATTAATGCTACCATCATCTCGGTGATCATCGCGCCGTAACCGATGTCACGGATGCGCGATTCGCGACCGACCATCTTCGGCGTCGTCCCCGACGCAATCAGCGAATGGAACCCGGAGACCGCGCCGCACGCGATCGTGATACAAACGAACGGAAACACCGGTCCGGCGAAAACGAGCCCGCTGCCGTCGATGAACTTCGTAAGCGACGGCATTTGCAGCGTGGGATGAATCACAATCACCGCGACCGCGAGCGCGGCCACTGTTCCGAGTTTCAAGAACGTGCTCAGATAATCGCGCGGCGTTAGAAGCATCCAGACCGGCAGAATCGATGCGGCCAGGCCGTAGATCATGACCGCCCACGAAACCCAAACCGCGTCATGCCGGAACCAGGCTTCGATTGCCGGAAAATTTCCTAGAAATTGTCCGCCCCAAACACCAAACGCCAGACCCAGCAAACCGAAAATCGTGACCGCGGTCACATTCACTTTTCCGGTCCTTAGACCAAAACCCATGATCAGCGCGGTTGGGATTGTCATCGCGATCGTGAACACACCCCACGGACTTTTCGCCAGCGCCTGCACAACCACGAGCGCGAGCACCGCCAGCAGAATGATCATGATCGCGAGTACGCTAATGAGCGCAAGCACGCCCACGCCGCGGCCAATTTCTTCTTTCACCATTTGGCCGAGCGTCTTTCCGCCGCGACGCACCGATGCGAACAACATGATCATGTCGTGCACCGCGCCGCCGAGCGTTGCGCCGATCAAGATCCAAAGCGTTCCCGGCAAAAATCCGAACTGCGCCGCGAGCACTGGGCCAACTAGCGGTCCCGGCCCCGCGATGGCCGCGAAATGATGACCGAACACCATCCAGCGATTGGTCGGCACGAAGTCTTTGCCGTCGTTCTTGACGACCGCCGGAGTGGCGCGCTCGTCATTAAGCACGAGGATCTTGGTCGCGAGCCATTTGCTGTAAAACCGATAGCTAACCGCCGCTGCGCAAGAACCGGCCACCACGATCCAAAGGGCGTTGATCTGCTCGCCGCGAGACAGCGCCAGCACTGCCAGCGACGCCAAGCCGAGCAACGTCACCGCAACCCAAAGCAGCTTTTTCCAGAGACTCACACGAGGAAATTACCCGAAAAATCGCACGGATGCCACAGTCTTGGTTCTTCTGTGGTGGCAGGCGTCCCGCCTGCAATCAAACTCGATCAATTAGCACAACCTCACCTTGGTATTTCCACTCATCAGATACCTTGACCAGACCTGCTCTTACCGGATTTTCATAAACGTATTCCCATTTTTCGGAATAACTTTCGTCGGAACGCAGGATGTGATCGAAGAATGTTGGCTGCCAGGATTCTCCGCGACTGCCGACGGCTTTTGAGATTGCTCGCTTCAGTCCCGCTACCCATTTCGAAAGCACAAAATCTGCATCACCAGACACGAACAAATGAATGTGATCCGGCATTATCACGTAACGCCCTAGTGCCGCACCAAACTCCTTTATCCCCCGTTGAGCATAGGCTTCGAGAGCAGTTTGTGCTTTTCCGAGATCAGGAATCGGCAGGCGGTCGCGCGTACAAAATGTGACGAAGTAAACTGGCTCGCTCGAATAAATTAGGTCGAGACGCTGGGGGCGGCGTTTGATCACTTCATACGCTTACCAGCTATTGCGAGAGCAGGCGAGACGCCTGCCACCACAACAAGTGAATTTTTCTGTGGAGGCAGCCGTCCCCGGCTGCAATTCCTTGTCCCACACTAAAGTTTGTCTCGCGCCTCTTTTAATTTCTTAAGCTCCTCGGCGAAATTCTTCTGCCGTTGCCGATGGAGCTCGACAACTTCGCTCGGGGCACGATCGACGAACGACTTGTTCTTCAATTTCGCTTCGACCGTGCGCAACTCCTCGTCGACTCTCGCGATCTCCTTTTCGAGGCGCTCGCGCTCGGCAGAGCGATCAACCTCAACGACGAGCAAAACTTCGCCAAGCGGCGTCGTAGCGATTGGAGTGCCAGCTCCCGCTTTGAATTTTGGATCGATGATTAACTCCGAGGCGTTGAGTAATCTCGCAATCGTCTCCTGCTCGCTCGCTAATCCGCTTTGTTTCGACCGCAGCGCAAACTTCGCCTTCAGATTCGACCGGATCCGAGCCTGCGACCGCAAATTGCGACCGGCCTGGACCGTTTCGTAAATCGCCGCGACCAATCGCCGTTTCTTGGCGAGTTCCGCCTT